>ERZ650308.67-NODE-67-length-56410-cov-9.865478_pt1 | contig 56410 bp, 42 predicted proteins | sample MGYA00376244_ERZ650308 | MGnify/ENA primary metagenome ERZ650308 (study PRJEB26733, sample SAMN07839295) | wastewater metagenome | biome: small river; feature: stream; material: water | place: USA: North Carolina | collected 2016-04-26 ... | reverse complement strand
AATAAAATATTTCTTTAATACCCATACTTTAAGGTTTGAAAAAATCGAAGTGCCCTTTAAGGTGAGGCTTTTGCAAACCATTGGTTTTATCATTGCTTCTTTAGCTGTAGGCGTGCTTTTTGTGGCCATACTATTTCAATACATTGATTCTCCAAAAGAACGTTTGTTAAGACAACAAAATATTGCATATAAAGAAAGCTATGCCGTGTTACAAGAGCGTATGAAACAGTTGGAATTACAAATGGTGGAGTTGGAGCAAAGAGATAATGAAGTGTACCGATCCATTTTTGAAGCTACACCAATCCCGGATAGTGCAAGGGTGAAAGAAATGTTGGCTAAAAATGAGATCAGGCTCATTCAGAGTTTATCCAACACGGAGTTGATTGAGAACATGCGTAATCAATTGAATAACTTGAGTTTAAGGATGTCTTTTCAAAGCAAATCATTTGTGGAGATTACCACGATGGTAAAGAATAAAGAAAAATTATTAAGAGCGATTCCGGCCATTCAGCCTGTGAGTAATAAGAATTTGAAACGTGTGGCATCTGGTTTCGGTTACCGAATAGACCCATTGTATAAAGATTTTCGCTTACATGCCGGACTTGATTTTTCTGCACCAACGGGTACCCCAATTTACGCCACTTCTGATGGTGTTGTTCAGGCTGCTGGATTTAGTACGGATGGTTATGGTAACAAAGTTGTGATTAATCATGGTTATGGATTCCAGACTTTATATGGGCATATGGTAAGAGTAAAAGCAAAACCAGGCCAGTCGGTGAAAAGGGGAGAAGTGATTGGTTATGTAGGCAGTACTGGAAAAAGTACCGGGTCACATTTGCATTATGAAGTGATTAAACGTGGCGCAAAAGTAGATCCTGTTTATTATTTCTTCAACGATTTGACACCTGCTCAATTTGATCGTTTATTAAAAGAAGCAGCTGCTAACAAACAAAGCTTAGACTAATGGATCCAGAAGTAATGGCTTTCCTAAATAGAATATCTAGAACCATTGGTTTCACTTTATTGTGGATGGGATTGAATTCCACTTTTGGCATTATGTTTGGCTATGCTTTTGTGGAAGTTGAATGGCAATGGTTTAATTATTTGTATTATCTATTTTTAATTTTAAGCACAATAGGATATCTTTTTTTACTCTATAAAACATGGAAAACACCCATTGGGTTTAACCACTAAATAGGTATGCAACAAAACAAAAGATGGATACTGATTATTGGACTTTTATTAATTGTCTTGGTTAAATTTATTATTAGACCATTTGTTGTAGTGCCTCCTAGCTTATGCTTATATCGTGATGTGGCGCCAAATTTAATCAGCGCATTTTTGATCCCTTTTGGAGCAGACTTGTTTTTAAAAAGATGGTTTCAACTCATTGACAAGCGTGCCGTATTATGGATAAGTATTGCAGGGTTGGTTATTATTTCACTCAATGAAATAGCGCAATTATTTCCTGTTTTTAGAAGGACATTTGATTATTTTGATCTAATTTTTTCCTTGATTGGCGTGAGTCTTGGCTATCTTGTGTTTACGCGATACTTTATTTGTGCCGATACAAAAGAACTACAGTAGTATTAACTGCTATGGTCCGAAATAATCTTCCATTCCCCATTGATTTTTTTGAGTAGTAGGGTATAATGTCCACTGAGATTGCCCACGGTTCTTGCGAGTTCCCATTTTCCAATAATGCTATAAAATGTTTTTCCAAGCGCTTTCATTGAAAGGATAGTGAATTTGAGTTGACCCATATATGCTTTGGTCGGGTAATTTTTTTTATAATTCGCTAATGTATTCTTATAGCCATAAGTAAGTCCATTCTTGCCTACAAAAACCAAGCTGTCATTTTCCCAATAACCATGCATGAACTGATTGATATCTCCACTGTTCCATGCATTTTCTTGATTTGCTAAAATTTGCAGGATCGTTTGAGCGTCTTTTGTTTGTGCGATCGCGTTTTGAGTATAGATGATGAGCAGAAAACAGCATATGTTTTTTATCATAGATTCAATTTTAAGGAGGCTTCAATTAAAATTAAACCAAAATAAGTATTTCCACTTAATTTGCATCAATGGAGTATAAGCAACACTTGAAAAAAGACAAAAAATTAGCCCCAATTTTGGTAGAGGCAGATCATGTGATCAAAAAAAGAAAAAACACCCCCGTTCGTTTGATGGCAAGTATCATAAGCCAACAATTGAGTACCAAGGTGGCCACTATTATATTTGGACGTTTTATTGCGTTGTTTGATGGTAAAGAGCCAAGCTGTGAGCAAGTGCTGGCATGCACCAACGAAAGTTTAAGGTCAATTGGTTTGAGCCAATCCAAAGTACATTATATTCAAAATGTAGCCCAGTTCTTTTTAGATCATAAAATTACGGACAAGCAATTATATGCCATGGAGCCTGAGGCGATACTTGATTTGTTAACTCAAATTAAAGGAGTTGGTAAATGGACTGTTGAAATGTTGATGTTATTCAGCTTGGGCCAAGAAGATGTATTTGCGGTGGATGATTTAGGTATCCAACAAGCCATGATTAGATTGTTTAAAATTGAGCATGCCACCAAGAAAGAATTGCATACTAAGATGTTATCCATTGCTAGCAAATGGGCACCTTATAGAAGTTTTGCCTGTCTTCATTTATGGCAATGGAAGGACCAAGGTGCTGTTTAAGCAGAATTTCTAGAAGCATTGATGATGCCAAACATCGTTCTGGTCAATAGCTTTTCGTAATAAGCCTTCTCTGTTGCGTCAATATCCTCCGCTTGTATTTTACACAAAGCATATTGTTGGATGGTCAACAAAGGCAGTACAATTCTATCTCTAAGTAGGATGGAATGTTTTGCAAGTGTATCTTGTTCCATTAAACTTTTACTATTGCTTAGTTCAAGGTAAAGCTGCGTGGTGAGCTGGAATTCGTCTTTGATATTTTTCCAAATAGGACTAAAGCTTGGATCTTGTTCAATGTATTTGGTGATGGCAAAATTAGACTTCACCATACTCATCATACTATTATCGATCAATGTTTTGAAGAAACCAATATTGTTAAATAAAGATTGAACTTCTTTCCATAATCCTTTTTCTTTAAGCACTTGTAATGCAGTACCTACGCCATAATAGCCTGGTACATTTTGTTTTAATTGACTCCAGCTTCCAACAAATGGGATGGCGCGAAGGTCTTGAAACTGCAGGCTTGTTCCTGAACCTCTTTTTGCAGGTCTACTTGCGATATTGCTTTTACTATAATAGTTAAGGGGACTAAATTTTTGTAAATAAGGCAAGAATAATGCATCCTGCTTTAATTGCTGGTAGGCCTCGAAACTGATATTACCAAGTGCTTCTAATATTTTTCGGTCTTCTTGAGTCAACTGAACCTTTGTTTCAGAAAATAAGCTATGGCTTACACCTGCACTTAATAATTGTTCTAAATTATATTGGGCAGAATGTATCGTTCCAAAATTGGAAGTAATGGTTTGACCTTGTACAGTTAATTGTATTTCTTCATTCTCTACACCATTCCCCATGGAAGCATAAAATTGGTGTGTTTTACCGCCACCTCTTGATGGAGGCCCACCTCTTCCGTCAAAAAACTTAACAATGATATCATGTTTTCTTGATACAGAAGTAAGGGTTTCTTTTGCTTTGTAGATACCCCAGTTTGCCTGTAAGTAACCACCGTCTTTTGTGCCGTCGCTAAAACCAAGCATGATGGTTTGCTCTTTGTTTCTAGCCTTAACATGTGCCCCATAGACAGCTGATGCATATAGGGTAGACATAATTGCTTCTGATGCAGCAAGGTCGTCAATGGTTTCAAAAAGAGGTACAATATCAACTGTGGCTAATTGTTGATCCCATCCGCATAATCTAAATAGCGCGAATAGTTCCATTACATTCACAGCGGTTTGACAATTGCTAATAATGTAACGTTGACAGCCCATCACACCATTAAAGGATTGAATTTCTTTGATAGCATAAATACTTTCTAAAGTATCTCTTCCAATCTCAGTTTTCATGGTTGCAGGATCAATATTGCCAGCTAGTTTTGCAAGTAATTCCATTTGAGCTTGCTCCTCAAGTTCAACATAATTAGCTGGTAATACGCCTGTCTCCAATAATACTGCACGGTGTATTCTAGAATCCTGACGGATATCTAATGCAGCAAAATGGGTGCCGAATATTTGCACTCTATTTAAAAGCTGTGTAAGTCTATTTAAATACAATGAGTGGTGCTCATTGATTAATTTTTCTTTGATAGTCGTTAGGCAATGCACGATCGTTTCCTTAGAGATCGGCTCACTATCCTCAGGTTTGAATACGTTTTCATACAATGCCGCTTCTAATTCTGTCAAAAGATTGGCAACACCTGAAAATGTCAATCTTCTTTTTAATTTTCTTACATCTCTATAATAACAAACAATAATACTACTTCTTAAAGCTTGTGCTACTTTGATGGTGGTGGCTGCGTTTACAAATGGATTGCCATCGCGATCACCCCCTGGCCAAAAACCCAATTCAATGAATGGATTGTTAGCTTCATATTCGCCATCAAAGACATCCTTCACAATCGTATTGTAGATATTTCCTATGGATTGATAAAAAACATGTTCCAAATACCACATCAAATTCAATGCTTCGTCAGTAGGTGTTGGTTGTTTTTTATTAAAGAAAGGCGTGAGGCCAAGCTGTTGAATGTATTGATTGATAGTGCCATAATCATTCTTTGCAATGGCATCTCCCATGTCATGAATAATGCCCAATACATTCGCAGGGTAGAATTGAGTAGGATGGGCTGTCAAGACAATCTTTACCTTAAAGTCTTTTAATTTATTTTTTAGGGCTTGTGATTTTCCTGTGAAATTTGCTTCTTTAATTAAAGATTTAATACTTCCAGGACCTTCCATATCATTGATGCTTGTAAATGCAGCATCTTCGATTGCATCAAATAAAACAACCTGTCTTTCTACGTATTGAACATATTTAAACAAATGGTCAATTTGTTCTTTTTCTAATTCAACACTTGTATGTTGTTTAAAGAATGCGTCTATAATTTCAATTGGTGATTTGCCTTTTGCAAATCCTTCTTCACAATGTTGAATCAAGATGGGTAACAATGCGCCAACATTGGCAATACCAGAATAGGGCAGTGCTGCAAATAAACTATTGTAAATAATATACTTGTCAGAAACATTTGTTCTAAACTGTTGCAAATAATTTTGTGTGGTATTGTTCATCATGACGAATTAAAGATACAGAAAATTTATGCTTTCTCTGAAACCCTTATCGATATTGATGCCTAATGAATGTTCGTTTAAATTAGATTGGACGCCTTAAACAAAGGGTGGCTAATATCGTGGTAAAATGCAAATTGCCATCCTTCTTGTTTGCCTTGTTCCCACCAACGCTGCCTCCATTCCATAGCGGCTTTCCCATCCATATCGTATTTGGCCACAAACTTTGATTTAAGTTGTTGCAATTGAGGGGCTACGTCCGCGCCAAAGAAAAAGATTTCATTGTCTTCCTTGATCCATGCTACTTGGTGGAATGGGCAATGTCCCCCCGTCAATAAATAATGAATACTTCCGTCTATAAGACCTTGGTCTTCAGTAAGCCATACGACTTTTGAAAAATCTGCTAAGAATTCAAACTGTTCTTTGATATAAGAGGCAGATGGTGTGGTCATTGCCAAGTCAAATTCTCTTTTCTGAATATAATAGGTAGCGTAAGGAAAGCTTATAAAACGCTCTTGAAATTGTGGATGGATATAACTCATGCCACCTGCATGGTCCTTGTGTAAATGGCTCATGAATACCTTTGTCACTGAACTCGGGTTGATACCAATGGCCATTAAATTATCATGTATTTGTAAAACCCCCTGTTGATTCATGTAACCCAATCCAGTGTCGAATAAAATAATATCCTGTTCAGTAATCACCACAAATGGTTGAATTTCTACCAAGATACTTCCTTTAGGGCGGTCTTGAATTTGTTCCCTTTGGGTATCAAATGGGACAAATACTTTTGTTTGGTCAATGCTAAAACTGCCTTCGGATAATGGGTAAATACGCATGGTGCAAAAATACAATTATCGAAGTACCATTTGCCTATCTGCATCTAATCTTAGTAAAATAAATACTAAGGCTGTAAAAGTAAGTAAAGAAGATCCTCCATAACTAATTAAAGGTAAAGGGATACCGACCACTGGGAATAAACCAATCGTCATACTGATATTGACAGCGATATGGAAAAAGAAAATGCCCACTACGCTATATGCATAAACTCTTGAGAAGGTACTTCTTTGTCTTTCCGCGATACGGATTAATCTAAATAGAAAGAATAAGTACAAGCCTAAAAATGTAAATGTGCCTACAAATCCAAATGCTTCTCCAAGTGAAGTAAAAATAAAGTCTGTGTTTTGTTCAGGCACATATTTACCTCTTGTTTGGGTGCCTTTTAAAAAGCCTCTACCCCAAAATCCACCAGATCCAATGGCAATCTTGCTTTGCTTTACATTGTAATCGTCTGGTTTTCTTGCAGCTTTAGCTCCTGGTTTCTGTGCTGAACGTTTATTTAAACCACAATCATACTCTTTACCTACCATGCTGTAAATACGGGTAGTTTGGTAACATTCAAAAACATTGTTGAAAATATATGGAACTGCAAAACGAACTGTCCCTACGCAGAATACCCAAACGCTCGCAACAATAATGATGATTTGTTTATTGCGTTTAAAGCTCTTGCCTAAGTACATGAGCAGTATACCTGCTATGACCGTTAAAATAATCGCCAGCAATGTGGGTTCTAATAAAAGTGTGGCAATTACAAGTATCGAAAAAGACAATAATACCACAAGAATAATAGGAGGCAAGCCTTCTCTGTACATAGCAAAGATAAATGCACTGTATACCAAGGCCAATCCTAGTTCATGTTGCATGATGGATAGAATTGCGGGGATAGCAATCATTGCACCTGCAACTAAATGCGATTTAAGTTTTGTAAAATCTGTTTCTGGTCTTGAAATAAATTTTGCCAATGCAAGTGCTGTAAATATTTTACATAATTCAGCTGGTTGTAGATTGAATCCTGCTGCAATTGGTATCCAACTTTTTGATCCATTGATTTCTTTTCCAAGCACAAATGTCGCAAGCATCAACAAAATGCCACTTGCAAAAAGAATATTGGCCAGCGCCGTAAAAACCTTACTGTCCATGAGTAGTATAAAGACCCCTATAAAAGCACAAAAAATAAGAAAAAAGAATTGTTTGCTATAGCCGGTTTTCCCGCCAATAAAACTTGTCGCCCAATTTGTATTTGGATTGTATTCCACCATAAAAATGCAAAGGATACCGATGCATACCATCAATAGGTATAAAATAATTACAGCAAGGTCGGTGCCTTTTGAGAAATTATTATTGTAGTTAGATGACATATGCTATGGCTTAAGCCTTTTCTTTTTATCTGTATTGGGAAGTGCGCTGTCTTTATTGGTCTTGTCTGTATTAGGCAGTGGGTTTGGCAATGGAGGAGTGGTATCCTTTGCTTTTGTTTTCACTACGCCTTCTGCTAACATCTCCATATCCCAAACGTCTGATAATTCATCGTTATTGTATTCAATAGGTGTTAAGTATGCAGCCTTATTGTGTTGCACGTACCAGTTCTTAATTGCTTGTGGCATCAGGTCGACCTTTGAAAGGTTGTCAGCCTTCAATTTACTTTCTGTAGTAAGTGTATCGTTTAAATATTGTTCCATTAACAAGCCTCCAATTGGGCCGGCCCATGTAGCACCATATCCGGCGTTTTCTACAATCACAGCAACGGCAATTTTAGGATTGTCTTTTGGCGCAAAGCAAACAAATAAGGAGTGGTTTTTGCCATGTGGATTTTGTGCGGTTCCTGTTTTGGCGCAATACTCATGACCTGGTACTTTAATGAATGCAGCAGTACCATAAACGGTTACATCGTGCATCCCTTCTTTAATCACATCAAAGTATTCCTTAGGAATTTTAGTTACTTTTTGTTTGGTCCTGAATGGCGCTAATTGTTCTGCCTCTTCTTCAGTCTCGCTTTCAATACTATCTACAAAATGAGGTGTATAATAATATCCTTCATTGGCAATAAAAGCCATAGAATTGGCTAATTGTAAAGGTGTTGCAGTCATTCTATCTTGGCCAATTCCAAGTGTAAGCATATAACAGCTATTCCAATACCTTGGATTACCAAAGTCTCTATTATATTGTGCGGTATCTGGAATATTGGCCTTGTTTTCACTTGGCAAGTCTACGCCTAACTTGCGTCCGAATCCAAAAGCATTCATGTATTCTTTCCATTTTACATAGCCTGCTTTAGCGGACTTGTATTTTGGATTGTCAATGGCCATTCTAAATACTTGTAAAAAATAGGAGTTACAAGAATAAGCCAATGCTAATTGTAAATTAGCAGCATGTCCTGGGTTATGGTGTTCACATTTTCTAGGGTCACCACAAGCGCCATAAAATCCAAAACAATTGTACCCATAACTTGGAGTAATCAATCCTTCGTCCAAAGCAATCAATGCACCTAATGGTTTAAATGTGGAACCTGGAGGATATTGCCCTTTGATGGCGCGATTGTATATTGGTCTAGCCGTATCTAATAATAATCTTCCGATCGTTTTTCTTCTTTGACTTCCAGTGAGCAAGTTAGGATTATAACCTGGGCTAGATGCCATCGCAATTACCCCGCCTGTTTTTGGATTGATCGCCACCGCACTGCCTATTTTATTTTGCAATAATTTTTCGGCAAGTTGCTGTACTTGAACGTCGATACTTGTATATAAATTTTTTCCAGCAATCGCAATCGTGTCAAATTCTCCCTTCTCGTATGGGCCTTGGATCTTTCCTTTATTGTCTCTTAAGAATCTTTTCACACCTCTCTGGCCCATCAAAACTGATTCATAATTCTTTTCCAGTCCAGTCATACCCGCATAGTCGCCCATCTCATATCCTTCTGCTTCGTGTTTCTTTAGAAAATTCACATCTACCTCTGCTACATAGCCCAATACATGCGCTGCAGTATTGTAAGGGTAGTTTCTGATAGAACGTTCTGATAAAGAGAAGCCAGGAAAACGGTATAGGTTTTCATTCAATTGCGCGTAAAGCTCTGGTGTTAAAAAAGGTTCAAATACACCCGCTTTAACTCTTGTGTTTTTAATAATGGCTTCAACAAGTCTTTTGCTATATTCTGCTTTGTCTATTTGTAGAATGGCGCATAAGGCAGCTGTGTCTACACCTTTTGCCTCGTTCGGTATTACAACCAAATCATAGCTAATGGTGTTTTCTAAAAGGGCTCTCTTTTTACGATCGTAAATAATACCGCGATCTGGATAAATGATTTTACGATAGATGGCATTGTTGTCAGCAGCCAGCTTGTATTTATTGGATACAATTTGAAGCCCAATGAGTTGACCTACAATCAGGATAAAAATAGTGCCAATAATAATTTGAATAATTCCGCCTCGATTCTGATTGTAAACTGACATGTATTATCTTTTAAGCTTCCTTCTATTCAATAAGAGTTCTACCAATAATATAAGTAGGATACTCATTAAACTTGTAAAGAATACTTTTCCAATGAAATAGCTAAAATTACCAAATTGCAACCACTCCAATAAGACTAAATAAAAATGGTGTATAAAAGTAAGTGCAAAAATATAGAATGCAAATGGCCCCCATCCCATCGTACCAATACTTGGTTCTTTGGTCAATTCTTCTGAAGCTTCTTGTGCTAAAAGAATATTTAAAATGGTAGGCCTTAGGTAACCAATCAATGAAGCCGCGGCTGCATGCAATCCTGGTGTATTAGTGAACATATCTAAGCTATATCCAATAGCAAATCCCAATAATGTTGTTGTCAGTCTATTGGTACCAAAAGGCAACCAAAGAATAAAGATAAAATACAAATAAGGCGTAATGAATTGGTGTACTGGAGGTATTTCATTCAATATGATTATTTGAATCAATAAGAATAAAATAAATCTTGCGCTATTTTTTAGGATACTATTCATTGTTATCCCCCTTTTGCTCAATATCAGTCTGAGCGCCCATTCTTTTGTTTTCTACTAAGTATACAAATTCTAAATTGTAAAAATTGGTAGCAGGTTTAATATTCAAAGTCAAGAAATTGCTAGAAGGGTCTTGTACAATACTAGTCACTCTTCCAACCATTAACTGTGCAGGAAAACTAGAAGAGTAGGGGCTAGTTAACACGGTATCGCCAATTTTAGGCAGTGCACTTTTAGAAATATTTTTTAAAGACAAGATCTCTGGATTTTTTCCATCCCACTCTATACTACCTGCAACACGATCTCTTTTTAACATCGCACTCACTTTACTATTGCGGTGTAATAAGCTCATGATTTTACTATAGTTGTCATTGACCTCTACCACCACGCCAACAATAGATCCGTCTGGACTAATAGCTGCCATATCTTTTTTAACACCTTGTAATGCGCCGCGTTCAATGGTGATATAGTTCTTTTGCAAAGTAAAACTGTTGCCTACGACTTTTGCGGGATAGTAAAAGAATTTTCTGATTTTCTCTAAACTGTCTTTTCTCAAAATCAATGTACCAGATTTTACACTTGTGTCGTAGGGTACAAAATTTTGAGCCAATGCATTTCTTAAAGCCACATTTTCTGCAACGAGTTTAGTGTTGGTTTCTTTTAAATCAAAAAAGTAAGCCCATTCGTTGTAATAACTATTCACTCTTCCAGCAACTGCATTGTTCCAGTTGCCAAAAAATGTTTGGTGTGATTTACTGTAAGAAGACAACATCACCAACGATACAATTTGAAGTATCAGAAAGCTAAAAAAAGTAAAGTTCTGTCGTATAAAGCCAATGATATTCTTCATTAGGTATTATCTCATAATAAATGGAAAACGTTGGTAGTTTTTCAATGCAATGCCTGTTCCACGCACAACGCTCTTTAATGGATCGTCTGCTACGTGTACTGGCAATTTAATTTTTGCACTCAATCTTTTATCTAAACCTCTTAAAAGTGAACCACCACCTGTAATGTACAAACCTCTACGATAGATGTCTGCAGCTAATTCTGGAGGTGTTGTTTCTAAAGCTTTTAAGATCGCTTCTTCGATTTTGAAAATACTCTTGTCTAATGCTTCTGCTACTTCTTGGTAAGAAACCATGATTTGTTTTGGAATACCTGTTACCAAATCTCTACCATTTACTGGCATATCTTCTGGTGGATTGTCCAAATCTTTTAAAGCAGCACCCACATGTATTTTAATTTGTTCAGCAGTACGCTCACCAATTAATAAACTATGGTAACGTCTTAATGCTTCCATGATATCTGCAGTGAACTCATCGCCTGCAACACGAATACTTTGATCGCAAACAATACCAGCTAATGCAATTACGGTAATACCTGTTGTACCACCACCAATATCAATGATCATATTACCAACTGGTTCTTCTACATCAATACCAATACCCAAAGCTGCTGCCATAGGTTCATGAATCATGTATACTTCTTTTGCGCCTGCTTGTTCTGCGCTATCACGTACCGCTCTTTTTTCTACCTCAGTAATAGAAGAAGGAATACAAATAACCATTCTCCAACTTGGAGGAAATAAAGGTTTTTTTGGATAGATCATTTTCATCAACTCACGGATCATTAATTCCGCAGCGTTAAAGTCTGCAATTACGCCATCTTTTAATGGACGAACTGTTTTAATGCTTTCGTGTGTTTTTTCATGCATCAACAATGCCTTCTTACCAACACCCAAAACCTCTTTCATATTATTCCTGTTCAAGGCAATAATGGAAGGTTCGTTTACAACAACTTCATCATTGTGGATGATCAGTGTATTTGCAGTTCCCAAGTCCATTGCAATCTCTTGGGTGAAAAAGTTAAATAAGCCCATATTCGTTCAGTATTTTACATTCATTGGAATGATGCAAAAATCATCTAAAATCCTTGAACTACAAAGCTTTTTAAAAAAATGAATCAGATTATTTTTGGAGGGGGTTAACTAGCAAACTCGTAACCGATATCTTTTCTAAAATTCATGCCTTCAAAATGGATCTGAGCCAATGCATTTTTTGCTGTGTTAACTGCTTCGGTGATCGAATTTCCTTGCGCGGTAACTGTTAAAACACGGCCTCCATTGGTCACAATGGTATCATCCTTAAAGCCAGTGCCAGCTTGGAATAGGGTGGTTTTTGGACTTTGTTGTATTTGGTCTAATCCACTGATTTGGAATCCTTTTTGATAGTCGCCAGGATAGCCCCCGCTTACTGCCATGACAGTTGCAAATGCACCTTCATTGTATTCAATGTTTACATCTTCAAGTGTGCCATTGTCAGTAGCTGCTAAAATGCTGACTAAATCTGTTTGTAAACGAGGTAGAATTACCTCTGTCTCAGGATCGCCTAAACGACAGTTGTATTCAATGACAGACGGCTCGCCATCACAGTTCATTAAGCCAAAAAATACAAAACCTTTGTACACCAATCCTTCTTTAGCCAAGCCTTCAATGGTCGGGCGTACAATCTTTTGCTCTACTTTTTCCATAAAAGCCGCATCCATGAATGGCACCGGGCTTACGCAGCCCATTCCGCCTGTATTCAGCCCTGTGTCTCCTTCTCCAATACGTTTGTAGTCTTTTGCGTGACCTATGATTTGGTAGGTTTTACCATCGGTAAGGGCAAAAACGCTCACTTCGATACCAGTTAAAAATTCCTCAATCACTACTCTAGCACTTGCAGTGCCAAATTGTTTGTGTTGCAACATGGATTCAAAACTATCCAAGGCTTCTTGGTGGCTAGTGGCAATGATGACGCCCTTTCCAGCAGCTAAGCCGTCCGCTTTTAAAACAATAGGTAAGCTATGTGTAGTGATATATTTTTTGCCTTCCTCATAGTTGTCGATGGTGAATTCTGCATAACCAGCAGTTGGGATCTGGTGTCTTTGCATAAAATGCTTGCTGAAAGCCTTACTGCCTTCCAATTGAGCAGCAGCAGCAGATGGCCCAATGACATTGATTGATTCGGTCGCTGGGTCATGGGCAAAAAAGTCAAAAATGCCTTTTACTAATGGTTCTTCTGGTCCAACTATGATCATGTCAATTTGCTGCGAAATGGCTGCTTGCTTCAGTCCCTCAAAATCGTCTACAGCAATGGATAAATTGGTGCCAATTGAAGCTGTGCCTGGATTGCCAGGTGCGATAAACAATTGGTCGCAGTGGTAACTTTGTGCTATTTTCCAAGCCAATGCATGTTCTCTTCCGCCAGAACCAATAAGTAAAATATTCATAATTGAGGTGATTGCAGCACGAAAGTAAAAATTATTGAAGGGATTTTATTATTTTGTACCAATTAAATAAACCTTTTATTATGTCTACAACGACACAACGCCATCCAAAAGGACTCTATGTTTTGTTCGCAACAGAAATGTGGGAGCGATTCAACTATTATGGTATGCGTGCCATTTTGGTCTTGTTCTTAACCAAGGCTTTACTTTTTGATAAAGTTTTTGCTTCTCAAGTATATGGTAGTTATACGGGCTTAATTTACCTAACTCCATTGTTGGGAGGCTATATCGCAGATCGTTATTGGGGCAATAACCGCTCTATTATTGCGGGTGGATTGGTGATGGCATTAGGGGAGTTTGTGCTTTTCTTTTGCGGACATTTTTATGAAAATGCTGCATTGGCAATGCCTTTGTTTTATACTGGATTAGGCTGTATGATTGCTGGAAATGGCTTTTTTAAGCCTAATATTTCTAGTATGGTAGGACAATTGTACAAGGCAGGGGATTCAAAAAAAGATGCTGCTTATACCATTTTTTATATGGGCATCAATACTGGGGGTGCGATTGGACCAATTGTATGTGGGTTCTTTGGAGATACAGGAAAGAACGGCGATTTCAAATGGGCATTCTTTGCAGGTGGTGTTGCGATGTTATTAAGTGTGATTACACAGATGACTTTTCAAAAGAAGTATTTAGTAGATGCAGAAGGTCAAGCAATTGGTCAAGCACCAAAAGATGCACCTAAGTTTTTCCAAAAACTGCCAGTGATGGTGGGCTTTTTATTTTTACTTTCTTTATTAACGATCGCCTTGGTATATATAGATATACAAGTAGTGAGTTATTTATTCTGGTTATTAATTGCATGTATATTATTGATTGCATTTATTATTTTTTCAGACAAGACATTAGATGTGATACAAAAGAAAAAAGTAACTGTTTTATTTACAGTGTCCTTTTTTGTGATCTTTTTCTGGAGTGCCTTTGAACAAGCAGGTGCTTCACTCACTTATTTTGCATCTGAAAACACACAGAGGGATCTAGGCTTTTTTGAAGTGCCTACAAGTTTTTTCCAATCACTCAATTCTATTTTTGTAGTGACCCTTGCTCCATTGGTTGCATGGATCTGGATCAAGCTAGGAAAAAGTAATAGAGAGCCTTCTTCTCCATTTAAAATGGCGATGGGTTTAATGTTATTGGCCTTGGGTTATTTATGGATTGCAACAGGCGTGAACGGCGTTGGGGCAGGTGTTAAAGTAAGCATGATTTGGTTGATAGGCATGTACATGATGCACACTTTTGGTGAACTTTGTTTGTCGCCAATTGGCTTGTCCTTATTCAATAAATTAGCACCTATTAAATTTGCTTCTTTGTTAATGGCAGTATGGTTTACAGCCAATGCATTTGCGAATAAATTAGCAGGTGTTTTTAGTGCATTGTATCCTGAAAATGGCAAGACCACTTCTTTTCTTGGTTATGAAATTACCAACCTGCATGAGTTCTTTATTTTCTTTGTGTTCATGGCTGGTATCGCATCTACTATGCTATTTTTATTGTCAAAGAAATTAAAGAATTTGATGGATCAATAAAGATTGAAATAACTATAAATAAAAAAGCCTCGAAAAATTCGAGGCTTTTTTATTTAGGGGGAACCTTAAATTTTTATAAAACGCCTTTTACAATTTCATCTACAACAGCAGGATCAAGTAGCGTAGAAGTGTCTCCTAAACTATTTAATTCACCCTCTGCTACTTTACGTAGAATACGGCGCATGATTTTGCCTGATCTTGTTTTAGGTAGGCCAGAGACAAATTGAATTTTATCTGGTTTTGCAATTGGGCCAATGATTCTTGTGACTGTTTGCAAAATGTCTTTACGTACCATATCGGCTGTGCCATGTGTGTCCTGTGCATGTGATCCTGTATAAATTACATAAGCATAAATGCCTTGTCCTTTAATATCATGTGGGTAGCCTACTACCGCACTTTCAACCACACCTGCATGCATATTAATCGCATTCTCCACTTCTGCAGTGCCAATTCTGTGTCCACTTACATTCAATACATCGTCTACACGACCAGTAATTCTATATTGACCTGCTTCGTTCCTAAAAGCACCATCACCTGTGAAATATAAATTGTCATAAGTGGCAAAATAATTTGTTCTGCAACGCTCATGATCGCCATAGGTTGTTTTAATAGTGGCAGGCCATGCTTGCTTGATACAAAGGTTGCCACGATACATGCCTTCTTCATCCTTTTCCGTTATCTCTGTCCCTTTATCATCTACCAAGATGGGTTCAATGCCTGGCATCGGATAGGTTGCCCAACCTGCTTTTCCTGGAGTGATATTGGCCATATTAGAAATCATGATACCGCCTGTTTCTGTTTGCCACCATGTGTCTACAATAGGACATTTCTTTTTCCCAATATGTTCATTGTACCAATTCCAAGCTTCTTCATTAATAGGTTCGCCAACTGTACCAAGAATTTTTAAACTACTTAGGTCATGTTCTTTTACTGGACCTAACCCAAAGCCCATCAATGATCGAATCGCTGTTGGGGCAGTGTACAAAATATTTACCCTGAATTTGTCAATGATATCCCAGAACCTACCTGCATCTGGAAAAGTTGGAACACCTTCAAACATCATTGAAGTGCCACCAGCACTTAATGGTGCATAAACAATATAACTATGTCCTGTAATCCATCCCACATCTGCAGTGCAGAAGAATAAGTCATCTGGGTTGTAATTGAATGTATTTACAAAAGTGTAGTTAGTATAGACCATATATCCAGCTACACTGTGCACTACGCCCTTGGGTTTTCCTGTTGAACCAGAAGTATATAAAATAAACAAAGGGTCTTCTGCGTCCATCTCTTCTGCTGGCACAAATTGAGTACCCTGTGATTCTACTTTTTTAATTTCATCCTCCCACCAAACATCTCTGCCTTTTAACATGGACACTGCTGTTCTAGTTCTTGTACACACAATGACACGTTGAATGCTTTTATTGCCTACTAAGGCGTCGTCAATCACCGATTTTAAAGGGATATCTTTTGCGCCTCTATAAGCACCATCGCAGGTAATAATGAACTCCGCTTTGGCATCTTCTAAACGATCTGCAATACTTTGTGCAGAGAAGCCGCCAAAAATAACACTGTGGATGGCGCCAATTCTTGCGCAAGCCAATACTGCAATCGCTAATTCTGGGATCATACCCATATAAATACAAACACGGTCTCCTTTTTTTACGCCATTATTATACAAGACTTGTGCAAACTGACAAACTTTTAAATGTAATTGTTTGTAGGTGATAATGCGGTGGTGTTCTGTTGGATCATTTGGCTCCCAGATAATGGCAGGTTTATCCCCCATGGTTTCTAAGTGTCTGTCCAAACAGTTTTCAGTGATATTTAATTTACCACCCACAAACCATTTGATACTTGGTTCTTTAAAATTCCATTCACTTACTTTGTCCCATTTTTTACGCCATGTAAAATTTTCAGCGATTTCGCCCCAAAATGCATCAGGGTTTTGGATACTTTTTTGGTACGCTTCGTGGTAGCCAGCAAGGTCTTTAATTTGATAAGGATAGGACATGTGTAACATTTAAAATTAGTCTTCCAAATTTACATTTTTTAAGTTTATCTATTTAACTTGAACAGCAGCAATTAAACAATTTAAATTATGAGTTTCGTCACAAAGCCTAGTAAAATCAGTTTGGTCATTGGAGCTTCTTCTGTAGGTACCCTAATTGAATGGTATGACTTTTACATTTTTGGTATGTTGGCAACCATTATTTCAAAACAGTTTTTCCCCTCAGACGCTGGCACATCTGCTCTTTTAAGTACCCTGGCTATTTTTGCTGCAGGCTTTATTGTGCGTCCATTTGGTGCATTGGTGTTTGGGCGACTAGGAGATATCATTGGGCGTAAATACACTTTCTTATTGACCTTGGTTTTAATGGGCGGTTCCACTTTTGCCATTGGTTTGGTGCCAGGGTTTGCTACAATTGGTTGGGCTGCACCCATATTAGTATTGATTTTAAGATTGGTTCAGGGCTTGGCCCTTGGTGGTGAATATGGTGGTGCTGCCACTTATGTTGCAGAACATGCGCCTGCAAACAGAAGAGGATTTTGGACAAGCTGGATTCAGACCACTGCCACATTGGGTTTGTTTTTAGCATTGGGGGTGATTATATTAATTAGATCCAATCAAGGTGTAGAAGCATTTAGTGCAGAATGGGGAGGATGGAGGTATCCATTTTGGTTGTCTATTATATTAGTGGTGGTGTCCATTTTAATCAGGATGAAGATGAGTGAATCTCCCATGTTCACTAAACTTAAAGCAGAAGGCAAAACATCTGCCAATCCATTGAAAGAAAGTTTTGGACATAAAGCCAATTTCAAAATGGTGTTACTGGCTTTGTTTGGTGCAGTGATGGGGCAAGGCGTGATTTGGTATACAGGACAATTCTATGCACAGAGTTTTATTGAAACAGTATGTAAAGTGGAATTTGTGCAATCAAGAAATTTGATGCTTTGGGCTATTTTATTTGCCACACCTTTCTTTGTAGTGTTTGGTTATCTGAGTGACCGTATTGGCAGAAAATGGATTATGATGTTTGGCATGTTGGCTGGTATCCTTACTTACAGGCCAATTTACCAATACTTTTTAGATGCAACCAATGCGAAAAACAGGGTGGAAAAAATTGATCTCGCAAAAACTGTTGCTTCAGAAAAATTTGCAACTATTGACTCAAAAATTGGTACCAAATTATATGTTGTTCAAAAAATTGACACAGTGTATACGGATGGGGCTGTGTTTAGCTATACCAAAACAGACAGTTTGCATTTAACATCATGTATCAAAGAGGGGAGTGCTGGAAAAATTCAATACGCACAAATCAATGAGAAGGATCCTACTAAAGTGGACACAGTTGTTGTGGCCTTGAAGTGGAAGCCTGGCATCCATGTGGATACATCTAAAATTGCAACTGTATTAGTTTCTTCAAAGTCCTTAAAGCCTAGCATCATAGTAGAGAAAACTTTAGACCATACCACTTATTGGAATTTAATTTGGTTGGTTTTTGTACAGATTTTGTATGTGACAATGGTATATGGTCCAGTCGCAGCATTCTTAGTGGAATTGTTTCCAACAAAAATCCGCTATACTTCAATGTCATTGCCTTATCATATTGGCAATGGTGTATTTGGGGGCTTGGTACCTTTCTTAGGCACTTTGATTGTTGAGTTTACTAAAACAACTGCAAATCCTACTGGCGATCCGCTCGCGGGTTTATGGTACCCAATTGGTGTGGCTGCAATATGTTTATTTATTGGAGTGATCTATTTATCTAATAAAGTAGACAAAGAAGTAATGGATTAATTTAAAATAATACACATGAATACGATTAAAAAAATATTAGGGTTGGTATGGATGTTTTTGGCACCTGCTATTATTTGGTTCTTAGTTTCACAAGCCATTCAAAAAATTGGTGCAGCAACCGCCATCACTAAATCCAATGTGAGTTTGCAATGGGTGATTATTTTAACCATCTTTACACCCATCTGTATTGGCTTCTTTATTTTTGGCTATTATGGTTTTAAAGGGGAGTACGATCAATTGCCTACAAGTTCTAAAGATTTAGAATAAAGCTTTACTTTTGAGGATGTCATTTACTGTAGCATCCATATCTAAAAAGTTTGATCAATTCCAAGCAGTCGAATCTTTAAGTTTTACGATAGCGCCTGGAGAAATTGTTGGCTTTCTTGGTCCGAATGGGGCTGGCAAGAGTACTACTTTAAAAATGATTGCAGGTTTTCTTGCGCCTGATACAGGATCTATTCAATTGTCTGGACTTGATTTACAAAAGGACGAAGTTGCGTATAAAAAAAAGGTAGGCTATCTGCCGGAATCCAATCCTTTGTACGAAGATTTATTTGTACTTGAATATTTGGATTTCCTGGCGCGTGTGCATGCCATCCCTGCGCCTACAAAAAGAATTCAAGAAGTGATTGCTCAAACAGGTTTGCAATCCATGCAACATAAAAAAATTGGGTTTTTATCCAAAGGGTATAAACAAAGGGTTGGTATTGCTGCTGCAATTTTACATGCTCCTGAATTGATTTTATTAGACGAGCCAACTTCTGGTTTAGATCCTAACCAATTGATTGAAATAAGAAGCTTAATCCAATCGCTAAGTGAGCATGCGATGATATTATTTTCATCACATATATTACAAGAAGTTGCTGCGATCTCTGACAGGGTCTTGGTCTTGCACCAAGGTAAATTGGTGGCCAATCAGCCTATTGATCTATTAACTCAGTCAAGTAAGTTGCATCTACTGGTGCAATTTCAAGAAGACATGACGGAACATTTACCACTCATTCAATTAAAATACAAGCTGTTAGATCAAGAGGACAAACATGTGTTAGTCATTCAAGCAAAAGACAGTAAAGAATTGGATCAAGTAAGACAATATTTAATGGCCTTGGCATTAGAGAAAGGCTTGCACATCGAACGTTTGCAGACGCAGGAAGCAAGTTTAGAAGAAATCTTCAAATTGCTTACCCATTAAAAAAAATGGGTGTAAATTGCGCAGACAATTAGCATTTAATTTTTTAGAAAATAAATCATCCAATTATGAGTTACATTATTGAAGTACACGCAAGACAGATTTTAGATAGTAGAGGAAATCCAACCGTAGAGGTAGACGTATTAACAGACGATGGCGCAATGGGTCGTGCTGCTGTACCAAGTGGTGCAAGTACTGGTATTCACGAAGCTGCTGAATTAAGAGACAACGATAAAAAGAAATATTTAGGTAAAGGTGTATTGAAAGCTGTAAAGAATGTCAACACAAGTATTGCTGATGCATTGATTGGTTTTGATATTACTTCACAAGCTGCAATCGATCAGGTAATGATTGATTTAGATGGTACTGCAAACAAAACAAAATTAGGTGCGAATGCAATTTTAGCGGTAAGTATGGCGGTTGCTAAAGCTGCTGCAGAAGAAGCGAACTTACCTTTATACAGATATATCGGTGGTACAAACGCAAGAACATTGCCTATGCCAATGATGAATATCTTGAATGGTGGTGCACACGCAGACAATAAAATTGATTTCCAAGAATTCATGATCATGCCAGTAGGTGCACCTAGCTTTAGCGAAGGTTTACGTTGGGGTGTTGAAATCTTCCATCAGTTAAAGAGCACATTGAAGAAAAAAGGATATAGCACGAACGTAGGTGATGAAGGTGGTTTTGCGCCAAATATCCAAAGCAATGAAGAAGCAATTGAAACTGTATTAGAAGCGATCCAATCTGCTGGTTACAAAACAGGTTCTCAAATTGCAATTGCGATGGATGCCGCAAACAGTGAATTATGGAACGCAAAGAAAAAGAAATATGTTTTCCATAAGAGTTCTGGTAAAGAAATGAGCTCAGATCAATTGGTGAAATACTGGGAGAGCTGGGTGAAAAAATATCCAATCGTTTCTATCGAAGATGGTATGGCTGAAGATGATTGGGCTGGTTGGAAGAATTTAACGGATACCATTGGTAGCAAATGTCAATTGGTTGGTGACGATTTATTCGTAACGAATGTAAATCGTTTACAAACTGGTATCGATAAGAAGATTGCGAATGGTTTATTGGTTAAAGTAAACCAAATTGGTACTTTGACTGAAACCATCAATGCAGTGAGCTTGGCACAAAACAATGGTTATAATACCATCATGTCACACAGAAGTGGTGAGACAGAAGACAATACGATTGCAGATTTAGCAGTTGCATTGAACTGTGGTCAAATTAAGACAGGTTCTGCATCTCGTTCTGATCGTATGGCTAAATACAATCAATTGATCCGTATTGAGGAGCAATTGGGCGAAACTGGATTTTTCCCAACGAAGGGTAAATTAAAGTTCGGCAACAAATAAGTCAACCAAAATTGATATAGAAAGGAGCTCCATGATTGGGGCTCCTTTTTTTGTGGAAGATTTATTGGCTTATTCTAATAACTGTACTAATTTTAGGGCAATCATTGATTATGCAAGCACTCAAAAAAATCATTCCATTTGTGGCGAACCGCTATTTCATAGCCAGTTTAGCTTTTGTAGTTTGGATGCTTTTTTTTGATCAAAGAGATTTTTTTCTTCAAAGAGATCGTGCTGCTGAATTAGAAAAATTAGAGCAAGCCAAAGCTTATTACGAAAAAGAAATTTCTACCACTGAGGACCAACTAAACAATTTGCAAAGCAATCCAGGTGCTGTGGAGAAATACGCAAGAGAGCGTTATCTTTTAAGAAGAGATGGAGAAGAAGTGTATTTATTTGAAGACACGGTTGCTACTGCATCTGATAAGAAGAATTAAGCAGGCCTTGCATGAAAAAACAAGCACGTTATCAGGCCGTCATCGACTATTTTTTAGAGCATGTTCCTGTGGCAGAAACGGAACTGACTTATGAAAATCCATTTCAATTATTGGTGGCAGTCATTCTTTCTGCACAGTGTACAGACAAGCGAGTGAATTTAACAACACCAGGCATATTTAAAAAATATCCTAGTCCTGAAGCAATGGCTAAAGCCAGCTTTGATGATTTATTTCCATTGGTTAGAAGCATCTCTTATCCCAATAACAAAACAAAACATTTAATTGGTACGAGTCAGTTGTTGATTGCAAAATTCAATGGCGAAGTGCCGATGACGATTGATGAATTAGTTCAATTGCCAGGTGTGGGCCGCAAAACAGCGAATGTAATCACCAGTGTTATAGATCAGCAGCCTAATATGGCCGTGGATACTCATGTGTTTAGAGTGAGCAGAAGAATTGGCTTAGTGCCGATGACTGCAAGTACACCTTTAGCAGTAGAAAAAGATTTGATCAAAAATATTCCATCTGAACTAGTACATAAAGCACATCATTGGCTGATCTTGCATGGTCGCTATACTTGTTTGGCACGCAGTCCAAAATGCGCAACTTGTGGTATCACGGCATTTTGCAAATACTTTGAAAAAGAAACTAAGAAAAAAGAAAAATTGAAAGCATAAAAAAAGCGCCTCCTTCTAAAATAGAGGGAAGCGCTTTTTTCTTTTAAAACTAGGTTATAAATAAGATTCGATTGCTGTAATCAATTCTTGTTTTGTAATAGGAATACCCATGATTTTATTGTAGCCCTTTGCGTCAACAAAATATTGGTCTCTGATAATTTTAATCAATTGTCCATTGTTTATTTCTGGGATTAAGATGGTATCAAATCCAGCTAAAATATCCCCTAAGTTTTTAGGGAAAGGACGCATATACTTAATGTGGGCATGGCTTACAGCTTTGCCTTGACTTTGTAATTGTAATACTGCGCTTTTGATGGTACCATAAGTTGAACCCCATCCAAGTACCAATACTTTTCCTTTCGCTGCGCCACTATCGATGGTTTGCAATGGAATGAAGTCGGCAATTTTATCCACTTTAGCCTGTCTCATTTTGACCATGAACTCATGGTTCTCTGGATCGTAACTTACATTACCAGTTTCGTGTTGTTTTTCAATACCTCCAATGCGGTGTTCAAATCCTGCAGTACCTGGAACGGCCCATGGTCTTGCTAATTTTTCATCTCTTTTGTAAGGCAAGAATTTTTCTTCACCTTCTGCCAAACTAGTTTTGAATTTTACTTCAATAGCTGGTAAGTCAGCAGCAGCTGGGAACTTCCAAGGTTCAGCACCATTGGCAATATATCCGTCACTCAAAAGAATCACTGGAGTCATATGTTGTAATGCAATCTTCACCGCTTCGAATGCCATAAAAAAACAATCGCTTGGAGTAGATGCAGCCAAGACCGGAATAGGTGCTTCGCCATTACGACCATAATAAGCTTGCATTAAATCACTTTGTTCTGTCTTGGTTGGCAAACCTGTTGAAGGTCCACCTCTTTGTATGTTCACAATGACCAAAGGAATCTCTAACATAGTTGCTAGCCCAATTGCTTCAGTTTTTAATGCCATACCAGGACCAGAAGTAGTCGTCAAGCCAATAGATCCGCCATAACTTGCGCCAATTGCTGCAGCAATACCTGCAATCTCATCTTCTGCTTGGAAAGTCTTGATACCAAAATTTTTGTACTTACTTAATTCGTGTAAGATATCAGAAGCAGGCGTGATAGGATAAGAGCCAAGGAATAAAGGCAAACCACTTTTTTGCGCAGCTGCGATTAAACCCATTGATAAAGCTTGGTTACCCATGATACTTCTGTAAGTACCTGGTTCCATTTTTGACTTTTCTACCTTATACCTTGCATTGAATAATTCAGCAGTCTCACCATAGTAGTAACCTGCTTTCAATACATCGATATTGCTTTTTAAAATATTTTCTTTCTTACCAAATTTCTCTTCTAAGAAATCAATGGTGTTGTCTAAATTTCTATTGTACAACCAATAAATTAATCCTAGTACAAACATGTTCTTTGCACGATCACGTTCCTTAGTACCTAATTCTGTATTGGATTTTAATGCTTCTCTTGTAAGCTTAGTGATATCTACTTTGGTTAATTCATAACCATCTAAGCTGCCATCTTCTAGTGGATTAATGCCTTCTGGATAGGCTGCAAGTCTTAAATTTTTTGCATCAAAGCCTTCGATATTCGCAATAATTTTTCCGCCTTTTTTTAAGCTCTTTAAATTTACTTTTAAAGCGGCTGCATTCATCGCCACCAATACATCACAGGTGTCACCTGGCGTATACACTGGATTTGAACTAAAGTGAATCTGGAATCCACTCACACCTGGCAGGGTTCCGATAGGCGCTCTAATTTCCGCAGGGAAATCTGGGAAAGTCGCTAAATCGATTCCTAAAAGGGCGGTATTATTGGTAAATTGCTGGCCGGTTAACTGCATACCGTCACCACTATCACCAGCAAATTTGATCACTACATCTTGTAAAACAACTTCTTTTTGCATATTGCATCAATTGGAGCACAAAGTTACAATGCATCGCCCCTAAAACCGCATCTTTTATCAGATTATTCTAATTTCTTGTTTAAGTTTGCGCCTTCAATTTCAATGTTTTATGTCCTTTAGGCCTATTTTTTACCTTATTATCCAATCTGTCCTGCTTTTGGCATGTAATAGCGAGCCAGCTGATAGGTCATTGGATGCCTCAGTCGAAAGGCCATTGGATGAATCAGAGATGGTCACTAAGGCTAAGGAAAAACAGCCATTGGATAGTACTGCAAAATATGTGTATTTGAGCTTTGATGACGGCCCATTATTTGGTACTTCAAGCTGTATTGATATCTGTGAACAAGAAAATGTAAAAGCCACATTTTTTCAAATTGGTTTTCATCAATCTAGGTCTCAGTGGGGAAAGCGTTTGTACCAAAGAATTGTAGAAAAGCCGGACTTGTTTTTACTGACCAATCATAGCTTCTCACATACCTATGGAGATTATTTAAAATTCTATCATCAGCCAGACTCTGCCTTGGAAGATTTTAAGCAAGCAGCAGAAGTATTGCATACGCAAAATAATATCGTTCGATTGCCGGGTAACAATGGTTGGAGTACGGAGACCATTCATTCAAGTAGTAAATTGGTACGCCCCTTGGTGCATAAATTAGATAGTGCAGGATTCAATGTGGTAGGATGGGATGTAGAATGGCGATTTACGAAAACTGGACGTCCTATCCAATCTGCAGAAAGAATGGCATTTGTGGTAGATAGTATGTTTAAATACAATGAAAACAGGACAAAGAATCATCTTGTGCTCCTAATGCATGACCATATGTTTAGAAAACCAGAGGATTCGGTTAAATTGGTGCAGTTCATCCAATTTTTAAAATACAAGAATCAATACCAATTTGTGCTATTGAATCAATATCCAGGCTTGAAAAACCAAGGTATTAACAATTTTTAAGGGATGAGTTTCAATGCAATTTTGTATTTTTATGGTATACAAAATTGATCATTATGGCAATCTTTAAATCAGGTAATCCAACCTTAACAGAGAAAATTTTTGACAAAGCTGCACACGAGAATGCCAATGCATTTGGTGTGATGAGCGTACGTGGAACCATTAATAAGTTCGGATTTTTATTATTGATGGTGATGGCGTCAGCAATGTATGTATGGAATGTGTATGCCGAGGGCAATACACAAACTGCGACAACACTGATGATTGCAGGAGCAATTGGTGGTTTGATCTTGGCTTTAGTGGTGATGTTTAAGCCGCAATGGGCAGGTTATATTACACCAGCCTATGGTATATTCGAAGGTTTATTTATTGGTGGCATCAGTGCATTTTTTAATGCTTTGTTTGCAAATAGTTATCCAAATATTATTTTACATGCAGTTGGTTTGACTTTAGGTGTGGCTGTTGCGATGTTCTTCTTGTACAATTTCAGAATCATCACAGTTACGAATAAATTAAGATCTATCATTATGTCTGCAACGATGGGCATTGGCTTATTTTATTTAATTGTGTGGATTGCAGGTATGTTTGGTTTTGAAATGGGATTTGCATTTGACAGTTCCCCATTAAGTATTGGCATTAGCTTATTTATTGTAGGTATTGCTGCATTGAATTTATTATTGGATTTTGACGCCATTGAAAAAGCGGCTGAAATGGGTGCGCCTAAATACATGGAATGGTATGGTGCATTTGGCTTGTTAGTGACACTTGTATGGTTATACTTAGAGATTTTGAAATTATTGAGCAAGCTGAATTCTAAAGACTAATGGAATATAAACGCGGTAACCTGAGTAACGAGGAGTTGATTCATTTGTACGAGTCCATTTTATGGCCAAGGATGATTGAAGAGAAAATGTTAGTGTTGCTTAGGCAAGGAAAAATCAGCAAATGGTTTAGTGGGATTGGGCAAGAAGCAATTGCAGTGGGTGCTACATTAGCGATGGATCCAACCGAGTGGATCATGCCTTTGCATAGAAACTTGGGTGTTTTTACTTCTCGTAAAATGCCCTTAATTGATTTATTCAAACAATGGCAGGGCGATAGAAGTAGTTATAGTAAAGCAAGAGAAAGAAGTTTTCATTTTGGAAGTAAAGCACACCATGTATGTGGTATGATATCTCATTTAGGTCCTCAATTAGCAATTGCTGATGGCGTTGCTTTAGCCTATCAACAAAGAGGACAACTAAAAGCAAGTATGGCTTTTACTGGAGATGGTGGCACAAGCGAAGGTGATTTTCACGAAGCCTTAAATGTGGCAGCAGTTTGGAACCTACCTGTTATTTTTATTATCGAGAACAATGGATATGGTTTAAGTACGCCAACGAATGAGCAATATAAATGTGATCATTTAGTAGACCGTGCAAAGGGTTATGGCATGGAAGGAGTAAGAATAGATGGGAATAATATTCTTGAAGTGTATCAAACAGTGAAGGGCGTACGTGAATATTGTATCAACCAACAGAAGCCTTATTTAATCGAATGTGAAACCTTCAGAATGCGTGGGCATGAGGAGGCAAGTGGTGTAAAATATGTACCAAAACATTTGATGGAAACTTGGTCCTTAAAAGACCCTATTAAAAATTACGAGCAATTTTTAATTCAAGAAAAGGTGCTCACTGAAATGCAAGTGGCTGATATCCGCAATCGATTCAAGGAGCAAATGGATGCAGATCTAAGAGTAGCCATGGAGCCGGAAAAGTTGGAACCTTCAATTGCTGCAGAATTGGCTGATTTGTTTGCGCCAGTCCCTGCAACAACTCTTCCAGATTTAACAGTGGTTCAATCAGAAAAGAAAACCAATAAAAGATTTATTGAAGCCATAAGTGATGCATTAAGACAGTCGATGGAAAAATATCCAGAGATGATCATCATGGGACAGGACATTGCTGAATATGGTGGTGCATTTAAAATTACAGAAGGATTTGTAGACCAATTTGGGAAACAAAGAATTCGCAATACGCCTATTTGTGAAAGTGCTATAGTAGGTGCAGCATTGGGTTTAAGTATGGAAGGAATGAAGTCGGTGGTGGAAATGCAGTTTGCAGATTTTGTCACAGTGGCTTTCAATCAGATTGTCAATAATTTAGCGAAGATGCATTACCGCTGGGGACAAAATGCCGACGTGGTGGTGCGTATGCCAACAGGTGCAGGTGTGGGCGCTGGCCCATTCCACTCTCAATCTAATGAAGCTTGGTTTACACATGTAGCTGGATTGAAAGTAGTATATCCATCTAATCCTACAGATGCAAAAGGTTTATTAATTGCTGCTTTAGCTGAGCCGAATCCAATTTTATATTTTGAACATAAGGCATTGTACAGAAGTATCGAAGAAGAAATTCCAGATGCCATGTATCAAATTGAAATAGGTAAAGCACATGTGGTGCAAACAGGTACCGATGCGACCATCATTACTTATGGCATGGGGGTGCATTGGGCTAAAGCATACCAACAAGCACATACAGGCCAGTCTATTTATATCGTAGACCTAAGAACCTTATCTCCATTGGATTATACAGCAATCGAAACTGCAGTAAAAGCCACTGGTAAATTGATGATCTTACACGAAGACAATTTAACAGGTGGTATTGGTGGAGAGATTAGTGCATGGGTGGCCGAGCATTGCTTTGAGCATTTAGATGCGCCAATTATGCGATGTGCTTCCTTAGACACACCAATCCCTTTCAATAAAACATTGGAAAAACAATTTTTGGCCAACGATCGTTTAGACGAAATGATGGAGAAACTGTTGAGTTATTAAAAATAAAACAGCCCTTAAGAAAATTTAAGGGCTGTTTTATTTATGGCTAATGATTTTTTCAAGGCCCCCCATAAACGAGGGCCTTGAGGTTGATTTAGTTTGAATTATTTGCTTTGTATACTCTGATGAAATTTCCACCCAATACTTTCTTGATATCTTTATTAGAGTATCCTCTTGCGATTAATGCTTTGGTGAAATTAGGATAATCCAACACTGTTTTTAATTGCAATGGCGCTGAATCAATGCCATCAAAATCAGATCCAATGCCAACATGGTCTATGCCAATTAAATTGACAATATGATCAAAGTGTTTCATTAACAATTCAATATCTGGCTTGATCGTATCTGACTCGGTTTTATATTTATCAGAGATCACTGTAATGGCATATTCTAATTGCATGCCAGTAGCCAATAAGGCTAAAATTTCAGGCTTATGTTTTTCTCTAAAATCATTATTTTTTTTACTAAAATTACTGTCTACAAATCCTGAGAAGAAGTTTAAACAAATCACGCCTCCATTTTTACCAATGGCTAAAATCTGATCATCTTTTAAGTTCCTTGTGGTTGGACAAATGGCGTATGCATTGCTATGAGAAGCAATTACAGGTTTTGTGGTGGCTTTGATGGCATCCCAAAAAGTTGCTTCGCCTACATGCGAAAGGTCAACAATAATACCAAGTTGGTTCATGCGAGTTATGATCTCTTTTCCAAAATCATTCAAACCTTTTTGGCCTGTATATTTTGAATTGTTTTCGTCTGCATGTGAACTTGCCCAGCCTGGAGAGTTGTTCCAAGTCAAGGTCATGTATCGAACGCCTCTATTGTAAAATGTATCTAATTTTTTGATATCACCTTCAATCATATGCCCACCTTCTACACCGTATTGTGCTACAATTTTTCCTGCTTTTAATGTTGCTTTAATTGTTTTCCAATCTTTAGCGACCACCATTTTATCTGGGTTTCTTGCAGCCACTGCATCAATCGTATCCATTTCTCTCATTGCCCAAGCATATGGATTTACTTTTTTCCCGTCGCACCAGATAGAGAATAACTGATAATCCAATCCGCCTTCTTTAAATCGCTTCAAATCGGAATGATTGGTCCCTTTCAAGTCCTGGTCTAGGCTAACTTTTTTCTCGATACAAGCTGTAACCGCATCATTATGAGTGTCTACTAAAACCGATTTGTAGTGTATTTTCTGAGAAAATCCAGATAAGCTAATAGCGCAAAAAACAAGGGATAGGTATTTCATGGGTGGGATCCTTTTAATTGACAACTAAAATAGCTATTTTTGCGCACAGAAAAACGACTATGTTAGATAAATTAGAAGCCATAAAAGCTAGATTTGACCAGGTTGGGGTGGCTTTGACCAATCCAGAGATTATCAATAACCAATCCGAATTTGGTAAATTCAGTAAGGAATACCGCTCTTTAGAAAAGATCGTGGTCCCTTATGAGCGTTATGTGAAAGTATTGGCGGAGCATAAATTTGCAAAAGAAAGTTTAAACGGAGACGATCAAGATATGCGTGAGTTGGCGAAAATGGAATTGCCAGCTTTGGAAGAAGAGAAAGAAGCCTTAGAAAAAGAGTTGACTAAATTATTGATTCCAAAAGATCCTCAGGATGATAAGAACGCGATTATTGAATTAAGAGCTGGCACTGGTGGAGACGAAGCAAGTTTATTTGTGGGGGATTTATTGACGATGTATACAAGGTATTGTCAGAAAAAAGGATGGAAAGTAGCAGTTGCTAGTGAGAGTGAAGGTTCTGTAGGTGGATACAAGGAAGTGATTTTAGAAGTAACAGGCGAAGACGTATACGGCACTATGAAATTTGAAAGTGGCGTACACCGTGTTCAAAGAGTTCCAAGTACAGAAACACAAGGTAGAGTGCATACATCGGCTGCAACAGTCGCAGTAATGCCAGAAGCGGAGGAAGTAGATTTTGTGTTGAATCCTGCCGACGTGAAAATGGAAACTGCTCGAAGTGGTGGTGCGGGTGGTCAGAACGTTAATAAGGTAGAGACGAAAGTAATGTTGACGCATATTCCAACGGGTACGGTGATCATCTGTCAAACAGAGCGTTCACAGTTAGGTAACCGTGAGAAAGCAATGGGTATGTTGCGTACTAAATTGTTCGAAGAGCAAGTACGTAAACAAGAAGACGAAATTTCAAGACATCGCAAAACATTGGTAAGCACTGGAGATAGAAGTGCGAAAATTAGAACGTATAACTGGCCACAGGGAAGGGTTACAGACCATCGTGTGAACGTCACTTCTTATAATTTGGATGCAGTCATCAATGGTGATATTGATGAATTTATCGAGGCATTGCAAATGGCCGAGAATGCAGAAAAAATGTTGGTACAGAATTAATCGTACAATCTATTTAATAAAAAAAGGTCTCGAATTTTCGAGACCTTTTTTTATTGGAGTAATTTATTTAGCTAAACTTTGTTCCCATTGCCAAGCAGTGCGCATCATGTCTTCTAAATTGTATTGACAGTGCCAACCTAATTTTTGTACTGCGTGGTCATTGTTGGCATAGATCGAAACAATATCACCTGCTCTACGTGGCCCTATTTCATAATTTAATTTTACACCGCTTACTTTTTCAAAAGCATGGATCGCTTCTAATACGGTGATGCCATTGCCTGTCCCTAAATTAAATACTTCGCAACTATTCGGTTGATTGTGTTGAATGGAATATTGAATAGCAAGGGTATGCGCATGCGCGATATCGCAAACATGAATATAGTCCCTAATACAAGAACCATCACGGGTATCGTAATCGGCGCCATGTACTTGCATTTTAGGTAATTTGCCAATGGCGGTTTGTGTAATCGCTGGTACTAAATTTTGTGGTCGGCCAATTGGTAATTCACCAATCGCTGTAGAAGGATGTGCGCCAACTGGATTGAAATACCTTAATAATATGGTGGATAATGGATGTGCAAATGCAGCATCTTTCACAATCGTTTCTCCCATTTGTTTTGTTGCGCCATATGGTGATGCGGCAGTTTGCAATGGCGTTGCTTCTGTCACTGGGATAGTTTCAGGATTGCCATACACGGTACAGGAGGAAGAGAAAATGAAATGAGGTGCATTGTATTTGACAGCCATTTGTAACAAGTGTACAAGGGAGCTAATATTGTTCTCGTAATAGTCTAAAGGCTTTTCAACAGATTCGCCTACTGCCTTAAAAGCAGCAAAATGAATCACACCTATAATGCCCGGATTAGCAACAAATACCGCTTCGGTTGCGGCTTTGTCTGTTAGGTCGACTTTATAATTGGTAATCTTCTTTCCTGTTATTTTTTCAATGCCTAACAAGGACTGGTCAGATGCTCTTGATAAATTATCAATAGAGATGACATTAAAACCATTTTCAATTAAATCTACGATAGTGTGTGCGCCAATAAAACCACATCCACCAGTAACTAGAATAGTTTGCATTAAAGAAATTTAGAATACAAAGAAACGAAATTATTAGGGAAAAAGGAGTACTAGCTATTGAGGCAATGTAAAACCAACAGTGGTACCTACATTCAATTGGCTTCTGATTTGGATATTTTCACCATGCGCTTCTAAAATATGTTTACAAATGGCTAAACCTAGGCCTGTTCCACCAACTTCTCTACTTCTGGCATCGTCTGTTCTGTAAAAACGTTCAAATAATCTAGGGATATGGGCTTCCTCTATACCAATGCCATTATCACTAATTTCTATTAGTATTTTTTTATCTTCTAGATGATACACACTTGCAGTAATCTGTCCGTCAATTTTACCATACTTCACTGCATTGGAAAAAATATTCACCAAGACTTGATAAATTTTATTCTTATCTGCAAATACTTCTACTGGTAGTTCGCTTCCTTTTTTAAAATGGAATTGAATATTTTTCTTTAACCACTTCACGCTTAAATTTTGAACTACTTCATTGATTAAATCTTGAATAATAAAATGTTGTTTAAGAATAGGCTCTTTGTTGATTTCTAGATTCGTGATAATGTCCACGTCATTCAATAGGCCTACTAAACGTTGTACGTTGGCTTCGGCTTGCCCGATAAACTTTTTACTAAGTGCAGCGTCTTCGACAGCCCCGTCTGCTAATAATTCTAAATAGCCTTGGATAGCGAAAATGGGTGTCTTGATTTCATGCGAAAGATTCTGAAGAAATTCTTTTCTAAATTGTTCATTCGATTGTAATTTCTGAATCTCATTGGTCTTTTGAGTTGCCCAATTTTCTACATCCACACGTACATCATCAATGCCTTTTTGAGGTAGTATATATTTTTGATAAGCTTCTTCTTTTTTACTCGCTTTGGTATATGAGATCAACTTATAGATGAGTTTTATTTTTCTATAAATAAAAAATTCAAGTATTTGATAGACCAATAAATAGGTTACGATAAAACAAGCAATAAAATAGGCAAATAGCAATTTCAAATTGGGCATCAATACAAAAACACTCAATGCAATCAAGCTAGAGAGCAATAAAGCAGTTAAAACGGCTAATTGTTTTGGTGAGAGATTTTTTTCTTTAAACATTGTTGCTAAAAGGGTTTCGCCTTTAACGAAGGTATTCAATTCTACTTAAATTATCCTTCAATCAACCAATACGGGTTAATAATCGAATTTGTACCCTACGCCTTTAACGGTTGTAATGCAATCTATTCCGAGTTTAACGCGAATTTTTCGAACATGTACATCAATCGTTCTGTCTCCTACGATCACATCATTACCCCACACTTGTGATAAGATCTCGTTTCTTAAAAAGACACGACCTGGTTGTGCAGCTAACAAGTAAAGCAATTCAAATTCTTTCTTTGCTAATACATGTACAATGCCATTTAGGATGGTTTTGTATTGATCTGAATCTATCACAAGGTCTTTGATCGTTAATGTTTTAGATTCGGTTGTAGTTGGCTGTATTCTCCTGAATAAAGCACTGATCCTACTAACCAAAACTTTTGGACTGATGGGTTTATTGATAAAATCATCTCCCCCTAATTCAAGCCCTTTAATATGAGATGCTTCGTCGTTCAATGCTGTTAATAAAACGATCAATGTTTTATCGAATTGCTTATTAGTTCTTAAGTATTCGCAAACTTCAAATCCATTGCGTTTTGGCATCATGATATCCAAGATGATACAATCTGGATTGAATGCTTTTGCTTTTTCAATGGCTTCGCTTCCGTCTCTTGCAGTTTCTACATCGTAACCAGCTTTTACTAAGTGAAAGCTAATGATTTCGATGATGTCTGGTTCATCGTCTGCAATTAATATTTTGATCGGATTGGATTCCATAATTTATAATGCAAAAATACCGTTTAAAAAGCAGAACCTGGAACTACTGGAGTATTATCAAATTGTTAACTAAAGCAAGTCTTTTTATGCTTTTAGTAAGTGTAAAATATAGGGGTTGGCTTTTTTCTCCCTGCCCCATGTGGTCGAAGGTCCATGGCCTGAATAAATGATCATGGTGTCTGGTAATGGAAAAATTTGCGTCTGAATACTTTTAATTAAATCCAAGGGATTGCTTCCAGGCAAATCAGTCCTACCCACGCCATCTTTAAAGATCAAATCGCCCCCAATTAGGAAATCTTGTGCTTCATGGTAAAAGCAAACACTACCAGGAGAATGGCCTGGTGTTTCAAGTACCTTAAAGCTGTCTTTGCCAAATTGTATGATTTCATCCTGCTGGATATATTGTACCTTGCCTTTATAAGCTTCTGTGGGCACACCCCATCTTGCCCCACCTTCTGGTAGACGGTCAATGACAGCTTGTTCTTTTTGGTGAAATAAAGCAGTCAAACCATATTGTTCACTAACAAAATTGTTGCCAAAAACATGGTCTAAATGGCAATGTGTATTGAGTAGTAATTTTGGTATTAATTCGTTTTCGGCAATAAAATTGCTTAATTGAGCCTGTTCGTTTTTTAAATAACATCCTGGATCAACGATGATCGCTTCTTTCTCGGCATTAAAAAGGATATAAGTATTTTCTTGAAATGCATTAAAGCAAAAAGAATGTATGGTTAACATGTCGTAGACTTTATGCAAAGTTACAAGCAAATTGGATGAATGGTGACTTTTAATACATTAAAAAAACAAATATGATCTACCTTTGCGAAATGAATAAGAAACAGTTTGTGCGTTCGGTATATTTTAGTCTGGTACTGGTCTTTGTTTTAATTGGAATTGATCCAAATTTGTATGCGCAAAATGCGGCAATCATACAACTGAAAGGAAAGCTAGCTGACCATCAAAGTGAAGAGCCAATTCCGTTTGCATCTGTTTCTTATGCATTAGCAAAAAGAGGGGTGATTACGGATTCTGCTGGTAATTTTGCTATTCCATATTCTCCTTTTGGTATTCAAGACACGCTGTTATTACAAAGCGTTGGATATACAAGTTTGCAGGTCCCATTGTCTAAATTGACTCAAGAATCAGTGGGTGTCATTCATTTATTTGTGCAAGCTGCCAAGCAAGAAGCAGTCGTAAAATCTAAATACAATCGTTCTTTATGGTTTTGGAGAAAGATCATGTCAAAAAAAGATATCAATAATCCAGCACTCAAGCAAAATTATAGTTACGAAATTTATAATAAGTTAGAAGTAGACTTGATCAATGTGCGAAAAGATAAATTGTCTAAAAACGGTTTGGTCAAACCTTTAGATTTTGTCTTTGATTATATTGATACCACAGAGACGCATCAATCTTTTTTACCTATCTACATTACAGAGACCATCTCTGATTATTTTTATCAGTCTGATCCAACAAAAACATTAGAAGAAATTAAATATACCAGGACCAATGGGATTGAAAATGAAACCTTGATCAAGGAATTGGGAGGCACTTATCAAAATATCAATGTCTATAAAAATGTGATTCCTGTTTTCAATAGAGAATTCATTAGCCCATTCAATACCAATGCGGATACTTATTATAAATTTAAACTAGCTGATACTGCTTATTTAAATGGAAAAAGATTGGTGCATTTATTGATCCAGCCAAAGCGTATGAATGAATTGACCTTTGAGGGAGATTGTTGGGTGAATGATACTAGTTTTGCAATTCAGAAAATCACATTAAGGCCTTCCACATTTGCAGATATTAATTTTTTACAATCACTTTCGCTTATACAAGAGTTTAAATTAGTGAACGACACTGTTTGGTTTTTGTCCAAAGATCGTTTTGTGGCAGATTTTACGCCAGGTGGCAAAGATAAGTTGGGCATTAAAGGGCGTAAGACGACCACTTATAGGTCGATTAAAATCAACGACACTACAATAGATGCAGTCTTTAATAGTACGGTAAAGAATCCTGAGATTCGACTTATGCCCAATAGTACGAATAACAACGAAGCTGCATGGCAAACATTACGTCACGAACCATTGGCGAAGACAGAACAAGCTGTGTATACTTTATTAGATACTTTAAATAAGAACAAGACATTTTTATTTTACAAACAATCTGCAGAGTTCTTAGTGAAGGGAATTAAAGAAGTGGGTAATGTAACTTTGGGTCCATGGTTCAATGTGATTAGTTCTGATAAATGGGAGGGCTTAAGATTGAGAGCGGATATTGCCACCAATAAAGGCTTTAGCAAGCATTGGAATTTTTATGGCTATGGTGCATATGGATTTAGAGATCAAAAAGCGAAGGGCGAATTGGGAGCAATGTATCAATTTAAACAAAGTCCTTTAAGTTATATCAAAGCCGAATACCATTCAGACTTGGAATTTGGACAAGAATATTTTGATCAAATTAACAATGACAACTTATTCGGTACTTTATTAAGAAGACCTAATATTCCATTTAAGTTTTTGCAATTCACACAAAAGAAAGTCGAATTCTTTCAAGAGAACAATAAAGGTTTTCAATTGACATGGGGGCTTGCAGATAAGCAATATGACCCATTGCTTAATTTGCCTAGCATCTACAATACCAATATTGGTGGAGGGAATTGGATGCATGCTGTGGAAGCGAGTGTGGGATTAAGATTTGCATATCAAGAGCGCTATTTGGAAAGTAATTTTACTCGATTTGGTTTTGGTAGTTTGTATCCGGTAGTAGAAATGAAGTACACGAAGGCGATCAAAGATGCCTTGGGTGCTCCAAATGATTATCAGAAATTAAATTTTAGTGTGAATGATTATTTGCCCATTACGCCTTTTGGCAATATTTACTATAGTGTGTTTGCAGGTAAGACTTGGGGTAAAACAAGCTATCCATTTTTAGATATCATGCCTGGTAATGAAATGAGTTATTACAATAAGTATGCATTTAATTTAATGCAGCGCTATGAATTCATTAGCGATGAATTTATTGGATTGAATATTGAACATAAAATTGGCAAAGGGGTATTGAAATATTTGCCTTTATTAAAGAAAACAAAATGGAGGCAGTTCTGGAGTGCTAAAGCAGTTGTAGGTGGTTTGTCTGATGCAAACTATCAGATGAATTTTATTGGAACCCATCCGTTCAATTCATTGAAGTCAAAGCCTTATGCAGAAGTGGGTACTGGAATTGAAAACATCGCCAAGTTTTTTAGAATTGATTTTGTTTGGCGCTTAACGCATCCTCAATTACAGACGGCTACAGCATCTTCTTTTGGCATTTTTGGAAGTTTTAGAGTCAGTCTTTAATTTATTTTTGGAGTCCTTGTAAAATATTTTTTACAATCGCGGGTCCTTCATAAATAAAGCCAGTCCAAACTTGCACCAAACTTGCACCTGCAGCTAATTTTGCTTTTGCGTCTTCTGGCTTAAAGATGCCGCCACTTGCAATAATTGGAAGTTTATCGCCAATACCTTTGTATAAATAATCTAATACTTGATTGGATTTTGTTAGCAGTGGTTGTCCGCTTAATCCACCTGGGCCAATGATTTTGGCACGCTCTGTATTCATTGGATTTAAAAGGCTACGATCTAATGTGGTATTACTTGATACTAAACCATCTATTTTCACTTCTGATGTTAATGAAATGATATCATCCAAAGCGCTGGTTTCTAAATCAGGTGCAATTTTTAATAAGATGGGCTTATTGTTTTTATTGATATTTTGCAGCTCAGAGAAAATCTTTCTCAGGGCTTCTTTTTCCTGTAACTCACGTAAGCCTGGGGTATTAGGAGAACTTACATTCACTACAAAATAATCCACCACGTCTTCTAGTCCAATAAAATTGGTGCAATAATCTCTCCAAGCATCTTGGTTGTCGGTGACTTTGTTTTTTCCAATATTACCTCCAATGATCAAATTAGCATTATAGGTAGCGGATGATTTTCTTTCTTTTAATCTTTTTGCAATCAGATCCACACCATCATTATTGAAACCCATACGATTGATCAAAGCTTTTTGATCTGGGATTCTAAACAACCTTGGTTTTACATTACCTGCTTGTGGTTTTGGAGTAACAGTTCCAATTTCAATAAATCCAAATCCCAACATCGCCAATGCATCCAAATGCGCAGCGTTTTTATCAAATCCTGCACCTAGTCCAACTGGATTTTGAAAATCTAATCCAAAAACTGTTTTGGACAAACTTGGATCGGACACTTTGAATTGGCGACTCATCCATTGGTTGAAAAAAGGTAGCGCAGCTACAAAGTCTAAACCTTTCATAGACAGTTCGTGTGCAGATTCTGGAGGCAGTAAAAACAAGCTGTTTCTGATAATTGGATACATCATACCACAAATTTACAATGAAATATTTAGTTGCATAAACAACTGTTTATAAAAAAGCCTACATTTATAGGGTCAATTAAAGACCATTTTATGCAAGAAGCTTATATCGTAGCGGGATTTAGAACAGCAGTGACAAAAAGTAAAAAAGGTGGTTTTCGTTTTATGCGTTCAGATGAATTAGCCATTGAGTTAATTCAAGGTTTGATGAAGTCCTTACCAGCTTTGGAGTACAAATTAATTGATGACGTGATTGTAGGAAATGCAGTGCCAGAAGCAGAACAAGGATTGCAATTCGGTAGAATCATTGCTGCGAAAGCTTTAGGAATAGAAGTGCCAGGCATTACGATCAATCGATATTGTGCAAGTGGATTAGAAAGTATTGCAATGGCGACTGCAAAAATTAGAACAGGCATGGCAGATTGTATCATCGCTGGTGGTACAGAATCTATGTCCATGGTGCCAACGGCTGGCTGGAAAACAGTGCCAGCATATTCTATAGCAAAAGATGAACCAGATTATTATTTATCAATGGGCTTAACTGCAGAAGCGGTAGCCAATGAATACAATGTGAGTAGAGAAGACCAGGATGCTTTTGCATTGGCCTCTCATCAAAAAGCAAAGCAAGCTATTGACAATGGTTATTTCAAAAAAGGTATTCTACCAATTGAAATCACAGAGACCTATATCAACGAAAACAATAAGAAAGCAACACGTAACTATACGGTAGATACGGACGAAGGTGTGCGCGCAGATACCACCATTGAAGCATTGGCAAAATTAAAGCCAGCATTTGCTTTAAAAGGAACAGTCACTGCGGGGAATTCTTCTCAGACTAGTGATGGTGCAAGTTTTGTAGTGGTGATGAGTGAACGCTTAATGCAGTCTTTAGGACTTAAGCCTATTGGAAGATTGGTGAATTGTGCAGTGGCAGGGGTGCACCCAAGGATCATGGGGATTGGACCCATTGAAGCTGTTCCAAAAGTGTTGAAGCAAGCTGGTATGAACTTAGACCAAATAGACCTTTTCGAATTAAATGAGGCTTTTGCTTCACAATCATTAGCAGTAATCCGAACACTTGGATTGGATCAAAATAAAGTCAATATCAATGGTGGTGCGATCGCTTTGGGACATCCATTGGGATGTACTGGATCTAAATTAACTGTACAGATAATCAATGACTTAGAGCGTTTAAATAAGCGTTATGGTATCGTAACAGCCTGTGTAGGAGGTGGTCAGGGAGTCGCTGGAATCATTGAGCAACTCTAAAATACGCTCATCCCTTTTTTATTGATTTTTTGGGTAAAATGCAATAGCTTAGGACTTCATTATTTTAATAAGAAAATAAGCTCCTATGCGTGTAATCACCCTTGGTTCTATGATCCTGGCATCTGTATTGACATTAAGTCAAGCCAATGCGCAGAAATCAAAGAAAACAGCTGCTGCTCCAGTAGCGACTACAGACAAAGTAGACATTAACAAAGTATTTAAAGATTGGAAGCCAAGAAATATTGGACCAGCAAGTATGAGTGGACGTGTGACGACCATTGATGCTGAAGTAGCAAATCCAAATAATATTTGGATTGGAGCTGCGTCTGGTGGTGTTTGGAAAACAAACAATGCAGGTGTAAGTTGGACCCCGGTTTTTGACGAACAACCTATATTAAATATTGGTGCTTTAGCGATTCAACAATCTAATCCAAGTATTGTTTGGGTTGGTACTGGAGAAGGTAATCCAAGAAACTCAATTAGTATTGGAGAAGGTATTTACAAAACCATGGATGCGGGTAGAACTTGGAAGCGCATGGGTTTAGAGCAAACAAGAAATATCCATAGAGTGATTATTGATCCTTCTAATCCAAATACAGTGTATGCTGGGGCGATTGGTAATCCATACGGACAAGGTAAAAACAGAGGAGTATATAAAACCACTGATGGTGGTGATACATGGAATCAAATTTTGTATACCAATGACACTTCTGGTCCTGGCGATATGATTATGGATCCTTCTAATCCGAATAAATTATTTGTTGCCATGTGGCATCATTACCGCAATCCTTATCATTTAGAAAGTGGTGGTAAAGGGAGTGGTTTATATATGACTGTTGATGGTGGAAAGAATTTCATCAAATTAGGAAAAGAACATGGATTGCCTGATAGTAATTTAGGTCGTGTGGGTATTACCATTAGCAGATCAAATCCAAACGTGGTCTATGCATTGGTAGAGTCAAAGAAAAGTGGATTATATAAAAGTGAAGATGGTGGCTATTCTTGGAAATTAGTGAATGGTCAAAAATCTATTGTAGACAATCGTCCTTTCTACTTCCAAGACATCATTGGTGATCCTTTGAATGAAAATACATTATGGTATATTAGCCAAACAGTTCAAAAGAGTATTGATGGTGGTAAGAATTTTGAAACCATTATTCCTTACAGTGGTATCCACCCAGATCACCATGCATTCTGGATTCATCCAACAGACAATAAGTTTATCATTGACGGTAACGACGGTGGTATAGGTATCACGCGTGATGGTGGTAAGACTTGGATGTTTGATGAAAAAATCCCAGTAGGTCAATTCTATCATGTGAATGTGGACAATGAAATTCCTTATCATGTAATGGGTGGTATGCAAGACAATGGTTCTTGGAGAGGACCTGCTTATACTACTACACAAGGTGGTATCCGTAATTTTGATTGGGATAATTTATGGGGTGGTGATGGTTTTGATGTGATGCCAGATCCAGAAGATGCAAACTGGGTGTATGCAATGAGCCAAGGTGGAAGTGTGGGAAGATACAATACCGTGACTGGTCAATCTTCATTTATTAAGCCACCAGCGCCTGATGCAAAAACATTATTGCGTTTTAACTGGAATGCTGCAATTGCGCAAGATCCATTTGACAAACAAACAATTTATTTCGGCTCTCAATTTTTACATAAGAGTTCAAATAAAGGTGCAGGATGGGATATCATCTCAGGCGATTTAACAACGAATGATAGCGCTAAAATAGACCAAAGAGACAATGGTGGATTGAGTATAGATATTACAGGTGCAGAAAATCATTGTACCATTATTTGTATTGCTCCAAGTGCAGTTCAAAAAGGATTGATCTATATTGGAACAGACGATGGTAAAGTGCAAATGACTTCTAATGGTGGTACATCATGGACAGACCTAACAGCGAATATTGCTGGTTTGCCTAAGGGTGCATGGATTCCACAGATCAGAACTTCTGCTTACAATGCAAATGAAGTATTTGTAGTAGTGAATAATTATAGACAAGGTGATTTTGCGCCTTATATCTTTAGATCTACAGATGCTGGTAAGACTTGGACTAGAATGGTTGACGAAAAGAAAGTGACTGGTTATGCTTTAGCTGTGTTGCAAGATCCAACTGAACCTAATTTGATTTTTGTAGGAACAGAGCAAGGTATGTATATCAGTCTTGACAATGGTGCAAACTTCCAACAATGGAAAAATGGATACCCTTCTGTGTCAACTTATGATTTTGCAATTCAAGATAGAGAAGCAGATTTAGCCATTGCAACTTTTGGTAGAAGCTTATGGGTATTAGATGATATCAGACCTTTAAGAAAATTAGCAAAAGCACAAACTGCTAAGTATTTTATGAGTGTACCTCCAACTTCAATTAATTTATCAATCAAAAATTCACCTTACGAGTGGAGTACTTGGGGTATGTGGGATGCGCCGAATAAGCCAACAGGTATGCCTATCACTATCTATTCAATAGATTCAGTGAAGAAAGCAAAGGTTCAAATTAAAGATGCTAGTGATAATGTGATTCGCAACCTTAGCTTTAAATTAGATTCTGGATTCAACAGAAATTATTGGGGCTTTGAGCAAAAAGGAAAAAGAGCTGCAGGTGCGCCAAAAGCAGGCGGTGGTGGTTTTGGAAGAAGAATGGCAGAAGAAGCGCCTGACGCAAGTGCGGCAGATGATAAAGAGTTTACAGGAAGAGATGTATTGGCTGGTCAATACAAAGTGGTTGTAACAGTAGGTACTTGGAAAGATTCTGCAATGGTTCAAGTTGCTGATGATGCAAGACTGCCAAATAAAAAAGAGGTTGTATTGGCTCAAGATAAATTATTAGATCAATTGCAAGTGGTTGCAGATAAATACAATGCAGCACAAGACCAATTGGATGATGCTGATTTAATTTTAACACAATTGAAAGCAGAGTGGAAGGATAAAAAAGATAAAGGTGTAGATAGCTTGAATAAAACACACAAAATCATTGCAGAAAAAGTGAAGAACTTGAAAGAGATGATGGTGGGTAAAAAGCAAGAAAAACAAGGTTATGGCACAGTGCCAACTATTACGCCTATTTCTATTATCCGTTCTGCAAGTATGTTGATCTCAGGAAAAAATACGATGCCTGGTGCACAAGAGCAACGTGTAATTGCTGAAGCAACTGTAGCTGCGGATGATGTTGCTACAAAAGTGAATGCATTTTTTGCAAAAGATTGGGCAGACTTCAGAAAATTAGTTGAAGCGACACCTATCAAGAAGTTCAAAGATATAGAGACGATTAAATAATGACGCAGCCCTCCAATTTGGAGGGCTCGTTATTTTAAAGCTGTAAACAAGGATTGTTCATTATAAAAGAAAAGTATGAAAAAACTATTTTTTGTATTTGCCGCATTCGCTGGACTCATCACATTAAGTCCCGCAGTAGCGCAAAAGAAAAAAGCAACTGAACCTTCAAAGGCAGTTGAATTAAGTCAAGACCCTATCATTAAAGCACAAGGCTTTAGACTGGTTGGGCCATTTAGAGGTGGTCGTGCAGCAGCTGGTGTAGGATCTTACACAGATGTGAATACCTTTTATATGGGTGCCACTGGTGGTGGTGTTTGGAAAACCACAGATGCGGGTAACAATTGGAAGAATATTTCTGATGGTTATTTTGGCGGAACAATTGGTGCAATTGCGATTGCACCTTCTAACGAATCTATTGTTTATGTTGGTGAAGGTGAGAATTCGATGCGTGGTAATGTAAGCGAAGGGCTAGAAGGTATGTGGAAGTCCACTGACGATGGTAAAACATGGAAAAATATTGGCTTAAAAGAAGGCCGACATATTGTACGACTGATAGTGCATCCAAAAAATCCAGACATTGTTTGGGCTGCAGTAATGGGTCATTTATTTGGGCCTAATGAAAACAGAGGTGTTTACAAAAGTATGGATGGTGGTGCTACTTGGAAAAAAGTATTGTATGTGAATGCACAAACTGGTGCAAGTGATTTAATCATTGATCCAAGCAATCCAGACAATCTTTATGCAGGTACATGGGAGCTAATTCGCACACCTTATAGCTTAGAGAGTGGTGGCGCTGGTTCTGGCATGTACAAGAGCACGGATGGTGGAAACACTTGGGTGTCTATCAAGAACAACAAAGGTTTACCTAAAGGTGTTTGGGGGATCGTTGGTGTAGCGGTAGCAAAATCTAATACAGATAAATTATATGCATTGATTGAAAATGCAAATGGTGGATTGTATACTTCTAATGACGCAGGAGCTACTTGGGAATTAGCAAGCAGTGATAATAATATTCGTCAACGTGCTTGGTATTACACTAAAGTATTTGTTGATCCTACGGATGAAAATAAAGTATACTGCCCTAACGTAAACTTCATGGTATCAGCTGATGGCGGTAAAAACTTTAGTTCATTAAGAACGCCACATGGCGATCACCATGATTTATGGATTGACCCAAAGAATCCTAAAAGAATGATCGTATGTGATGACGGTGGTGCGCAAGTAAGTATGGATGCTGGAAGGAACTGGAGTTCAATGATGAACCAACCTACAGTACAAACCTATCGTTTAAGTACAGACAATAGTTTTCCTTATCGCATATTGGCAGCACAACAAGACAATTCTGCATTCAGAATCAAGTCAAGTACTTATGGTGCATTTATTGGTGAGAACGATTTTGAAGTCACTGCAGGTGGTGAGAGTGGTTATATTGTTGCAGACCCATTGAATAGTGATGTTGTTTATGGCGGATCTTATGGTGGTTTAATCACAAGATTCGATCATAAAACAGGTGAGAATAGAGTGATCAACGTATGGCCTGATAATCCAATGGGAGCAGGTGCTGAAGCAATGAAGTATCGATTCCAATGGAACCATCCAATTTTCTTCTCTCCACATAATCCAAAGAAATTATATACTGCGGGCAATCATTTATTTTCAACTGAAAACGAAGGTGCAAGCTGGGATATGTTGTCTCCTGATTTAACAACAGACGATAAGGCAAAACAAAAAAGTTCTGGTGGTCCAATCACGCAAGACAATACAAGTGTTGAATACTATTGTACCATTTTCACAGCTGCAGAATCTCCAGTAGAAAAAGATTTATTATGGACAGGTAGCGATGACGGCGTGATAAGTGTAAGCAAAGATGGGGGCAAAAACTGGGCGAATGTAACACCAAAAGATGCACCAAAATGGATCATGTGGAATAGAGTAGAAGTAGATCCAATCAGAAAAGGAACTGCTTATTTTGCGGGTACTAGATACAAGTTGGATGATTTTGCGCCTTATATCTACAAGACAACTGACTATGGTGCTACTTGGACTAAAATCACCAATGGTATTGATCCAATGCATTTTACTAGAGCAATTGTTGCAAGCCCAAGAAAAGCGGGTGTATTATTTGCAGGTACTGAGTATGGCTTGTATGTATCTATCAATGATGGTGCTTCATGGGAGCGTTTTCAATTGAATCTTCCAGTGACTCCAATTACAGATTTATTGATCAAGGATCAAAACTTAATTGTTAGCACACAAGGAAGAAGTATCTATATTTTAGATGACTTGTCTTTTGTTGAAAATTTCCAAGCAGCTCCAGCTGTTAGTCAAGTTTTTCCAATTGCCAATACGTACAGAGTTCCACCACAAATGGGCGGCAGAAGAGGTCGTGGTGCTAGTGTTAGCATGCCAGCGAATGTAGGCATGAATCCTGCGAAAGGGGTGGTAATCAAATATTGGAAAGCCTATGCATCAGCGTCAGATTCTACAAGAGTGATGATTAGTATTTTGGACGATCAAAAGAAAGTGATCAAAACAATTACCCATGGTGAAGCGGGTGGACCAAGCACAGAATCTGGTTTCCAAACTTATGTTTGGAATATGTACCATAAAGAAGCGGAAAAGCCAGATCCTAGTTTGATTTTATGGAATGGCTCAACTAGTCCTGTATTGGCGGCGCCTGGTAAATACACGGCAAGAGTAACGATAGACAATACTGTGACTGAGCAGCCATTTACGATTGTGGCGGATCCAAATTATAAAGTGTCTGATGCTGACTTAAAAGCACAGGAGCAATTCTTGTTGAAAGTATCAGGTACTTTTAGCGAGATCATGAAAAACTTAAAGAGCATTAAAGAATTACGTTCACAGATTAATGTATTACAGAAGAAAACAAAAGACACCCTATTCCAAAAGCAAGCTAAAGAAGTGTTAACAAGCTTAACTGCAATTGAGGAAACTTTACATCAAACCAAAGCAAAGAGTGGCCAGGATGTATTGAACTTCCCGATCCGTTTAGACGATAAAATTGCAGGTGTATTTGAATCTGCAGCAGCAGGATACATTGCGCCAACAAAGCAAGTGCAGCAAGTTTACGAAGTATTGAAAGCGCAAGTAGATGCTGCATTCAATAAATTAGATACCCTTAAGAAGACTGGAATCAAGCAATTGAATGATGCAGTACATCAGTTAGCCATTCCAATTATTGGAAGCTAAATATAATTAAGATGCTTTTAAGTTAATTTTACTTAATTGTATAAAAAAAGGTCCCGAATTTTCGGGACCTTTTTTTATATAGTTATTTCAAAATAAAACAATACCATTTTGATTTATTCTATTCAAAGTCTTTATACAATAAGTATTTTTTACGCATTTTCTTAAATGCAGTTAAGCCTGGCTGCCAGCTTGCTCTGATAGTTGCAGCAGATTGACCTGATTTTAATTGCTCCATCAATGTGGCATTGCCTGCTAATTTATTGAAGAAATAGTCGGTTGCTAATTTTGATTTAGGCTCAATAAAAAAGCTATCTTTTTGAGGGAAGGCTTGGTACATTTCAATGATTAAGTCTAAGTCGATTTTATTTTTGGGTGCTTGTTGGTTGCTCAAATCCCAGCCATAACAAAGTTGGCCATACAATTTCGAGCTCATTGCGCCAGTTCTTGGCCCTGGAGTAAAGCTAAACGACTTTCCTTTTATGCTAGGGTGTCCAATATAAGCAAATGCATGCGCCGTTCCACGTCCTTCGCTCATTACAGAGCCCTCGATTAAACAAGTTGTAGGGTACCAGTAAATTGCATTCATGTCTGGCAGGTTCGGAGAAGGTGCAATATTGAAAGTATACATGGAGCCATGATCGTAGTTTTTACAAGCGATCACTGTTAGTTGAATGGGGCTTGCTGCTTTATTGATATTGCTATCAGCTGGCGCAGTCAGCCATTTTTCACCTACTAACATTTTTGCGTATTCGCCCATCGTCAAGCCATACACAATCGGCACCGCTTTTTTACCTATAAAACTACTAAATGGCATTTCTAAAACAGGCCCATCAACATAATGCCCGTTTGGATTAGGACGATCTAGAATAACCAATGGTTTATTGTTAGCCCAAGCAGATTCCATATAATATTGAAGAGAAGAGATATATGTGTAAAAACGAGTGCCCACATCTTGAATATCAAATACCAATACATCCACATCCATAAGGTCCTGCTCGCTTGGTCTATTTTTTTTACCGTAAAGTGAAACGATTTTTACGCCTGTCGCCTCATCAATACCATCATTGGTTTTTTCTCCTGCATCCGCAGTGCCTCTCAATCCATGCTCTGGGGTAAATACTTTTTGCAAATGAATGCCACTAGCAAGTAAGGTGTCAATTAAATGTTTTTTACCTACTGTAGCAGTGTGGTTGGTGAATAAGCCTACTCTCTTACCCTTTAATAAAGGAAGGTATGCTGTAGTTTGATACGCTCCTGGTAAAATGGGTGCATTTTTTTGCGCTGTAAGGTCAACACTTAAAAAAAGTAAAACAGCGGCTAAGCAAGCAATCGTTTTGTTTTTCATAATTTAATTTAAATATTTTCCAACAATTGGCATTCTTCTTCCCACGCCGAATGCTTTTGGCGATATACGAATGATAGGACAGAATTGGTTGCGTTTGTATTCGTTGGTATTGACCATCTTTAAAGTGCGATCAACTAATGCAGTATCAAATCCAAGCGCTTTAATCACTGCAGGGTCTGCACGTTTCTCAATATACTGATATAAGATTTGATCTAGTATTGCATAGTCAGGTAAACTATCACTATCTTTTTGATCAGGTCTTAATTCGGCACTTGGAGCTTTGTCAATAATATTTTGAGGAATAATTTCTTTGGTTTTATTGATGTAATTGGCCAAAGCGTAAACCTGCAATTTGTAACAATCACCTAGCACGCCTAATCCGCCAGCCATATCACCATACAGTGTACCATAGCCGGTTGCTAGCTCGCTTTTGTTAGAAGTATTCAATAATACATAACCTAATTTATTAGCGATGGCCATCAAGATATTACCTCTTGATCTGCTTTGGATGTTTTCCTCTGCTAACGAAAATGGCATGCCTTTAAAAATAGGTTCTAGTGTACCTAAGAAGCTTTCATATACGTCCTTAATTGGAATAATGTCATGAGGATTGCCCAAGTTTTTGCTTAACTGTACAGCATCGTCTACGGAATGTGGCGTTGAATAGGGTGATGGCATTAGTACTGCATATACATTTTCTTTTCCCAATGCTTCACAAGCAATTGCCAGTGTGACAGCAGAGTCAATACCACCAGAAGATCCAAGAATGGCTTTTTTGAAACCCATCTTGTTAAAATAATCTTTAATGCCAAGTACCAATGCTTTGTACACTTGGTCAATATTTAATTCAGGTAGAAGGTTTGCTGGGTTAAGTTCTTTGCTTGGAACAGATGCTGCTGGTTCAAGTATTGGCGCATTGATCGTACCGTCATCATTGCATTCAAATAGTTGCATTGCAGACTCAAACATCGGCAACGCACCACATAAATTAGCATCTTTATCAAAAACGAGTGAAGCGCCATCAAAAACAATTTCGGTTTGACTGCCAATTGCATTGCAATAGAATAAGGGCTTTTTATATTTGACCACATTTGATTTAATAGTTGCTTTTCTATCTTCATCATGTGTATAATCAAATGGAGATGCGCTCAAGTTTAATAAAATATCTGGCGCCTGTTGCATCATTTGATCCATTGGGCAGATTGTATACAATGGGTTGTCGCCCAAGTTCCAAATGTCTTCACAAATGGTGATGGCTAATTTTTTTCCTTTAAATGGAACGACCTTCCAATCGCTTGCTGGCTCAAAATACCTGTTCTCATCAAACACATCATAAGTTGGTAACAATGTCTTGTGAATTTCTGCTTGTATTTTTTGATCATACAAGAAAAATGCAGCGTTGTATAATGGCTTGCCTTTTTCATTGGCATTATGTGCAGGTGCTCCTATCAATACACCAATGGTGTCTGCCACTTTTCTGATGGCATCTACACTTGCATAGCATTGATTGATGAAATCACTGAACTCTACAAAGTCTCTTGCAGGATAACCGCAAACACTCATTTCACTAAATAAAATTAAATCAGCACCTTCTTTTTTAGCTTGCTCAATAGCGTCAATAATCTGCTTTGTGTTGGCTTCAAAATTGCCGATATGATAATTCTGTTGGGCGATACAAATTTTCATGAGCCAAAGGTCGGTTTTTAAAAGAAATAACCTTGCTTTTTTTGTACTTTCGAGGATGCGTTTAACTTCTTTATTGTACTTATTGTGTTGCATGGTCATTGCGTCATGTAAAGGGCCTGCTCAAGACCCTGCAATTACTGCGCCCAAACCATCCATCCAGGAGCTGCATTTTGAGGATGCGTTTTTTGCATTAGACAGCTTAAATTTTGAAGCCGGTTTGGCTTCCTTGATTCAAAAATATCCTCAATTCTCGGCAGATTATTTTAATCGAATTTTAATGTTGTCTCCTCAAAAAGAGGTTCAACAGATTTTGGCATTTTATAAAGCCTATCTTCCAATTTATAAAGAATCAAAAAAGCTACAAGCTTCTAAAATCGCTAGACCACAAATAGAGGAAGGCTTAAAAAGATTCCATTATTATTTTCCAGAATATCCACTGCCTCAACAACTTATTTATTTTATTGGTCCACTCGAAACTTATGGCAATGTGGTCACTAAAGAGGGCATTGCTATTGGCTTACAACTTTATTTAGGAGCAAGGTCAAGTTGGTATTTTTCAGAACAAATCAACACTATTTATCCTGAATATATCAGTCGTCAATTTGCACCTGAATATATTGTAGTGAATTCAATGCAAAATATATTGAATGATTATGAGCCCATTGTATTAAATGGTAAGAATTTGATCGAACAAATGATTGAAATTGGTAAGCGACAATATATTATGGCGCAATGTTTGCCAACGACAAAAGACACCCTCTTAATGGGCTACACGAGCAAACAGCTTAAATCGATAGAAGAAAACAAAACTGATATTTGGGCTTTTATATCCAGTCAAAATAGGCTTTTCTCTGTGGATCCAAATTTGACAAAATCCATTTTAACAGAAGCGCCTTATAATGATTATTTTGGAGAGGACATACCGGGTAATGTTGGTAAATATATGGGCTACTTAATTGTACAAGCTTGGATGGACCAACAGAAAGGAAAATCAAAAACCGACTTAAAAGGATTATTAAAAACGCCTGCTATGACCTTGTTCAATCAAACAGAAATTGATTTTTAGCGCGTAATGTTGAAAGTCTTGTCGTTAGTTCAATTTAACTGGTGCGGTCATTTTAAATGCCGGAATTTTCACTTGGATAGGGTCTCTATTTTCTACGTTCTCCATGCTATAATATCCTTGCATCTTGCCTAATTCAGATTTCAAATTGCATCCACTTACATACTGGTATTGTTTCCCTGGCATAATTAAAGGTTGTACACCAACCACGCCTTCGCCTTCAACCACTCTATGTTCACCATTGCTATCAAAAATCTCCCAAAATCTACGGAGTAATTTTACCGGAAAAGCATTGTGGTTCTCAATAGTAATGCGATAGGCAAACATGAAATCATGTTGTAAGGGGTTGCTGTAATCTTTTTGATAAAAGGTTTCAACACTCACTTCTATACCTTCTGAAATTGTAGAAATCATGCCCGTAAGGATCAAAAGTAACTTGCAGAGGATACTGCGGATTAAAATTAGGAAATATTTCTTTCTGCGAAACTAAAAAGTAGGGTTAATTTTTTTTCAGCAACTCGAACTCACCTAACTTCGCGGGAACGTTTGCAAAACGTATTTTCAAACCCCATTTTGTACAATAAAACTGACTAAAATGAAGATAGCTGTAGCTAAAGGTGACGGAATCGGTCCAGAGATTATGGAAGCGGTAATTGGCATATTTAATGCAGCAAAATTGCCATTGGAATATCAGTATGTAGACATGGGTAAATGGGTTTTTGACAAAGGTTTCAGCAATGGAATGACGCCTGAAGCAAAAGAGGCGATTGAAAAATTAGGCATCCTTTTTAAAGGGCCAATGGAAACTCCAAAAGGGAAAGGTGTTAAAAGTGTGAATGTAACTGCTAGAAAAACTTGGAACACCTACGCGAACGACAGAAAATTTCAAACTTTAAGTGGGGTAGATACGGTGTTCAGTAAGGCTGGTGTGAATATTGATTTAACCATTGTGCGTGAAAATATTGAGGACACTTATGGTGGTATCGAGCACATGTTGACACAAGATGTGGCGGTTGCTAGAAGGGTGATCACTAGAGGTGGAAGTGAACAAGTGATCCGTTATGCATTTGAGATGGCGCAAAAGAAAGGGGCAAAAAGAATCACTTGTGGACATAAGGCCAATATCATGAAATTGACAGATGGCTTGTTCTTAGAAGTGTTCAATGAGATTGCAAAAGAATATCCGAATTTAAAAGCAGATGATATTATAGTAGATGACTTATGTATGAAATTGGTAAGTCGTCCTGATTTATTTGATGTGATAGTGTTGACCAATTTACAAGGAGATATCGTGAGTGACTTATGTGCTGGATTGGTTGGTGGGCTTGGTTTTGCGCCATCATCTAATATCGGAGATCATATTTCTATATTTGAAGCAGTACACGGTACGGCACCAGATATTGCAGGTAAAAATATTGCGAATCCAACATCTTTATTATTGAGTGGATTGAATATGTTACGTCATTTGGGTATGATGGAAAAAGCGGTGATGATTGAAAATGCATTGTTGTTTACTTTAGAATCTGGTGTGCATACAGGTGACTTTGGTGACAAATCAATTCCATCTGTTAATACAACCACATTTGCACAAGCGATTATTGATAATTTTGGAAAACAACCAAAACACAATCCAAAACCAGCTTTACAAGATTTTGAATTTATCCCATCTGTAACTGCGATCACTAGCAATCCAATGTTGGTAGGTAAATTAAATGAAGCACATAAAGTAGTGGGTGTAGACTTTTTTATTGAAAGTACTTTACAGCCTGCTGCCATTGCAGCTGCTTGTCAAAAGCATTTAACTCCAGGTTTGAATTTAGTGACTATTGCCAATAGAGGTACCCAAGTTTGGCCAACAGGATCTGTCTTTACCAATTTGGTGAATCAATTTTATGTACGTTTTGAAACTGAAGCAGCAGCGGCACTTTCTCAAGCAGCGATCATTGAACTCTATACAGCTTTGTCGAAGGATTTTCAAATTAGCTCCCTTGAACTATTGAACATGTGGGGAGACAAAAAAGCCTATAGTTTAGCTCAGGGTCAATAGGTAGAACCCATTTTATTGCTATCTGCCTTAATTTGCCCTTATTTGCTATAAAATTGCCTGATTCGGTGGGAAAAAATACATTTTTAGTGTAATTTCACGACTCAATTACAAATTAGCTTTTTACCTATGGCAGAAGTAATATTAATGCCCCGTTTAAGTGACACCATGACTGAAGGTGTGATTGCGGCTTGGCACAAGAATGTGGGGGATACCGTTAAAAAAGGAGATTTATTAGCCGAAATAGAAACGGATAAAGCAACCATGGAATTGGAGAGCTATCAAGATGGTGTGTTATTGCACATTGGTACGCCTCGTGGTGGCAAATTACAAGTAAACGATTTATTGGCCATTTTTGGAAAAGCAGGGGAAGATGTATCTGCTTTGATTGCTCAAAATACAGGCGCTGCAAGCGCACCTGCTCCAGTTGAAGCTGCAAGTACAGCGGCTCCAGTTGCAGCAGCTGCAACTTCAACACCTGCGGTAGATGTTTCTACAATGGAAGAAGTGGTATTGATGCCACGTTTGAGTGATACAATGACTGAAGGGGTGATTGCAGGTTGGCAGAAGAAAGTAGGCGACACCGTTAAAAAAGGAGAAGTTTTAGCAGATATCGAAACCGATAAGGCGACGATGGAATTGGAATCTTATAAAGATGGCGTTTTATTATACCAAGGTGCTCAAGCGGGCGAAAAGATTTTAGTGAACGATTTGCTTTGTATCATTGGACAACAAAGTTTGGATATCGCTCCAATTGTTGCTGCCTTGAAGGGCGGAGCTGCTCAAGCGCCTACAGTTGCTGCTCCAGCTCCTGCTGCAACAACAACAGCTCCAGCTACTCCAGCTGCAAGTCCTGCGACAACAGCGGTGGTAAACGAAGGAAGAATTTTTGCTTCTCCTTTGGCAAAGAAAATTGCGAAAGAAAAAGGCATTGATTTGAAATTTGTAAAAGGTACCGGAGAACACGGAAGAATTACTAGAACAGATTTAGAAAATTATACTCCAGGAGCTGCTGCTCCTGCAACACAAGCAAGTGCTGCTGCGCCATCTTTGGCTGCAACCCTTCCAGCTGGTACAGTAAGCTTTGTAGATACGCCTGTGTCTCAAATGCGTAAAGTAATTGCGAAGCGTTTAAGCGAAAGTTTATTTACTGCACCGCATTTTTACTTAACAATGAAAATCAATATGGATGCGGCGATTAAAGCACGTACTTTATTGAATGAAAATGCAACGACTAAGATTAGTTTTAATGATATGATTGTGAAAGCAACTGCATTGTCATTAAAGCAACATCCAAAAGTAAATAGCAGTTGGATGGGCGATTTTATCAGAGAAAATCACCATGTAAATATTGGCATTGCAGTAGCGGTAGACGAAGGTTTATTAGTACCTGTATTGCGTTTTGCTGACGGCTTGTCTTTATCACAAATTAGCGGCACTGTAAAAGAGTTTGCTAAGAAAGCAAAAGATAAAAAATTACAACCTGCAGATTGGGAAGGAAGCACTTTCACTATTTCTAACTTAGGTATGTTTGGTATAGATTCATTCACTGCAATTATCAATCCTCCAGATGCTTGTATTTTAGCAGTGGGTGGTATTGCACAAGAGCCTGTCGTAAAGAATGGTCAAATTGTGCCAGGCAATGTGATGAATGTGACTTTAAGTTGTGATCACCGTGTGGTAGACGGTGCAACTGGAGCAGCTTTCTTACAAACCCTTAAGAGTTTATTAGAAGAACCATTACGTATGTTGGCGTAATATTTTTTCTAGGGCCCCATAAACGAGCCCCTCGAGTTTTTTCTAATTAGAATATGCGATATTAAAAAAGCCCGGTCAAATTGATCGGGCTTTTTTGTGCTTCTAAAGTTTGATAAAAACTAAAACAGCCCTTAAGAAAATTTAAGGGTTGTTTTAGTTAATCCAAGTCGCAACCTATAGGGGCACCTGGAGGAATGACTACAGATTTAGGTAGGGTTATTTTTTCAGGGTCATTGATTCTACTAATGGCATATTGATAATGCGCTGCTTGTTTAGGATTGCTGATAGATAAACTTGTTAATTTTGATTTTAATTTGTTCAATCTATTGGCGCAAATACTTTTCACTTCAAAATTTGCATCGCTGCTTTGACTCAAGCCTATCAACCAGCTTAATGTTTGTTGTTGAGTTTGCATTTGCACAGATCCTGCTAATCCATTCACTGTAGTAGCATACCAGGTTTTGTCCAAAACTGCATCCAATACATTGTCCCAGCCTAAGCTATTGGCTCTTGCTTTGTTTTGAACTAAACGATTGGCTCTTTCGGCATTGAATAAAAAGGACAATTCAAAATCTACTAAAGCTTCAGCAGGAGATAATGCGTCAAAGCTTAATCCTGTTCTTTTTGTAAATAATTCACCCACACCATAATACATTGGTGGTCTTGGAGGGATGAGTTGTAAAATATTTTCAGGAATTGTTAAGAAGCTAGGTGTCAAGCATGCAACAGCAGCATCTAAAGCTTTTTGTTGTACTGCATTTGCTAGAATAGTTGGTTGTATTTGATTTTGATCTCCTCTAACACTGTACTGATAGTTTACGCCGCCAATTAATTTGGTAACAGCTTCATATTGGTAACGATGGTAATTGTACACAGGCACCAATGCGTCTTCTAATTGTGCAAGTGGTGTGCCTGTTTTAATTGTTTGCACTCCAAATTGTTGCATTGCTTTATTACGAACGGCGATCGTTTGTGTTAGTCCGTCCATTGCATTAGGTTGGTTGTCCCAAAGATGCGCATAAGGATGCATGCCACCAGCTGCTCTTGCATCTGCATCTGCTATAAATAACCAGCCATTTTTTGAATTGGTTTCAAGTAAATCGTTCAAAGCATTTGCCTCATCTGTGCCTTTTGGAAAATCTTGATAACCATAAGTGATGGCACGCTTATCCCATAATCCAATTTCATTCGTGTAGATATTAGTAAAATCCAATGCGCCTTTTTCATTCACAAAAATATTTGGATGCGGGTAGTCCATCACAGAAGCTCTGTCGTTAAAGCTAGAAGCATAATTGTGTTGTAGACCTAGTGTATGACCAATTTCATGCGCAGACAATTGTCTTAAACGATGAATTGCTGCTTTGCGCATCTCGTCCGAAACAGGTTTCCCTTCTATGAAAGGGGATAATAGCGCTGTAAAAATTAAATAATCCTGTCTTACTCTCAAAGAACCCAAAGATACCTGCCCCTTGATAATTTCTCCTGTTCTAGGATCCACCACAGAAGCGCCATAACTCCAACCTCTTGTTGAGCGGTGCACCCAGTTAATCATATTGTATCGAATATCCATTGGATCTGCAGAGTCTGGTAGTATATACAATTGAAACGCGTTTTTGTAACCTGCTGCTTCAAAAGCTTGATTCCACCATTTGCCACCTTCTAATAATGCAGAACGAATTGGTTCTGGTGTGCCATTGTCTAAATAGTAGATGATTGGTTTTACTGCTTCACTCACAGCTGCTGTTGGATCTTTTTTCTGTAAACGATGTCTATTGATCACCATTTGCTGAATAGGCTCGCTAATATCAGAACTGTAATCAAAATAACTCGTGCCAAAATAACCACTTCTGATATCGTATTTTCTTGGCGTATAATTATTGTCAGGCAATGCTACAAAGCTGTGATGCATTCTAACAGTGATTGCTTCTGGAGAAGGTGTTACAGATTGAACGAGTCTTCCCGCATCGGATCCGCCTACAAAAGTGATCGTTGCTTCGAACTCTGAATTTTGAGGAAAATTCTTTGTGTTTTGAATATAGATAGCGGATCTATTTTCATTAAGAGTATAACTACCTTGTCTTGCACGTTTAATTTTATCTACTACGCCATGCGCATCTCTTAAAAAGAAACTAGTTGCGTCTATTAATATTTTATTCGTAGCTCGCTCGCCTGTGTTGGCCTCCTCCGCTTCAATGTTAAAATTAAATAAGATAGATTGCGCGAAAGATTGATCCACTGCTTTTTGTTCTCTTGTATCATTCGTTACTGCTCGGTAATCTAGATTAGGTTGTGTCAGTAATAATTTTTTGCCAACACGATTAAAGTATACAATTCTTGAATCACCTAATTGACCTCTGTCAAGTCCAATATCATTGGATCCTAGGCCAGCAGGCAATGAGTTAACGTATAAAAAAGGCGTATTTAATTTATCTACAACTAGATAGACTTTTCCATTGGCATTGTCCCAATAGTAATCATAAAATCCTTTTCTTAATTCCATGTTCTTGGTCTTCTCTGCAATAGTGTTAGTTTGAGAAAACGCAAAAAATGGAAAAGCTAATAATACAAGTATCTTGCGCATATGTATTTATTTTGAGTTGAAATAAAAAATCCCGCATGAAGCGGGATTTATATAAAGCGAATAAAATTAAGCTGTTGGGTTGTTATCCGTATTTGGCGTTTCAAAAAGTGTTGGTGCTACTACCGGAGCTTCAGTTGGTGTAACTACAGGGGCTACAACAGGTGCTACTACTTTCTTAGGCGCTGTTTTCTTTTTAGCAGGCGTTGCTTTTTTTGCAACAGCTTTTTTAGCAGGTGCTACTTTCTTTGCAACAGCTTTCTTAGCGACTACTTTTTTAGCAGGTGCTTTTTTTGCGACAGCTTTTTTAGGTGCTGTTTTCTTTTTAGCAGGCGTTGCTTTTTTAGCAACAGCTTTCTTAGCGACTACTTTCTTAGCAGGTGCTTTTTTAGCAGGTGCTTTTTTTGCTACTGCTTTTTTAGGAGCTGTTTTCTTTTT
>ERZ650308.65-NODE-65-length-56594-cov-9.387414_pt1 | contig 56594 bp, 60 predicted proteins | sample MGYA00376244_ERZ650308 | MGnify/ENA primary metagenome ERZ650308 (study PRJEB26733, sample SAMN07839295) | wastewater metagenome | biome: small river; feature: stream; material: water | place: USA: North Carolina | collected 2016-04-26 ... | reverse complement strand
AAGCTCCTGCCCCAGGCGCATACTTCCGTTGGATAAGAAGGACGTGGCCTTGGCATTCGAGGATGGCGTCGCTGCAGTTGAAGTTGAGCGTTTCTGGGAATGGGTAGTTTGCAAAAGTTGCCGTCTCTTTCTTATAGAAATTATAATCCGCCTGGACAGTCGCTGGCATTAATGGATCATCGGTTTCAAACATGCGTTTGCGAATAGCAGTTGCATTAATTTTATAGTGTGACTCAATGCTTTTGAATTTTAGTTCAGGAAACCAGTTCAAATAATCATTACCATCTTTCATATGACCGAACAAAACTGGATCTTGCATTTCATAATGTTCAATCGTTGCTCGTACATCAGACATCCATTGCGTGTCCGAATATCTGTAGTCATTTAGTGGAATGATTTCATAGTTAGTAATGCGGTGGGAATGAAGTTTCAACGACAGCATTTGCTTTCGTTCTTCATAAGTCCACGGATTTTTGATACTACGACAAGAGTTGGCAGAGCCAATTAAGATGTACAGTTTTTGTACTTGTGATGCAGCCACACCAATAGCATGGAGATGACCTTCGTGACAGGGCTGAAAGCGCCCGATAAAAATACCTGATTTCATTCTAAACTCCTTAGAAATACAACAGTAGACTGCCTACCGTTGATTTATTTATTATAACAAGATTTAGTTAATTTTTCTGCGAACTGTACAAAACAGCCAAAGTTTGTGCTTGTACATTAACATCTCTGTTAAATTTTTGAGCAATTTCTGCAGCCATAAACAATTGTTTGATTTCATATGCATGATACGTACCACAGAACCTAATCATGTGAAACTTACCGAAAATGTCACTACATTCGAGGTGTTTCATTGCTTCTTCACGGGTCTTTGCCTTAATTAAGCCGAAGAATTTTGGTTTCATTGCTTTCTGAATCAGTGGTTCTTGAAGAGCAAGAACATCCGCATGATTATCTTGCACCCATTGTTTGCACATATCTAGAACATCTACAGCCGGTAGAGTTACATAACTCATTCTTCTTCACCGTCGGTTTGTTCAACATCAATACTATAGACGCCACTGACGGAATCATCGGTTTCAAGAAGTTCCGTTAAACGTGTTTCAATATCGTATGCTTCATCGAAATCTTGTGCTTGTACTTCAATAGAGATACTAATAGCAAATGTGTTCATGATTGTTCCTTTGTACATAAACGTGCTTGAATACTTTTTACAGCATCCTGAACACCTTGGTAATATGCCATGGTGTATTCACCTTTCCAATTGGCAGTATCAACAGCAATGCCATTAATAGCTTTATTGATAAGTTTATCGGCAAAATCTTGCAAACGAACATGACTAACGCAATGTTCTAACTTTGCTTTTACCGCAACTTCTTTAATTTGTTCGTTCATCATTTACCCCACATCATTAAAAATCGCCAGATAACTAACTCATACATTGTCTGGCCATTCATATTACGCACTCGACCGATATGAAAGTAACTTGTCTTTTCATTTTCTCGGTCAGTGATCCAAGTCCAACATTCTTCAGCCCAAGTGATAGAAAACAAGTAGCCAAATAATGTAAAGTACTTTGGTTCGTTCTTACATGGGTATGTGTTGAAATATTTTCTTGCTCGTTCACTCATTTCATATTCCTAATTGTTTCTTAATGTAATCGCTTGGCTTTGTTTCGGTTTCGTCCATATCTACTGGACAACCAGCTGCCGCAAAAATGTCAGCATGATATCCACACCGATTTATGATCAGTTCTGCAAAGCGATCAGCAAACTCTTTACTGACAAAGTTAGCAAAACCGGACGGTCTGTAAATACCGTTATGCACCATGCTTTGACGCAATGCTGATTCGGCAAGTTCCCTAATTTGGTCTTTCATTTAAAAATTACCTCAAATGGCGCATACTGACTAAACAGTACATACCAGAAATATCCTAAGACAAACGGTGAGATACCGCTAAAAATACGGACAACTAGTGGTTGCTCAGCGCCACCGATTGTAAACGGACCGGTGCATAATGCAAACATTGTTAAACTAATGATGCTAAATTGAATAAGCACCAGACAACATAAAATAAAACCAAGTATAGCCATCATATCTTTACCAACTTATCACAATGCCGTAATTTTGGTGTAACGGCCCCTTGCCATCATCATCAGCCAAACCACGTGGCACATAGCGTTGACCATACTGTTTGATAGATGCGCTATAACTCAAGCCTTGAAGTTTGTCAACCACTGCTTTTTGTAATGGTGTAATTGTTTGATCTAAATGGGAGAATATGTCTAAACAACCTAAATGAATACAGGTTTGACGTTTACCACCATTAGCAGCTTTAATCACTTCGCCTTCAACATTATATGTCAAAAAATCTTCGACCTCTTGACCACTCTTTTCGTATAGTTTCTTGGCTTCATTAGCTGTAATCATATTAATCCTTTAGGCCTAATGCATTTAAGACTTCATTACGTTTAAAGTCCTTACCAGCATTATAAGCCAATTTCATTAAACGGGTAACTTGAAACGCATTATATTTTCCATCTTCTTGAGGATGCTCAATAACTTGAGCTAAACTAGCGTCATCGTACCAGCACATGATGATTTGACCACTTGGTTGCTGTGAATAAAAGGAATGATCTTTCATTACAAACCCCAGATAAACATGAAGATGCCGATAACAAAACTTACAAATCCAATAAGTACGCCAAAGCCACCAATGAGTTTAAGCCAATGAAGATACTTACCAACAGGTTTTAGTGCGTCTTCAATTATAGCAGTACACGTAAAAATTACTAAACATGTGAAGAATATTTTAAATGCTAATGCAGTCATTTAGATTCTTTCGTAGTTGGAGATGTGATTCGTTCAAATGCTTCTACACGACCTTTGATTTCCGTATAGAACATTTGATACTTTGCGATACGTGCAATGTCTTTTTCAGTGACACCCTTTAGTCGACGAATGTCTGTATTATGGCGCAAGTCGGCCATCTTTACACGCATTGCATCAATATTACTAAAGACGGCAGTTTTATATTCGTCGTATGTTTGGCCGCGCTGTTTAGTCAAGCACTGCAAACCTTTAATGACACGTTCAGAAATACCCATTTCACGAAGTTCTTGGTACGTAGTGTTTGTATCTTCAATCACGTCATGGCCAAGCGCCATACACATGAGTTCTTCATCATCTGACTTTAGATAATGCATAACTTTTAATGGGTGCAAAATGTACGGATTTCCGCCTTTATCAAATTGCCCGTGATGCGCATTCACTGCGATGTGAAGCATCTTATCTAGCATTTCGCCTTTTTTCATTCTACAATCTCCGCATTCAAAATATACATTTCCATGTTTGGGTCACGTTCATTTATAAATGACATTACACTCACGGCTTGCCCAGTCCAGACTTTTACAAATGGACTTTCAATTAATGGCTTATTATAATCATGTGAATCAATCCATTGATTATGAATTGCGTGAATTTTATATGTTTTGAGCATTTACATTCCAAAGTTATAATCTACATCATGTCCAGTAGCAATTATATCATAACTTTCGTTCTTTACTGAACTACCATCTAAATTCCAACAACTTATCCAACCTTCCGTGTGAAATACAGCTGTTTCAGAAGTTTCTTCATTTTCTGGTCTGAACATTACACGCACAATCATGTCATTGCGAAGACGAACGCGCTGTGGACCGCAAACCTCGCACATACGCTTTAAACTAAACGTAAATTCATTGAAACTATTACGATCAGCAAACATTGCATGGTTAATCATTTTAACTCCTAAATCCTTAACAATTTACTTGCAAAATTACAATTTCGCCGTCAATCTCATCATTGAAATAATCGACTTGATCAAGATTATGAATCTCTCCACCTCGATTATCGTTTACCTCAACACGTACATGTTGTGGTAACATTTGCAATTCTTTGATAAGTTCTTCTACGGTCATTTTGAATCAAGTGCTTCAAAAAGCAACTTCCATTTTTCTGATGGGGTGATAGTACCTTCAGCCAGTTCTTTCAAGACTTCTTTGTATTCTTCCGGATGATGGAAGTAAATATCTGCATATGTATAATCAAAATCACAATCTTCATTATAAGCATATAGTGGATGTTCTTCAGCCATCCAAAATACATCTTCGTAATCTTCTCGGTTACCGCCACCACACCGCGTGTGGACAACGATGTATTCCTTAGTAACATAGATGTCACGGAATCGTCCGAAGTCAAGATCTTGAAAATCTAAAAGGTTCAATAGAAAATCCTTTTGAGAAGAATTTTCGCCAAAAAGCATATTATACATTGAACTCATTTTCCACTCCACATATAAATTGAAATCCCAACAATTACTAACAAAAGCCATAACCCGCCGATTAAGGCTGCAAACTTCAATCCCGTTAACAGGAATGTCGGGATTGCAAATGTAGTCATTTCGATGTACATTAATCTTCCTTTGTCAGCATTGAAGCTGGAACTAAGTAAGAACCATGAACACTATTCACAACGACTTTGGTTCTGCGCATTTCTGTAACTTTACCTTTAGTCAATCCAAATTTACCAGAGTAACTAACGTTGTCACCAACATTAAGCGTAACTGATGCAATCGCATTTGCTGCTTTCCGTTTTGCTTTAATGATTTCAACAATAGTGCTGTTCATTTTGCAAAGTTCTTCTACAGACATTTGGTTAAGTTCATTGAAATTGATTGAAGTCATTTTAAATTCCTTTGTTTTGATAAAACAATTATAACATAAAAATGTTCATTTTTTAATAAATTATGAAAATATTTATGTGTGCTCAATAATCTGTATGCCGGTTCTTTCCAGAGCAGACTGACAAATTGGGCATGGTTTTGCCATAACAGGATTCCCGTTTACGTCGTAGCGTTCTACCTTAATTCGATGGGCTTTTGCCCAATCTTTTAACTTCACTAACGCTGCAATTTCAGCATGAAGATAAATTGCCTCAGGTCTCCCAACCTTTTTAGCAAGTTCACCCTGAAACGGATGTGACTTCATGTACGAATTTACACCACAAGACAAGACTCTACCACGTTTGTCATAGATCACTGCCTTGATATCATGTTTTGTGTGTGCCATGGAATAGAAAAATCCTTGCCAATTTCCTATATTGTATCACACAATTTTAGGTCTGACAAGGATTTTAATTTTTGGAATGATAGGAATTGAACCCAAATCTATTTGAATTTACTAACCATTACACACATTCCACGTAATCATCTTGTGGGGATGCTAGGAATTGAACCTAGTCAGCAAGTATGTTTGCACGGGATTTACAATCCGGGCCGCGTCCATAGCGGTATATATCCCCAAATTTAACGGTTGTGTAGGGGCTCTTACCCCGACATTTTATAGAGTCCACTACCCTAAAACTTCTATCATCCACTTCTAGGTTAGCTACACCTATTAATACTGGCCCCAAGAGAAGGATTCGAACCTCCGACCCCCTGGTTCGTAGCCAGATACTCTATCCAACTGAGCTACGGATGCGCTGTCTGGCGGAGAAAGAGGGATTCGAACCCTCGATACGCTTTTGGGCGTATGCTCCCTTAGCAGGGGAGTGCCTTCGACCACTCGGCCATCTCTCCAAGTGGATAAGCTTTGTAACTTAGAGAACCGTATTATAGCGAAGTGCCCGTATGCTGTCAACTGTTTTATTAAAAATATTTTTGTGTTTAAGTGCTACATTTATTAACATCTTGGTTTATTTAGTTAATAAGAGTTGATAAAATGTAAATATTTATTGTGTAAAATCATATTTCGAGCTATAATATGCACCTTTGTCAGCATAAATATATGTTGATTTTACAGATTAATTATATAAATAATAAAATTAGCTGAGAGATCATGGTCTACGCTAATCTTTTGTAAGAGGTCGTCATGCCTAAAATGTTAAGTCCAGAATTAATGACCGATGCTGATATTCTAAGTATGTCAGAAGATGAATATATGAACGATGTGCAATTAGCATTTTTTAAGCATCGTTTATTAACGCTTGAAAGCGAAATGGTAGATAATGCCAAAAAAACTACCCAAGCTTTCCAAGAGCAAGACACAACTTATATTGCTGATCCATCAGATCGTGCAACCATCGAAGAAGAGTACGCGCTTGAACTGCGAACTCGCGATCGTGAACGTAAATTATTACAAAAGATTCGTTCTGCACTAGCTATGATTGAGTCTGGGGATTACGGCTATTGTGAAGATACAGGTGAAGAAATTGGGCTTAAACGTTTGATTGCGCGTCCTACTGCTTCTTATAGTATTGAGGCTCAAGAACGTCGTGAAAAGATGCAAAAGCATTTTGCGGATGATTGATTTTTATGACCTATTCATAATAAATAAATCCGGGGTTTTATTTCCCCGGATTTATTTTAATTTAAGGCTAGTTTAGTGATGCCTAAATCATTCAATTGTTTTTCATCGACGTCATTAGGTGCGTTAGTGAGTAAGCATTGACCACGGGTTGTTTTAGGAAAGGCAATTACATCTCGAATTGATTCAGCCTTGCACATCATTGATGCAATGCGGTCTAAACCAAATGCAATACCACCATGTGGAGGAGCTCCGAATTGCAAATTATCTAATAAGAATCCAAATTTATTTTGTGCTTCAAGGTTGTTAATTTTAAGCGCATCAAATACTTTAGATTGCATATCTGAGCGGTAGATACGAATTGATCCACCGCCAAGCTCCCAGCCATTTAGAACCATGTCATAAGCCTTGGCTAGGCATTTAGCTGGATTGGTTGCTAAATGTTCAACATGCTCATCTTTTGGGGCTGTAAATGGATGGTGGCAGGCTACATAGCGGTCTGCCTCATCGTCGTATTCGAACATTGGGAAATCGATAACCCAGAGTGGTTTCCATTCTCCTGATGCGAGTCCTTTTTCATGACCTATTTTTAATCTTAATGCACCCATTGACTCATTTGCAATCTTAGCTTTATCTGCAGCGAATAAAATTATTTCACCATCTTGTGCTTGTGTGGAGGTTACGATAGCAGCTAATTCATCATTAGTTAAGAATTTGACAATTGGAGATTGCAAGCCTTCGTCATTTGGTTTGCTGGCGTCGTTGACTTTGATGTAAGGTAGACCTTTTGCGCCATATATGCCGACAAATTTAGTTAGTTCATCTAATTCTTTACGTGATAGGTTTACCGAGCTTGGTAATTTCAATGCAATGATTCTTCCATCGCTGCGATTGGCTGCTTCATTGAATACTTTAAAACCACTATTTTTTAATTTGGCCGTTAAGTCAACAAATTTTAAATTTTCTAAACGTAAATCTGGCTTGTCTGATCCATAATAGTACATCGTATCAGCATAGGTCATAACTGGGAATTCTGGTAGATCAACATTCAAAACATTTTTGAACGCTTGACGAATTAACCGTTCAGCCATTGAGCGAATTTCGATTTCAGTTAAAAATGAAGTTTCAATATCGACTTGGGTAAACTCTGGTTGGCGGTCAGCTCGTAAATCTTCATCGCGGAAACAGCGGACAATTTGATAATATTTATCAAAACCTGCCACCATTAGCAATTGCTTAAATAATTGCGGTGATTGTGGTAAAGCGTAAAATTGCCCTTTATGCACTCGTGATGGAACTAGAAAATCACGAGCTCCTTCTGGAGTTGAGCGAGTTAAAAATGGCGTCTCAATATCCATAAAGCCTTCATCATCAAGAAAACGACGAATTTCACGACTTAATTTGCTACGAATCATTAAGTTGTTGCGCATTTTTTGTCCGCGCAAGTCAATAATTCGATGAGCTAAGCGATTCATTTCACTTACATTGATATCATCAACTAAAATAGGAGTTGGTATTGCGTTATTTAGGATAGTAATATTATTTGCTAAGATTTCAATATTGCCAGTCTTCATTTCTTTGTTTGGATTAGGGCGGCTACGCACAGTTCCCGTGACCTCTACTACAAATTCATGCTTTAATTCATCGGCATTAATAAAGCATTTGGTATCAGGTTCTGCAACGATTTGCACTAATCCTTCACGATCACGCATATCAAAAAATATTAATCCACCAAGGTCGCGGCGGCGGTGTACCCAGCCTTTTACTGTAACCGTATTTTGTAAGTATTTTTCCGTGATTAAACCGCAATAATCTGTTCTTTGCATATGAGTTCCTTGTAAATATTTGCTAATTATCCATAATTTTTTGTCACGTTTTTAGTTAAGATTAATTAAAAACAGATAAACCAACTCAAGATTTTTTATTGAGTTATTTTGTTGAAATTGTGCTTTTTTATTAAATTTTTTAACGAGTTTGGTATTTTAGCATGTAATTAGTGCGAAAAAATTGTGAATTTTAAATCAATTTAGTGAGTGTATTTTAGTGATGGATTTATGTGGGTGTAGATTTACGCCGATTAATTTTGGGAGATATGTTAATAAAATCTTTAATTTAAATCATTACATTAATTACGGATTATTTAGGTAACAGCTCGAGTAATTTTTTATTTAAATTTTTATCATGACTGCTTGCTGCATTAAAAAAAATTTTAAAGTCTGATTCAAATTTGCCATAGTTATTTAAAACTAAATTAACTTCGGCTTGTGCTTTTTCTTTTTTACCGAGTACGGTATCTAAAACCGCTAGGCGAAGCAAGAATGATGGATTAGGGTAATATGTTGAACTCCTTGAAATTACAGCATAAGTCAAGTCAAAATATTTTATATTTTGTGCTGCTCGTACCGAGTAAAGTAGGTTTTGTGTTAGAACTGAGTCAGCCGCTGCATCCCAATATGGATTGTTGGCTGTAGCAAAATAGACATTTAATACATTGTATGGCTGATTATTTATTTCATAGTTTGTAGGTTTTTTAATTTGACTTAATAATAGAAAGTTATTTATTCCAACGAAGATTTGCCACCAGGCTAAAGTAATTAAGATGCCAGTTATACCTAGAAATATTTTTTTATATTTAGGATTAAGTATGAAATATTTTCTATCATGAGTTGTGGTGGTTATTAAAATTGGTATTAAGATTGCCACATTGAATAATGGATATTCAAACATCGAGTGGGTTAAAACAATTAAAGCTATTCCCAGCGGTAAAATTTGGTTCTTTATTTCTTGCTTAGCCAGATGCTGAATGATATACAAAATTAGTGCCATGAATATTAAAGTTCCAAATATACCAGTGGTCGCTAGTAGCTGTAATATTAAATTATGGCAGTTTTCATATGCTGCCATTTCACCAACTGTGCTATATAGAAAGCTTGGTGTTGGTGTAATCAAGAAGTATTGCAAGTATTGATTCCAGCCAACCCCAATTAATGGATGTTGAATAAACATCATCCATGCTCGCCCCCACATTATGAATCGATCGTGCGAATTTATGTCGTGTGGTTTAGTTGTGGCAATTTGCTTGTACGTGTTAGTTAAGTGATTGGTGTCTAGATATCCTAGTAAGTTATATTTAATAATAACATTGTAGGTTAGTATAACTAGCATTAATATAAGGCTGCTGCATAGCAGTTTATACGAATAATGAATATTTGATTGGTTGGACTTAAATTTCAATAAGTAGATTGAATAAATGAATAACACAACTGAATATAAATATGCAGTGTTGCTATGTGTCAATGTAATAAATATGGAAGTAATTATTAGATTAGACCAAAATAGGTACGGTTTGTGCTTATTGCGTTGATTAAATAAATAGATATTTGCGATTATTCCCCAAGAGAGTATATCAGCAAGCAGATTTGGTTGGCCAATTCCACCTGTAATGCGCCCATCATCTGAAATTTTGAAAATATTCACGACTGCATAATACGGTTCGGTAAATCCATAAAAAAGAAACTTATATTCTAATTGGTAATTAATTAATTGAAGTATAGAGAAGATAATTTGTAGGTAGCAGGTTATAATTATACTGAGTGCTATGACGGTTTGCATTAATTGTAATGAAATATTGCTATTATATAAAATTAAGACCGCTATTGCAATTAAGATAAGTGAACTTATCACATCTAGATATGGTGCCGTATAGCTTGGTTTTATTAGCGTAAATTGAATGCCACAAAATAAAATAATTAGCATTAAATATAATAAAATGTTAGGTATTTTGATTGATCGAGAAAAGATATTTTTACATATACCAAATGTGATTATTAAAGTTAAAGTAATTATGGAAATAATGTCGCGAATAAAGCTGGTATGCAATGGAACTGTATTTAGGTTTGTATTTATTATAAAAGGTAGTACGAATAGAGCTGATATTGGTGTTAATAAAATTAATCTATAAAGAGTTTTAATTTTGTGGAGCATTTAATATTCGTAATAAAAATTAATGCTGAATGGCTTTAAATCAGCCATTCAGCATTAATAAGATTGAAATTATGAACAATTAGCAGATGATGGTGTTTGTGCTGCAGATAAAGATGAACTATTTGCGGTTATTTGACAAGCCCAGTTAATTGTACCCGTAGCTGACAAAATCGGTGATAAGACGATTGAACCACCATTTAAAGCTGTACCAGCCGAAGCAAAAGTAAAGGTGATCTTACCGTCTACTACTGTGTTTGAACCATATGCACCAGATTGATTTGCAGGTATACCATTTGTCCCAGCATTACAACCAGTCACGGTGCCTAAATTTTGTGCACATTCGGCAATTCCAGTTTGTGCAGGCCCTGCCATTTGGAAAGCTTCAGAAACTTTAGCGCGATTTAAATAATTGGAGTATGCTGGAATTGCAATTGCTGCAAGAACCCCAATAATCGCCACTGCAATCATTAATTCAATGATAGTAAAACCTTTATTTTTCATGATAACTTTCCCCTTAGGTTATGATTAGAAACGATAGTGAAAATTAGGAGCGCGTACTCATCCTTCTCATTTCAATATTCTACTGGATTAAACCTAAAACTAGTAAAAATTTTGCATACTTTCCTTAATTTGGCGTTTGATTACATCTATTGTTTAATTAAGCTGTTGTCTTGATTATCGCTAATGTGGGTGTAGCTATTTGTAACTATAGACTATTGACAATCAACTGATGAAGGAATTTTTTGTAGTGTGACCTTGATTCCATCAAGCTGGCAATGCCATACATATGATCCTTTGGCAATTATTTCGGGCGTAAATGTAATTATACCTCCGCTAACATTGGCTCCAGCCCGTGAGTCAAAAGTGTATACAATGATCCCATTTGTAACATCTGAAACCATACCATAACTTCCTTGTTGTAATAAAGGTATATTTCTGACTCCTGCGCTACATCCGATGGTTGACTCTCCACCACGATCTTGAGAGCATTCAATGATGCCAACTTCAAAAGGCTTTATCATATTAAATGCCTCTGCTATTTTAGATTTTTCTAGATAATTGTTATACGACGGTAGTGCTAAAGCTGCAAGAATACCTATAATTGCAATGGTAATAGTTAATTCGATTATTGTAAATCCATGGTTTTTCATAGAGTTATTTTCATAAGAATAGTTATTCTATTAATTTTATCGCATTTTATCTGTATGGATTGGAGATTATTCTGATTTTGATGGTTTATTTTTAGTGTGTATTTTTCGTATATTTATTGAATTGGATAATCTGCGTTTATGACAATGGTTTTCTATAATAGGTTCTGTTGTCATTCGCGTGGTAAATATTCACAACCATAGTAAAGCATAATAATTTATTTATACAAAATTAAGAGATATTTATTTGGATTTTGCTCTTTGTTGTGTGTCAATAAATGTTAAAGTTTAGCTCAGTTTAGCTTGTTCCGTTATAGAATATCTTTATGCGTTATAATATAGTCCGCTTAAGATTTAATTTATTTTGTAATTATTTAGGTCTTAAATATTAATTATTTATTATCTTAAAGAGATTTTATGACAAGGTTATCGATTAAAACCAAATTACCGCTTGGCTTAGCTTGGATTTGGGTCAAATCTAGTTTTGCTATGTTTCGTGAAAAGCCTGTGAACTTTATGTTTTTTGGATTTTCATTTGTAATTTTTTCAGTTTTACCTTTTTTGGGAGCTTTTTTTGCTACTTTAGTGGTGGTTAGGATGCTTTTAAGTGCACGCGAAATATCGGAAGGACGAAATATTGGAACATTACTTGATTTTAAGACTATATTTGCTCAACGTAACATAGTTAGTTATGCGATTTTTTGTGTCGGTTATGATTTAATTGCTATGAGCATCATGAGTAATTTGCTGAGTCATTGGGGTATTGATAGCTCCATTCCAGCTAATTTAATGGATCATAGAGTACTTTATTTAATCATTGGCATGAGTTTATTTAGAACGTTATTTTTTGGAATTTCGTTGGTGTTTATTACCTTTAATCCAGTTTTAAATGTTTTAAATTCATTGCGTTTAAGTTGGATATTTATTTTTAAAAATATTGTAGTTGTCACATTAGGCTTGTTTTTATTGCTACCTTTTTTGTTACTACCAATTTATATTATGCTTTTGGTTACGCTGTCTATGACAAACCCTGTTTTATTTGGGGTGTCATTTTTTATTTTGGCAATATTTTTATTGCTGTTCTTAGTGATTACCACATTATTTTCTTTTAAATTATACCAAGATGGAGTTTTACATGAATAAGCTTTATCAAAAAATAGTATCGCCATTTCGTCTAAGTTTTGATTGGTGTTATCAAGGTTTGAAAATATTGCGCCAAAATCCTATTTCTATTTTATTGTTAAGTGGTGCCTGCTTGGTTTTATTTTTGCTGATCTTTTTTGCCTCAAGCTTTTTACACAGTCAATTTACGTTAGTAATTGTTGCCTCAGTGGGTGTGAGCTTAGTTTTTCCACTAACTCTTGTTTGCTTAGGAATCGTAGTAAATAATGATTTTGTGTCGCAAAAGCATAAAGCTAAGTTTATACTTAATCAGATTTGGGAAACTCAAAGTGCCCGTTTAATCGTTATTTATTTACTTTTAGTGCTATTAATTTCGTTAAGCGGTAGTTATTTAACTATTATTTTACCTAACTTAGATTTCCAGATTGATGTTTTTATGGAAATATTATTGTTGGTGTTGCAACTAGTTGCTCTTTTAGCTATGCCAACTAATGTTGCTAATCATGGAGCGATTAAACCATTTAAGTTATTATTTGCTGGCTTGCGTGCGCTTATTTATAACTTTATTCCATGCTTGTTGTTTTTAATTGTGATTTTGTTTGGATTGTTTGTGGCAATTGCCGTTGCCAAATTAGCAGCTGAAATCATTGGAATTTGGGCATTGATCATTTATGTGGTTGAGTTATGGGTTTTTATTACTTGGTTTGGTTTAAGTTCTGCTTTTATGGCACGAAAAATAATGAGAACATAGTGCTAGCTAAATTGAAGGTAAACATACAGTCGCTATAGTTATTGAGTGTCTATACTCAGTATACTGTAAAACAAAAAAACAATGAAAGAAAAATATGGCAATTATTACGGTAGATAAGGTTAGTTTAGCTTTTGGTCATCACCAATTATTAGATAAAGTTAGTTTGGGATTAGAAAAAAATGATAAGTATGGTTTAATTGGGCGTAATGGAGCTGGTAAATCCTCGTTTTTAAAGTTATTGGCTGGAACACAAGCTGCAGATGATGGACGAATTCATTACCAAGATGGTCTAAAAGTGATTTATGTTGCTCAAGAGCCAGATTTAACTTCAACAAATACAATTTTTCAAGAGGTTATGGGAGGCTTAGGTAATCTCAAGCAAATTTTGCAAGATTACGCTGAAACATTAGATAAAATGGCTGTGGATTATAGCGATGAAATTTTGGAACATCTTACTGAATTACAGCAGGAGCTAGAACATAATAATGGTTGGGCGGTAAAGAATTTAATTGATAAAACTTTATCAGAGTTAGGGTTAGACGAGCATCAATTAATTGGCGATTTATCGGGTGGGGTGCGTAAAAAGGTTGCTCTAGCTAAAGCTTTGGTTGCTAGCCCAGATGTAATTTTCCTTGATGAGCCAACCAATCACCTCGATGTCTTTGCTATCGAGTGGCTTGAGCAAGTAATTAATAACTTTAATGGTGCAATTATTTTAATTACCCATGATCGTCGTTTCTTAGATAATACTGTAACTAAAATTCTAGAGTTAGATCGTGGAGCTTTACGGACTTATCCAGGCAATTTTACTAAATATCAAGATGTAAAGGCACGCCAGTTATCTGATGAAGCTAAATCTAATGCTGAATTTGATAAACTTCTAGCGCAAGAAGAAGTATGGATTCGTAAAGGAATAGAAGCACGTCGTACTAGAAATGAAGGTCGTGTACGGCGTTTGGAGCAATTGAGAGAAATTCGTAGTTCACGCCGTGATCAACTTGGTTCAGTTAAATTACAAATTGATAATGCCCAAGCATCAGGTAAAATTGTTGCGGAAGTCGAGCATATTCGCGTTGTATTTGGTGAAAAAGTGGTAGTTAATGATTTCTCAAGTAAGATTTTACGCGGGGATAAGATTGGTCTTATTGGTAGCAATGGGATTGGTAAAACTACTTTATTAAAAACAATTTTGGGTGAGATTGAGCAAACTTCAGGAACTGTTAAGCTAGGCAGCAAGCTTGAAGTTGCATATTTTGATCAATTACGTCAGCAATTAGATGATAATAGTACGATTCAAGAAGTTATAGGTCAAGGTCAGGATTATATTTTTATTAATGGGTTTCGTAAACATATTGCAACTTATTTGGAAGATTTCTTATTTGATCCAGCACGCTTTCGTTCTCCAGTTTCTTCGTTATCTGGTGGTGAACGCAATCGATTATTATTGGCAAGGTTATTTTCGCAGCCAGCAAATGTTTTGGTACTGGATGAACCAACCAATGATCTAGATATGGACACATTGGAGTTACTAGAAGAGTTATTAGCTAATTTCCCTGGAACGGTATTTTTAGTCAGCCATGATCGGGCATTTTTAGATAATGTAGTAACACAATCTTGGGTCTTTTTGGGTGATGGCAACATCCTTGAGTTTAGTGGTGGATATACAGATTGGTTTGCTTACAAAGATAAATATTTTGCTGAATATTACCGTTCGCAGCAAATAGATAAAAATATTTCTGTTGTAGTAGCTGTAAAAGAAAATGTTGTAACTAAAGCGACTTCAAGTAATTTAAGTAAATTGTCATATAAGGAAAAATCTGAATTAGAGCAGCTACCAAATTTGTTATCAGCGTTGGAGTTGGAACAAAACAATTTAAATCAACAGTTACAAGATCCTAATTTATATAAAGATAATACTGATTTAGCAACGCAATATCATGCTCGAGTTGCTGAAATTGATGAACTAATTTTGGCTAACCTAGCACGTTGGGAAGAGCTGGAAGCGAAAACCAGTAAATAATTTAGGGAAGATTTTGGTATGGCCAAAAAAGTGGTGCAACTGTTGGACGATGGTAAATCGCGATGTGGATGGTGTAATAAATCAGTGTTATATCAACGTTATCATGATGGAGAATGGGGGCGGCCATTACATGATGAGCATAAGCATTTTGAATTTTTGCTGCTGGAAACAATGCAAGCAGGTCTAAGTTGGATTACAATTTTGCAACGTCGTGAGGGTTATCGTGAGGCTTTTGCTAATTTTGAAGTTGAACAGGTCGCAAAATTTGGTTTAGATAAAATTGAAGAATTAATGCTTAATCCTGCAATTATTCGTAATCGTCTTAAAATTAATGCTGCAGTACATAATGCTAAATTATTTATTGCCATTCAACAAGAGTTCGGATCGTTTGATAAGTATATTTGGGATTTTACTGATCGACAAGTTGTTAATAATTGTTGGCAAGAATTAAGCGAAGCACCTGCAACGAGTGAGTTATCAGATAAAGTTGCAGCTGACTTAAAAAAACGTGGATTTAAATTTGTTGGTTCAACTACGATTTATGCTCATTTACAAGCGATTGGTGTTATTAATGATCATTTGATGAGCTGTTGGTGTAAGATAGAGGGTGATTTATAGAAGTGACCTACTTGTCTTAGAGTTTTTGTTAGATTACTTCGGCTTTAAAATTTATTTGTAATCAACTGATGGTATTTTTAGTTTCTTTAACTGATTTAATTGGATGTTTTATGAGCTGATAGATTGTGCGAAAATAATGGTATTGATTTTAAATTAAATAAAAATGTAAATATATGCTGTCGGGGAAAATAGTAGATGAATTTACGCTTTATAAATTTGCTTAAAGTTACTGAATTGTGTAATTTTAAGATGATTCTATTTGATGAAGATGGTAGCATTATTTATGCCAACGCAGGCGTTTGTAAATTATTTAATTTAAGTTATGCGCAATTACAGCAATCTGGAATTCAGTCACTAATGCCAATTCAAGATAAAATTAGTGATTTAGTTATCAATGATGTGATTAGAAATACTGATGGTGATAATTTGTCTATCAGCTATTTATTACATCGAGTAGATTTGCTCGATGAAACGTTTTATTTAGTTATCTTTAGTGATGATGAGTTATTTTTGGCGAGTTCGGCAATTGATTTAACTTCAAGGATTAAAGAATTACAGTATTTTGTTTTAAATCAATCGCATCATAATGATTCATATAATTTAACATGGTTACAAAATATTCAATTTGACAATTATAAAATTCTCGAAAGCTATTTATTCAATAATTGCTTTGAATTATTTTTGCAGCCAATAGTAAATAAGCTTGGGCGAATAGAGAAGTTTGAGGTTTTAACTCGGCTAATTATTGAAGAGCGTGTTTATTCTCCAAGTGTTTTTTTACCGTTTATACAAAATCATCAGCTAGCCGAAAAATTTGATGAATATGTAGTAGGAAAATTTATTCAATTATTAAATAGTGATTTTTGGAATATTGAAATTAAGCGTCGTAAATATTGTTTTGCAATTAATATTTCACCTTCTTCAGGAGATTTTTATAAGCATATACAAATTTTGTTGGCTTGGAGTTTGAAATTACCGAAGGTGTCTTGATTCAAAATGAGTTACACGGCGAACAAGTTTTGATGAGAACCGCGGACTTATTGCATAAACATAATATTAGTTTAGCCATGGATGATTTTGGTGTTAAGAACTCATCGTTGGAGCGTTTGATTGCATGTAATTTTGATGTAATAAAAATTGATATGTCTTTGGTTTCTCAGCTTTTGGAAAATGGTTATGCGGGTCGATCAGCGTTACTGGTGATGCGTTCGATAATTAGTCTTGCATGTGATCTTGGTGTAGAGTTGATTGTTGAAGGTGTAGAAAATAGAGATCTATATTTAGTGTTACAAAAGTTAGGCTGTAGGTTTTTTCAGGGCTATTATTTTTTCAAACCACTACCGATTCATGAGGTCGAAAATTTGATTTTACAAAATCAGCTTGACCAATTTGACAAAATAGTGGCTTAAAGTTTTTGTTTTATGTTAAGGAAGCTTTGATAATGAAATTATCTGGTTTCTTCCAGCCGTTTTTGCTTGGTAAAGTGCCTGATCTGCTGTTTCTATTATTATATTTGGATGGCTTTCTCTTTGTGGTAGCATGGTGCAGACACCGATACTGATCGTGACCACATCTGAAACTAATGAAAATTTATGTTCAATAGCAAGAGTTTGAATCGTTTGACGACATTTTTCTGCTACTATTTCCGCTCTTTTGGTTTCTGGCAAAATAATTGCAAATTCTTCACCGCCATAGCGTGCACAAATATCTGCTGGGCGTGATAATGTTGAGGCCAATGCTTGAGCTACCTTTTTAAGACATTCATCACCTTTTAAATGTCCATAATTATCATTGTACAGTTTGAAAAAATCAATATCAATGAAAATAAATGACAGCGGAGATTGATTACGAATTGCCCGTGACCATTCTTGTTCTAACATCATATTCATATAACGCCGATTATAAATATCGGTAAGAGCATCAGTTCGATTTAAAATCATCAATTTTTCATTGGCTAGTTTTAGTGCAAGAGTTTTCTTTTTAACCAAACGTTCGACTACCTTGGTTTGTTTTAGTAAAACTCTAAGGTAGGAGGTTAAAATAAAGCTAAAAGCTATTCCTAATAGAAAAGCTAGCTCAGGAATTTTATTTTGTCGTTCACTTATGTAATCCATTGATGGAGTTGCAATTAAGCTCCAATCAAGGCTATCATAATCATCTGGAATTGGTACAGTATAAGAATAATTTAAATCTAAAGGTAAATTTGTACTCCGATGATAAAGTAATCTATCTGTCGAATGAGAGTTATTATCAATAACTTTTAGATCAACATTATTTAAATCATCACTCAAAACTGAGCTATTGAAGATTTGATTTAGACTGAATAAAGCCAGCATAAACCCAGAAGCCTTTGTTATGTCTGTTCTCTTTGTGAAGGTTTTTTCGTTGTATAATGGTGCAATACCTAGAAAAAGTTTATTTCTTTTACGATTTGCTAAATAGGTTAATGTTGCATTTACGTGTCTAGTTTTTTCTGCTGATTTTAATGCCTTGAGTATATTTTGTGAATTAGCAATGTCTAAACCAATAATTGATTCTGCGGTAATTGTTGGGAATGTGAAATAAATTGGATAATATTCTGTTCGGTTTCCTGCTGTAATTATTTCTCCATTTGCTGTATGTTCAAATACTCTAAAATTTGGATATCTACTTTGTTGTTGTTTTTCGATCGCGGATCGTTCTGAATTTGGTAAAGCAGCGGTAAATGCCAAAATTTTTATCGATTTATTTGTTTCCAAAACCCTTTTGGCATTCATCTCAAACAGTTTATAATCTAGTGAGGTTTGATTACTAAACCCTGCGCTAAATGAGTCAAGTGAACTCATGTTGCTAGTCATTCCGTGGTAAAAAGAGATAGTTTGAATGCTAACATCTTTTTGAAATTCACTGATTATTCCGTGTTGTTGTTGTTCGTAAAGATACCAACCAATGATCGCTGAGATGGTTACGCAAGTAGCAGATATTACAAATAAAATTATTTTCTGATAGCGAATAATTAGTTTTGCTCTGCGATTAAACTTTTTCTTCATAGATTGCCTAGGATATTTTAATTATATTTTTAGTTAAATATTAGTGCCAATTAAACTATTAAATTGAGTGCGAATTTCAACTAAAATGTTTTTTATAATTTGTTGATTAGACATCCATTTGTACCTTGTAAACTTAATCATCAATTCATTATAAATATATTCAATGTTTAAAAAGTATTACTTATAATATTAGCATTAAAACCATTTAGGTGGGTATTATAGCAAAGATTCTTATTTTCAGATGCTTACTCTGTATATATTCTATACTTCAATCAAATTTTAAATGATTGTATTGTCATGTGAGATTTATTAGTGCTCTATCTTTTATCTATTATTAAATTAAGTTATTTATTGATAGTTAATCATTACAGCAAAAATAAGAAATGCTATACTTAATAGCATTAGAAACAGATAAAATTTTAGAATAAATTTTACCCATACACCATATTCGACACGCGCAACGCCTAATGTACCCATTAGTGCTGCAGAGGTAGGCATTATGCAATGGGTCCAACCATCTCCAAGTTGAAAAGCGAGTACGGCAATTTGACGTCCAACCCCAACTAAATCAGACAGTGGTGCCATTAGCGGCATAGTTAGCGCGGCTTGCCCAGAACCTGAGGTGACAAAGATATTAAAAATTGATTGAAATAAAAACATTGCAATAGTTGAAACATACTCATTTAATCCGCTTAATAAATTAGCCGAGGAGTGCAAAACTGTGTTTAACATAGTAAATGAAGTTGGATCTGAACCACCCATCATCAAGATAATGCCATGCGCCATTCCTACGATTAATGCGGCAGGTAGTAAATCACCAGCTCCAATTTTAAATGATTTAGCCAAACTATTTAAGTTCATTTGATTGGTCTTGCTAATTACAGCAATGATCCCAATAGCCAGCCCCATTGTAAAAAACTGTGAAGCTATTTCTGGAATATAATAAGATTTTTCAATTACGCCGTAGACTACCCAAATCATGCCAATAAATAATATGGCTAAGATTGACCATGAAGCAATTCCAAAATGCTGTTTAGCATCAACTTCCGCCAATTGCTCGCGAAAATGATTATCACTTTCATAGCTTAATGATTTGCGTGGATCTTTTTGAATAGAGCGTGCGTAGGTTACACTGTAGATCATTAATGCGGTTGTAAAAACTGCCCACATCCCAATGCGAAACATTGAGCCAGATAAAACAGGAACATTGGCAATTCCTTGTGCAATAGCAACTGAGAATGGATTCATCCAGGAAGTAGCAAATCCAACTTGAGTGGCTAAATAAGAAACGAGTACACCAGTTAGCGCATCATAACCCATTGCCACCATCATTGGAGCCAAAATTAAGGCAAAAGCGATTGCTTCTTCCCCCATGCCAAAGACTGCACCTCCGATTGAGAAAATTAGCACCATGACTGGGAGAATTAAGATTTGGCGATGTTTCATTTTGGTGATTAATTTGAGCATTCCGGCCTCAATTACACCTGTGCGCATGATAATGCCAAAGGCACCACCGATGATTAAAATAAATGCCATAACTCCAACAGCGCCACCATTGCGATCACCTGACGTGATACCATCATAAACAAAGTTTAAAAAACCTGGGTCGCCATCGGTGGCAAAAATGCTTGGTGGGTTATGAATTACAGCTCCTGTGTTATCTTTTTGAACTTGATAGCTATCCGCAATTACCACTGTACGCGATTTTGTAATCCCATCTGCTTGATAGCTAACTTTATGAGTATTAAATTTGCCTGCTGGTACAAAGAAGCTACATAAATAGACGAGCAAGACAACGCCGAATAAAATTACTAATGTATCTGGCATTGCAATAAATTTGGCTTTCTTGATTTGTGGAGCTTTTTGAGTCATTCAGCTGGCCTTCTCAGTATGGTTAATATTGTAAAATTGCAGTAGTGAATTTAGCATGTTTTGTGATGTTTAGTACAATGATTTGTGTTGTTGATAAGGTAATAAGGTTGACGTATGTATTATTTGTAATTATTGGTATAATAAAAATGCCAGAATTAAAGTTGGTAATTCTGGCGCTGCATAGGAGCAATTTAATTTTTGCTAATTGGAATTGGATCGTCATTATATTGGGTTAAAATTTCATTTTGTTTAAATTGAACTCGGATGTCGATTCCAGAAATATTGCTACCAAAAAATGGATATTCATAACGCGACCAAGTGTTGCCTTTTTTGGTACAAGAGAATTTACCTAAATCACCAAAGCTAATTCCAGCTATTGTATAAAATGAATTATTAAAAGTTGGCATGAAGGAATTGGTTCTTGAGTAAAGACTTTGTGCCATGTTTTGTAATTGATAAGGATTCAAGGTCAGAATTTGACCATAAACTGCGTTATATAAAGCTGCTTCATTGTCATATTTCTCGGTTAAATCATTTGAAATATAGTGCAAAACCGCATTGGTGTATTCCATTGCAAATGCTTTGTGAAGAATTACTTGCTGTTGATAGCTTTCAACTGGTATCGAATTGCTGGTGAGTAATGGCGTAGATTCATTACAAGGTTCAGTGGCAAAACGTAGAGCACTAATTGTATAAAGGTATACATAGCCTTTGTATAGGTTGTCGTAATCTTTCTTGGGAATGTAATCTTCTTTCATTTTTATGTATAAGCTTTGTACCTTATCAGGAAGCGCAGCGAATTCATTTGGTGCAGGATAATAAGTTAAAAAATTTTGATTTAATCGATCAATAGTTTCTTCGTGATTGATGTTGTCAAAGAAAAATTGTTGATTATTTATGTCATAGCTAAGTAGTAAGTTTGCGCTGTAGGGGTCGGCATAATGGCTGCTAATTCCGATGAAATTACTTAGAGGAATTGAACAATAACCAGAGCTAAACCAATCACCAGGATAACAGCTAATTTGATTGGTGTTAATATTAACATTGCTTAAGTTTACACTAGGAACCATTGATGGGACCATGGATGGTAACATTGTCACAAGAGATGGGCATCCACTCAGAATAATTGTTAATGGTGCTGAGATAAGTATTATACGGAGACAATTAGGTTTTAGTTTCATGTGTTACCTTGTATTTATAATCTAGCTAGTTGAGTGAATTGGCTAAGTTATAGATTAATATAATTGTAAATTGGTTGGCATAGAAAAGGTTATACGCCTTGTTTTAAACTAACTTCAATGAATGGATCCAAGTCACCATCCATGACACTACGGATATTTCCAATTTCCACATTAGTACGTAAATCTTTGATCCTAGACTGGTCGAAAACGTAGGAGCGAATTTGATGTCCCCAACCGATATCAGTCTTACTGTCCTCTAATTTTTGTTTTTCGCTATCTTTTTTTCTTAGCTCTAGCTCATATAATTTAGCTTTAAGCATTTTCATGGCTTCTGCACGGTTTTTGTGTTGTGAGCGATCATTCTGGCATTGAACCACAGTGTTAGTTGGGATATGAGTAATTCGTACCGCGGAATCTGTTTTATTAATGTGTTGTCCGCCTGCACCTTGTGCCCGATAGGTGTCAGTTCTTAGATCCGCTGGGTTAATTTCAATTTCAATATTGTCATCAACTTCAGGATAAACAAATACGCTGGCAAATGAGGTATGGCGTTTATTATTTGAGTCAAATGGTGAGTTACGAACTAGGCGGTGGACACCTGTTTCTGTTCTTAAATAACCAAATGCATATTCACCTGAGATTTTAATTGTTGCATACTTAATTCCTGCAACTTCACCAGATTGTTCTTCAAGAATTTCTACATGATATTCTTTACGATCCGCATAGCGCAAATACATCCTAAATAACATATCGGCCCAATCTTGTGCTTCAGTTCCACCACTTCCGGCTTGTATGTCAACAAAACAATTATTAGGATCCATTGGGTGTGAAAACATTCTACGAAATTCTAATTTATCTAATGCTTCTTTAGCAATATTTATATCTGATTCGACCATTAAAATGGTTTCTTCATCATTTTCTGCTCGTGCCATATCAAAAATTTCTTTACATGACGTGATATCGCTGTCCAAACTTTCTAGGCTATTCACAACTCCTTCAACTTGCTTTTTTTGGCGGCTTAACTCTTGAGCTTTTTCTTGATCATTCCAAATTTCATGATTTTCTAATTCGGTTTCAATTTGCTTAAGTTGAGATTTCTTGCCAGCATAGTCAAAGAAACCCCCGTAATTCGCCGAGCTGTTTGTGTAAAGTTGTGCACAAATTTCCTATTTCATTAATGTGTTCAATTTCTAGCATTATTTATTCTTCCATTAATACGTTCATTTTACACCCAGATAATAGCATAAAATGGTCTTTTTATGTGTTTTTGCATTTGAGTAATCACGATAAATCCATTGCGGTTTTTTATAAAATTAATCTTAGTTAGTGTTAATTGTCTGGTAATATGATTTTGAAATTTGCGTGTTACGACTAGATAATATTAGAGGCTTTAAATAAAATATTTAATGAGTTGCAATAATAAGTTTATTAGATCATCTAACTCTAAATAATTAAGAAAATTGTACTATCATTCGGCGCCGATGGACTTTTTGCGTTAAAATAGCGTCTTGTTTGTTTCAATTTAGATATTTGTTGAGGGTGTAGTTACCTAAAAATTAAACTGATTTTTAAAATTATCACATATATTACCTCTGCATAATTAATGATTTATGAGTAGTTAGATTTTGTATTTTTATAGTTCAGTCGATTGAATAAAATTAAGCCAATTTTAAATTAAAATTGGATAGAACAGTGGATTGAATTTGTTGACATGTATAAATAAGTATAAAGGAAAATCAATGTTAGTAATGAAATTTGGCGGTACATCAGTAACCAAACCTGAAAGTGTTGCTGCAATTAATACTCTGGTGCAGCGTGAGTTAAGTCGTCAACCAATTTTGGTAGTATCTGCATTAAGCGGAATTACTGATTTGTTGGTGAAATTAAGTCATACGATTTTGAGTCATGAACAAGAGGATTTATTTGCGCAAATATTTGCTAAGCACGATCTATGGATTAAAACTATTTTTGCGACAAATAATGACTTACAGGTTAGTGCTTTTGCTATAGTTAATGGTTATTTGAATGAATTGCGTGCAGTACTAAAAAGTAATAGTTTTGCGAATCATTTCCAGCTGCATGATACTGTTGTGTCATATGGTGAGAAAATGTCATCGGCACTAATTAGTTTATTTTTGGTGAGTAATGGCATAAACGCAAAACAGGTTTTGGCAACCAGTTGTATTATCACAACTAAACAATTTGGTGGAGCAGATTTTATTGATGCAGCGACTAAAAAAGCGTGTAAAAAATCTTTGTTACCGTTAATTGCACAAGGTGTTGTGCCTGTTGTAACTGGATTTATTGGTGCAAATACAGCTGGTGAGACTACAATTTTAGGTCGTGGAGGTTCGGATTATTCTGCTGCAATTATTGGTTATGCGGTACAAAGTGAAGAAATTCAAATTTGGACGGATGTAAATGGCGTTTACTCTGCAGACCCTCGTGTAATTAAAGATGCAAAATTGTTAAATCAATTATCTTATCAGGAGGCTGCGGAGTTAGCTATGTTTGGTGCTAAAGTTTTGCACCCGCGTACTATTCAGCCAGCCGTGCGTGCGGATATTCCTGTTCGCGTGTTAAATACATTTAATATCGAAAACTGCGGTACTATAATTGCACATTCCGCAGATAATAGTGATGGTAATGTTAAATCGGTAACGTGGAAAAAATCGGTACCACTCTTAAATATATACTCAGCCGATATGTTTTTATCTAAGGGGTTCTTGCAAAAAATATTTGCAGTCTTAGCTAAAAATAATATTTCGGTAAATATGCTTTCAGCCTCTGAGGTGAGTGTTTCGGTAACGTTAGATACAACCGGAAAATTAGATGATGCGTTACAGGAATTAAATAAATTTGCCAAGACTAATTATATTGAAGGTTTTGGCACAGTCTCTTTGGTAGGTGAGCAAATTATGAATACACCTTCGTTAATGCAAAAGTTATTTGATTTATTTCAAGAAACTTCAACGCAAGTGCAAATGTTGTCATATAGTGCAAGTAATATTAATATTAGCATGATAGTTCCAAGTGACAAAATTACTGATATTGTGCCGTTACTACATACTAAATTTATTACAGAAAGTAATTAAGTTAGGTGAATAACTATCAAATCATTGCGCTTAAATCTGGTGCAGATAATTATATTTGGCTAATTCATGATCAACATCACGTGATTTTAATTGATCCAACTGAATCTGCGGTTGTCAAAGATTATTTATTAAAGCATAAGTTACATTTACAAGCAATTTTGCTAACACATGGGCATTCTGACCATGTTGGCGGCGTAGATGAATTGGTGGCAGCATATAATCCAAAAGTAATTGATAATTTTCAAGATCAATTACTTGATAATCAAATTATTCAAATTGGCGATTTCCCAGGATTTAAAGTGATTTTGACACCTGGACATATGTTTGAACATGTTGTATACTTTTTTGATAACAAGCATTTGTTTTGTGGTGATGTTTTATTTAGTATGGGTTGTGGACGAGTTTTCACTAATGATTTTGGCGCGGCTTATGATTCATTGCTTAAGATCAAGGCATTGCCAGCTACGACATTATGTTATCCAGCTCATGAGTATACGCTAAATAATTTACGCTTTACGACGATGTTTGATAAAACGCCAGACTACTATGCTAAATTTGCTAAATTAGTGCAAGATAAATTAACTAGTTTAAAAAATAGTTTACCAACTTCACTTACGGATGAATTGCAGTACAATTTATTTTTACGCTGTGATGAAATGTCAGTTTGGAAGTTGCTTACAGATTATACAGGTGAGGAAATTGCTGATGAATTTTCTTGTTTTGTTGCGTTACGTAATTTAAGAAATAATTTCTAATTTTAAATACTGTGACGGTATATTTTTATATTTGTTAAGAAGGTCCATCATGAGAATTTTACATACTATGCTTCGCGTAGGAAATTTAGATAAAAGTATTGAATTTTATCTAAAAGCATTTGGCATGCAATTATTGCGTCGTACTGATTATCCAGCAGGTAAATTTACTTTAGCTTTCATTGGCTACGGTGATGAACAACATAATTCGGTGATTGAGTTAACCAATAATTGGGGTGTTGAGAGTTATGATTTGGGCAACGCTTATGGTCATATTGCGCTATCTACATCAGATATTTATGCAGCTTGTGAAATTGCGAAGCTAAATGGTGGCAAAGTTACTCGCGAGCCAGGACCAATGCAGCATGGAACCACGGTAATTGCTTTTGTTGAAGATCCTGATGGTTATAAAATTGAATTAATCCAAGAGTAAATTTAAATTATTATTTGATTGGCACCTATTTTTAGGTGCTTTTTTAATAAAAGTTTAACCTAAGAGTGCAAAAATAATAGTACTTATTTATTAAATTTTATTGATGAAATTTATAATTTTAGTAAATTTAGAGGTAAAATTGATGTGATTTGTTATCAAATAGAGTAGTTAATTGTTGTATTTGTAACTTTATCTTTGCTGGTTGAGTTATTGGTAATTATCTGATTTTATTTCATATAATTTATGTGGTTCTGTTGTTTGATATGTGGTTTTTAAGCTTGTTGAAAAATAGTTATAAAAATCTACGCTTTTAGTAGGCGATTTAATATAGAATATTCGCTGGTATTAATCATTTTTTATAGGTAAGAACAAATGAAAATCCTTGCTACTAATGTTTATGTCGGTCCTAATATATACGCTGGTTTTCCTGTAATTCGTCATGTTATTAATGTTGGTGTGTTGGAGCAGTGGCCTTCAGTAAAGCTCGGAGCCGGATTTATTGACAAGCTTTTAGAAGCCATTCCTTCGTTACATGAACATCATTGTTCACATGGTGAAGAAGGTGGTTTTGTAAGACGTCTAAAAGAAGACGAAGGTACTTGGATTGGTCATATTTGGGAACATGTAACTCTTGAAATTCAAATGGAAGCAGGGATTGATGTTAGCTTTGGTCGTACGCGTGGTACTGGCAAAGAAGGTGAATATACATTAGTATTTGAATATCAACAACGTGATGTTGGTTTACGTGCTTGTGAATTAGCTCGTGATTTATTAATTTCAATTCTTCCTGAAGAGCTTAAAGCACAAATCGAACACAAAGTACCAGAAGATTTTGATTTTAGCTATGAAAAAGTAAGATTTATTCGTTTTGCTCAAAAAATGAATTTTGGACCAAGCACGCAATCATTAATTGATGCTGCTGTTGAACGCAATATTCCTTATTTGCGTTTGAATGAAGCTTCATTAATTCAATTAGGTTATGGTAAATTCCAAAAACGTATTCAAGCAACAATTACGAGTGAAACTAGATTTATTTCAGTCGAATTAGCTAGTAATAAAAGTGCAGCTGCAAGCTTAATGGATAGCGTTGGTTTACCAGTTCCACAACAACGTGTAATTGGTTCTGAACGTGAAGCAGTAAATGCTGCACGCTCAATTGGATTCCCGGTGGTAGTAAAGCCTTTAGATGGTAACCATGGTCGAGGTATTACGATTAATATTAAAACTGAAGAAGAAGTTATTGAAGCTTTCCACGTTGCCAAAGAAGTTTCTCGCAGCGTGTTAGTTGAGTCTTTCCTTGAGGGTGAAGATCACCGTATGTTGGTAGTTAATGGCAAATTAGTTGCTGTTGCAAAACGTGTACCAGGACATGTGGTTGGTGACGGTGTGCGTACCGTTGCAGAGTTAGTTGATATTGTAAACCAAGATCCACGCCGTGGCGTTGGTCATGAAAAAGTGTTAACTCGTCTAGAGCTAGACTATCAAGCTAATCAGTTATTAGAGAAAAAAGGCTATACTGCTGAAACAGTTTTACCTGCTGGTGAAGTTTGTTACTTACGTGATACAGCTAACCTTTCAACTGGTGGAACTTCAATTGATTTAACTGATCAAGTCCACCCTGATAATAAAGAAATGGCTGAACGTGCAATTAAATCAGTTGGTTTAGATGTTGGTGGTGTAGATTTCTTGACTAAAGATATTAGCCAATCGTATTTAGAAATTGGTGGCGGTATTTGTGAAGTAAATGCAGCACCAGGTTTCCGTATGCATACACATCCAACTGAAGGTAAGCCACGTGATGCGGCTGGTGCAGTTATGGATATGTTATTCCCCGAGCCAGAAAAAGCACGTATTCCTACGGTAGCAATTACTGGTACAAATGGTAAAACTACTACGTCACGTATGGTTGCGCATTTGTGGAAACATGCAGGTAAAATCGTTGGTTTAACTACTACTGATGGTATTTACATTAATGGTAAATTAACGGTTAAAGGTGACACGACAGGTCCTGTATCAGCACAAATGGTTTTACGTGATCCAAATACTGAAATTGCAGTTTTAGAGACAGCTCGTGGTGGTCTATTACGTAGTGGTTTAGGATATGAGTTCTGTAATGTTGGTGCATGTTTAAATGTAACTGCAGATCATATTGATATTACTGAAGGAAATGGCTTAGCGGATTTGGCTAAAGTAAAACGTATTATTACTGATGCTGCACGTGATACTGCAGTCTTAAATGCTGATGATATCGAATGTTTGAAAATGGCTGCGACAACAGAAGCAGAAAATATTTTCTATGTAACTATGAATCCACAACATCGTTTGGTGCGTGAGCATATTCGTTTAGGTGGAAAAGCAGTTATTATTGAAAAAGGTCTTAATGGTGATATGATCACTATTTTTGATAACCAAATTCATATTCCAATTTTATGGACGCATTTAATCCCTGCAACAATGGAAGGTAAAGCGGTTCATAACGTACAAAATGCGATGTTTGCAGTAGCAATTGCATATAGTATGGGCATGAGTTTAGATGATTTGCGTAATGGTTTACGTACCTTTGTAAGTAGTTATCATCAAACTCCAGGTCGGATGAATTTCTATGATGAGCATCCATTTAAAGTGTTATTGGATTATGGTCATAATCCAGCGGCAATCAATATGATTGGTAAATTTGTTGATCAAATGCAAGTTTCAGGTCGTAAAACCGCGGTAGTTACTTTCCCTGGTGATCGTACTAATGAATTGATTGAAGAAAGTGTAAAACTATTGCCTAAACATTTCTCACACTTTATCATTAAACAAGATGATAATCGTCGTGGACGTAAGGAAGGTGAAGTTGCTGCTCTAATCCGTGAGCTTTTGATTAAACATGGTACTAAAGCGGATAATATTGAAATTATCTTAGACGAGCAAGAGGCAGTTAATACAGCGCTGTCTAATGCTGTTGAAGGTGATTATGTTGTAGTGTTTGCGGATAAAGTTAGTCGTTGCTGGAAACAAATCACTTCGTTCAAATCCACTGGCAATACTCGAGTAAAAGATATTGACACTCGTGAAGACGATAATTTATTAGAGCGTGGCGAAGTTGATCTAGTTGCTGATGCAATTAGTAATGCAACTATGCGTACTGATAAACGTGGTGTTATTATTGAGATTGAAGAAGAGTTAAACGATTAAGGAAATAATTATGTTTCAAAGAGATACACTTGCAGTGCGTGTCTTAGCTGGAACTAATATGTTTTTCTCTGATGTGGGTGCAATTGCTGAATATTTCACCCGCGATCCTCGTAAGCTTGAGTTCGCTCAGGCTTATGAGGCGGAATTACGTAAAGTTCTTGATGATCTAGGTTGGGATGATGTTCCACTATATAAACGAATTTATAGCCGTGGTTTTATTTTTGCTATGCCAACCGAGTTTGATTTAACTTTTGCTGGGTGTAAAATATTTAGCATTGTTTTTGATCGTATAGCAGCTCAATTTAATGCAGAGCCTGAGCCTGATTATGCAGAAGATGTTGATTATCTTGATTATGTGATTTCCAGAGAGCGTTATATTTCACTACGTAAAATTTATAATGAAGCAAAATTTCGTTCATTAAATTTATATATGGATGCAGAAACTTTATGTATTGGTAGTGGTAAGGGTGCTTTTATAACTGGGATTGATGATTTAGATTTTGATAAAGTTCCTTGGGATAACATTTATGAAATTCCAAGTGTGATGGTAACTGGTACTAATGGTAAGACTACTACGGTGCGGTTGACTAGTTTTATATCTAAGCATGCTGGGAAAGTGGTTGGTTATTGCTCAACTGATTGGGTTATGATCGATGGCGAAGTTGTATCAGAAGGTGACTTGTCTGGACCAAATGGCAATCGCACAGTGATGCAAAATCCTAAAGTTGATGTCGCTGTTTTAGAAGTAGCTCGTGGTGGTATTGTTAAGCGCGGGTTAGCAACTTCTAATGTTGGTGGTGCAGTAGTCATGAATGTTTCTGAAGATCATCTTGGCGTAAATGGTATTGATACAGTTGCAGATTTGGCATTAGCTAAGTTTACAGTGCAGCAGGCAGTTCGTCCTGGTGGGCATAATGTGGTTAACTTAGATGATGAGATGTCGCATAGTTTTATCGATGATTTACCAAGAAATAAAGCGTTCTTTAGTCAACATCTAGCTGAATCAACGGTGTTAAGTTATCTTAAAGATGCTGGAGATTACGCGTGTTTTGTGCAAGATGATGCATTTTATGTTTATCGTGATGGTACTAAGCATCACATAGCTGCAATTAATGATGTTGATCTAACTTATAATGGTTTGGCAAAACACAATATTGAAAATGTATTGGCCGCAATTTGTTTAAGTTTAGAGCTTGGGCGAACCTATGCGGAAATCACGGCTGGATTATTGGCGTTTAGAAATGACGAGAATAATCAAGGTAGATTTAATATGTTTGATGTTAAGGGTAGCAAAATTTTGGTCGATTATGGTCATAATTTAGCTTCTGTTGACAACATGCTCAAATTTGCACGTAGCATTGCAAAACCAGAAGCTACTATTACTGTGTTACTTGGCTTTTCCGGCGACCGTAAATTTATGATTGAAAGTATTTCATCAAGTGTGATGAAACATAAAATTGATTATGTAATTCTGAAATTATTTACGAGTCATTTGCGTGGTGCTGTAGTTGGCGAGCTAGCGGATTTATTAAGCGAGAGCTTGTTGAAAAAAGGTTTTCCAAAAGAAAATATTTTGGCAACAGTCGAGCTTGAAACAGAAGCTTTAGATATTGTTTTATCGCGTTTGGGGCAAGATAATATTTATATTCTATTGTGCCAAGATGATGCGGCTAAAATAATTGAGTCAATTAAAAATTATAAATAAGACGGATTGGTTTGGGGTTTTTTGTAGCAAGATGTTAAAAGTTTGGTAAAATATCATCTGCATTGTTAAATATGTATTAATATAGCTTGCTGAGATGTTATATCTTGGCAAGTTTTTTAAGTTATATCGCATATTTATCAATAGGTTAGTTTGAGAAAAGCGAGAGGAATTACATAAATGAGTATGGAGCATAAAGGGCAACGTGGTTTTATTATTCCCATCGGTGGCCGTGAAGAGAAAGAAGTAAATACACGAGTATTAGAAAAATTTGTAGAATTAAGTGGTGGTAAAGATGCAGTAATTTCTGTTATTCCGACTGCTTCAAATTTGGAGGATACTGGTGATCGTTATGTTGAAATTTTTCAACGTTTGGGCGTTAAAAAGATTTACAATAATAATATTACAAGTCGCTTAGATGCAAATAATGAAATTTTTGTTAATCAATTGACTGAGTCAACTGGGATTTTTATGACTGGTGGAAATCAGTTGTTATTATCAACGATTTTAGGTGGTACGATTATTGCCAAAATGATTCGTAAACGCAATGCTGAAGGTGTGCCTGTTGCCGGTACTTCTGCAGGCGCTGCATTTATTCCTGAGCATATGATTGTTGCTGGTGATTCTGGTTTAATTCCTCGAGTTGGCGGTGTATCTCTTGCACCAGGTTTAGGTTTAACGAATAAAGTTATGATTGATCAACATTTTTCACAACGTAATCGTTTAGGGCGTTTATTAACTGCATTATCATATAATCCGTATAAAACAGGTGTCGGTGTTGATGAGGATACGGCTGCTATTATTGATCCCGAAGGTAATATTGAGGCGATTGGCAGTGGTGCTCTGACCATAATCGATATGTCAAAAGTGGAGTTTTCTTCGGTTGCAAGCACTTCGAATGGTGAAGCAATTAGTTTAGTTGGGGTTAAAATTCATACTTTACTTGATGGTGATAACTATAATGTTAAAAATCACGAAGTAATTCAGTTTAAAAAGTAATTAGATGAAACGTATTATTATTCATGGCGGATGTGGTGCTCGTGAGGATGCTAACACACCATTTTCAGCTTATCATGAGAATTTATTGCCTATAATTAAAGTTGCAAATGAGTTTCTTAATTCTTCAAATAATGCAATTGAAACTGCGTTATTTGCAGCGAAATTATTGGAAAATAATCCTATTTTCAATGCTGGTACTGGCTCGCGGGTGCAGCAAGATGGACAAATTCGTATGTCTGCATCGTATATGGACAGCCGTAGCAATAAATTTGCTGGAGTAATCAATATTCAAAATGTGCAGCATCCATCGGCTGTTGCGCATGCATTACATATGCAACATCATAGTATTTTGGGTGGTGAGCATGCATCTAAATATGCTTATGAAAAATTGCAAATGATGCCCTATAATCCTATGACCGAAAAGCGTTGGCAAGAGTATCTCGAGTTAAAACGTGGTTTAACTGGTACGATTGGTGTTGTTGTATTGGATGATCATGGTGTTTTATGCGCGATTACATCTACCGGTGGCGCTGGCTTTGAAGTTCCTGGACGTGTTGGTGATAGTCCAACCGTAGCAGGTAACTTTGCTTCTGCAGTGATGGGAATTTCTTGTACTGGAATTGGTGAAGAAATTGTGAATAAGGCGATTGCAACTAAAGTTCATACACGTGTTTTGGATGGTATGTCGTTAACTGATGCGGTTGGGCGTTCCATTGCTGAGAGTGATGCTGATGGTGATTATGCTGGATTAATTGCGATTGATGCACATGGTAATATTTGTACTGGTACAACGAAAATTGCACAAACCTTATACGCTTATTATGATGGTGCAGAGTATAAGACTTTCTTGTCCGATATAGATGGTTAATATTTAAACTAATTTAAATTAAATCCTCAGCAACTTTAGCTTATGTTTTAATTTTTATCAAAGAAGTGTTTTATCTATACTTAAACCATGTATTACGAATAAAGCAGCTAAATTTAGCTGCTTTATCTGTTTTTGCTAGAATGGATTAAACTCCACCGCCAATTGTAAATGGTACAAAGCTAGATGAGTTATTTGCAGGGTAAATACTTGCATTTTGTGCATTTCCTGTGCTTGCACCTGACTGACTGGTAATTGTGATAGTGCAATTTTTTGCAGTCGTAGAAATATATCCAGCACCAGAGCTGCATTGAGATGTGATATTACTCGTGTAGTTAGCAGGTAATGTTAATTGTAAAAATTGACCGATACTGTTAGAGTTTGCAGGCGCAGAATAAGTTACTGCTAATGTGCACGTGCCGCCATTTGCAGATATACTTAGGCATCCAGTTGCAACGGTGCTTATGTTAACAACGTTGTTATTGATGCTACCATTTTGAACATCGCTACCTGCGGGTGTTCCACCACCATTACATGCTACCAAAAGTAAAGTTGCACCAATTCCTACTAAAAGAGATTTACATTTCATGTCGTTATGTTTCCAATAATAATTTATAATAGTGGATTATATCATTTTTAATTCAATATTTGTGGCAGATTGTCCTCTTTATAGTTAATGGTGTAATGATTTTAAATGGTGAAATTGAATTTTAAACAGAGGTCTATAGATGAATAATCCATTGTTTCAGGTTTCAAAAGCAACCCTTGATGACGTAGTCAGAATACAACAGATTTACGCCTATCACGTTCTAAATGGTTTGGGAACTTTCGAAGAAATTCCACCGAGTGTTGATGAAATGCGAAGTCGCTTTGATAAAATTAATTTGCAAGGGTTTCCGTTTATTGTCGTAAAACTAGGTGAATTAGTTGTGGGATATGCGTATGCAGGTCATTTTCGCGAGCGTTCAGCCTATCGTCATACAGTTGAAGACTCAATTTATGTAGCTGCAGAATTTGCTGGACGTGGTATTGGTGAGTTGCTTTTAACAGAATTAATTATTCTTTGCCGTGCACGTAATTATCGTGAAATGGTTGCTGTAATTGGTGACAGTAATAATCATGGTTCAATTAAACTCCATCATAAGTTAGGGTTTAGTCAAACCGGAATTATGCATAAAGTTGGTTATAAGTTTGAGCAATTTGTTGATGTAGTAATTATGCAATTAACTCTTTAATCGTTGTTATTTATGGCGAAATAGTCCGCAAATAGCAATTATTTGCAAAGCAAACATTATAATTAAAATCGTTTGATATGACATACCATTATTTAGGCCAAGGTTGGTTAGAGCCTGACCGATTAAACTTACTAGGTAAAATATACTGGCAATAATTCCGTTAATTAGTGGAGAAATGGCGCTTAATTTGGCGTTAATACTAATTTGTTGCAAGATGGTCGTGAGAATATGAATTGACATAATACCGCTGATAAAGTTGCTTAAGATATAAAGTGTTGCAAATTGATAGAAGCTATTTACATAGGCAATTCCAAGTAAAGTTAATCCGTAAAGAAAAATTAGTCCAATTAAAATATGAATTTCTGAATAGTGGTGTAGAAGTTTACTTTTGTATATAAATGCACCAAAAATACCGATGAACATTGCCAACGAGCTGAGCGTCGTATAGTGATCTAGGCTAATTTGATCATGATGGATTTTAGTCGTGATTAATGTGTAGTATGGGCTATTTGCCAACATAACTAATAAAATTAGGGCGATTAAATTGATTAATTGTGGATGTTGCCATAGTTGTTGTACCACTTGTTGAAATGGTAGATGGACTTTTTGGTCACTTGTATTTTGCTCAAGTTGACTCACGGGTGGAATTTTGCGTGCACAGTAATATAGAAGCCCACAGCCAAAAATAAAACATAGTGCAATACCGCGTACTTTATAATGTTGGTAAAGATACCCAGATAATTTTACATCAATAGCGCCAATTATCCCTCCTAGAATAACCAGATCGCTTTGAAAATCGCGAATTTTACGAGCTAAAATTATGGTTAATTGCTTATCTAAAGAAAAATATAAGCCACGAAATAGAATGCTACAAGTCAAAACATAAACGCATAGCCAATAAAAATTGGCATTGGGGAAAAGTAGCATGATCAGTGAAATCAGGACTACACCAGTAAATGTTAGCCATAAAACTGAATGATAACGTAAGTTGTTAATTAAGTAGCCAATTAGAATTGAGCACATAAATGGTAAGCTAGGAACTAAATTAGCGAGAGTTGCATAATTATAGAAATCTGGATTATTGCTTGGCATTGTGATTGCGTGATAATTTAGCAATGGTGTTAAAATATTGCCAATTAAAACATATGATAGAATACAGGTTATGATGACATAACGATAGGTTTTATCTCGGTAGTTTTCTAAGTTGAAGAAGCTCATATTATCATCGCCTAAGGTTAGATTGGTCATAACAATAGCATATCTTTGTAAAGTTTTTCAATTAGATTTATTGTTGAAATAGCATATTTATGTAATTGGCAATTTTGCGTGATTAAATTTGTAACTACTTTTAGCAAAGTGGTTTGAAGAGAGATTGACGGATGAAAAAAATATTAATAGTGTTTGGTTGTATGATGTCATTACACGCGTGGGCAGACGCACCAAGTATGGCGCAGGATATTTTATCGCAAATTGTTCATGGGTCGGTGAATACTGATCCTGATTTGAGTGAAGTTCAGGCTGATAGTACAGTGATTGTTTCATTGAAGGCTGCAGCAATTACGTTGGCGTGTCAAGAACAGTATGCTGCAATGGAGTCAGGTGTGGTGAGTAGTTGTATTGAGCGGAATAAGGCTGCGGTTTTAACTATTGGCAATTTAAGTAAGCCATCTTTTGATATTGGTCAGCAAGCAGCTATTCAGCAGGCAAAAATTCATCGTGAAGTTAGCTTAAAAAAATACCCAGCAGTAATTAATTTATTAATTACATATGTTAAAAATTTATCCACAGAAAAATCTTTATTGCCAGCGTTATAGCCTTTTGGTAATATTTATTAATGGAGTGATCTTTGCGTGCACTAAATTGATTGACAGGCAGCTTTGTATTATTTATTGGTAAATTTCATTTCTTGTTGGGGAACTCTTTGAAAACATGTAACTGTGGTAGCAAACTTCAGTATTCATTGTGTTGTGGTCGCTTTATTGAAGGTGGTAGTATTCCGCAAACAGCTGAAGAGCTAATGCGTTCACGTTATGTTGCTTATAGTTTGGCAAAAATTGAATATATTCAGGCTACCATGCAAGGGCGTGCGCTAATTGATTTTGATTTAAATGATGCACGAGAATGGTCGCAAAATATAAAATGGCTTAAGTTAAATGTGCTAGATAGTTATAATTTATCTGAATCTAGTGCTGTAGTTGAATTTTGTGCTGAGTATCGTTTGCAAAATAAGAAACATCGTTTGCATGAGATTAGTGAGTTTAGTCAAGAGAATGGGCGTTGGTATTATATCGGTGTTTTAGATGCAGCAAATAATAAACAATAATTTAGTACTTGCAGATTAAATAAGTTAAATTTAAATATGAATAGAAAGTAATTAATGCGGATTTTTATTGATGCGGATGCTTGTCCTAAACCGGTACGTGAAATTTTATATAAAGCTGGCACACGCTTCGCAGTTGAGTTAATCTTGGTCGCAAATCAAGCCTTGCAGATTCCATCTTCATCATTAATCCGTTTGCTACAAGTTTCAAAAGGTTTTGATGAGGCAGATAATGAAATTGTACGGTTGCTTGAAGTTGGGGATTTGGTTATAACTTCGGATATTCCATTAGCTAGTGATGCGATCGCTAAGGGAGCACAGGCATTAAATCCACGTGGCAAATTATACACGTTAGAGAATATTCAGCAACAGCTTGCGGTGCGTGATTTAATGAGTCATTTGCGTGATAATCAACAAATATCTGGTGGTGCTGGTGCATATAATTTGCAAGATAAAGCTAATTTTGCCAATGCTCTAGATCGGTTACTTGCACAAGCGTGTAAATAATTTATAAATATAATTATATTGGTATTTGATGAGAGGATTTTTATGACCGAATTTGATTCTGAATTTCAACCAAAGGCATCGGATTTTCCGACAGAGCTGTTTCATGATAAAGCCAGTTTATTAGTTGCTGTGGAACGTGATGGTTGGGCATTAAAGTTTGCTAGTCTTGAACTACGTGCTGATAAAGATGTAGTGCTAGCTGCGGTTAAACAACGTGGTGGAGTGTTGTACTATGCAAGCGAAGAATTAAAGTTGGATCAAGAAGTTGTTTTGGCAGCAATTAAGCAGAATATGTTGGCATGGAATTTTGTTGATGATGCAGTGATGGCAGATGGTCAGTTTATGCTTGAAGTAATTAAAGAACATCCCGAGGCGCTTTATTTTGCAAGTCAAGAATTACGTGCTGATCGTGCATTTGTTTTAAATGCGATTAAGCGTGATGGAATGGCTTTGGAGTTTGTTAGTGATGAGTTGAAAAATGATCGTGAATTGGTAATTACTGCGGTTAAACAACGTGGTGGGGCATTTATGTTTGCCAGTTATAATTTGCGCTCCGATAGTGATTTTGTGTCAATGATAGTTGCGCATAGTGCGTATGCATTTCGCTTTGCTAAAGATGAGCTTAAAGCAAATCGTGATTTTGTTTTGCGCGTGATGAAAAAAGCAGGGCGAGCATTAGAATATGTGAGTAAAGAGTTGCGCGCAGATCGGGAAATCGTATTAACTGCAACTAAGCAGCATCGCTGGGCTTTTGAATATGCGAGTGATGAACTTAAGGCAGATCGTGATTTGGTAATGGAATTGGTTGCCATTGATGGTATAATTTTGAAATACGTTAGTGATGATTTAAAGGCTGAGGCAGAAGTGGTTTTTGCTGCGGTTAAGAATCATCGTTGGGCTTTAGAATATGCCAATGAAAATCTTCGTTCAGATCCTGAGTTTGTTTTGCGATGTGCAGCCGAAAGCATTTATGCCTGTGAGTATGCAGCAGATGAATTGCTTTCAGATGTTGATTTTGCCTTAAAAATAGTCAGTTTAAATGGAAGATCTCTTGCTTTTTTGAGTGATGAATTACGTGCAAATGAGCAAATTGCATTGGTTGCATTACAGAGTTACCCACGTGCATTTGAATATTTGGCAGTTGAGCTACAGAGTGATCCAGAATTATTAGATTAGATATTATTGATTGATAGTTTTTTATAAAATTGTTTTATGTTATGATTTGTTTTAATTTTTATTGAGAATTTATTTATGGCAAATTTGGCGAACGTAATTCGCAGGCAGCTTAATCTACCGATAATAATTATTGGTTTTGCAATTGTTATTGGTGTGTATCACGTTTTTTCTTATTTAATTCCATTTACAGATAATGCGTTTGTAGTCACTAATGTGACTCCTGTTGCGGCAGATGTATCTGGGTTTATTACGGATATTTATGTGAAAAATGGTCAGGCAATAAAAAAAGGTGCACCAATTTTTAAGGTCTATCAAGAGCCATATCGCCTAGCTTTATCTCAAGCCAGTGCTGATTATCAGCAGAGCCTAAAAAAAGTTGTGGTGTTGCAGCGGCAAATTGATAAGGCGAACTCATTAGTTAAATCAACTCAAGCTGAGTTGGCAAAAGCTAATTATGAATTAGATTTAAAAAAAGACCGCTCGGTGGTTGAGGCCGTGCCAGTGCTTGAAATTAAGAAGCTTGGTTATGATGTTGAAGTTCTTAGCAACAAGCTTACTGCATTGAAGCATGAAGTTGCTATTTTGAATGCAGAAGTGGATGAGCAACGTCAGATTGTGGCTAGTTTGAAGGCCAAAATGGATAATGCACAAGTTAATTTGGATTTAACTGTGGTGCGTGCGCCAAGTGATGGTGTCGTGGATAATATGTATATTTCGGTAAATACACCGATTAAAATTCATGAGCCAGTTTTTTCATTTATTGATACGACCAATTACTACATTCAAGCCAATTTGAATGAAACTGATTTACGTAATGTACGAGTTGGTGATAAAGTTACGATTATATTGCGGATGTATTATTTCGATAAAATTTTTCATGGCGAAGTTGTCAACACGTTATGGGCTGCTGATCGTCAAACGACTTCAGCTAAGACTCAATTACAGAAAGTTCAAAATGAAAATGAATGGTTACTTTTGCCACAACGCTTTCCAGTGCAAATAAAAATTCTGGATGCTGATCAGAACTACCCTTTGAATCCTGGCGCTAGTGCTTATGTTTATATCTCAACTAAAAAATAGTCTTAATAATTACGATCCATTTGGAGAGCACCGAATCAATGGTTTAAAAGCCGTTTTGGTGCTTGAATTATTATTTCTATTTAACTACATCTATAGTATTCCAAATCCATATTTTTATTATTTCTATGTGCCACTAACCGCATTTGCGGCCGAAATTGCTGGAACCACCTTAAAAGATAAATTTGTGTTTTATTTTTTTAGTGTCATGGGCGCTATTTTAGCGGTATTTATCTTTAATGTGTCATCAAGCAATAAAACCTTTTTTGTGATTGTAGTTTTGTTTTATTCGTTACTTTTATATTGGGTTGCCATTTATAAATTGCGGAGTTTATTTGTGCCTGTACCATTGATTTTAAGTTTAGCCGCATATTCTTTACTCTATAGTGCGAATGATAATAATTTTTATATTGCATTAAATCATAGTTTGCAATCATTTGTTGCGATGTTGGTCGTAATGGCCGGGTTGGTTCTTTTTCCGCGGAGTTACTATTTATGGGTTTGGCGCAAAGCATTGTTTCAATTGCTCAGTAAAGTAAGTGAGTATACCGCACATATTAGCCGTGGTGAGCCTGTAGAAATTCCGATTATTCAGGGCACAATTATGATGCAGCGCTATGCGTTGATGTTATCACCTCGGGTGCGAGTGTTTAGTATTTTAAAAATTACTTTGCTGGCGATGGACTTAGTCATGAGTTTGGCGTATCTCGAAGCATTTCAAAAGCAGCTTCAAGCACCGTATATTATCTTCTTACAGCGTTATGTGACATTACTGAGTAATGCTTGCCGCACTTGGAGCGAATTGCCAATCCCAGAACATGATGTACAAATTTTTCAAGAAACCCATGAGCTGCGTACAATTTATAACTTAATTAAAAGTTGGAATTATTTATGTTTGACTCGTTAAGTTATAATCGCCTGAGTTATCGTGCCATTCGTGGTTTGCAAATTTGTATTGTATTTAGCTTTACAATTTTTGTACAAGAATGGCTGCGTATGCCACATGCAGGTTGGATTGGATTTTCTGTGATGATGATTTATGTTGGCTTTGATCATGGAACGACGTTATTTCGAACTTTTCACCGTTTCTGGGGCATGATTTTAGGACTCATTAGTGGCTTTTTACTGTGGTTTCTTGGGCATGTTGATTTTCGCTTATTGATTCTAATTATTCCAATTACCGTTTTTTTTGCTTATTTTTTGGTAGGGCATGCTTATAGCGTACCAACTATGTTTACGGTAAATACGGCAGTAATTGGTACAGGATATTTCTCAGCTAATTTGACTACAACGGTAGATAGTTTTATTTATGATTATGTTGCGGCTACAGTAATTGCGCTAGTGATTTGTGTGTTCTTTGAGTATTTTATTTTTCGCCGCTATGGTTTGATGCAGCGCTTTATTGATGATACACAGCAGCAAATTATGCAGCAGTTTAAAATTTTGCTGGAACTATTAAATGGCGAGACAATTTCAAGAGTTGCATGGTTTAATGCTTGTATTGGCCTGAATCAATTATTGGTAGAGGTTAATGCTTTGGTACGTAATAGTGAATTTGAATATAGTTCACAAAAAATTGTTGGTGATGAATTTAATCAATTTGTAAAATTAACTAATCAAATCTTTATTAATTTGAAAGCGCTTTATTCGGCGTATTATTCACCACGCTATCATAAACATGATTACAATCAAGTTTTTCAGCAAGTGCAACAGCAATTAAAACAATTAGATACTTTAATTAATTCAAACATCGACTTAACTATTAAATCTGGAGCTATTTATGAAGCGAATCAATAATTTATTACTTTTGATTTTGCCGGCTGTGCTCGGTGCTTGTGCATATAATAGTAGCTATCAAAAACCACAGGTTCCAGTCAATCAAAATTGGAGCGTTCCAAATAATGCGGCAGCAAGTGAAAGTAATTTACCGTATTTGGCATGGTGGAAGGGGTTTAATGACAATACATTGAATCAGTTGATCGAAAGTGGACTTGTAGCAAATAATAGTTTAAATATGTCACGTGGGCATGTTGAAGCTGCTGAAGGTGAATTGAAGAAAGTTCAGTTTCAATGGGTGCCAGACATTAATGTTGTCTTGGGTTATTCAAATAACCCCGCAACTGGTTTCCCTGGTTTAGTAGCTTTACTTGCACCTAATTATACGATGAACTTATTTTCACAAATTAAGCAACAAAAGCGTGCTGAATATGAATTAGCTGCAGCTAAGGCTGAAGATGATGCCGTGAAATTGGATGTCATTACTCAGATTAGCGCGAGTTATTTTACTTACTTAGCAGAAGTTGAGCGTAAGCAGCTTTTGCAAACTCTTGCTGATGATATTACACATCTGGCAGATATTAGTGTTAAAGTGTACCAACAAGGTTTGAGCCCAGATCAAAATTCGTTAGAAATGCGTGCTCAAGTGAATTTGATTCGTGGTGAACAAGAGGTAATTGAACAAAATATTGTGGTGACACGAAATGCGTTACGCTATTTGATTAATCAAAATCCTGGTGAAATTAAAACGCAGCAGCAGTTTGTTAATTTGAATAATCGGCATTTAGTACCAGGGCAATTACCCATGACTGTTTTGGCAAATCGTCCAGATATGCAACTAGCGGAAAATCGTTTACGGGCTTCGAATGAAGGGATTGGTTTGGCGGCAAGTCAATTATTACCAACTGTACAATTAGATTTTATTGGTGGTCCAGTAGCTGGAAATAATGCGTATAATTTTCCGACGCCATTAATGCAAAATGCGGTTGATTTTAATGACGAATTGCTCAAGATTCCTGCACTTAAATTGTCTGCATTGGGCGATATTGATAAAGCTAAAGGCTTGGATAAGGTTTCGTATTATAACTATATCGATACGTTGCAAAAGGCGCTTCGAAATTCAACGAATGCACTATCGGCAAATTATCGTTTGACTAATAAACTACAGCAAACTGAGTCGGCACAACAGCAATTTGCCAAATCATATAATTTAAATGAACGTTTATTTCAACGTGGAATCCAAAGCAAAATGGATACGCTGAAGAGTAAAATTGCTTTGGATAAGATAGCAATTAGTGTCAATCAAGATAAATTACAGCAGCTACTAACTGTAGTTAATTTGTACCATGAATTAGCTGGTGGTTATAAAAATGGTGAATCGGTCGAAATTACAGAAAAAGGTAAGAGTTAACTTTATTCTTGATATTCAACTGCTGATTCAAAGCTAACCGCAATCGCTGATAATCCAGGTCGATTAGCCAGTAAATTGCCATCAGGAAATACTGGGTGATAATTCATAGCTAATCCGCTGACATTAAGCATATAGTTATCGGGGCTTACTGTGAGTTGTAAGATTGCTGGTTCAGTTTCAGTGGTAATTGTGGTTACTTCAGTGGCTGGATTACCACCAGATGGAACCAAATTAATTTTTACATTGCATGGTGAGGTTATGCTGCAGTTTAAGCCACTAGGGTCAACAGAAACCTTAACTGTCATTGGCTGATAGTCAAGCACATTATCATTATATGGATTGGCTGGAGCAACGCTGGTTGAACCGCAACCAATTAGTCCGATACAAAGTGCGAGTAAAGTAAATTTTTTGTCCATGTAGTATATTTCTGTTATAAAGAATTATTAATTAATTTGATTGGGCTTGTTCATGCCTGAATGATTTTTTGATTTATAAATTAGTGGTAGTCGTGAATAAATTCTAATTACTATATCATGCTTTGATTTTAGCATGTTTTATCATATCTGGTTTGGGTACATATAAATAAGATTGGCGGATTACTTAATTTGCGTGTAAATAAATGACTTGTTTGAGTGTATTGAGTTGTCTTTTAGCCTTGCAATATTGTTATGGGTGATGGTTGTCAATCAGTTAATTAGGTTGTTAAGCCTAATATAAAGCTAATTTTATTTTAAACTATAAGAAAGTTAATATTATGAAAATTTACACCAAAGCTGGAGATCAAGGTGAAACTTGCCTATATGATGGTAGTCGTACCACGAAAGATGACGCACGTTTGGAGTTGATTGGTGATTTGGATGAATTAAGCTCTTATTTGGCTTTAGTGCATAGCCTTTATGCTAATGTATCATTGCAAGATTATTTATTGAAAATTATCCATGATTTATTTATTTTAAATGCACATGTGGCTGGTGCTAAAAATTTTGCTCAGCTGGATTTAAGTGCCGAAACTCTTGCTTTGGAACAATCAATTGATCAGATGAGTGCGGAGTTAACTCCATTAACCAATTTTATTTATCCTAGCGGTAGTCAGGCGATTGCGACTACTCACATTAGTCGTACTATTTGTCGTAGGGTCGAACGTAAATTAGTTCGTGCTAGCCAAGATCTGATTTTTGCTAAGAGTGTGTTGCCATATTTGAATCGACTTTCTGATTGGTTGTTTACTTTGGCACGGTTTATTGCTCATACGACTAATGTTAAGGAAGTTGCTTTGATTGTATAAATTTGATTATTTTTAACTTATATCAGATAAGTAATGTTTAAGTTGGGATGCTTTTATATTTCTGGTATTGGATAATTTAACCTGCATTAATGCTGGTTAAAAAGACATAATTTTAGGAAAATGTAAATAGGAATTATAGCTATTTCTTGATTACTTATGGTTTTGTTATACTAGTGCGGTATTTTTGGTAGATGTTTGAGTCGTAGTTAAATTAATAAGGAGAACATTAAAGATTTAACTAAGATTAAAATTTCAAAGATATAGTTTTTAATTGATTAGAAGAAAAGATGCAAAAATTTTTAGAGTGGATAAATTTTCCTAAGTTTGTTTTAATTATTGGTATTATTAGTTCAATTGGTTATGTATTTTCATTTTTATTTCCGATTACGGATAATGCTTTTGTGGTTGCAAATATTCGTCCAGTTGCAGCAGATGTCTCGGGTTATGTAACAGAATTATTTGTCAGAAACGGTCAACATGTCAAAAAAGGTGATCCGCTATTCGTGGTGTTTCAAAAGCCATATCAACTAGCATATCAAGCAGCAGAAGCCGCTACGGATGTTGCGAAACAAGAATACATTAGTTTACAACAGCAATTAGCTGCAGATATTGCGAGCCAAGATGCAGCCGAGCAAGTTTATAAAAAATTAGCTAATGATTTAGTCAGTTATCAAGCGGCATATAAAACTAATGCAGTGGCAAAACTTGATGTAGATAATTTAAATTTTGAAACTAAAACTGCTTATAATAATTTCATAGCATTACAACAAAAGGTTGCTTTAGATAAAAATAATCTATTGGTTCAAGATAAAAAAATTAAATTATTGGTAGTAAAAACTGCAGAGGCTAAAGTAAATTTAGATGAGACGGTTGTACATGCTGCTAGTGATGGTATTATTCAAAATATGTATTTATCATTATATACTCCGATTAAAATCCATGATCCGATTTTTTCTTTTGTGGATACTAGTGAGACATATATTCAGGCTAATTTTACTGAGGCGGATTTACGTCTAATTCGTGGTGGAGCTAAAGCGGTTATTATTCCACGGATGTATATTGGACAAAAGGTATTTCATGGTGTAGTAATGTCAACCAATTGGTCGGTTGGACGTCAGGAAACTCAAGCCAATACTCAGTTACAGAAGGTAGCGCGTGAAAATGAATGGGTGTTATTACCGCAGCGTTTTCCTGTTCAAATTAAAGTGTTTGACGTGGACCCTAAATTCCCACTAAATGTTGGTGCGAGTATGTATGTTTACATTGAACGCAATTAAAATGTTATTCAGAATAGTGAATTAAGTACATAATGAATAGCTTTCTGAGTGCAACGTATAATCAAATTAAAGCGTACGATGTGTATGCTAACGGGCGTATTTCAGTGTTTGTTTCACTTTATGTCTATATCGTGCTGGCAATTTTAAATTTGTTTAATTTTAATTTTAGTATTAATCAAACTTTCTTTTTTATAGTTCCTGTTATTTCTGCGGTTGGAGCTGCGCATTTACCAAATATTAATTCTATCGTTATGCGTAATCGTAGTTATATGGTGTTTTTGGTTTTTGTAAGTTGTGGGGTGTGTGGATTTACCTTAATTGAGAAATATAATACCGTGGCATTATTGATTTTTTCTTTTCTTTTTTACCTTGCCTTAATGAATATAACTTCTTTTGCTACATTTGCCGCATTCCGTGGCTTGATCCCACCAGTTTTTGTCCTTAGTTTTTTGACGATTTTGGTCGGTGGAGCTGGGCAATTTTATGTAATGCTTAATCGCATGACTTCAATTGTAGTTGCAGGAATAGTTGGCTATTATTTACTTCAGCTGGTTCCAGTGTATTACTATCGTAAAATATGGTTTAGCTCGGTTGGGGTTGTAATCGCTCGTATAGTTAGTCAGCTTCATTTGGTAGTGGTGAAAAACTCTGAAGAAATGGTTTTTCATGGTGATTGTGTTAATAAAATGAATGCGAGCTTGGCATTTTGTCAAAAATCGGCCGAATATTCTGATTATCAGGCCTGTACAACCAGTGTATACCAATTTTACTTTGGAGTTGCATTTACCTATAATCATTTTAGTAAATATAATCGCAATGGTTGTTTAAGTAATTTGTGCAATTTGATGCACGAAATTAATCCATGTTTTAGTAAACGTAAGATCGTTCCTGAGGCATTAATTCAGCAAATAACTATGCATCAATATACCGCACCAAATAATGATATCCGACAGTTATGGCAATTATTATTAAACATTAGTACTTTATGGAATAAATTATGTATTCTCAATCGTTAAGATATTCCAGATTAATTCATAATGCGTTAATTTTTACAATTAGCTTGTTTATTAGCTTTTATAGCCATATTCCATTTGCTTTTTGGGTATCGGCAACTGTTCTTGCGATTATGCTACCAATGGATAGTTCACAAATCATTGATCGAATTAAGGGTACTTTTTGGGGCACTTTGCAGGGAATGGTTTTATTTGTTCCATTGTGGCTGATGATTGATCTGAATGGAGGCTTGATTTATATTTTAATTCCCTTATCTTTGGTATTGGCAAATTTTTTTCAAATTCATAATTTTTCACGAAATATCGCTTTTTTAAATATAAATTTGGGGTTGTTCCTTGAATATATGCAGTACGGGAACTATTATTTTTCAGCATATCTGGTAGCGCGGATAATGACTATTTTAATCGGTATTAGTTTGGCATGGTGTGGTGATTTCTTTTTTTCGCATCGTAAAAACTATGGTTTATCAGAGTTTCTGGATGCGATTTATCGTTTGAATACGGCAATGAAACAGGAACAAGCTATTTTTAGTAACTATAATTATGAACATAGTTTAAGAGATAAAGAAGAGAGGTTAATTTCACATGTAAATTTAGTTAATCAATTAACTGTGGCTTTAAATACGCATTATAAAAGTACTTTGATTGAACAACGAAAAGAGCATTTTGGTCTGCTCTCAGATAATTATAACTTGTTGTTACCATTGTTGAAGCAATATAAATTAGAATTATTTGGGATTGGGTATGCGCTAAGTACGCCATTAACGATCCATAAAAATCAATTACAAGCTTTAATTCAAAGATTATTAGCGACGAGCAACCAAATGTTGCTACATACCCAACAGATTTTACAAACATGAGTAAAAATATGAAAAATATTCTTAGTTTATTAATTGCCACAATAGCTGTGACTGGTTGTAGTTTGGTTTCGCCAAGTCGTCCAACTGCGAAAGCTGTTGTTAATAATGATTGGGTTTCAACAAGTCCTGGACTCAATTTATATACTGAATCCATTAATAAAGAAAGTGGTAACTATTGGTGGTATAAATATCAAGATAATACGCTCAATGGTTTAATGGAATCTGCATTTGCTAATAATAATCAATTACAAATTGCTGGAGCAAATGTTGAATTAGCCAATGCACAGCTAAAGCGCATTGAATTTGCTTGGATTCCAAACTTTTCAGCTCTCGCAGGTTATTCTTCATTTCCTGCATGGGGTAATTTAGGTTATTTCTTTGGCGCGATGGCGAATTACTCGATAAATGTTTTTCAGCAAATATCTCAACAAAAGCAAGCTGAATATATTGTTGATACTATAATGTATGCAAAAGAACGTGTTCAACTGGAAGTGATTTATCAGGTAAGCACTAGTTATTTTGGTTTACTTGCCAATCAGGAAGAACTTGCGTTGTATCAAAAATTGCTTGGAGATATGCAAATTGTATTAGCGCTTAATGAAAATCGCTTTACAACAGGAGTCAGTTCAGTTAAAGATCCATATATTAATCAAACAGAAATAGCTGATATTAAAGCTAAGATTGAAACGATTAAACATAATATTGTATTATCTGGAAATGCACTTAAATTTTTAACTAACCAAAATCCTGGAGTGATTGCGACAAGTAATAAGTTCCTGAATCTTAATCCAAATATTATGATTCCGGGATCTTTACCGTTAACTACTTTAAATAATCGTCCGGACGTTGCGGAAGTTACGCAGCGTCTGCAGGCTGCCAATGAGGGAATCGGCGTTGCTCAATCTGAGCTGCTTCCGAGTATTAACTTTAGTAATTTTTATCGCGATGCTTCACAGAATTATAATACGAATTATGCACCTGGTGATTTAAAGCAGCTTGTTGCGACCGTTCCGATCTTAAATGCGCAAGTTTTTGCGGATATTGCGGTGAGTAATGCAATTTATAAACAAGTTTACTATAACTATCTTCAGACTGTAGTTGGCGCACTACGTGAGGTTGATAATGATATATCTGCGCATAATCAATTTTATCAACAATTGAATCAAAATGTTATTGCATTAGATTATATTAATAAAAATTGTTTCTTAGAAAAATCTAAATTTGATGCAGGAATTAGTAGTAATCTTGATTACATGAAGTGTGTCGTTAAAGAGGATTATTATAAGATTATTGTTACTCAAATTAAACTAGGTAAAATGTTGGCTACTGCTAAACTTTATCAGGATTTTGCGATTATCCGTGAGTGATAAATATAGTTATGGCTATTGTATAGATATTTGATTTAACCCACAATATGGTTTGTATTTAAGATATAGATGATTTAGTAATTATATTTATCCATGTACTTAATTCTGGGCTTCAAATGTCATTGTATGTTGAGGTTCATTAATTATATTATGGTAAGTTCTTTATTTTGGACTCCATGTCGATGCATTCCTCAAGAAAATCTGAAAAAAGCTGAATGTTTCTTTGATTTTTACATGGGTTTTTGATTAGATAAAAATTAAATCCTTGATTAAAATAATTAGGTAGTACTGGAACTACATTTTGATCTCTTATTTTATTATAAGTTGAATCCAGTAAACCAACGATAATTTCGTTTGAGTGGAGTAATTGAAGGTTCTGAATATCGTGGTTGGTAGCAATTCCATTACCATTTTGAATTTTGATTACTTCATTTGTGGTTTGGTTTACCATTTCAATATAATCTTCAATTATAAGATTATCGTGTACTATTCCCGTGAACAAATGTTCTTGTAGTTGATCAAGAGTTTTTGGTGTGCCATATTTTTCTGCATATAAGGTTGTACAGTATAAGCGTGCCTTATTTGAATATATTTTACGAATTTTCTGATCTTGATTTTGTGGAATATGATTTAAAACCGCTAAATCTAAATTTTCTGCGATTAGGTCTATGTATTTATTGATATACATAATTTGTAAGTCAATTTTTGGATATTTACGTTTGAATGACATCAGCTTAGGTGTTATCAAATGATATGAAGTTGATAATGGTAATTGAATTCTTAATGTGCCACTTGGTTCTTCATTTTTATACTTTAGTGATTCAATTTTTAAATTAATCCGATTTAATAAGTCAATTTCATTTTTAAATTGATTGTAAACTTCATTACCAAAGTCAGTGATCTTTAATGAGTTTGGATAAATAACAAATAAATTTCCACCCAAACTTCTCTCCAAATTAGCCATTTTACGACTTATGGTTGAATGAGTCATATTCATTTGTTTTGCAGTTGATGAAAAGCTTCCGCACTCTACTGTTGTTGCAAAAATTAATAAATTTTCATAGTTATACATTTTTATGCTCCAACTAATACTTGGTTAATTATGACATTTGTGTAAATGGCTTTTATTTTTAACCCAGTGTATTTAGGTTAAATCACTAAATTAAAGGTATTATGCATTTTTTATACAGTAGTTGGGTAGTGCTAAAAATGCACAAATTATTGTGCAAAAATATATAATTATTCAAATGAGTTTTAATAGACTGATATTGCTATCTGTTTTGTAGTAGTGATCTTATGAAAGCTATTTTTATAGTTTTTGTGTTTTTGACTATAATTGTGAGGTATTATTTAGCAGCAAAATTAGGTCATGCGATAGTAGTATGTTGTATGAGCAATGGCAATTAGTGTGATCTTTTTTTATTACATTTTTAGTGTTTGCTACTTAAGATTTTTCATTTTCTGTTGTATGAAGTCGTAAAACAGACTTACTTTTTTATCATTACTTTGGGGGTGACGAAGAATATAAAATTTAATTTCTAAAATTGAGTATTCTGGTAATACTTGTATTACATCTGTATCAAAACTTGTATTATTAAAGAATCCACAAATAACTTCATTAGACTGTAGAAATTTAGAATTTTGTAACATACTATTAATAGTAAGCCTTCTAGGCATTGGTATTATAGTGGTTTGACCTGTTGTCATATTTTTTAATTCAAAATTTGCGGGAACAGTGTTATCAAATAACAAGTTTCCTGTTACAAGATGTTGCGAAAGATCCTCAGGAGTTTTTGGGATCCCATATTTATTTGCATATTTTTGAGTGCAGTATAGTGAAACCATCGCGTTATAAAGAAGTTTTATTGTTGGAGTTTGAAGCTTTGGAAAGTGATTAATAATTGCGATATCATATCCATCTTTGATTAAGCTTACGTCTTTATTTGTATAGGTTAAATGTACCTCAATTTTAGGGTATTTCCGTAAAAACTCTGGTATATATTCATTAATGTAATTAAAACTAAATGCGGGAGGTAGTAAGACGTTTATTGTTCCAGATGGTTCATTTTCCTCTGCCAAAACGTTATTTATTGAGGTGTCTAGTTTATCAATTTGAGGCTTGAATTCATTATAAATTTTTCTCCCATTATCTGTTAGTACAAAGTTTTTTGTATCTCGCAAAATCAAGGTTGTCTTTAGATTTTCTTCAAGTGCCTTAATCCGACGACTAATGGTCGAATGGGTTACTTTAAGAACCTTGGCGGTGTGTAAAAAGCTACCTATATCTACGACTTTAATGAATAAAGCTATATCTTCGTATAAGTTATCCATTTACTTATTCCTTTGTTTTTAATCAAGAAGTTTCTATCTGAGTCTATATTGTAAGTTATCTTTTGAGTATACATTAGAAACACTATGTCTAATGATCCAATATTTCTGTAGACTATTAAAGCTATTTTATTCCCCTAATTATACTTAGAATATTTTTGGTGTGGTGTTAAATATCCAATTGCTGAATGTCTCCTTTTATAATTGTAAAATTGTATGTACTCTTCAACCTGTATAACAGCGTCAGCATAATTTCTTAAAGTTAAATGGTTAAGGTGCTCAGATTTTAAGCTGTGATAAAACCTTTCTTGCACCGCATTGTCCCCCCCCAGCAATTACCTTTTCGACTTAGGCTTTGGGTTATATTAACCTATAACGGCTATCGCTGTTGTTTTTTATAAAAATAAAAAATTAGATAGGTTCTTTAACTTCAACGGGGATTACTTGAACATCCTTAGTTCCATCTTTTAATGTGGTTGTAATCGTAATTGGATATTTTCCTTCATCTTCAATTGTGCGAACATCAAAACCTAAATTACATTGCGGTGGTGTCACCGTATAAACATTACTAGTTTGCGGTGTTCCTTTCTTATTCTCCAGTAGACTAGTCATAGCCTTAGGTTTCTGTGAATTAATCGCAATTGGTCGCTTAGCACTTGTATATCCATAACTAAGTTTATTCTTAATTGAATCTGCACAACTGTAGAATGGTGCATAAGCCTTTATTGAATCAATAATTTCTTTATCACCTGTAAGTTCAATTTTAGTGATCTGATCTGATGATACATCAGATAATGTCAGTATAATTTTATGTTTTGAACCAGCTTCAACGTCAAACTTCCAAGGTTGTGGATATATGCTATAACCCATATGAATAGGTATCGCCCGATAATCACCAGCTGCATCTTGGATATATAACTTGCCATCCCCTTTAGTTTTGATATTTTGTGATGACATCGCAAAGGTAGCATTACAAGTTTTACCAGCTTCGTAAGGAAAGCTACAATCAAAGGCTGTCATTAATAATGGTAACGAATCTTTCGACTCAGTCAATGCATTAAACATACTTTGGCTACCGATTTGCCCATAAGCGATGATAGCTCCTGTTTGTGGATTGATTGCATCATAACTTGCCATCAACCTCGTAGCTACTGATGGATCATTCTGATTGCTACTTTTTGGAATTGTCAAGCCTAGTTTAACCACCGTACCTGGAGATATAAATAACGCTTCATCATCTGCACTAATCTTAGTTAAGGCTAGTCCGCTTTGTGAAATTGATGGCTTGGCTTGTAGATTATTTAAGTCAAGTTTCTTACCACCAAACGATGTTACTGTAGTGCTGCCTATATTTGGTGCTGGCAAATATTGAGGTACATACGCGTCCATACCCAGTTGTTGAAAGATAAATTTATATACATCATTATCTTGATATTTATCACTATCCTGATTTAGGGTAAGCTTCATCACCGCAGAACCTTCCTGTGAATCAGAACTACGTAATTTAGCAAAATCAACATGGCTCTCGCCCATGTGACTACTAACATTACCCAACCATGGATCTGGCTTATCTTGAACTGCACGTACAAATGGCGTTGTAATTGGATCTAAAGTTAAAGTGTAATTCAACTGATTATCACGAGGTTCTTTAGGATCTACTTTATATGACACGCGAACCATATTACTAAATGAGCTATCGGTTAGGGTAACTACATTAGTATTTGCTAGAATAGAACTATCCTTATGACTGCCATTCCAGCGTGTAACATCATCAGAAGTAACCGGTTCCCATTTCATACCTGTAACCCTGATATTATAAATCGGTGCATCAACACTATGTGTTGCCCAGGCTATTGCTTCAGAGATAACCAATTGTGCGGCTACACTAATCGGACCACCACCCAAAGATAGTAATACATCAAGTTCACTTAAGTTAACATCAGGATGATCAGATGAACGTGGCATAAAGTGGAAGATGTCTTTAAGTGCATTTTTGGTTACTAAACCACCGACTGTTCCACGAGTCTCCGCAATTGTTTTAATTGCAAGTTCTTTTTGTGCTACTTCTGACATTACACGATCTGGGACATCTGAATTTATATATGCATCCTTACTAACTGCTCCCATTTTATTAACATCTGTTCTATAAGCGGCTCTAACATAATCTTGTATTGGAGTACATACTCTTGCTTGCAAAAGGTCTTTCTTAAAGCCACAGAAATCTTCCACGGTCTGAATGGTTGCTTCCAAGCTCGTTAAATTTTTAACGTAACAAAACTCTCTAACGAAAGCTCGATCACCTAAAATACGATCTGAAAACTTCTCTGCTTGCTTATATAACTCTGATTTGTTAATATCATATGTATGTTCTGTAAAACTCCCTTCTTCAGGACTTAGTTTATTAAAATACCTATTATCAGATATGTTTACTTTAATCTCTGCGTCTATCAACTTATCTAGATTTTTAATTTTTGCTGCATTTTTTATAGTTTCATAATATTTATTATCAATTGATAACACTCCTAAATTTTTGAATAGAACATCTTCTTTATCATAAACAAGTCTTTCCTTCATATACTTCAGTAAATTATCTACATATTGTTTCTTATTAATATTAAACCTTATTTCGGATAAAAGACTATTCAAATATAATACACGAGTCCATTTTGCATCAGTCCCAATTGCACTTAGATACAGAGCTTCTGTAACTACTGCTCTACGAGCAGTATCGTCAAGTTGTGTTAAGTAGTTAGCAAGAAGTTTACTGAATTTTTCTGGATAAGTACCAACTCCATTTCTTTTGGTATATTGAGGATCAATCAACTTTTGTACAGTATTCTTAGTTTCTTTACTAACATTTTGCATTTCTTCAAGAGGCTTAGACTGCCATGGTGGAAGGAACCCTGTTTCATCATAAGTACTAATAAGCTTGGTATCTAACGTCAACTTAACATACATCGGCTCTTTATTATCTTTGTTGATAATTGCATAGTAACATTGTTTCTTATTATCACCATGGTAATCATTACCATTGAACTTAATCGTTTGCAGTGTTGGTTGATTAGTTAGCTTATCTATCAGGTATTCACCACCAGTAGTCATGTTTGCATAGTTCTGATAGATTGATGGGAATGTGCTAGTATAGCTAATCGCTTCATCCTTAAATGCAGTTAGATTATATTCTGCTTTTTCCGAGCCCTGAACATCATCGCAATCCACAAACGACATAATGCTGTCTGTATTATTCTGTGCTAGCATATTCAAGGTTGGATTTATTGACCCACCATCATATCCATTTGCAACGGCCCAAACACCCTTTACTTGATCATTATCATATTTCAATTGGGCATTTGCTTTTTGTACAGCGCTATTGTTCTTGCTTGAAGCTTCTCCTGTATTATTACAGCCAATCACTAATGCACTAGTTAGAGTTCCTACCATTGCTAAATATAATTTTTTAACATTCTTCATAAAACAACCTTATTTATATTCTAATTGGTTAATATTTAAAATCATGCATCAATCTAATTGAGCTACTTAACATAAATTTTGCTCAGAAATTTGATTTTAGTTCATTTCTTTACTAACTTTAACTACATAATACCTCTTACATAAATTTATAATTTTTTAGTGGGTACTATGTCTTTAAGTTCTATTTTTTGAAACTATAAGCCTTATTATTTTTTACAAACCGGTACTAGCGTAGTAATTTTTCCATAACCTGACTTTCCATCTGGATCAACGTCCCAATCAGGAATGGTTAAATCAATTTGATATTGCTTGGTCTTGCCTTTCGACTTAACCTTACACTGTGTGAACATCAAAACCTAAATTACACTGTGTATAGTTTTTACTTTATTAAACTGTTGAGAAAATGTTAGATATGACGATTATAGCAAACATAACATACAAGTCTACTGCGAATTTTTGTGGGCTAAGCGTGCGTTTTTACGCATTGACCTAGGTGGTGTGGTGTTGTTATAATCGGCAAATATGTGATAATTAATCACACTAATTGTGTCTAATACCGCAGCTTTGCTGTTCTAATAGGAGGTAAAATGAAACCTGGGATATTACTCAAACAGTTTCTATTGGCGTTTTTTGCGCTATTTATAGGTTGCATAATTAGTGCTTGTGGTTCTGGAACTTCAAGTTCTTCTGGTGGCGGTAGTTCAGCACCAGTTGAATTAGGTGTGTTATCAAACGGATCTACCTTGTATACTTCAACGAGCTCTTTTCCGATTAGCGATGCTGGTACTCCAGCTAATGGTGTGCTATCACTTTCTGGTGGGACTCTTGCTAGTTATACAGTTAGCTTTGGTGCTAGCGTTTTGCAAGGAACACAAAGAGCACATGCAAATACTACCCGTTTACAAAATACTGATACAAATGGTATATTAGTTACACCTTCATCTTGTCTGATGGGAACAGTTGGAAGTGGTAACCCTCAAGAATGTGCATATGCTGTATCAGCATCAGAGAGTACAACTGTAGGTACTTATTTAGTACCTGTTATGGCAACGGATAGCAATGGCGTAGTACAAAATCTAGGTTCGATTACAGTTTTAGTTAGTGGAACAGTCACAGCTGGTTCTCGTTCAATTCTGTCATATTCTTTGAATGGAACAGCTGGAGTAATTACAGGTACGAATATAGCAGTTGAAGTGCCTTCTGGTACAGATGTTAGCTCTTTGGTTGCAACGTACATTACAACAGGTGCATCAGTAGCGGTTGGTTCAGTGACACAAACTAACGGAACCACGCCAAATAACTTCACAAGCCCAGTAACTTATACAGTTACAGCTGCAAATGGCTTGACTAAAAATTACACAGTGACAGTAACAGTGGCATCGGTATCTGCAAACGAGATCACAAAGTTTTCTTTAGATGGTACAGCTGGAGTAATTACAGGTACGGATATAGCAGTAGAGATGCCAGCTGGTACAGATATTAATGAAGAATTAATAGCAACTTTTACAACCACTGGTAATAGTGTAACAGTAGCAGGTGTGCCTCAAATAAGTGGTACAACGGCAAACAACTTCACAAGCCCAGTGGTTTACACAGTAACTGCTGCAAATGGTAGTACTCAAGATTACACAGTTACAGTAACGATTGAGCCGGAGTGGGTTGATGTTGGCGCAGCAGGTTTCTCAGCTGGGGATGCTCAGTACACTTCACTTGCTTTTAATCCAAGCACCAATCAACCGTATGTTGCGTATCAGAGTCTGGCGGATGGTGTTGGTAAAGCTACAGTAATGAAATTTGACGGTACCTCATGGGTTAATGTTGGCACAGCAGGCTTCTCGGCTGGTGTTTCTGATTATACCTCACTGGCGTTTAATCCATCGACCAATGAACCGTATGTGGCGTATCTAGATGGTGCGAATGGTAGGAAAGCAACGGTAATGATGTTTGATGGTACATCCTGGGTCGATGTTGGCGCAGCAGGTTTCTCGGCTGGGATTGCCGAGTACACCTCGCTTGCGTTTAATCCAAGCACGAATCAACCTTATGTGGCTTATATGGACATTATGAATGATGGTAAAGCAACAGTAATGAAATATTAATTTGTTTTAGTCTAGAGTTAATTCTAATCTGTAGCTGATTTAGCGAAGTAAAGAATTAACCAGCACTCTTTTTATAGGCGGCTTTTATGCCGCCTTTTTGTGTATTTAAATGAGTTTAATTATTCGAAGTAAGGTGTAGGATGATGATATTGCTTTTCATGGTGTGAGACTATCTGTACAAGTTTTTATTTAGTAAATGCTGTAATAGGTAATTGAAAATTAAATAGATAGTCTGGTCTTATAGTTAACTCATAAATACATTGCCTAGTTTATAATACTGTATTTACATTGGGC
>ERZ650308.61-NODE-61-length-57774-cov-15.881322_pt1 | contig 57774 bp, 91 predicted proteins | sample MGYA00376244_ERZ650308 | MGnify/ENA primary metagenome ERZ650308 (study PRJEB26733, sample SAMN07839295) | wastewater metagenome | biome: small river; feature: stream; material: water | place: USA: North Carolina | collected 2016-04-26 ... | reverse complement strand
ACGTGGATACAGAGTTTCATGGCTCGTTAAATTCTCCGGTTGTTAACTTCGCGGACTCAAACGAATCCCTTCTCCAGCAGCTCGTCGAGCTTGTTCACGCCGCCACCCCTTTCGCTATCTCCACCAGCTTGGCCTGGATGCGGTCTCTCGTGGACGGTTTTACGAATCCACCGCTCGCGAGATTGTCCAGCGTGTTGTCACCGGTGCCGAGCATCTTGGCGGTTCGCTCGCGACCGTGCTGCAAGATCATTGCGCTCACGAGAGCCTGCGCTCCCTCGTTTAGTCGCGCGTAACTTTCGTGCCGCGGTGAGAATTTCGCCTTCATCACATTCCTCCAAAACTTTTCTGAAACCCGTTGCACCACTTCGCTCGCACTTCTTCTTCGGCTTCACGCTCGGCGACATGTCGAGGCGCGTTGCCCTGAAACTCTCGTATGCCTGCGCGCTCTTCGTATTCGTGGCGCGCATCCTCCGGCCAATCGTTGATGCTCGGAGGGAGCCTCACGCGGCCTTAATTTTGCGCGTAACCATCTTGATGCCGACCTTGCGCGGCACGTCTTGCCCGGCCTCGGCGAACGAGGCTTTGATGGCGTCAAAGTCGTAGCCGCTCATCTTTTCTTCGCGCAGAACCACAAGCTTTGCGCCACCTTCAACGGGAAGCCCGCCGGATTCTGCAATGCGCTCTTTTAGTGCATGTTGCACGCTTTCAAGAATCGTTGAGATTTCTTGCGACTTTTCCCACGCGACGCCGGCCTGCTCATCCGTCATCGTGGCGACGGCTCCGCGAATTGTTTGGAGTTGATCGATCATCGCCAGCGCGAGCCTCGTTTTTGCCGGACAGTGCGGCATCGCGGCGCAGTACTGGCACCACGGTCCGGCGCTAACGCTCACCGGCGAGCCATTTGTGTACTCGTCGGCAAGTGCGTACAAGCGATCAAACATCGCCACGCGCTCACGCAAGAACGTCGACATGTCAATGCGCGTGAACATCGCAACATCGAACCAGTCGTCGTTGAGATACCAAAGGCCACCCATGCACTCGTCGTCGCCATGGTGCAGCATCGCGCACGCAGCGCCGAACCCAATCTGCGGGTTTGTCGCCGCATCCTCGACTCGCGTTCGGCTTTTCCAATCGACGGCATACAGGACGCCATCAACACGGCACACAAGATCAATCGTTCCTGGAATCTCAAATCGCTCAAGCGCGCCATAGTTGCGACCAAGCTTTGATCCAATGTACCGAACCGCACCGGTCTTTACGTTGAGTGCATAGGCAACCTCAACCTCGCAATCGGTGCACCTGGAAAGGAAGGTCGCAAGCTTTGGCGATAGGTTCTGATAATCCTTCGAGTCGATCGCCTCCTCGATTGCCTTGTGGTTCTCAGTACCTTTTTTTGCAGCCGCCGTCGTTTGTCCGGCCTGCGGCAACACCATGGAGGCCGGGCACTCGGTTACGCGGCGCAGTGCAGATGCGGACGGATTCATGCCGCACCTTCGCTTTCCGATTCGGCGGACTCAGCTTGTTTGATGAGTCGTTTTTCCGATTCGCGGAAAATCTTGCCAAGCGATTTCTGGTCATCCACCGAAAGGCGCGACTTCGCCTTTGTCGCTTCCGCTACCGCTACAGCCAACTCTTCGGCGTTCGATGCGGCTCGGATACGCCCTGCAATCGCATCGTGCAACCAGGCGCTTTCGTCCTGCGAAATCGGGGGCGGCGCAAGCTTCTTTGGTTGCGCCTGCGGGACGGGCGACTCGTCGATCACATCGGCCTGAGCCATTTCCTCCGGCGTGTAAACCTTGGCCAACGCTTTCGGGAATGCCTTTCGAAGCCCCTGAGCTTCAGCGCATTTTGCCAGTTGGTTCTTCGGCATCGTCTTCCAGAATCGAGTCGGAGCACCATCCTTCGTGCGCTGAACGTATTCGTCAAAGTAGGCAACGCCGACAACTGGACGCTCCCAATCTTTGCGATACACCGCGACCTTGGCGACCGTTGGAACGCCATGCTCATCAAACTCAAACTGCGGTTCATCTTGGCCGGCGTAAAGACCGGTTTGTTCGGCGCGAATCCGGAATGAGTCAATCGAAGCCTGGACGGCCCACTTCATTTGACGCGTTTGCGAGTCGTACCGCTGCACAAAGTAGCACTCGCCAAGAATCGGGTTCATTCCGCGCGCTTCCGCGATGGCAATAAGAGCCGCCGCTTCTTTTTCGCTCGCACCATTGCAACAAGTGTCGAGGATCAGTTCTCGCTGTTCTGCCGTGAACTTCACGGAAAAATCGGCGTTCACTACGGTCGCTTCGTTCTTCGGTACTGTCGCCAAATCTGCAGACATGTTTTCCCTCGCAATACTGTTTCTGTTTTTCTCAATTAGTGAGCCCGGCACGTGGGGGGGATGGTGCCAAGGCTCGGTAGAGCGTGAAGGATTCGAACCTTCAAACCGTGCGTGACGCGCGACCATCAATGCACGATCCTCCTGTGCCGCCCTAAACTTGCTGTTTCAACCACTCCGCAACTTCTTGGTGCGCCTCCGGATTGCCTCGCGCACACGAACCATCTCGTCCGCAACCCTTTCTTCGATGCTTCATTTCAAACGTTCCCGTTGCGTGAACCCGGACGGACTGGACGCACCCGCAATCGAGCTGGAGCACGTCGAGTCCACCGAGCGTTGTTTCGATGAGCTGGGTCACGCGACACGCTCCCAGCGTCCAACAAAGCGCCATGCGTCAAGCACTGTCGGCATCTCGGGGGCGCGAGCAACGACGCTCTTGTACTTTTCGCCACCCTCAAGGATCAGGGTCGCATCGTTCGTGTCCACGTTGTGCTCTACAACAGCGCGGCATCGCGCGTAGTCGACTCGGTCGTATTCCAGCTCGTAAGTTCGTACGTTGTTCACTCGGCCCCCTTTCGCTCAGGCTGCTTCGTTGCGTTGCGGCACTCGCGCAAAATCTCGTCCCGCTGGCCGTCGTACTGGTATCCCCAGATCGAAGGCGTTTCGATCTTCGCCGACAGCTTCGGTAGAAGTTCCGCGAACAACTCATTCGCGAGCGCGCCATACCAGGGTTTCGGTGGGGCAACTTCCGAGGCCTCAAGAAGCGCAGCGAGAACCTCAGTCTTTGTGCCTGGCCGCAAATCTTCGCCACGTTTCGCGCGCCGAATAATCTCCCACGCGTGAGCCTCGTACAGTATCGGGACGCGGCAAATCGATTCTGTCGGACAGAGCGCAAGAAACGGCTGTTTGTTCTTTGGGATTCTGGAAGCCGCAAGCAGTCTCTCAGCAATCGCCATGCACTCAAACGTGACGCGAATTCGCGAGCCGGCATCGCCGAACATTCCGGAGAGCGTACCGAGTAAATCCTTGGCGCCGTCTACTGTGCCAAAGCTGAAAGCTTCTTGCTGGCTCACGATCGCCCTCGCTTCTGCCACTCAAGAGCAGTCATTTCCCCGACGTCACCGAAGCAAAGCGCCCAGACGAACCAAAAATGCTTCGCCTTGCACATCACGCCGCACCTCGTTCCGTGTGCGCCTCGACGATTGCCGCGCGCCGTTCGTTGATTGCCGCAAGCCGAAACTCGGCATCGCATTCTCGGCAGCGCCATTCTTGCTGCCACTGGTTCTCGGGCACTACGTGCACCATTTCCGATTGCGCCTCTTTGAGCGAGTCGAATTCGCGCCCGCACTCAATGCAGTGCAGGATCAAGCCATAGCCGTCGCACGTTTCGCAGTTGCGATCGTTGTGATCGCAATCCTCGCACTCGTAACCCTCAAAGAGCGGTTCACACATGGCGCGAACCCCACGAAAGGATCACGCCCTCGTTCTCATCATCAACGTGATCGTGCCAATCGGCGATCGCGCTAAACAACTCCTCAGCGCGCTGCGAGAGGACCGAGTAGACCGTTTTGTTTTCGCGCGAGAGTGCGCGCAACGCCATGCGAAGGGCATCAAACCCACCTTCGACACAGACAGCCTCTTTATTCCAATAGAGGTCTTCGGCGAACTCGCTCGCGTTCGTGAAGATCGCGGCGGCGCGAAGCTCTGCAAAAGCGTTGGCGAATGCCTCTGGCGTATTAGTAGGAACGATTCGTTGCGCGGTGTTGCCCATCTCTCTTAGCTCCTGTTTCAGCCGGCGGTGCGCCGCGCTGATAACTGCATCTTGTATCCAATCTGATACGTATGCAAGAGGAAACGTATTTATTTTTGAGAAAAGAGCAAATGCTGTGCTTTTGCGCAGGTTTACGACCTCATCTTTTTGTGTACGTTTGCAGCATGACGACGCAGCAATTGGTGCTTTTGTGGGTGCTTTGCGGCGGAATCGGTGCAGCGATCGGGGCCACAAAAGGGTCTAAATCTGCCCCGATCGCCGGGTTGGTGGCCGGAAGTTTTCTTGGGCCGCTTGGGTGGCTACTCATCGCGCTGTCGCCAAAACAGGGCATCCTTTGCGGTGCGTGCCGCGGAGCCGTTCCGGCCGGGGCGGCGAAGTGCCTTCATTGCGCCAGCGATTTAACCGATGTTGGCGTGGTCAAAGGGGAGGCGAACGCGAGCACGGCAAGTGGCAGGAATGTTGCGGCCGTTGCCATCACTGCGCTTTTCTTGGTTGGGGTTTGGCTTGCTATCCGCTAGCCAACAGCGCAACGCGGGCAGGATCGTCCGATAGGCTGGCTTTTGCTACGCCGCGTGCGCCGTGTAGCGCCATCCTGCGCACGTTATCTATCGTTCCCCATTCCCACACTCTTCCGCGCACTCGGACCGTTTTAGGAGCAACTAGGGCCAGCGGCTGGCGTGTGACCTCACCGTACCTAAGAGCGATCCATGATTCTGTGGTGCCGAAGTCAAGCGCGAGCTGTCGGAAGTTTGCTCCAACTTCGCGCACGCGATTTGAGAAAGGCTTCCGACGCGTCTGAAAGGCCGCGCCGATGTAGTCGCACATCTCTTCCAGGTTAGGCCCTGTAAACCCAGCCTCTTCACAAACAACGTGGGCGAGCTCGTGAGACAGGCAAAATCTACGCTCCAGAAGCGAAAGTTCGGCGCTCACAGAGAACACGCGGCCGCGCCCGCTTCGAGCGACGGAAGCTTTCCATTCAAACCCTGGCACGATGGCAATCGATTCGGCGCCGAACCGCATCCGAATCAGCTGGCCCGGCAGCAGAACAGCTGACGGATCCTTGATGCCAGCACGCCTGTACCCCTCCTCAACGAGCTGCTCAGCTAACGCAGTGTTAATCCCCATGCCCCATAAAAGCTCCATGGAAGCTCATCGGCAATGGCAAATAACGGGTTGCCGTTAATCGTCTAAAGCCGTTGCGATTCTCGCGCCCTTTCGCTTGCGCGGATCGTTTTCATTTCCAGCGCGAAAGGAATTCGCTGCGTCATCGAGAAACGCTATCCATCCGGCGACGGGATACGTTTCTGCGCCTTTGAAGTGCATCGTAGCGACGCTTTCGATCGCGCGGTCGTACGGCTCGCGCCATAGCCGAATGGCCTCCGCACGCGCCGGAATAAGGTCGCCTTCTAGTGCGCCGGCCACCATCGGGCCGGTGCCATGCAGCAACCACTGTTCGTTTACACCGAGAACCGCTGCGAGCTTTTGAACGAAATCGGCACCAGGGTTTTTGCCTAACCCGCGCTCGACTTTGCCCATGTACGCGCGCCCAACGCCAACAAGATCGGCAAGGCGGTAAACGGACATCGGTTTGCCGTCAACAATCTTTGCGCTTCGCACGAGTTTGACGCGCGCGCCGAGTGAGCTGGCGTTCATTGGCCCACGTTTCCCGAAATCGCACGGAGCGCGGAAGTATTTTCTTGCATACGTATCAGATTGGATACATAATGGCGTTCATGCTGTTTCAGCGAAAAACGACGGGCAAAGATTTTAGCGAGGGCGCGCGATTGATCTGGGAGGCGCTCGACAGCGGCTGGACGGTGCATTCGATTGCCGAGGGTATCGGGTGCAAGCGAATGGCCGTACACCGTTACATGTACGGAGATAGCCGGCCGTCTCGCAAAACATCGCTTGCGCTTCAGTCTTTGCTTGGCATTGACCCGCATCTTTTCGATGTGGCCCCATCGAAACCGTTTGCTCCGCCTGGCGTGAGCGCGGCCACCGGAACCGAAGGCTAAGCGAAACATCGCGCACCTTTAGCGCGGATCAAGCCACGCGACGTTGCCAACGCATAGAAATAACCGAAATCACTGCACATTTGTAACCGAGGGGATTTGCTACATGGACGCACGAACAGTTTACACGCTCAAGGTTGACGGGTTGCCGGTTGCATCAACGCAGGACGTGCTCGACGCGCGCGAGTTGGAGCGAGAGATCGCAGACTCCGAAATCTGGCGCGGCGAAGTGCAGCTCAGCATGCGCCCGAAACACGGCGTTTCGTTTGCGGGCGTTTGGGACAACGGGTTCGGAACGATTGACCTGTTCTTGTCGACGGTGAGGGCGTGATGGTACGGGTTGTGTACAACGCGTGTTACGGCGGATTCGGTCTTTCTCGCAAAGGGTGCGAAGCGCTGGCGCGCGCTGGAGTTGAATCCGCACAGAAATATCTGGATGATCATCCGGAAGATGCACGGTGGTTCGACTACTGCGCTGACGACGTGGACCGCCATGACGACAGGCTTGTTCAGGTGGTCCATGAACTCGGGGACGTTGCCAGCGGCCGCTTCGCGAAACTTCGAATCACTGAAGTTACAGGGCCATATCGAATTGATGAGTACGACGGCGCCGAATCGGTCGAGACGCCTAATTCATACGATTGGGTCACGCCATGACCTTCACCTGCCAACTGCACCCCACGGAGCGCCACACGCTGAACTGCGTGCCGTGCGCCATCGCTGCGCTCCAAGAAGCGTACGAGGCGGAGAAGAAGCGCGCGGATGAGGCGGTGGTGGTGCTGAAGGAGCTGGAGTGGAAGGGCCGGCAAGAAGAGTGTGGTCGTGCGCTGGTTTGTCCGCATTGTGAAGGGTACTCGATTCATGGCCACGACCCAGAATGCAAGCTCGCCAAGGCGATCGGAAAGGCGGGTGGGTGATGAACAAAACGGAAAAGGGAGACATGAAGAAGATTTATCGACAAGGTGATGTGATTCTCATCCAACGCAAGGCCAAGCCGAAAGGCGGGGAGTCTGCGAAAGACCCGCGTGGACTCGTGCTCGCTGACGGAGAATCGTCCGGTCATCACCATCAGGTCTTCGGCAACGGTGCCAAGCTGTTCAACTACAAGAGCACGACCTCGCGCTTCCTCACCATTCCGAGCGACGGCGCTGAAGTGCGCGTTGTTGGCGCTGAGGTGAACGGCGTGCCGCGACATCACCCAATCACCCTTGGCAAGGGAACGTACGAAGTCCGTATTCAGCGCTCGTGGGATTCCGAGCGCGCGGCATCGGAAAGGGTTGCTGACTGATGACCACTCGAATCGAAACAACGAGCTTGGCGAGCCGCAGAAGCTGACAGCTCTGAACGCTGTTGCATCCACGTACGGCATGACCGGTGAAGAGTACGTGCTGCAGGTGGAGACGTGAATGAGGCGGAACAATGAAAGCCATCGATAATTTTGAGTTGCTGCAGCTTTGGAAGAGGGACGCACATCACGTTTCGTCGATATTTCCCGAGTGTAAGTGCACAAACCACTCTACGCCCACAGCCACAACTAGACACGTTTCGACACTTCGAGGGTGTGGCCGGGGGTGTCCATGACCGCCCGCCAGCTCACCATCTTCGACCTCCCCATCCCGGTCGAAACGTCCCCCACTCCATCGCAAAAGGTCGCGTCCATACCCACACCGCCCAAGTCGGGTCGGCAGTTGCGAGACGAAGCGATCGAGCGCGTTGAGAATGGCCCCTCTGCCGAATGGGTGGACCGCGCCTATCGCGTGCTCATGACCCTTTGCCTCACTGCGTATGAGGTGACCAGTGACGATCTCTGGTTTGCGCTCGGCGACGACAGGCCACCAGAGCCTCGCGCCATGGGCCCAGTTTTTCGCCGTGCCTTGATCGCCGGCGTCATTGAACGAACCGATCGAATGAAACCCTCAACGCGGCCTGATTGTCACTGCAGGCCAATTGCAATCTGGATGGTGAGCTGATGGCTGGCAAACGAAGTGTTCGACAATGGATCGACGCGCAACTTCTTCGTTTCGAGGAGTTACTGAAGGGCCGGCAAGAACGCGGCTTCGTCAAGAAGGCGCCCAAGTACACCCTCGACACCTCCGAGGTCGACGCTCTGAAAGCTCGTCTTGAAGCCGAAGGTCTCAAGCCCCAAGGCTGGGCCCGCGGTGAAAAGCGTCGAGCTGCCGCCGTGGCTCGCAAGGAACAGAAGCGCGCGGAAAGGATGTTCCGATGAGCGCACCGCTTCCCGCCAATCTCCGAGTCGCCATCGACGAAGACACTGGCTTCCCTCACGCGATCGTCGTCGCGCCACCGGACCCCGGCTCCGACAAATACCTCGTTGAGCTGCTCGGCTCCGGACAGCGGTTCCGCGTTCCGGTCGGCAAGCTTCTGCACGTCGATAGTAGCGTGCCACGCACCTACTCTCGAACCGCTGTAGCCGTGTTTTTGAACGGCGTTGAGTTGAAGGAGGAAGCGTGACCATTCTCCCCGCCCTCACTGTCTGGTTCGCCCTCCTGGCCCCTCAGCGTGACGCAACCCGTCTCGCCGAAGCCATCGACCGGAACCTAACGACGCCGCTCTTTGTGGGCGACGAAACACGCGTTCGTTCGGCGGCGCTCCTCACCGCCATTGCCTTCCGCGAATCGTCACTCAACGAAAAGGCGGTCGGCGACCACGGGAAAGCTCTTTGTGCGTTTCAGCTATGGGCGGTACCGGAAGCAAACGACGACATTGACCTATGCGTCTCCGTCGCCATCGAGCGCATCCGCGAATCAATGAAGCTCTGCCCTCGCGGTAACGAGCTGTGTCTCTACGCGGCAGGCCCCCGAGGCCTCACGACCGCGGCGGAGAAAACACGTCGCATCACAAGCGACCGATTCAACTTGGCGAAGTGGTTGGTGGGCTGGCTAAAGAAGCGGGAAGAGGTGAAATCGTGACAATCCACATACTCAAGACGGTTCAGCCGTATTTCAAACAGGTGTCCCGCGGCCTCAAAACATTCGAGGTCCGAAAGAACGACCGTGACTTTCGGGAAGGAGACATTCTCCTGCTCTGTCCATGGCCTACCCCCAGCGGTCACTTCGAGGTTCTTCGTCGCGAAGTGACATACATTCTGTACAGTGACCTGTGCTCAACCTTCGGTGTTGAGCCGGGCTATGTGGTGATGGGCATCCGCGACGTGGGGCCTGATTATTTCTCACGAAAGTACGTGAGCATTCACGCGCCAGAGCTCCTGGGAGGAAGGGCACCATGATCATCTCCACCGCCGGCCTCTTGTTTCTGTTCGTGCTGCTCTTCGGCATCTACGAAGAGAGGGGGAAGTTGTGATGTTTTGCCGATACGCAGAGCGATGCCCCTCGGTCAAACCGTCATTCTTATCGGACACCGCGTATTCCGCTTTGATGGCCCACCGCCGATGCGTTCAAAACCTTATTCGGTGGGACAAGGAGAACCCTCCCCCGCCATTTGAACGAGGCGAGGAAGCCCACAAGGTTGAACGCCTCGCCGAATCGATGAAGGTCGCTGAAGCGGCCGAGCGCGTGATTGACGAACTTGAGCGCGACGTGGTTGGCAGATGAGCGCGCTCAACTAACAAGACCTGAACATAACGAAGGGGACGAAGATGAGCGTTTACAGGACAAACGCAAAGGCACCGCTTTCCATGGTGCCAGCGTACAAGAAACCAAAAAGCGTCGACGATATGCTGCGCGCGCGCGACTTATTTGACGACTTTACGCGTATCGCAAAAGCGCATCACGTTACGCTTGACGAGTGCTACTCGCCGTCTAGGTATCCGCACATTGTTCGCGCGCGCTGTGCGATCTGGCGGCACCTTAGAAACATCGGCTGGTCGACCACCGCTATTGCGGCGATTACGGGGCACGAACACTCAACTGTGATCGCTGGCCTGAAAAAGAGCGCAGCGTGACGACACGAATCTACATCGCGGCGCCGCTCAGCAAAGCGCATGCGGCTAACGAGATGGCGGACATGATCCTTGTTGCCGATGGCTACGAAATCGTTTCGCGCTGGCACCGAGTTGTACGACCTGGAGCCTCCGACCCTACCGATGCGGCCACACGTATTGCTCTTCACGCGGACAACAAGGCAGACATTCGCCGTGCGGACATCCTTGTTGTGGTTAGCCCACTTGGCGGAAAAGCTACCTACGTAGAGGCCGGCATCGCGGAAGATCGCCGCACGCCGGTGCTTTGGTATTGCCCAGGTGGCGAAGGCAAGTGCATCGCGTCGCTTCACGTTGCCGAAACGCTGGACGAGTTTTTCCCGATGCTCCGAATCTTGTCCGAGAGGGTTTCGTGAACACGCTCCTTTTTCTTTATCGCGCATGGCGCAATCGCAAGCGCGTACGCGAAGAACTGACGGAACGGTACCGGCTCGCTACGGAAGATCAGAGGCTCCCGGCAAGCTGGAACGAATACGAACACGCGAGCACTGAAGACGAAGCGGAGGACGAACAATGGAATTTTTGAACAACATGATCGGCGGCATCATTGGCGGCGGAACGGTAATCCTTGCGCTCTCTGTGCTAGAGAAGATCGTTCGCGCGCACCGAAGGCGCAAAGAATACGCGAGAACCGAGAGCTTTCTGCGAGAGCTGGAATCCGCCGCAAATGAGCTTCAGAAGAAGCGCGCAGCGCGTGGCCCTGGAATTGTCAAAGGGGAAGGCTATGGCGCGAACTGAGAAACGGCACCGCAAGCCGAGCGAGGTGGCACGATGAGGGAATACGGCATCATTTCGACCAAGATTTGGCGTCGAGGCAGCGGCAAGCGCTTACGCGGGAACGCTGTTGCGATCTCGCTCGCCTGCTACCTCTGTTCGTCGCCGAATTCAACGCTCACGGGTGTCTATTACGTGCCACTTTCGACTATCTGCGAGGAGCTTGGGTTCACGCTTGAGCAGGTGCGCGAAGGGCTGGTTGCCGTGGAGGCTGCCGGCTTCGCTTTTTACGACGAAGCCGAGAGCCTGGCATGGGTTCCGAACCATGCCGAGATTGAGATCGGGGCAACGATGCGCCCCAAGGATAAGCGGCGCGGTAAAGTTCAAGCAGAGCTGCGCGCCATCGGAAACCACCGGTTCGTTACAGAGTTCTTAAATCGATACGCTGAGCCGTTTGGGCTTGTTGGGATGGGGCATCCTGACGACGAGAAGGGGCATCCGCGCGAAATCGAAGATGACACCAGATCAGGATCAGTAACAGATCAGGATCACAACCAGAGCAAACCAAAGTTGGTTGGCGGTTCTGGGGTTGTGGTTGCCAACGATTCCGATCCTCCCAAGTCCGAACGCCGTCCGTCACGCCCACCGCCACCGGATCCATTCGGTGCCACGTTCCTCGTGGAAGCCTGGCGCGAAGGCGTCTCTTTGGCCACAGGCGTTCCTTGTACGCCGCTGAAGCCCTACGAGCGCTCCGACCTTGACGGATTCGTCTCCGTCCATTCTGGAGGCCTTAGCGGGCCTGCGCTTCGCGAGTGGGTTCGGGATACCGCGAAGGCGTTCGCCGAAGCGTCGGATGCCAAGTTCGGGTTCACGCCGAAGCGGTGCGCCGGGTGGCTTGATTCGGGGAGGCCTGGCAGGCGCGACGCAAAGCAGGATTCTTCGCTTCAAAAAACCGCGGGCGACGAACCGTGGCGCGCGAACATCAAGGTGACCGACCTATGAACGGCGGCACCTTGGACGAGATTCTGTCGGCCGCGATGGCGGCGCGTGAGCCGGTTGAACTGGGGCCCGACGTTGCTGAGGTGAAGGCGCCCGAGGAGGCGCGCCCGCCAGTGCTGGATTTCCTGCCGGCGAGGTTCGCGTGGGCTACGCTCGATTCACCGCTGCTTTCGAAGCGCGTAAAGGTCGTGAAGGATCCGGTGAGGGCAGGGCACGAAATGGTCAAGGCGTCAAACGTGACCATCTTCGGTCTTGGAACGGGCGTTGGGAAAACGTCGCTCACGAACGCTGCTTTCCGGGAATGGATCGCGCGGAACCGCCGCGCATCGTTCCGTGCTCGGTACAACAACGCGCAAAGCATGGCGCTTCACGTGCAGTGGGCGGCACTCGGGAAGGTGCCAGAGGCCATCGACAAGGCGCTTCATGCTTCGCACTACGTGCTCGATGCGCTCGGAACGGAGACACACCACGCAACCAACCCGTTCGCGGCGATTCTCGTGCACAGGATGGAGGCAGGGCTTCCGACGTGGGTGACGACGCACCTGCGAGAAAAGGAAATCGTCGAGCGGTACGGGGCGGCGGCGTTTCGCGCGCTAACGGAAGGCGCACTTGTGCTGGGAGAATTGAAATGAGCGTTGACGTGGTTGGTAAGCGAGTGAAGTCGGTATGCTCGTTTTGCGGCGGCGATTGCGAGCGGAGCGAACGTTTTGATGCGTACTTGTGCGCCAAGTGCAACAAATGGATCGAAAGGGCGTGCGCCGATAAAGCGTGCGAATTCTGCGTCGAACGACCAGAGGTGCCGTTTTCGTCAAGCAGTATCACCATCGAAATCCCCGGCGCTCCCGTCCCATCGATGCGCAAGCGCGCGCGGGCGGTACGAACCAAGGCAGGCAAGACGTTTGTGAAGATGTACTCGCCGAAGGGTTCGCTGTCTGCGACCTACTTTGAAAAGGTTGCGCTGTTCGCGGGAATAGCGGCGCAGAGAGCCGGCTGGAAGGTGGAAGAGAAAGCGACGTACTACGTTCATTTTGAAATCCACCGGGCGACGCTGCGAGGCGATTTTGACAATTTCGAGAAGGCGATCACCGACCCGATGAACGGAATCATCTGGAAGGACGATGCGCAAATCACGGAGTGGGGCGGCGTGCTGCTTTTGGACAGGAAGAACCCGCGGGCGATTGTGCGCGTGGAGAGGAGGTCGAAATGAAGATCAAGAGATGCGCAATGATTGTTCGTGCTGAAAAGCGTGCAGATGCTGCGTGTTCATCCCGATCGAAGCCGCGCCTTGGATGTTGGCTCAAAGCAGGGTGGTTAAGGTGAACAAATGAGACGACACTTCCGTTTGCAGCTAAGTGGACCGGCGATTGAGTCCGTAATGATGAGCGCAGAGGATATGTGCGATTTGCGTCCGCGCGCCCCAGAGAAAACGATACCGCAGACGGAGCTGATTGCGTCGATTGCTGAATACATCGACGAACACACGTTTAGCTTCGATGACGAATGCGCCGTGTTGATTCCTGCCGCGCTCATGATCGCGCGCTCCGTTGACGAGTTCGGAGAGCACACGCTTGCGCGTAGAGTGTTCAGGCCTTGGCTATTTAGCCATCACGCAAACAGGCGATACGTTGCAGCGTGGATTGAACACGAGGTACCAGGCTCACTAGGCGCGGATCATGTGCTGCACGCGCTACAGAACGAGACGGACGAAAATGTTGTGCGCGTTGTGAAGAGCATTCGCGAACGCGAGAAGATGAGTGCATGAGCAGGACAAAGCATCAAAGAAGGCCTCGTTCAGAGACGATGAAAACGAAGCGCAAGAAGCTGAACTACACGATGCGGATTGAGTGTGGGAAGTGTTGGCGTGTTGAGTGCGAGTGCCTGGAAACGTTGAGGCGGAAGAAGGAAAGAGAGGCTGAACGTGAGCGACGATAGTAAGTTCGGCAGTTGGGGAAGCAAATATCTTTGAGGTCGAAAAGCTTTCAAAGAAGGCGGGCTAAAGGAAGCCGTTCTCTCTGCAGCAAAGAAGCGGGGCAAGGAAAAATGAAACGATTGGCGATGCTCGGGTTTTTGCTTGGAGGCTGTATACAAGTCGGCAATCCCGACGAGCAACGCCGTGCTGAGTTTTACGCGCGCAATCAAGCGCGGCACGAAGAGAACCGAAAAAGGTTCGAGGAAGAGAAGCGGCAAGCGGAGGCCAATGCGGAGCGCCGCCAGGCCGAGCAACGTGCGGAAGTTGAGCGTAAGGCGGCTGAAAAGATAAGGCGTGCAGAGGAGCAAAAAGAGGCCGAGGCAAAAGCTACGGCTTCCGCGTGCGCCGAAGATCGCGATGGGCGCAAGAGGCGGCTAGAGGCTCACCTCGCCTCGTACGAAGAGCGCAGCCGGCTGCTTCAATGGGAATCGGCGCACTGCAAGATCGTAGACCGCGGCAAACCTGTTGTGCGCGAATACGAGCGCCCGGACGGCACGCTTGTGCGAAAGCGAATCATCAGCGGTTACCCCGAGCGTGTGTGCGATGGACCTACACCGAAGGGGCTGCCGCCGTGGCGTACCGGAGCAAGCCGAGATACGCAGGGCCTTGTGCGGCTATCGGAGCAAGACGCGCGGCTGAACGATCTATGCCTCGATGACGACCTTGCGGCTGGCTGGAACCACGTCGATCACGGCGAAGAAGAAACGTCGAACCACTGAACATAATGCTTGCATAATGCAGCGCCGCTGATACATGCACTCTACATTGTGTTCCGTTGCCGGATAGACACCGGTCGAAAGGATCTCGATGGTGCAAGCGTCTATTGTTGTACGGCCCGTTCTGCGCTCGGTGCCGAAGCTCGTTGACGAGAACGAGGCCAGGGTTACAGGGGAGCTCACTTGGTACTTCGGCTCTTACGAATCCGAGATGGGGCTGCAGGGCGTAGATTACGAGCGCGGCGATCTAAGCGACGGTAGGAGCGCAGAGTCTTCCCAGATTGTGGAAATTCCACAGCCAGACGGGAAGGTTTTATTTTTTGAGCGGCCGGCGAAGAAAGATCCCAGGAGCGACGCATTTGCGCGCGGGCAAGTTGTTCGTGATGCGCTTGGAAAGCTTACGTACCTTCAGCAATTCACGCTTGAGGCGCTCTTCACGCCAGGGCAGCTCACGAACGGCAGGCAGGTGATACGGGTTGCGACTGGAGACATCGACAGCGGGCGCATCGGCCATCACTCCCCTACCCTTCGCGCGCTCGTACAGGAAAACGGCAGCATTGAAGCTGGCGTTTCCGCATGGGAAGCATCGGGAAAAGATGTTCGCGAGTTGTGGGCACGCGTAAAGCGCGAAAGCTCAAAGCTCAAGGCGGACGCCGTAGGCGCTTACATCTCCTATCGCCGCCCGTACGAGGCGCGCACGTGAGCCGCAGCAAAGAGGATTCGCCGCACGAGCTCAGGCTCTCCACCATCGCCAAGCTTGCAGGCGAGTCGTACCACGTCGTAAAACGCCGAATCCTCAAAGAGGGCAAGTGCAAAGCAAAGCAGATCGGAACCGGCAGAGAGGTGCGCGTGGACATTCTTGACCTGCGCAACGCTGACGATCTTCAGGGTTGGTACCGCGCCGTCGCTATCCACTACGGCATGTTTGAGGAGATTCCATACTGAAGCATACTCGCGCGTAGCCATGCATAGCGAAGCGTAGTCGAGTACAAATCCATCTATTGTATAAGGGAGCACGTTTTTCGTTCCCCTCGCGAGCGAAAGCAAGACACACCGTGCCCTACATCTCAACTGCGGAACAAGTCACCTGTAGCGGTGACGGCGTTCTTGCCTGTCGAGACTGCTGGGAAGAGGTGATGTTCGCTGAAAGCGCGGTGGAGAGCAGCGAGAACTCTCGGCTGCTTACATCCGACAGCGACCGCACTGCGGTGTTCGTGTTCGACCGCGACGACGGGCACAGATGCAAGTGCGGAAGCGCTCGAATCGTGGCGTGGACGTGGGACCTGGAACAGCTCACCGATGAGCATGTTGCTGAGCAATGAGCGTTCGACGCGGACGATTGCCAGCCGACAAAACCGAAACGGCACCCCGTTCTGAGCCGCATATCCCTACCCTACACACACAAGTTCTCGCAGAGTTTCGGAAGCTTGGGTTGGTTGACGACAGCACAAGAGACGTGAACGTGAACCGATACGACGGTACGCGAACGGTTGTTGAAAACGAAGGTTTAGATTGAGTAACGCAAAGCCACCCACAGAGAAAGCCACGGAATCATTCGAGTCCGCGGCCGTCTGGTTCCCGATCGAAAAGCTCAAGGCGTGGGAGAACAACCCGCGCAAGAACGACCACGCGGTAGACGGTATCGCGAAGAGCATAGAGAGCTTCGGCTTCGGCGCTCCTATCATCGCACGCAAATCGAACAACGAGGTCATCGCAGGACACACGCGGCTAAAGGCTGCGGCGAAGCTCAAGATGGCCACCGTGCCGGTGCGCTTCCTCGACATCGACGCGGAGCATGCGCACCTCTTGGCGCTGGCCGATAACCGCTTAGGCGAGAACGCCGAGTGGGACGATGAGATGCTGGGCGCTGTCATCGCGGACCTGAAAGCGCAAGGCGCGGATCTTGACCTGAGCGGGTTCGATGAGACGGAGCTGGACGGGCTGCTCGACTCGTCGATCGATGTAGAGACGGACGAGCGCGACGCAGACGCTCAGCACGATCGCGCGGACGAGCTTCAGAAGAAGTGGGGCACTGAGCGCGGCCAAGTCTGGAAAATTGGCGCTCACAGATTGATGTGCGGCGACTGTCGCGTCTCGGAAGATGTCGCCAAGCTGATGGGAGCGACAAAGGCCGCGATTGCGTTCACGTCGCCTCCTTACGCCTCACAGCGCACATACGATGCCGAGAGCGGGTTCACTCCGATCCATCCAGACAAGTTCGTCGAGTGGTTCGATGCTGTTCAGTCGAATGTTCGCGCGCATTTGGCGGACGATGGTTCGTGGTTCGTGAACATCAAAGAGCACTGCGACGATTCGCAGAGGCATTTGTATGTGAAGGATCTGACGATCGCCCACGTTAGAACGTGGAAGTGGCTGTTTGTTGACGAGCTTTGCTGGACGAAAGCGGCTGTGCCTGGTGGATGGCCAAATCGTTTCAAAAATGGCTGGGAGCCCGTGTTTCACTTCGCAACGCGGAAGACGATCAAATTTAGGCCCGAATCTGTCAGCACGAAATCAGACGGCGTGTTCGCGTACTCTCCTGACAACGGCAAGAGCGGATCAAGCTCAGGTCTGCTAGGCGCAAGGCCTGACGGATTTGTGGAAGGCATGGCAAGACCTTCAAATGTTGTGAACATTTCGGCCGCTGGTCGCGTGACTGGCGATCATCCCGCCGAGTTTCCTGCCGATCTTCCTGAATGGTTCATCAAAGCGTTCTCTGACGCTGGTGACGCGGTTTATGAACCGTTCAGCGGCGCAGGCAGCACGCTCGTCGCATGCGAGCGAACGCGCCGCGTCGGCTTCGGAATGGAGCTGTCTCCGAAATACGTCGCCGTCGCTCTCGAACGGATGAGCGCCATCGGTTGCGATCCTGTCCTCTCAAAGAACTAAGCCATGGCTAACTCCGCCAAGCGTGACGCCCGCGAAGCCGAAGACGCAGAGCGCACGCGCCAAGCGTTAGAGCTTCGCAAAGCTGGCGCATCGCTCGAACAGATTGCCGAGAAGCTCAAGTTCGCGCATCGCTCGAATGCGCGCAGGGCCATCCAAGCGGCCATCAAAGATATCTACGAGGAGCCCGCGAAAGAGGTCCTCTCGCTCGAATTGGCACGCCTCGACGCGATGCTGCTCGGGCTCTACCAGAAGGCGAAGTCCGGCGACGTCGCTGCGGTGGACCGCGTGCTTCGCATCATGGATCGGCGCGCGCAGTACCTAGGACTCGACAGCCCGAAAGAAACGTCTGTTGAGGTAAAATCTGACTCCCGCGAAAGAATCTTCGCTCGCCTTCAAGCTCTCACAGCTGCCGCGGCAGGAACAGGATTCGTTCCTCCGCAGTCTAAGTGACGAAGAGGCGCTTGAGCTTGAGTACAACTGGAGGTTTTGGGGTCGCCCAAGCCAGTTTGCGCCTGTAGGCCAGTGGCGCATCTGGTTACTTCTCGCAGGCCGCGGATTCGGCAAGAGCCGAACGGGCAGCGAGTGGGTAACCGAGAAGATTAAAGCGGGCTATAGGCGCATCGCGCTGATTGGCCGAACCGCGGCGGATGTTCGCGACGTTATGATCGAGGGCGAGAGCGGAATTCTCGCCAAATCTCACCCGCACTTTCGCCCACGCTACGAACCATCCAAGCGCCGCCTTACGTGGCCAGATGACGAGCATGGCAAGGGCGCAATCGCCACGTGCTACTCGGCAGATAAGCCAGATCAGCTACGTGGACCGCAGCACGATCTCGTATGGGGCGATGAATTCGCCGCATGGCGATACATCGACGATACGTGGAGCAACGCCGATTTCGGCTTACGCCTAGGGCACAACCCGCAGGCGCTGCTTACAACAACGCCTCGCCCTATCCGGCAGGTGCGCGATCTACTTAACGACCCAAGCTGCGCTGTAACGCGCGGCGGAACGTTTGAAAACGCTCAGAACCTTCCGGCGGCGGCCGTTGCTTCGCTTCTTAAGAAGTACGACGGCACAAGGCTAGGCCGACAAGAGCTATACGGCGAAATCCTAGACGATAATCCTGGCGCTCTCTGGCGCCGCGGGATGATTCGGTTCTGCCCGCTCTCCGAGCTTCCGCAGCTAAAGCGGATTGTGGTTGCGATCGATATCGCGGTCACGTCGAACGAAGACTCGGATGAAACGGGCATCATCGTCGTTGGCCTTGGTGTTGATGGCCGCGGATACGTTCTTGAAGATTGCTCCGGTCAGTACACGCCGAACGCATGGGCAAAAGCCGCGTTCGTTGCGTACGATAAGTTCAAGGCCGACGCGATCGTCATCGAGACGAACCAGGGCGGCGACTTAGTAGAAAACACGCTTCGAACAGAACGCCGGCTTGGATGGCGTGCCATCCGCGTACACGCATCGCGCGGGAAGGCGACGCGTGCTGAGCCGGTTGCCTCTCTGTACGAGCAGGGCCGCGTTAGCCACGTTGGTGCGTTCGCAAGGCTTGAGGATCAAATGTGCGAATGGAATCCCATTGAGGATTCGTATTCGCCGGACCGCATGGACGCCCTCGTGTGGGGGCTCACGGTGCTGATGGTCGACAACAACCCGAGCTATGTGCAGCCGAAATCAGGCTTCACGATATCGGACTTTGAAAGTCAGGGAATTGGGTAACGAATGGGACGACGACGCAAACGCTTGCCCGCGGTTGCGGCACCCATCGCAGAAGAGCAATCTCCAAAAGCTCTTTCACCTTGGCCTTCAGTTGAGAAGTATCCGTACATTGCTGGGCAGAGCCTTTCGCTCGCTGTTATCAGCAACATCTTTCGGCTGTCCCTTAGCGGGCACCGAGCGCAGTACGTCGATCTGCTCGATGAGATGCTTGAGAAAGACCCGCACGCCTACGCGGTGCTCTCAAAGCGAATACTGGCAGTCGCGACGTCAAAGATCGTCGTAACGCCATCAAAGAAAGCCAAGGGCAAGCGCGAAGAGCGGCGCGCGCAAGAGATTGCGACGGCGTTTGAGGCTGCGTTCGAAGCTATACCGAACCTTCGGCAGCACCTCGCGTCGCTTCTATGGTCCGTCTACTACGGCCCTACTGGCGCAGAGATTCATTGGTGCCGTGAAGGCGCGCTTTGGGTTCCTGAGCGGCTCTCGTTTATCCATTCGCGTCGTCTCGCGTACCCCGTTCCGCGCTCGTGGGATTTGTACCTATACGACCACGCGGGCAATGATGTTCAGCAGAAGGGCGCCGGAACGTGGGGGCTGCGTATCGCGGACTTCCCCGGCAAGTTCATCATTCATTCGCCTCAGGTTCGAGGCGACTATCCGACGCGCGAAGGGCTTGGGCGCCAGCTTGCGTATTGGATGGCGCTAAAGCTTATCGCCGCGCGTAACGCTCCTATGTACCTGGAGCGGTTTACGAAGCCGTGGCCACATGCCGCGTACAATACGAAGGAGAGCGGCCAAACGGAGCCGCGCCCGGCTACCACGGAAGACATCGAGCAGGCGCAGGCCGCGCTTGATGCGATGGGTGGCGGCAACCTGAAGTCATGGGTCCACGCCGATAGCATCGTTCCCGAGTTCCTGAATCCCGATGGCTCTGGCGGCAAACCGAAGGTTACCTACACGCAGTGGGCGGACTTCGTAAACGCGGAAGTCTCCAAGGCGGTTTCAGGCGGAACGCTCGGCACTGAAGTGACCGAAGGCGGAGGCAGCCGAGCGGTTGCCGATACGCAGCGCAAAGACGGGCTCGCGCTACCGCAGTACGACGGATCAGTGCTATGCGAAACGCTTAGGCGCGATCTTGCTACGACGTTCGTGCGGCTCAACTTCAAAGATGCGCTTCACCTAATCCCGGACATCTCCTGCCGTTTGGAGGAAGACCCGGACCCGATGGTGTACATCGAACGCGGTGCGAAGGCGGCATCGTTCGGTATGCCGGTGGACGCCGACGAGCTTGCGAAACAGGCGGGCATTCCGCTCATCGACGAATCAAAGAAAAAGCCCGGAAGGCGCCTCGTTCCGTTTACAGCGGTTGATCCTACAACGGTAGACGAGGACATTGCGCGCCGCGCTCACGAAATCTCAGAGCTTTACGGAACGGCGACCGAAGAAGCCGCTGCCGAAGGCGAATCCGAGGAAGGCATGGAAAAACCGGGCGGTTCGGGGAGCGAAAGCGCTGCCGAATCCGACGAGGATGTTTCCGTACACGACTCAGAAGACGAGGGCGACGAATGATTATTTGGGGAGCCCCTACGCGCGATACCGAGCACACGGCGCTACTTTCAGACGAAGAGCGCTTCGTTACGTGCGGTGGCCTTGTTGAGCTTTTCGATCCTCCCGGGCGAAGCGGCCCGGTTTGGATTCAGCTCGCAAAAGCAGGCGCCTATCGTGGCCATGCTGCCGGCCCGTTTGAGCTGAACGCCACGGTGTTTTCGGACATCGTACGTAACTTCAACGCGCAAGCGAACCGGCGCATCCCTATCGACTTCGAGCACGCGAGCGAGCTTGATGCCGCAAGCGGCTCCATCCCCACCGAGGGAGCGCCCGCGCAGGGTTGGATTGTAGACCTCGACAACCGCGGTGATTCGCTGTGGGGTCTCGTCGAGTGGCTTGAGCCTGCGCGCACGTACATCCGTGAGAAAAAGTACCGCTGGTTTAGCCCGGCCATTCGATTCAACTCGCGCGATCGCGTAACCGGCGCACGAATCGGCGCCCGCATGTCTAGCGGCGCGCTCACCAATAACCCGTTCCTCGATGGCATGGCGCCTATGGCGGCCAAAGACATCGCGGCCAATCCGGCCCCCGCGGCCACTGCAGAAAGCGGCGGAGCCGCGGAAAGCAAGCATATGTTTGACACCAAGAAAAAGCCAGAGAGCCAGGTTCTCGAAGTTGAAGGTCAAGTTCTCAAAGCCGAAGGTTCTGTTTCGCTCAAAGACTTTGAGGAAAAAGTTACAGCGCTTGCCGCCTCCGAGCTCGAAGTATCTCGCCTCACCATCACCCTTTCAGATCGCGAAGCCGCTCTTGAGAAGGCGAACGAGGAACTGAAGGCGCTCAAGGAAGAAAAGGCTGCGCGCATTGAAGCCGATTTGAAGGCACGCGTTGACGAGGCGTTTGATACGTACGTGGACGCGAAGAAGCTTACCGAGGACAAGCGCGATCACATGCTCCGCATGCTCAAAGGCGACGCGGATTGGTTCGAAAAAGAGTTCCCGAAGGTTGCCGTCAAAGACCGCCACCTTCTGCGCGACCTGAGCGAAACGCGCGAAGCACCCGCCACCGTTGTGGAAGGCACGCAGGATGTTGCGATCTCGCTCCGTGACCTCACGAACCAGCTCATGAAGGCCAACCCGAAGCTTTCGTACGAAGACGCAAGCATTCAGGCCGACAAGATTCTGAACCCCAAGAAGGCGAAGCGCTGAAGAAGCGCCCGCTGCCGGCGTTAGCGCGCCGCTGTTTTTCGACAACTCAACTCAACACAGAGGCATATACAAATGGCTGCTAACGACGTTCAACACGCATCTATCCCGCTCGCGACCGATCTTCCGGTCAAAAACACCGAAGCCTCGGCTGACATCGCCGTCGGAACGCTTGTCCGGCTCGATGCGACCAACGTTGCATCCGCAACCCAGCCGCTCCCTGGCGTTCTCATCACCACGACCGACGAGGTTGCGCTTGGTGTTGCAATCGAGAACATCCCGAACGGAAAAGTTGGCCGCATTCGTCCGCTTGGCGTCGCCAACTGCATTGCCTCCGCCGCGATTACGGCGGGCGCGCAAGTGCAGTGTTCGACGGCTGGCAAGATCAAAACGCTCGTTGCCGCGAAGCCGCAAGTTGGCCAAGCGCTTACCGCTGCCGGCGCCGATGGCGATCGCGTTCTCGTGATCTTCAACGGTCTTGGCGCCAAAAACGCCTAGCTGACACCATCCCGTCAAGGCGCGCCACGGTCAAGCGCGCGCCAACAAGTTTCGCGCGAAACCCTGCCCCGATTCCTCGGGCATCGCGGGGCGGTGGCGCTTTGTCCCGAGAAAAAACCAAATGAAAGAACGCATCGTCAAGCTCAGTGAGACTGAGAACATCGACATCAACAACGGTTACGTCTACGACCTCCAAGGTAACCAGACGCGCAAGCTTACGGCGACCGAAGAAGGCACCCGTTTCGCGCTGAGCGACTACGCGGCGCGCTGCTACTACGGCAACGCCGCGAGCCAGTATGGCCGCCCGCAGCTCATGACGGACTCGGAAGGTAACGAGTTCCGCGTGAACATGGACCTTTCGCAGTCGGACGTTCACACGGACGGGCCGCTTCCGAACTACGCGGCAGGCTACAAGCTCGCCGAAGGCGTTGCGGACATCGCTTCGCCCGTGATCGTGGTCGATAAGGCCTCGAACAAGTTCAACACCTGGGACGCCGCGAACGCGTTCCGCCAGGTGATTCCGATCGGCGACGCCCCCGGCGGCGCGGTTCCGGAAATCAACCCCACCCTCAGCTCGTCCAGCTACGCCACGGTGAGCTACGCGCTCGGTGCTTTCGTTTCGACGGAAGTGACCGCGAACGCTGATTCTCCGTTGCGCCCGCTTCAGGCTGGCGTTCGTCGCGTTATGAGCGCACTTCAGCTCGCTCGCGAGAATCGCGTTGCGACACTCCTCACTACTACGGCGAACTTCGATTCGAGCGTCTACAACACGCTTGGCGCTGCGTACAAGTGGAACGGCGGCGCGTCTTCGGATCCGGTTGCCGACATCCATCTCGCGATGGAATCGTCGCAGATGCCGCTCACGCACATGATCATGTCTGAGCGCACGTTCCACGCGTTCGTTCGCAACGACAAGGTGAAGGGCTACATGCAGTACAAGGACGGCATTTCGCCGATTCCTTCGGCTGATAGCGTTTCGCAGCTTCTCGCTCTCCCGAAAATCTTGATCGCGCCGATGAAGTACCAGGCCGGTTCGTCCAACGCGATGAGCTACGTTTGGGGCAACGACGTTATCCTCGTTCGCGGCCTCCCCTCGCTCCCGATGGATCAAGAGGACGTTGCAACGAGCTACACGTTCCGCTGGACAGGCGGCGATGTTTCCGACGGCAGCAGCACGGCCGGCATCCTCGTCCGCACGTTCTTCGACCAAAAGCGCGGCCCGCGCGGCGGCACCACGCTTGTGTGCGTTCACAACGATGCGGAGAAGGTTACCGCCAACGCGGTGGCCGGCCTCATCAAGGCGGCTTATCAGTGAGCAAATCTGAGAAGCAAGAGGCGCTGGCTGTCGATACGGCAGCCGCGCCCGCTTCGAAGAGCTCTAAGCTCTCGAAGTTCAAGGTTGTTGACGGCAAGGTTACGCTTTCGAACGAAGGCGGAGACAGGCACGTTTTCTCGGCTGGCGAATTTGTGTTCGCATCCGAGGAAGACGCCGCTCCGCTTCTCGCCGCCGGCGTAGTTGAGAAAGCCTAGCCTTGGCTGACGGTCTTTTCGACGAGACCGATCTCTGTAACGCGATCGGACGGCCGTTGTTTGTCGCCATCTACGATGATGACAACGACGGCCAGCCCGATAGCGGACCCGTTGCGGCGTGCATCGAAAGCGCTACCGCCGAAGTCCTGGCGTGGTTCGCTGGCACTTATGAGGATTGGTCCGAGGTTCTCCCGGATCCTGTTCCTCCCGCACTAAAGTACGCCGCTATCGACTTTGGCATTGCGTACACCGCGCGACGACGCCCAGATATCTTCCGCGCATCAAACAGTAAGTCGTGGGAAGAGTTCGAGAAGGCTGCAATCGCACGCGTAGAGCGCTACCAGCAGGCAAAGCAGAGACTTCCTGCATCAACTGGCACGCCGAAAAACGTAGGCAGCTACGTGACGAACGTTGGCAACAACATCATCACGAGCAACTCGGACGGCACCGACAACCAGGGCGACTTTTGACGTACAAGGTTGAATCGGCGAACTGCGTAGCGGACCTTCAGCGGCTAGAGGAGCAATTCTTTCCGCTCGCAAAGATTGCGATGGAGCAAATCGCAATGGTTGCGTACAGGCACGCGCGCGCAACGAACCTGTTCAAAGACGGAACCGATCGACGCAGAGGTAAAGGCCTTCGAGAGAGCATCAAGCTAACCGGCTCCGCTGCTTACAATCAAACGCTCATTGCTGGCACAAATCACGCCGTATTCATCGAAGAGGGTACGCGCGCACATATCATTGAAGCAAAGAAAGCTAAATCGCTCCGCTTCTCGGTTGCCGGAGGCGCAGTATTCCGGCGGCGCGTAAATCACCCGGGCACGGCGCCTCGCCCGTTCATGCAGCAAGCGGCGGATGCGGCTGAGGCTGTAGCTGACGAAATCATCGACCGAACCGTTGGGTCGCTGTTCTAATGGCCGATTACGAAACGTTCGTTGAAGGCGGAGTGTCGTTCCCGCTTTCTACGGTATCCACAAATTCGCTCCTTCAGGATGCGGATCCTGTCATCTTCCACGCGCTAAACTTCTACGAAACGGTCCTCAATACACACATCGGCCCTCGCCTTCGAAAAGAAGCGCAGGCGCAACCGGTGAAGATGGACACCGCGGTACGGATGACGCTCAGCGTTGAGCCTTCTCCGTTCGTGATGCAGAACCAGATGAAGTTCCCGCTCCTGGCTCTGTACAGGAAGCAGGATCGCATCAGCAACAAGACGGCGCGCTGGGAGATGAGCTCCGGAACGCTCGAACTTGTGTACGCCCTTCCTGCAATGCACGGCTTCCAAGCCGACGCGATCAACCCAATTCTTCACGCCGCAGGGCTTGTTCTGACGCGCACTACGACGCGCGGGTTCGATCCTTCGTACCAAAGCGGAGCCCGCGTTTGGGAGCAGTGCGGCGCAATGAGCGCAGCAATCACCGATATCCGGTACGGCGGGTTTGAGTACATCGGAGACAACTCGGACATCTTCCGCGCAATCGTCGCGACGCTCGTTGTTATCGAGCGCGAGATGCCGATTGATGACGACTTCGCAGAGTTCGAAGGCGTCGATCTCGGCATCGGCACAAACGAATCAGACACAGATCCAACCGTTACGAACGACATAGAGCTCGACGTAACGCTTTAGTTCACACCCAAAACATTCGCGCGACGCTCGCCATCCTTCGATGCGCGGGCGTTCTCGTTTTTGTCACCGGAGCAACGCACGCAAATGACCCAGAAACTCTCATTCCGCGCAAGCGGCACTGCACTCGTGCAGGATTTTGACGCGATGGAGCACGGAATTCGTCGCTACATCGGCCGCGTTGCAATCGATAAAGATGGCAAGCCCACTCACGACCCTGGCTCCGTTGCTGGCTGGAAAGTGAAAGATGAACCGCAAGAGGTTCCGTATCGCGCCGAATACGTCAAGGCCGCCAAAGATGGCGACTTGGTTCCGGCTGACGACGCGACCGCAGCCGCGTGCGGGCTGAAGACAGCTAAAGGTGGCGACCTGGTTCCTTCTGACGATGCAGCTGCAGCATCGGGAGGGCTGAAGACAGCCAAAGACTCTAAGAAAGGTAGCGAATAATGGCCGCTTCTGACGTTATGATCACGGGGCTTTCGCCCAGCGATCCGGTTCCGGGCGTTTATCCGGAAATCCGATTTGCCCAAGGCCCGGTTGCGGGTAACTCAAGCGTTTACGAGGCGGTAATCCTCGCGAACAAGCTTTCTACCGGCTCTGGCACGGTTGACACGGTTGTTTACGGCCCAGACTCTCCCGACCCGATTCAGACCGAGCAGCAGATCATTGACAAGGCTGGCGCAGGCTCCGAAGCCCACCGCATGTTCCGCCGTTTTACGAAGTTCAACCTCACCACTCCGCTTCGCTTCGTGTTTGTTACCGAAAGCGCAGGCGCGAAGGCGACATACAATATCGTTTTCGCAACAACGGCTACTGGCGTCGGCAGTGTGCGTATTTGGGTGGGCGACGAGTTCTGTGATGCCCCTATCTCTACCGGAGACACGGTTACCGTAATCGGCGACGCGGCTGCGGCCGCCATCAACGCGAACACGCACTGGGGCGTTACCGCCGTGAATACGGCCGGCTCCGTTGCGGTTACGGCAAAGCAAAAAGGGCCGCGCGGCAACCAGATTCGCGTTATGGCGTCGATTCAATCGCTTGGCTCAATCGGCACAACTGTTACGCCAACGACCGACACTCCGCTTGCTGGCGGAACTACGGCGGACAGCAATACAACGGCGCTCGCAACAATCGCGTCGAAGCGTTACTACTACATCGTTTCCGCTGCCGGTGACGCTACGCAGCTTGGCGCGCTTGCCACGCAAGTGAATACCATGGCTATCCCCGTCAACAACAAACGCCAACGCGTTGTTGCTGGTGCGGTTGGAACCCTTAACGCATCTAATACGATCGCAACGGGCCTCAACAACCCGCGCGTCGAGATTGTTTGGAGCGAAAAGAGCCCTCGCACGGAAGCAGAGCTTGCTGCCGGTTGCGCTGGCATCTATGCGCTTGGAGAGGCCAACACAAACAACCCGCGCACGAGCTTCGTTGGGTACGGCAACGCGGCAGACACTGCGACTACGTGGGATGTTCCCGCGCCGCGTGACGCTTCTGCGCACCCGACACGGGCGAGCATTTCGAGCGCAATCCTTAATGGATTGAGTCCGATTGGCGTAAACGCTAACGGCACGACGTATCTTGTTGACCGCGTTACCACTCGAACACTCAGCGGCTCGACGGCGGATTACCGCATTCGCGACTCTCACAAGGTTACGATCTGCGACTATGTTGGCGACGAAGGCGCCGCAAAGCTTACGCTTCAATTCGGCGGAAAGCGCATTGGCGACGATCCTCCGCAAGGCGGCAAGATGCCAGGCCCGGAAGTTGTTACCCCGAGCATGGTTCGCCTTGCGCTCCTTGGCCTCATTGACAAGTTCGACGCGAACGACCTCCTTCAGGACACGCAGAAGATCAAGGACGAGATGGTTGTGCAGCGAGCAACTAGCCCGCGCACGCGCATGGACATCATCATTCCGCTGCGGCCAATCGACAACCTGAAGCAAATCGGGTTCCTCATCAACCAAGTCGCGTAACGAACCTCTCCTCGATTCGCGAAGAATCGCGGCGCGCCACCGCGTGGGAAGCCGAAAGGCATGGCGCACAAACTTTCTCGATGGCCGCTTAGCCGGCGTCATCCCCACCCATCATCCGCACACGAGCGGAAACGAGGACTTCTATGTCTGGTGACAATCAAATTTATGCGCTCGCCTACGCACTCGTTGACGGCGCCCTGTTGTGCGAAGAGACAAGCCTTTCTGTTCAGCGCCAAAGCGGCAGCTCCCCGGTTGTTACTGTTCACAAGGGGTACGCTGGCGAAAGCCCAGGCGCCGGAATGCTCACGTGCGACATCGAAAACGTGATCCCAGCATCCGGCTTTGAGTTCGACGCAGGCGGACACATCAGCAACCTGAAGGAGGTTGAGCTTGGCATCCTTATGGGTGGCAAGGTGTGCGTCGCGAAAGGCTTCATCTACGAAGACGACTTCAAGCACGCGGCGAACAGCCCTGCTACGTACAGCTTCAAATTCCGTGGAAAACTCGCTGAATTTCAATGACCGAAGTCGCTGAGGAAATCCAGGCAAACGCAGATTGGGAGCTAATCAAGTCGCTCCCAATGCCGTTTCGTATCGTGGATTTTCCTCGCAAGGATCCTGTCACCGGGAACCCTGTAACGCAGCTTCACATGAAGCTTCTGAGCCAAAGCGAGCTGTGCAAGGCGATTGCCGGAACACACCGATACGCCATTGAGATGCTTCAGCAGAAGGATGGCGCGCAGCCAGATCCAAGCCTTCAAGGCTATGAAGACCTGTACGCAAACGAATCGTGCGTGCAGCTTCTTTATCTTGCATGCAAGCGCTTGGACAAAACGCACTGGCCGTTCTTCGCTACGCCGAAAGAGATGCGTGAGCTTCCAAACGAAACCATCGCCATGCTTTTTCGTGAGTACCTGCTTCTGAAAGACGAGTTCAGCCCGGAAGCTTCCGCGGAAGAGCCTGAAGAAGAAAGCGACGCTTAGTGCCGATTCGACCGGTAGTTGTACGCTTTCAGGCTGAAGGAATTTCTGAGGCCGCTCGCGCGTTTCGAACTGTAAAGCAAGGCGTCGAGGCGCTTGACAACGCAACGATTCAATCAGGGCGAAAGGTCGCACGTGAGCGCGGTAGCTCCGCAAAACAAGGCGCAGAGCTCTCGCTTCGCTGGCAGAAGTACGTTCAGCGAGAAAACGCGCGGCTAGACAAAGAAGAGGTTTCCTCTAAAGCTAGGGCCGAGCGCGAAAAAACGGCGGCGGCAAAGCGCGAGGTAGATCAACGCACGCGCCTTGAGAAGCTTGCGCTTCGAGAGAGCGATCGCGCAAACCGCGAGATTGTACGCAACCACGAGCGCGCAGAGCGCGAGCGAACGCGCGCAACAAAGCGCGAAACCGACGAGCGTGTTCGTGCAGAGAAGCGCGAAACTGCCGAGCGCGAACGCACTGCAAAGCGATACGGGCGAGCGGTTGGCGCAGGATTCGGCAACGTTGTCGGCGGAATTGCCCGCGTAGGCGGAGCAGCTCTCGCTATTGGCGGAGGCTTTGGCGTTGTTGATGCTCTTCAGGGCGAAATCGGCAACAAGGCAAAAGCGCGCCTTCTCGCAAACAACTCCGGCGGAGTCGTAAAGCGAGACGACATTCTTGCGCAATCAAAGGCGAACGCGTTTAAGTACGGCTTCAGCACGTCCGACGTTCTTGACGCAACCGACGCGTTCGGCCAGAAGTCTGGGCGATATAAAGATGCGCCTGGGATGACCGCAGACATCCTCAAGCTTGCCAACGCCACTGGAACTTCAGCCTCCGAGCTTGGAACGGTTGCCGGTATCTACGCAGCAAACAACCAAAGCGCGAGCAACAAAGACGTCGCTGAATGGCTTCGCGTCTCTGCCGGTATGGGCCGCGAGGGCTCCGTTGACCTTCGCGAGCTCGCTCAATACGGCGGTAGAGTATCGGCTGCCGCGGGCCAGTTCGGCAATAAAGAGGTAGCGTTTCGGCAGCTTTCGGCGATGACTCAGACGGCTGCCGCACTTGGCGGTGCTGGTGACGCCGCAGGGTCAACGGAAGCAATCAAGGCGTTTCAGCGCGACCTGAGCAACAACCGCGGTTACTACAAGCAGCTAACCGGATCCTCTGCGTACGACTCAAGGGGAGAGATGATCGACCCGCGCGACATTGTTGTAAAAGCCATCTCTGCCACCAAAGGCGACACCGGTAAGCTCCACGACGTGTTCAAGCGCGAGTCCATGATGGCCGTTCAAGGTTACGGCCAGCTTTACCGTGAGGCGTACAACAATACACAAGGGTCCAACAGGGACAAGGATGCGGCAGGCATAAAGGCCGTGAACAGAGAGTTTGATCGGCTTGAGAAGGCAGCAATGAGCGCCGCTCAGGTTGAATCTGACAACGCCTCTCGAATGGAAGAGGAAGACAAGAAGCTGATCGTTGCATTCGAAAAGCTTCGTTCTGAGGTTGGCGAAAAGCTTATTCCTGAGGTGACGAAAGCGATTCCCGTTATCTCATCTCTTGTTCCGGCGCTCACGAACATGCTCGGGTTTGCTGTAAAGAACCCGTTCGCAACGCTTGGCATCGTGCTAGCCGCGTCCATCACAAAGGAAGTGGCAGCCGCTGGCGTCTCTCGAATTCTTGAGGGTGCCGCAACACGCGCAGCGGCTTCAATTGCCTCATCCGGTGGACTGCTTTCTGGGAACATGATGGCAGCGGCCGGTGGAGTCGCCGCCGCCGCCGCAATCATCTACGCGGCATCAAAAGCGCTCGATGCCGGCGAAAAGCACATCGATACCGTTTTTGCGCAAAAGGTTGACGCTCAAGACGATGCGGCCCTAAACGGGCGCGTCGATCAGGGAGTCCGCGCGAACATCCTGCGCAAGATCAAAAAGGGTGAAGTGCTCACCGATGACGAGCGACGCGCGGCCAACGAGATTGTCACAAAGCAAACGAGGTCCGTAGATCGACAGGTTCACGACCTAGATCCTGATAACAAGTCGTGGACTGAAAAGCTTATCGGTTCAGCTGGTCAGGGAATCATTGGGAAGGCCATGGGCTTCGGTGAAGCTGCTCAAATGGATCAGATCAGCAAGATGGACACGCTGAACGAAACGAAGTCCCAGCTTGAAGAGCTGAAGAAAGCGCTTGAGAAGAACACTCAGGCGACGATGCTTGCTTCGGACAAGTTCATTGCAGGTGGCGGGAAAGCATCGCCAGATCACCCGGCGCGAAACCGCCCAACGGCAGATCGATAACGAATGACAAAGCAAAGCGACGCGGCGTACTGGTCTAAGATTACGGCTGTACCAAGGCCGTTTGACATCATCGACTTCCCGCGCAAAGATCCTGAAACCGGCGAACCGCTTGCGCAGGTTTACATTCACGTACTGCGACATGGCGAAACCGCTGCGGCAAACGCTGACGCTGAAAAGTTCGCAAAGAAGGTTCTTGGCGACGAGTTTGCCACTACAGAAAAGAACGTTTCATACGGCGATCTCTATTCAAACGAGCAAGCCGTTCAGCTCTTGTTTCGCGCATGCCGCCGCGTTGACGACCCAAAGCTTCCATTCTTCCCTTCACAGTCAGAGATTCGCGCCAATCTAACGAACGACGAAATCTCCGTTCTGATGAGCGCGTACATCATCATCTCTCTCGAATACGGCCCAATCGCGGCCAACATGACAGAAGAAGAGATTGATGAGTGGCTCAAGAAACTACAGGAGGCAGGGAAAACTGCCCCTTTAGCTGTATTGTCGCGGGGCGCACTGATTCGCCTGGTGAGTGGCTTGGCATCCCGGGCGCAGAAGTCCTCGACGGACACTGGCTCGCTTGGATTGCCGCAAGAAAGCTCTACCAAAAGCGATGAGTCGAGCGATCCAAGCTTCGACCGTGAACGCGACAACGAATAGGTGACACCGAGTGTCCGAAACGCACGATCGGCTTCTTGCCGTCAGTTGGAAAGGCGTTCACTTTCCCATCACAAGCATGCGCACCGGGCTCTCCCACGCGCTTACGGAGCACGGATACTGGGGGCGCGACGTCGAAAACGTTGAGGCGAACGGCCGCAAATCGCTAGCGATTACCGCAAGCATTCCGTTTCAGCTCAATATCCAACCGGGCCCAACAGAGAAGTGGGTTCAGCCGCTTTACCCTGATGGCTTTCGCAAGTTCTTCGCGGCGTGCCAGAAAGGCTCGACCGGCGTTCTCGTTCATCCAGAGTTCGGCGATATCAAGTGCAAGGTTCGCTCCGTTGACATCGACTGGAAAGGAGATGTTCGCGGAGGCGTAAACGTTGAGGCGTCTTGGGTTGAAACGGTCGAAGACGACGAGGTTGCGAAAGACGTTCTTGAGAACGGCAGCCCTGTTCAAGTTGCGCTGTTCGCCGCCGGCGAGGTTGACAAGAGCTTCTACAATCTTGAGCCGAAGGGCGCTTACAAAGAGAGCCTTGCGGAGTCTCTTCGAAAGCTCAACGGAGCGTTCGACCAGTTCACCGTTCTTTCGGCGCAAGTTGGCGGAGTCGTCAACATGGTAGAGTACCGCGTAAACGCGATCATAGACTCTGCACATCGCGCTCAGAATTCTCTGAACATCAACCTGATTCAGAACTGCCATCGCATTCTTTCGGCGGTTCACGATATCAAGCGCAACATGCTAAACGATCGCCGCGCGATCGTTGTTTACAAGGTTCCGAAAGACATGACGATTGCGGCCATCGCCAAAAAGACGGGCGACAGCTCTGCGGACATCATCGTCATGAACCCCGCCCTCACACGCTCGCCTGTCGTGCGGCGCGGCACCGTGGTTCGGTACTTCGCGAAAGCTGCCTAAGCGTTGACGTCCATAAGCGAAGGTCACGTTCAGTCGGAAGACGACCTCGTTGAACTTCGGATTGTTGACAAGAACATCGCGATCCGAAAATGGATCGAATACACGTTTGACTCTCAGTTCCTAACGCCAACCGACGGCTGGTCGTTTACTCTCGGCGCGGAAACGTTTGGCGAAAGCCTGAAGAACAGCGTTGTTCCTGGGGCAAAAGTACAGCTAGCAGTGAACGGCGTCGTACTTTCGACCGGGTACATTGACTCGGTTGAAAAGCACGCTTCAAAGGACAGTGGCACCGAATGGGTGATTGAGGGCCGCGACGTTATGGCGTTCGCGGTAGACGGATGCATAGATCCAACGCTTCGCTTCAAGCCAACGATGAACTTGAGCGATGTGCTGATTGGAGCTCTTGGTCCGTTCGGGTGGAGCAGCGAAGGCGCGTTTGCCATCAATGATGAGTACGACGGAAACGTGCTCACGGCTCAGATTCGCGGACAAAAGCGCACGAAGGTGCGCGTTTCGAAGCGCGGAAAAGTCTCCGGCGGAAAGCCGCTAAAGAAGTACGGCGTCGATCAACTTCGCCCACAAAACGGGGAAGGAGCGTTTCGGTTTGCCGCGCGAATTGCAGAGAGGCACGGGCTTTGGATTTGGCCGTCCGCTGACGGAGAAAAGCTGATTGTTGACCGTCCGGACAACGAAGGCATTCAGCCGGAGCACATCAAATACAATCTCTATCGACGCGAACAAGGCAGCGGCAAGAGCGTCGCAAATATTCAGTCCGGCGGCGCAAAGTGGGACTTCACCGATCAGCCCACAGCAATCATCGCCGATGGCGCAGGCAGTGGCGGCGGCACGTTCGGGTACTCTCCGATTCGCGCACGCATGGTGAACCCAATCACCGGCGTAGACTCGCAAGGATTTCTACTCGATTCGGTTAGCCAGGCTTTCGCAAAGTTCCCAACGGCACAAGAGGTTGTGCACGAGGGATACCCAAAGGTTTCCGCGTTCGTTCCGACTGGCATCAATCGCGTGCTGTTCATGCACGACGACGAGAGCCATACGCAGGACCAGCTTGAAGGATTCATTCGTCGCGAGATGTCACTGCGACTTCGCAAGGCGCTCGTTGGAAACTACGTAGTTCAAGGGCACACACAGAAGGTCGATGACTGGTCCATACCGTGGACTGTCGGCACCTACGTGAACGTCGATGACGACGTTTCAGACGTGCACGAAGTGATGTGGGTTGAGGGGAGAACGCTCCACAAGAACCGCAACGGTGGAACGTTTACAAGCCTAAAGCTGATTCGAACGAACACGCTGGAGTTCTAAATGCGCGCAGTCGCACAAACCATCGGCTCCTACATCATGATTGGGGTAGATATTCTTGCGACCGAAGTTGCCGACAAGACGAAAGCGCTACTTGCTCAAGTTGGAAACGCAGCATCTGGCGAATCCGACAACAGCCTCGTCGAGTTTTGGCAGCATGTAGGATTTGCCTCTCGTCCGCCTACAGCTTCGAGTGGTGAAGGTGGCGCTTGCCAGGGCGTCGTGATTCGTCGAAGTAATTATGATGCGTGCATTGCAACGCGCGACGCTCGCGGCGTAGACCTTCGAGGGAGCCTACAGCCCGGAGAGACGTGCGTATACGCCGCAGGATCTGACGGCAACGGACAGGCCCGCGCGCTGTTCAAAAAGAACGGAACGGCTGCTCTTGTTTCTGCGTTCGGAAACGTTCCCGGCGGCGATACGGCCGTAATTCAGATCGAAGGCGAAACCACCAACATTTCGATCGCAAACAAGTTCGGCGGCATCTCGATTACGGAAGACGGCATCACGATTATGTGCGGTTCTGCCGGGTTAAAGCTTGGCGCAGACGGAACTGCGGCTCTTATGGGGACCGCTGCGGCTATCAACGCCGGTTCGGTATCGCTTGGCGCTAACGCGTTTCAGCCTGTTCTGTGGGGAGCTGCGGGGCCAGCTGGCGTTGCAAGTACTTCGGTGAAGGTAGGGATTTGAGCGCTTGTTCGTTCCCGAGCTTTTCTATTCCGCCGATCACAATACCGATACCGTCGCTGCCATCTCTGCCAACGCTTTCGCTTTCGATTGCGCTACCGGATGCAGATCTCCCTCCACTGCCAAGCCTGTCGATTCCTCCGATAGCGATCCCGATTCCAGCAATACCGACGATTCCAACGCTATCGCTGACAATCTCACTTCCAGATCCTGACTTACCTGCGTTCCCGTCGATATCCCTTCCACCTATTGTCGTTCCTACCCCTTCCCTTCCATCCATTCCGACGCTGGCGCTTCCCTCGCCATTTTGCCCGCTCGATTAGGTGTATGAGGCTGCAATGAGTGGATTCGGATCAATGCCTGCTGGCTCTGGGCCGTATGGACTCGGCACTCCGCTTACTGGCGCAGAAGCGGGCGGCGTACCGATGACGGACCCAAACACGAACAATGGAACAGGATCGCGGCTTATTCAGAACGGCTCGTACGTCTACGACGAGAACGGGCGCGCCAAAGGTATGACGAACTCGCAGCAGATGGTTCTTCTTGCTGTGACGACGGCCATCCGAAGCAGCGCAGATCAGGATCTAGGCAACAACCTAGCCTCAATCGACCGTATTACAGACGACGTTTCTAGGCGCATAGAGAACGTTGTGCGCTCCGCGCTCGCCTATGCGGTCGATACCGGAATGATCCGCATCGATTCGATCGCAACCGTAAAGCTATTTCCTAGCGCCGTAGCCGTTTCCGTCCGCTGGTTCGACATCGCCTCCGGCGAAACACAATTGACCGAGGTGCCAGTTGGCCGAAGGTGACTACAAGTTCCGCGTTCGAACGGCTGACGAGATTCGCGACAGCATGTTGCGTTCTACGCGCAACGGCCTGATTCGAATCGGGGTAGAGGATCCGAACGTAACCAAGAACTCAGACGAATACGTTCACGCGCAATCAATCGCGGAAGAGCTTTCAGTTACAGAGGCGAACGCGCTCGTTTCCGTTGACGACATCATGCCTGACACGGCTACCGGTGAAAAACTACTTCGCTGGCTCAGACTGTACAATATTGATTTTCGTGAGGCCTCCGGCAGCGCTGGCGTTATCGAGTTTAGTTCGTCCGCGTCGTCAACCGTAGAAACTGGACGCGAACTCGTTGACCCGTCAGGGCTTCGCTACGCGGTAAGCGTTGGCGGAATCTACAGCGATGGAGAAGAGATTCCGATCGCAGCCGTATCTACTGGCTCTGAAACGAATCTGGAGGCCGGCACGGTTCTCCGGTGGCTATCGCCGCCAGGGTTTGCGTCGGCAACCGCGAACGTCGGCGGTGCAGGCCTAAAAAACGGCGCTCCGAAGGACACCGAAGAAATTGCGCGCGCGCGCCTTCTTGCGAACATGGCATCGCCTCCGCTAAACGACAACGCGGCAGCCGTCGCAAAGTACTGCGAAGATTCAACATCAAGCGTTGAGAAAGCTTTCGTGTACCCAAGCGCACAAGGGCCTTCTACTGTTCACGCGTGCGTGGTTTCAGCTCCTACCGATACAAATAAGAGCCGTGAGCTCGATACAACGAAGCTCAATACGATCGTAATTCCGTACGTCACAGGGCGGCTCGTTGAGCACACGCACATTCTTATCACTACGGCATACGACGTAGACGCTGACGTTGCGTTTGACGTAACCATCCCAGACTCGCCAATGGCGTCAACACCAGGTCCCGGCGGCGGATGGGTAGACGGAACGCCGTGGCCTCAGCCAAACTCTACCGGCGCGTGCACCGTACTTTCTGTCACGAACGACAAATCGTTCACGATTGACAACGTGCTTCTTGATCCGGCTGAAACGGTTACGCGCATTAGCTGGCTATCTCCGTACGACTGGAAGCTGTACACGGCTACCGTTCTTTCGTTTACGAACATGGGGCCGTCGTACTCAATTACGATTGATGTTCCGTTCGTAGACATCGCCGTAGGCTGCTACATCTGGCCAAGCTGCGAGAATCAGGACGCGTATGTGCAGGCAGCCCTTGATGCGTTTGCATCAATGGGGCCTGGCGAAAAAACGTCGCTTGCTCCACTGAATCAGCGTGCGTTTCGACGTCCTACGTCGACGCAAGGACACCCGAGCGCCGTAGGGCCTTGGATGCTTTCGAAGCTTACGGATGTTGGGTCCGAAGTCGAATCCGCCCTTTTTCGGTATCGCGACTGCGGCGGAACCACATCAACAAGCGCCGTCAGCTCCATTTCTGCGCCGATTCCAGGCGGGATTACTGGCGAGCCGCGAATCTACGTTCCGCGCCATATCGGCTTTTACCCAGCTCAGTGAGGCTAACGCTTGACGCTTCCTAATATCGACACCTTCGACGATCTCGGAGGCGAAAAGGCAAACGACCACCCGGTTGCCGACCCTACCACGGACATCGATGCGACGCAGTTCAGCATGATGTGTGCAAACGTTGCCATGAGTACGCGCACCGCGTGCCGCGCGATTGCGTGCTTCATCGGGAAAGCTTCATCGCCTCCGGACGATCCATCGTCAAACGTTCATCAAGCAGTCTGGGGTGATACCGTTCTTGTGAAGCCAACGGCGGCACGAACAGGAACAGGCGTTTACACACTTACCTGGCCTTCAAGTGTTACGGACGAGCGCGGCGAAAGTGCAGACGTGAACATTCGATGGGTGCAGCCGTTTATATACGGCGCCTCCGCATACATTGTTCAGGCAACAGTTACATCGGCAAACGTCGTGACAGTGAACGTCTACACGCACGCAGGCGTAGCAAGCGACGCCGTTGGAGCAACCATCACGGTGTTCGTCTACTGATGCCGGCTTTCGGTGGCCGAGCTCCGTTCCCTGTTCGGTGCGGCGGCGGAAACATTGGCGTTCGCGCCATCCATCAATCGCTGAACCAGCAACGAGGAACAGGCTACGACGTTAGCGAAGATTCTCCGGTATCAATCATCAACCTTTCTACTGCGCGCGCGATCGACGCAGCTTGGAAGACGAACGAGCGCATCGCGAACATCGCAAATCCGCTCACGATGCCAGAGGAACTAATCCCTAGATGGGAGCACATCTACAAACTGCCATTTGATGGCTCGCTCTCCATTGTTCAGCGTAGGCAGCGAATGCTCAAGATTGCCGTTTTGCGCGGCATCCTAGCGAACAAAGCATACATACAGACTCGCATCGAAGAAGAGCTTGGCGACGTGTTCGTTGATATCGAGTACACCGATATTTCGATTGCGCACATAAGCGTAGACGACGCCGGGTATCCGTTCGGATCCGTGTCGCCATATACGCCGTGGTCGTCAACCGTCGCGCACGTTCTGGTTCACACGCAGCAACCGTCTGGATATTCGGACTCGGACTACTACCGAGCCGTAGGCAAGGTTTTTGGAATCTTGGATCCGGTGCTTCCTGCGTACGTGACGTTCGATTGGTACCGGCGACCTGTCTCAACACCGATTGCCGTCGCAGGTGGAGCCTCCGAAGCGGGCTTTTACCTCGATGACGAGCACAACTTAGACAACAACGTTTTCGACGCGTGAGGCTGATTTGTCGCATTCACCAGTAAAACCTGGCGGTTGGACCGCAAACGAAAAGTATTCGTCCTCGCAGGCGAACGACCTTCAGGACATCCTCATGGATTCCGTCGACAAGACGACGGCAGGTGACACCGTATCCGGTGAGCTTGAGTTCGCGTCAACCGGCGGCATAACCATGCTCAACGGTTCTGAGCTAATTGCCAACACCGGAAGCACAGTTTCCATCAGTGGCGATTTTGAAATTGGAAACTCTGCGAACGCGCAGATGGACCTCAGCGGATCGTCGTACATCATACTCGGAAACGGAGCGTACATCTCTACGTCTGGAACTGGACACATCCAGCTAAACAACAACACGTGGCCGCTTCTAAACGCGCGCACAAGATCAATTCTAAAAGCGTTTGGAGAGACGACTTACCGCATAACGGGATCGTCTTCGTGGACAAACTATCAATACGGCGTTCGTGGACCAGGCTCTTCCGCTGAGGCAATCGGCGTCATTCTTCCGCATCACAACAACGCGAGGCTTACGTCAATAGACATATACTTTACGCCAGCCGTTCACGCGGGATTACCTGGAACACCTCCGCAGTTAGCCATTGCAGACTATTCTGCCGATGGCTTTATTGGGTCACTACAGTCGCATCCGTTTCCGCTTCCAGGAAGCGTCGTTTCGTATTCGAACGTTAACCAGGTTTGGTCGATAACGCTTTCACCAACCATAACGCTCGCAACCGCAGGAAGCTTTATTTACATAAAGCTCTACGACGAAGACGGGGCAAACGCCGTTTCAAACAACTTTTACAAGTCGATCAAGTTCAACTTCGACAACATCACCGACATGAGGTTCCCGTGAGCGCGTCCGCACTTTGCGAAGTCAAGGTGAACAGCGGCGCGTGGACCGCAACAACGAACGGCATTGACGTTGTGCCCGGTGATGACGTTTACATCCGACCCGCTTCTTTAGCTGGCGTAGGCTCGTGGGTTGTTACGTGCTGGAGCACTGACGAAACAACGTCGCCGGCAACAATCAACGCACTCGTTACGTCTACGGGTTACGAGGCCACGTTTACTGTTCCGGAAGGCGCAGGGAAAGCCATGCTTTTCCGGTCTACCGTGGTTTCGCCTTCTAACGTTACGACCACCGCAAGCTTCGGCATATTCGCGCCAGCCGATTCTGGGCGCCGCGTTTTGGCTCTTGACCAAACGTACGAAAGCAACGCTACGTATGGGTGGGCGGCCGAGCACAACGATCTCGTTCGCAACGGCGCCTACGGCGATTACAGCGTCATTCGAGAGAAGAAAGTCGCGACAACGAACGCGACGCCAACTGCGATCACGTTTGATTGGACTGGCATTGCCGACATTCCGGACGATTGCGTTGTTGCGTGTACCGCTACGATTATCGGCCGAAACACGGACGACGGCTCTAAGTTCTGCCGCCTTGAACTTGCGCGCACCATGGCGTGCGTCGCTGGCACCGGGACGTTTAACGGTTCAACGCGCGAGTTCGACGCTGAGCGAGTAAGCACGCCAGGAACGCTAGCTACCATCGAGCGCGATGCAGGAACGCTGCGTCCTTACATTGAGGTAACCGGCATCGCTGCCACGAATATCGCGTGGAAGGCAATTCTTGAGTACAACACTCTCGTTAACGCCGATGGCGCAGAGCCTCCTCCGCCTCCGCCGTTCGACCTCGCTTCTTACAGTTGGTCGCTGTACATCGATGGCGACGATCGCACATCTTCGTCGCTTCCTGGCACCGCGTCTGCCGGTTCTTCAGGCACAGCTAGCCACCGACTTGACTCCAACGGAGGCAATACGATCGCGGCAGGTAGCGCTTTCGGTGCTCACAATTCCGTAGATTGGCAGTCCGATGAAATGTGGACCTACGGGTTCGCGACGGGATCGACGTTCCTGAATGCCGCAGCATACACGATTGTATGGGTCGGCGACCTTCAGGGGTTCTCGGCTACCGGTAGCGCATACCACGACGTTCGCCGTATTGTTGGCTCTCGCGTTGGAGCGTACTGGGGCTTTGGTGCGTACAACGATGGCGTCAACAACAAGATCATCGCCGGTCACTACGATGGCGGCTTCAAAAACGTATCGATGAACGCGTCTACCGGAAAGCAAATGATTGCTGTTCGGTACGATGGAACGAACATCAAGATCCGAGTAAACAAAGGTGCATGGACAAGTACGGCAGCAGGAAACGTTAGTGACCTAACAAACGACGTTAGCTCCTATAGTGGAGCCGGCTCCATCAACGGAGACACTGCGCTCCTGCTTATCTCTGATACGTCAATTGCAGATGGCGACCTTGACGACATCTACGACGGGCTTCAGGCGGATTACGGCATTTGATTCGGATTCGTCGTAGGCGCGGAACAGGTTCGGCGGTTGGATCGCCTGAAACCGTTTGGATCATCGTAACCACGGGGCAGAGCTTATCCGTTGGCGTTCGCGCAGGCGGCGTTCTTATGACGCCTGTGACGACAGATCCTGTCACCGGACACTACCAGCTTGATTTTCTGTTCGACTACGGAACGTTTGCGCTTAACCCGTCGTCCGCTTGGGAACTTGCGGATGTGCGTAACCCGATGCGCGACGAAGCGCGCGGAACCGGATGGCCCTACAACGCTTGGGACGAAGCGCCGCCGCCTGCGATGGCGAAATGGTTCGCGGACAACCATCCGAACATCATCACCGCGCACGTTTGCGCTGGGCAGGACGGGCAACCGTATAGCGGAATCAAGAAAGGTGGCTCGGCAGCTTCGTACGCAGGATCTGTCGACGAAGTGGCCCGCCTCTATACACTCCTAACTGGGCTCGGGAAAATCGTAAAAGTTGCTGGTGTCGCGCTCGTTCACGGCGAATCGGATAACGGAAACGCATCTTACAGCGACTACATCCAAGAGCTTCAGGACGATTACGACGCGGATCTAAAGGCGATCACCGGGCAAACAGAAGACATCCCTGTTTTCACAACGCAACCGAGCGCAGGCTATCCAACGGCACTAGGCTCAACCTCAAACATACACGAGGAAATGCTGGAGGCTGCCGCCGCGAATCCTCTGATCAAGATGGTGGGACCGAAGTACGCGGTGGAGTACGCAAGCGGAGACTTCCACCTTACGCCAACAGGAACGCGCGACATGGCGCGCCTGTATGCTTCCAAGATTTATCAGCACATCATCGGCAACAGCGTTGATTCGCTTTACCCGCTAAGCGTTACAAAAACCAGCTCAACGACCATCAAGGCCGTTATGAGCCAATCTGGTCTTTCGTTTGACACTTCTGCCTGGGACTCAAACCACTCCGTTCAGAACACCGAATGGGCGAGCGGAAAAGGGTTTGAGGTAACCGACAACACAGGAAAGCTTTCCATATCGGGGGTTTCTATCGCCGGTGACGAGGTAACCGTTACCGTCTCATCTACAATTGGCACAAGCCCACGACTGGCGTACGCACACAACGTTGACGGCGACAACAAACCGCGCCGCGGACAGTTGCGCGTTACCGGAGGGGATTGGTGCTGCCACTTCGATCGCGCTGCCGTCTGAGGTAACCTATGACTGAACATGACGTTGGCGTGATTCTGCGCGAACTGCGCGCGCTTGGCGTAAAGGTTGACGCGACTCGCAAGCAGTCCGCAGACCAACATATGTCGGTGCAGCACGAGATTAGGCGCGTGCGAGACGATCTAGCAGACGTACAAGATCGCGTTTCAGCGCTTGAGCGAGACAAGACAAGGCACTCTGGGTTCATTCGCGCACAAAGCGAAAGCCACCACGAAATCATTGTGGAACAACGCGAGCTTGAGAAGGCTCACGAAAAGCTTGAAGAAGATCACCGCAAGGTGAAGGGGATGTTTGAGCGAGTGGCCACTCAGATGGCGACACCTCAGAACACCGTTATCGGATTTCTGATTCTGACGTTCCGGGATGACGTTCGGCATTACGTCGAGGCCATCGTGAAGTTTATCGGTTCGTTGTTCGGAAATTAGGAGACACATGGAAGACGTTTCAATCTGGCTCTCGTCGCTTTGGTTTTCGTTCCCTGTTTACGTTCGGGTGATCCTGCTCGTTTCGTTTGTGGTGCTTTTTCGACCTCGAACCAATGAGGCGTATAAGAGCCTGGAGGCGCGCGAGCCGCAATGGTTCTGGAAACGATTGGCGAACGCGATGAGAGCTGGCGCCGCGATATCGCTGGACTTGCTAAAGTTCTTCCCTGCCCTTGGCGGAATCTTCACAGGCAAGTCTCCGCTTGATAAAGCCGATCTTCCGAAGTCGAAAGAGGTAGGCGAGCGAGGCTTTGCGCGGCGAAAGCTGATCGATTCGCTCGCTGGCGTCTTTTGCCTGTTTATCGCCGGGTGCGCGCTCCTACCCTTCGCGCGAACGGTTCTCAACGTTGCAGAGATTGCCTGCCTGATTGGCAAAGAATCGCTCAGCGATGACGATCTGAAAAAGGCCTGCCAGCTATCCGACGCGCTCGTCCCTGAGGCGCGCAAATACATCTCTGCTCAGCGCATGGCCGCACAGCGCGATTCAGGCTCACCATCTGACGCCTCTTCGGATGCTGAGCAGTAAGCAACATATCGGCCCGGGCGTGCTTCGTGACTACGAAGTGCACGTCCTTGAGGATCTAAGCCTTCGCCCAATCGACCGAATTCTTGGCGTGGTTCGCATGGACGCGCCTATCGATCATAGGAAGCACGTACGGAAGATCGTAGACCAGGGCACCACGAACTCGTGCCTCGCTCAGGCATGCGCAGCGTCCATTTGTACGTCTTCAGAGGCGCGCGGGTTTCACATTGAATACCCTTCCGCGGCCGCGCTCTGGGCGCTCTTTCGGCTTCTTGACGGGCCGAAGGTGGACGAGATCCAAAACATCGGATGCCGCTCGCGCTCAATGTGCGTCAGCGTTCAGAATTACGGAGTCCTCGAAGAAAGCGCGTGGCCGTTCACGGACGAGAACTGCTGGCGCCCTCCGCCGCTTCATGTTTTTCAGAAGCAGATCGATGTGCGCCTTCACGGCTGGTACAGAGCAACAACGCTCGACGAAGTGATTGCCGCGCTGAACCTGAACCACATTCCAGTGTTTGGAATGGACGTTGACGCTTCCTATTTCGACCTAAGCGGATCAAAGACGTACGAGCCCGCAGGCGACCTAGGAGGCGGGCACGCGCAGGCAATTGTTGGGTGGGATGGCGAACGGCTTATCGCTCAAAACTCGTGGGGCACAAGCTGGGGCGATGAGGGGTACGCGTATCTTTCGCCCGAGTTCTTCAAGTCAAAGCGCGTCTTTGACGTGATGATTCTTCCGACGTTCCCGACGTCCCTACCCTATCGCTCAAAGGTGGCAGCGTGAGACCGTTCATCGTGTTTACCGCGCTCGCGGTATCTTGCTACCAGCCACCTGATACGGGCTACGAAATTACGATCGTAGACTCGGGCAACTGCAAACAGATCTGCGAAGACCTAACGCGCCTTGAGTGCCCTGAGGGCGACTCATCGCCTGGCGGGCATCCGTGCGCGGAGTTTTGCGGGCTCGCCCTAACCGTCATCAAGATTGACGGAAACTGCTTGCATTCTGCAACCACTCAGGCGGACGTTCGCCGCTGCGGGATTCGGTGCCGAAATTGAAACGACCCAATGATGTTTTGTTCGTCGGGATGGGTTCAGGCAACGCGCTCGTCTTTGACGTGGAAAAGCTTGATGGAGATACGTGGGATCCTACGTCGATTGAATCAGTAACGATTCGAGCGGAGCCGCCAAGTCACGTGGCAAAAAGCTTCACAAACACAACTATCTCAGATCAAACGGCCGCGGGGCTTGTTGTTACGTACCCGCTAGATTCCGAAGACTTGGACGAAGTTGGTCCATGGCGGTTCTACTTGCAGCTCACAAACGCAGACGGTGATATTGTTCGTACGCTTACCGATCAGCGTGACGTAAAAGCGGAGTTCGGACTTTGAGCGACAACACGACACTACCTGGCACCGGGACAGTTGTACGCACTGATGACATCGGCGGCGTGCACTATCCGGTATCCAAACTAGTTTTAGGTGATGACAATACCGACGACGGGTATGTGAGCGACGCAAATCCGCTACCTATTTCGGTGATCGGAGCGCAGCCACTTCCAACGGGCGCGGCTACAGAAAGCACGCTTTCGCAAGTGTTGACGACCATAGCGTTCCAGACGCGATTTCCGACGCTTGGGCAGAAGGCTATGGCCGGTAGCGTTCCTGTTACGCTTGCGTCGGATCAGTCTGCAATTCCTGTTTCAGTAGCATCGCTCCCGCTCCCTTCTGGCGCGGCAACAGAAACAACTGCATCCGTAATTGCGTCTGCGCTCGCTGGCGTCCTTAGCGTATCCGGAAACGTTGGCATCTCTGGAGCTCTTCCGCTGCCAACTGGCGCGGCAACAGAATCCTCGCTCGCGGCGGTAAAGGCCGCTGTTGAGGGAACGCTTGATGTTTCTGCCGCATCGCTGCCTCTACCTTCTGGCGCAGCAACTGAAAGCACTCTTGGCGGCGTTCTTACAACAGCCGCATTTCAGGCGCGGATTCCGTCAAGCGTCAGCGGTAGCCTTCCGATTATAGGCTCTCTTGGGATCCCGGCTCACGACTACGTTGGCATCTCGTACACAGGCGATCGCGTTGATGCTTACACGTACAAATCTGGCGGATCCGGAGGCACAACGGTAGCAACCGTTACGCTCGGATACACCGGCGACAACGTAACGAGCATAACGAAAGCTTGATCCGCGCGCGTCTCTACTGGGACGAATCGGCTGGGTGGGTCGCTGATACGTACGACGGCATTGGGCCGATTGACCTGCAGCACCTCATCCATCAAGAGGCCTCGCGGCAGTCTGAAGAGATTTCACGGCTTGAATGCGAGCGCGCAAAATCAAAGCGTGAAGAGATCTTAAAGAGACTGACGGACGGCTGGGTAACGGTAACAACCAAAGCAAGGGCAAACGATTGAGGAATACACGCATCTATTGGAGAGCTGAGCCTGGTGTTTGGTACTTCGATGTTCAGGCAGGTTTACCTCAAAGCGTTGCCGTTAGAGTTGCTTCGTTCTACGTGCCTAAGCTCGTTGAGAAGTTCAGGACGCTGCCTCCCGGAGATAAGAAAGAGGATCTGAAGCGAGCGATTGAGGCGCTTCAGAGCGGCAAGGTAGTTCAAAGGATTGTCGGATCACGCGGAGATAGCCGCGGCGATCTAATGCTGTTCGAAGCGCCGAAACCGTCGGAAGCAAGGAAAATCATTTCTCATGGCTGACCCCACATACAGCGCAAACACCGGCGCTATCGCATACGCAAGCGGCAAGTCGATGATCGACATTGCTAACGGCGCGGCGGCGACCAAGATCGCAAGCGCGTACGTTTTCATGTTCTTCAACAACGGTGTCGCGTCCGTCACTGGCGCGCTAACCACGTTGCAAGTCGAACGGCACTCGACTGGCGCTCCGACAGGGGGCACGCCCATCACGCCAGTAAAGCACAACAACGCAAGCGCCAACCCCGAGGCCGCGTTCACCGCCGGCACCGGTCGCACGTGCACGAACATAGACGTGTTCCGCCGTGTCGTGTGGTCCAACGACGAACCTGCCGTTTCCGGTGCGTCCATGGACGAATGGGAGTTGCTCGTTCCAAACGCAACGATCTGGTCTGTTCTCGGCGAGACGCGACTTGAGCCGCTCGTGTGTCGCGCTGGCGTCGGAGAAGGTCTGCAAATTCGACACTCAGGATCGAGCGCGGTCGGTTCGGCCGACGCTGAAATCATTTTTACGCTCACCTGATGATGCGAACGTTCACCGCGTTCTTCGAGCAGGTCAAAGCGGATCCGCTTCGCGACGGGCTCGCCGCGGTGTTCAATTTCGGCGCCCGCGGATCGTTGGTTCACATTCGATCGGTTCGCATGTTGAGCCCTTCACCGTGGGGCAAACAACCGTCCATATCTGGCAATTGGGACCTCGTTCGCACAACCGCGCAGGCTGGCGGCAGAGCGACGGAGGCCGCGCGCCACGGCACAGGCACACTTCCGGCTCAAGTGCTCGTGCGAGAGTTTCCTGAAAGCATCACCATTTCGTCCGATACGTTCAGACGACAAGGGGATGCGCTGAACGCGTTCTGGTCGCAGGCGTACCAACCGTGCGCCCGCTTCCACGGTCAACCTGGCCTCAACGGCGCGGAGCACTACAGGGCAGGGCACTCGTCAACGGAAGGTATCTTCCTTGCGGAAGGCGAAGGGATCGCGCTCGTTCAGCGTTCCGTGGAGCGACCTCGGCAGGTGTTCGTTTCAGTCACCTTCCGAACAGGAAGCGGCGCAACGTTCACGTCCACGTTTAACTGCGGCACGCCGGCACAAATTGACGGCGCACTCTTCGGCGTGTTCAACGGCTCAGGCTCTGGCGTCACGCTCGAAGTCGTGGCCGTTCATGTGGCAGAGGAAGGCTCTACTGAGCCTCCGATTTATCGCCTCGTGCTGCTTGACGGCGCAGACGGCGGCGAAGAAATCACGCCTTCCGCTCACCGCGCAGGCGATGTAGCGCACGGCGTATCGTGCCTCGCTGGCGCGTTCAGGGCGGCTCCGTTTGGCGAGAAGTCGGCCGGCGTTCCCATCCAATGGCACACGGCTGGCGTTGCCGCATTCACGCTCACGAACCAGCATAGAGTCGGCACGCTTCGCCGAAAGTACCTAGGGCCGCTCAACCCCGCAAGCTGCCCGCAAGGCGATCCATCGCTCCTGTACATCGCGCGGCCAGGCTGCGAAGGAATCACGCTCAATCCGGGCGTCGGGATCGGCATCGTGAACATGTCGGAAGCGCGCAACGATTCAGCGTATGCGTACGCAAATATTGAGATCGTATTCACGCAAGAATCGGCGCAAGGCGTCTCTCTCGGTCGAGTAAGTGGAGGCATCTGATGCAAGCCGTTTCGCAGTCCTCTACTACGTACGCAGTCGTTTTTCTCCTTGTCGACGAAACGGATCACGTAACGCCTGTCACCGGCGCATCGCCTACGATCACTATAAGCAAGAACGGGGCTGCGTTCTCTGCCGCATATGGATCCGCCGAAGAGGTAGGCGGCGGGCTCTACAAGCTCGCAAACGCTTCAGACTTCGACACGCTTGGAACGTGTGTCCTAAAGGCTTCTGCTGGTGGCTGCGATCCATCGATCACAATCTTTCGTGTTGAGACTGGCGATCCGAGCAAGGTGAAGTCCATGACGTTCAGAACGGCTCAGATCGTTCAAGGCCTTCTTTTGGGCAAATCATAGCGTGTCGTTCGGTTTAGGCGGTTGGCTTTTATCAATCGCGCAAGGCACAGCGGAGAGCGCTCTCTCTGTAGCTGCGCGCTTTCGCATGGTTGTCGCGCAACATCGCTCTTCGTTGCTTGCGTCGCAACCACTGTCGATGCGCAAACTCGTGGCAACGCCATCGGCGTTCACAAAGCCGGTCGCTGTTCCTTTTGCCGTATCAGCCCGCGTGGCAGGAACGCAGACAGATCTTGAATCCGAGGAAATAGTGGCAAAAAAGATCTGGACAGATCCGATCGATCAGACGTCTACGGACAACGGCCCCGACGGCACCATCATGATCAAGCAAGGCGGAATCTGGGTTGGCGTTACGTCAATCCCGTCAGAGATGATCGCGCCAGCATTCAACATTTCAAGCTTCTCAGCAGGCACAAGCATCGTCGAGGACGGCGCAACGGTAACCAATCCTTCGTTCACAGCTGCATATACCTCGTCGCCTACAACGGTAACAGTTCACGACAGCGTGAACGCAACTCCGCAATCAATTACCCTTCCTGCAACATCGTTCTCGCGAACCGGCACGCGCGTCATGAGCGGACTCGGAACAACGTGGACGTTCACGCTTACCGCCGTAAAGGGCGCATACACAAAGACGGCAACCGCAACGGTACGAGCTGGGCAGCGCATCTACTACGGCGCAGCCTCTGACGGAACGTACAACGAGGCGTTTATTGAGGCGTTGTCGAGCTCGCTTGTCACTGGCCACGGGAATACGTTCACGACTTCTGTATCTGCTGGCCAAAGGTTCTTTTATGGGTACCCGACCGCATTCAGCGCGCCAACTGTTCGCGACGGAACGTTTGACGTCGAGTTGAACGACATGGCTTCTGGCGTACCAACCACGAACGTTAACAGCGTTGCAATTTCGTACGAATTGATCGCAACCGACATCTTCACGGAGGACGGCGCTGTGTCGCTGTCGTTTAGCTAATGCCTGTAATTCAGTGGATTAGCGGCAAGCTACGAAAGCGCGGCGGAGGATACGTCGTAGATAAGAGCCTTGTTGAGGATGACGGTGTAACGCATCTTGCGACGGACATCTACATCGACACAACCGGCGGCGGAAGTGACAGCAATGACGGGCTTTCTGTTGGAGCTCCGCTTGCCACGCCAGACAGGCTAATTGAGCTGCTCCATGGGCGCACGGTTGCGCAAAACATGAACGTTCATGTTACAGGCAACCTTTCAAACTTCAGCGTTTACGGGTTTTCGCTCAAGTCGTCGTACATCCGGTTTGTATCAACGCCAACGGTGTTCGCGACTGGAACGATTACCGGATACAACGCGTCCAACGCGTCGGCGAAAACGCTGGCGGACATCGCAGACTCAGGCGTTTCAGACTGGACGACATATCGTCAGCGCCGCATCGTTATCACTACGGCTGGGGCTCGGTACGGATCCTCCGCGTGGATTCTAAAGGGCCTTCAGTCCGGCAACCCGATTACCACGAAGTTTGCGAAGTCGGCGTTTTCTAGCATCACAACAACGCCAACAGCTACGGCGCCAAATATCGGCGACAGCTACGAAGTGCAGACGCTTTCGACGTGCGCGGTCGGGTATGTTTCTATCGACGGCGACATTCAGAGCGGCGTTGTGTTCGACGGTTTCGACATGGTTGGAGGCGGCGCGTACAGCATCCTAACTGTTGACTCTGGCTGCACGACGTACCTGTTCAACTGCCGCGTTACAGCAAACGCCGCGTACATGAAAAGCGACCTTTATTTCGTGAACTCGCTCGCGAACGAGGGCCTTGAATTCTTTGCTGGCGCATCCGATTCGTGGATCTTCAACGGCGGACTTTCGACGCGCGCAAGCAACATGAGCGCCACAACGCCAAGCAACGGCGTATGGGTAAACGCTGGTGCAAAGGTAACGTTGTACGACGATGTTGCGCTTGACCAGGTGCGCGGCATTCTTGTTCGCGTATCCGGTCACTGCGTCGTTAGTGGGGGCTGCGGGTTCCGTCGTAGTGGCTCTAACGTCGCGAGCGGCCACTGGGGCTCTCACATCGTCGTAAAGGACGGCGGCGTTTTTGAATCGTTCGGGGCTCCAATCTACGGAAGCGGCGCAACACGTCGCGGTCTATCCATAGACCCAGGCGGCGACGCATCGTTCGAGCAAGAGCCGAAGCTAACGGGCGATCTTTCAGGCGGCGACTTTGAGTGTGAAAAGCTCGACACGGCGCGCGCGTACGATTCCGCGCTTGATACGTGGAGCGCTCCGATTTCGGCAACGTTTGCGAACCTATTTGCCTCGCTTGGTTCGGGCGGATTTGGCGGGCAGGCGCACTTCAAGGAATACGGCGCCGTCGTTTACAAGAAAGTTGGATTCCCATGAGCGGAACACTTAGGCCACCTCCGTTCGAAGATGTGCCCGTCGATTTCGAGGAAGACACCGACGTGGACATTCGGTGCCCAAACTGCGCAAGCTGCATGATCTGCCGAGGCTCCGGGCACGTGTCGCTTCAAAAGCTCGGCAAACTTCGTAGCCTTTTGCGCCCAATCTCTCCGAGCGAGGAAGAGGAATAGCATGGACGGCAAACGCGTTGAGGTTACACGCACGGTCGTCATGCGCGACGATTTCGCGCGCGCCGTCGTTAGCGTTTGGCCAAAAATCTTCGGAGCACAAGAAGCAACGGACGAAGCCACATCCGCGCTTTGGTCGCAGTACCTGGTTGAAACAGGCGGCTCTAATTGCTGGAACTGGAACATCGGCAACGTAAAGAAGTGGAACGGAGACGGCTTCGACTGGATGTGCCTGAACGGAGTATGGGAAGGTTTTCCGCCTGCTGTTGCGAAGAAGTATCTTGATGCTGGCGTTGCTCGGTTATCAACGCGTCCAGATCAAATCAAAGCGGTAGGGGCAAACAAAACGTGCATCGTGTTTATGCCTCCGCATCCTATGACGATGTTTCGCGCGTACCCAAGCCTTGAGCGCGCCGTCTTTGAGCACATCATCGTGCTTGCGTTTGGCCGGCACGAGAAGTGCTGGAAGTACGTTCTTGCCGGCGACGTTGTTGGTGTAGCTAACGCGCTCTCAGATTCAGGCTACTACACAGCATCTCGCGCCGTGTACTCGCGCAACATGGTTACGAGCTACGGCCCGTTCCTGTCGTCCGATGCGTTCGAGAAAGCCATGGCCGAACGCCTTGAGGCTCTGCCGAAGGTTCAGAAGCCTATCGACTTCCAAGCGTACGATCGCTCAACGCGTCCGATCGTAGACGACGAGGATCCGAGCGAACCAGATCCGCACGCGTAACGTTTCCCATCCGCCGCTCGTTGCGGCGTAGCAGTGCCTGAAAAACGGCCGGCCCCTCACTCCCTCGCGGGGGTGGGGGGCTTTTGCGTTTTTGTGCGCCTTTTTGCTTCTACACTGCTCGCCAGTTCAGTGAAAAACAGGCCTTTTCTTGCCCCTATTTTGTGTCTGGATGGTGGGTTCCGAGGGGCAAATTACTCCCCCGCGACAATCCGAAACGCTACCACGCACACGTCTAGCGCCTCTTCTCTAACCCGTTGCGCGCTGCCGTTCTCAAGCAGCTCTTTCGCAAGCTCGCCAACCTCCTCCATTAGCGCGATGAGCATTGTGCGCACCGGCGATCCATCCGTTGGCCATGGATAAAGCAGCTGAGCGCGCCTTACCTTTTCACCAAGCAGCGCAAGCGTACCTTCGATGCCGATCAAAACGGAATCTCCTCATCTGATGGTCCGCCGTCGTAATCGCTAGCCGGCGCAGTTGCTTGCGTATGCTCTTTGCTCGCAGGCTTGTTTGAGCCAGCAAGAATCACGTTCGATGCTGATACCTCGGTGCGGTAGCGCTTCTCACCGTTCTTCTCGTAACTGCTGGTGCGGATGCTCCCCTCAATAAAGAGCGTCGATCCTTTGCCTACGATCTTCGATAGAGCTTCGCCGCGCTTGCCCCACACAACGACGGTATGCCACTCGGTTCGCTCCTGCCACGCGTTCGACTTGTCCTGGTACTTCTCCGTAGTAGCAAGGCGCATCTTAAGCACCTGCTGCCCACCGGGCGTTACGCGCAACTCCGGATCGGAGCCTACGTTCCCAAGCAGCATTACACGATTCAATCCTTCAGCCATTTTTCTCCATCCTTCTTTCTAAATGCCGTCACGTGGTCGTAGAAGTTAGGCCCCTTGCGACGACCTTTGCTGTTCGTGTGCTTGACGACCCATGCGAACGCTTCCTTGGTGCACCGCAGGCACGCGATGACGTTCGCGGTGTACTGGCATCCGACGGCGGGATGCGCGGGGCCGGAGCAGAAGAAGCAGGTCACTCTTCCTCGTGACCTTGGCATGTCCCGTCAGGACCGGGTGACGGGCACCAGTCGAACGAGAAACCTGATTGTCCAGAGTTGCGAGCATCTCGACAGAGCGCTCGAAGCTGAGGCACCGAGTTGACCTGATAGAAGTCGCTAAACATTGGGAGCCAGTCCTTTCGAAGCTTGGCATCGGTGAAGCGGTCGATGTCGACACTCACACAACAGTGCATCACTGTCGTCATCCGCCCTTCTCCTCATGCAGTACGCAGCCGAAATTGGGCAGAACGCACAACATTGCGGCGTAGCCGCTGCCATCCGTGACGACCGCCAACTCTTTCGCCGCTTTGCGCGACGCGCAGCTATCGACGTTGCCGTGAATGATGCGCGCGCAGCTGGCGTGCTCTGATTCCCCGTCCTGGTCGTAGTCGTCGAACCAGTAGATCGACGCGCTGCGCGGTGCAGCCATATACTTGCACGTTGCACACGTTTTCATATGTCAAGCGTCTCCGGATCCACCCCGAACTTTCTCAGTTCGTCGGCAAATCGATTGGCTCTTCTTGCTTCAACTCCAAGCGAGTTGGACGGCCATCCGACATCAACGCCGCGCGCTTCGCAATCAAGTCGATCTAATAAGCCGTTTAGTCCGACAAGCACAACCGCCGCAGCATCAGCAGACATGCACACACACACAACTTCTAGCTCTGCATCTACGATGTGCCATTGTTCATCACGCCCACATTGCTTTGGGTCTTGTATCGCAAAGCTCTTCTCGTAATGCACTTCCCCGCACTCGATACCGGAGTGTCTAAACATTTTCACTTCGCGCATCATCACCCCACCTCATCCGGTTCTACGCCACAGTCTTCTGGCTCAGCAGCCTCAAAAAATAAACAGGGGCTCTCGTCGCGCTCTCGAATACCTAGCGCTTTTCTCGCCTCTCGTTCATGCTCGACCGCGCACGGATTACACGAAGCCTTAACCCCGTACACGTAGCTAACGTGGCTTATAGGACACCCGCATCGACAACAACGGAACCGGCTCATCCTTCCTCCCTCTTCAGCCCCAAGATGCGGGCGGCGCGGCAGTTGGATCGGTGTGGTGTGTATCCATCCAGCAGCACCTTGCACGCCACACATAACGAGTGAAGAGCGTTGTCGGTTTGCTCCTTCGACCACTCCTCCGCCGCTTCTTTGAGAAGGTCGTAGTGGTCGCGTGGGATGGTGATGGTCGGGTGACAGGACGGACAATCTGTTTCGATACACCTATCTCCTTCGTTTTCGTCGGCGTTCCAAGACGCTTCAGTCTCCGAATCGCATGACACCGATCCGGGCATCTTGCACGTGAGACATCTCTCACCAGTACCATCCGTAAACAGCCCGTGAGCGTCTGCGTAGATTGCGGGACCTCCGCAGTGATTACATTCCAGATAATCCGGTTCTTCGCTCACCCTTCACCTTCTCTTTCCAGCCCGAGAATCTTCGCCGCATTGCAGGTTGGGGCGCGGGACAAGGACGGTGCCCAACATCTCTAACGGCGTTACGTCTAAACCAAATCCAAATATTACCGATCCGTGTGACGCAGCCTCTTGCCTACCGTTGTCACGCACAACGCCAAATCGCAGCCGCCCGCGCACAAAACAAACGGAGTTGCAGGACGTCATTGCATACTGCACGACACGAGTCTCCGTGTGCGCTGGTATAAGCAGGACAGTTGGTCGCTCTAGACCGGATTCGACGCATCGGCGCACCCATACATTTCTGGCCTCACCATACGGTGGATTGCAAAATACGTTTTTCGCGTCCCACGAAAGTTTGCTACCATCTTGCGGCAACGCGTAGAACTTCCTTGCGTCGGTCGGGTTGTCTTGTTCTGTACATGGATCTAGATCAATGCGGCCGCCCAGCAATGCGCGGATTGGCTGTAAAACGTAGGCTGGCGTCAACATCCGTTGGCGATCGTGATCGTGCGGTCGCCGACGCTTATTGTTATCAAATCTATGTGCGGCGCGACTCGCAACACCAACCATTTCCACTTCAACATTATCAGTCTTCCTATCGTCGTCGTGTCGCATTAGCCCTTCGCCTCCCTATCCAAGCCCAAAATCAACGCCGCGTCGCAGTTGGCGGCGTGTTCGTAATCAGATCGCGAAGTGCTTCGGCTTACGCGACCGCACTGGTCACACGAAAAATCGAAGTACCCCTCGCCATTGGATATTCGACATATTTGGGTCGTCTGACGGTTGACCGTTTAGCCGTGATGCGGCCCACCGAAAGGAAGTGTCGCGCAATAGCCCCAGCTCTTCGCGGGCTCGCTCCGCTTCGGTGATGTCCTCGTGCTGAGTCTCCTTCGCCCACTCAATCACATCGTCGAGTGCACTCATTGGTTGGCCCGGCCCGTTGCCCAGTACTTTGCATCCGGATGCGTGTCGAAAAGAACCATGCATGATCTGCACGCATCAACCGCTCTGCCAGGTTTGCTCTTGTCCACCTCACCAAAATCGTCTCGCACAAACACGCTAGATGGAGCGCCGTTGCACGCGCAATCGCGATACTGCTCCGGCGTTCGCCATGTTCGGTCGCGCTCCTCAGCCGTGGCAAAGTAGGCGCTCTTCAACATATCGGCGCTACCTTGGTATACGCCAAATCCGACCACGTTGTCGTGTTCGTCGAATACGGTTACCCTATGGTCACTCATCACCCACCACCTTTCGCGTCGGCTTCGATGATGAACGGCGTCACGTCTCCACCTCCAACACGTACTCTTTGCCCGTCAAACCGTACGTTGACGCCACGGCGTTGAGCGCCGTCATTTTCTGCGGCTCGCCAAGCTGGCCATCTGGCAACAACGGACGCAACTCGGGGTGACACTGGACGTGGTACTTTCTCCGCGTTCCGTCGCCGTCTTCCGTGCTGTTGGTCAGCTCAACGACCGTCAACCCGTCGCGCTGGAGCAGTCGGCGCGGCTGGCCGACAGGATCTATATCCTCGTCCAGCACCTTAAATTGGGCATCACGCACGTATCGCCCAAGGCCGTAGCGCTCCACCATCACGCGGCGCACTTCGGCGTTTTGTTCGGCGTGAATCTTATCGACCGTGAGCGCCTCTGGGTGCGTAAAGAGCCACTCCGGAACCCGGACGCCGTGCACCGAGTACAACGAGAACCCGTCACGCCATCGGCAAAACGGTCCGCTATCGTTGTGCGGTCGGCTGCTCTCGTCGACCGTGAGAACTTCCGGAAAATCCGAGATGATACAGAATTCTTTGTGCATCCAGCGCGGGCCTGTCAGCTCCGCGAGCGTTTCGTAGTGCTCCCATTTTGAGTAGTCGAGAGGGAGCTTTGCGACGTGTCGGAAAAACGAGAGGAACGCAGGGTAACCGGCCCACTGATTGCCGCCGTTGCGCATCCAATACGCGTTGTATGCAGCAAGTCTTCCAGCCATCTCGTCAACGCCGAAGATTTCCTTCGCGACCGCCCGAATAGTGCGGTCGATGTTTGAATACCAATGCGCGTTCAGATCGGCATCTAACGTGGCAGCGACCGTGGCATCTAACGTGGCATCGCGCGTGGCAGCGTCCGTGGCAGCGTCCGTGGCATCGCGCGTGGCATCGCGCGTGGCATCGTCCGTGGCATCGCGCATGGCATCGCGCGTGGCATCGAGCGTGGCATCGCGCGTGGCAGCGCGCGTGGCAGCGCGCGTGGCATCGAGCGTGGCATCGCGCGTGGCAGCGTCCGTGGCATCGAGCGTGGACGATCCCGCCCGTTTGGCCCATATCAACGCCGCAAATCCGGCCGCAACCTGTCCAACAATCGGCGAAGGCACGAAAACGATACGGTTACGCGGAGGCGGCTTCAGCTTCGCCGCTTCGTACAATCCAACAACCGCATCACGCGCTTTTTCGCGTTCCGCTCCCGTCATCGGCGCCGTACGCATCGCATTTGCAATCCACTTGTCGCGCCACGGCGCCAACTGCGCGCGATGTTCTTCGGTCAGCTCGTATTTTTTCTTAGCCATGACTCAATCAGCCACCCTTTCCGACGCCGCACGCTCTGAATCCCACGAACGCTGAATGCGAATCTCGTACATGCCTTTGCCCAACAGAATCGGCGTGTGACGTGGAACGCCGTTTACTTCGCCGCCATCCACGCGCACTTCAGCTCCGGTTGTCGGCACGTGAAGAAATCGCGCAGATGTCGCCTTGTAATTGAACAGCTTGGCACCTTTGCCGAAGACTTGATGATGGTGTCCGCTGGTCTCACCTTCAGCGAGAACCACGCCACGAGCATCCTTCGCAAGTTCGCCGCCTTCTGGTGCGGCCTTGCGCTGGATTAGAATTACGTCGCCTTGTCGAAAAATCTTCATTTCAATCCCCTTCTCCCTTAATTTCCTCACTAAGCTCTATCGCTTTGCTTACTCATCGCCCCGCCCTCCGTGCACCGGCCAATACGTGAGGAGCCGCGCGTTCGGCCGCGGCTTTGGCGGCGCGAAATGTTTTTGCTCGCCCACGCCGATGAGCGCCCGCCGTTTGTTGGAAAACAGCGCTAACGCTCCAGCCTTTTTCGAGGATGCCTACGTAATAGACGTGCATAACAATGACCGTTTCACCTTCGTGTGTACGGCGCTCGTACCCGTCGAACGTCTCTTGCCACTTCGCATCACCCATTCGGCACCTCCTCAGGTCGCGCGATGCGGCAGAGAACGCGTGCGTCTGATCGTGAAGAAATTATGTGCGTCACAAAGCGCCATGCTTTTTGAGACTGGGGCCCATCGTCCATATGCCGCTGGAGCCCGTGCGCCCCATAGCAATTAACCCATCGGTACATGCTGTCGGAAACGCCTCCGCCAACAACCACAGCCTTCCCCTCCGCCAATCGCCTCAGTACCCACGCCGTAGACCGCTCGCGCATTGGGTTGGTTTTGCGGGTGGTGCAGTAGACGGGGACGATAGATATAGACGGTCCCTTGTATGGATTGTTTCGGATAGACCGCTCAGCGTCCGCGCGAGTAACAAATCTTGTGCGCACCGTTATGTCGTAAGACCAATAAACCTCTGGAACCTCATGCGTGAGGTACTCCGTCACGCCATCTATGCCATCGCGCTTCACCACCCAAAAGTCAGGAGTGCGCGTTGTCATGGCTCGTCTCCACAAAGACCTCGAATGGACGCCGCAAGCAATGCCGCGTTGCGGCGCATCTCGGAAAGCTCATCGCATACTTCAGCCAACAGCTCATCGCTAACCTCTTCGCGCTTCCCAACCTTCGCATTCGTTGCTTTGCACGAACTCATGATTCGTCCCCCGCGTTCTTGATCCACCAGGACGCATAGTCCATTGAGACCGCGCCGTCATCGACGCGCCAAACGGTCGCATAGTCGTCTTCCGCCGGTCCGCAGATCGACGCCGTTGCATAGACGGTGACTCGTCTTTCATGGCGGGTTCCAACGTATCTCCATCCCATTCCGTATCGCTCCGCCGTCCACGCCCAGCCCGGCACCTCGGAGCGCAACTCGCAAAGCCTCACAGCCCGTCCCCCCGCAACGCGGCGCGTAACTCGTCGAGAACATAGTCAGCGGCGGCTTCCATATGCACGTCCGTAAATCGAGGCCCCCGCGATAGAAGCGCTTCGGCACGGCTGACTGATCGATCTGCCTCGCCAGCCCGCCCGATCCACTCGTCCATCTCGTCGAGCAAGTGCCCAACGCGCGCGCCAAGGCCGTCGAAGATGACCGCGCGCCCGTCCAGCGCGTCGAGCACTTCGCGCAGCCTCACGTCCTCCGGCTTCGCCAGCTCATCGGCGAGGCTCTCGATGCGCATCGCCATCGACTCGACCTGACTCGCCAGTGAGGCATTCTCCGAGCTGAGGTGGCCACAGTTTGACCGCAGGGTCTCATTCTCTCGACGCCACGGGGCGACCGCTTGCGCAACGGCTCGGCACTCCATGCCGCCTGGCGAGGGACACCGGGCGAGGTTCACGGGCGGCTCTAACTTGTCCTCGTCCCCAAAGCCGGTTGGGCGAGCGCAGACCGAGCAGACACTTTCGTCGATCATGGCGCGCCTCCCTCTCCGATCCATGACTCTACGGCGCGCAGAGCCGAGACGATCCGGTGGGAGCCCGACTGCCCGGCTGTCGCGTAGAGCGACTGCACCGCGAGAGCATCGGCGGCGTTGATGCCGCTCGCCCGCAGCGCGTCCCCCAGTCGCGAGTCCAGATCGGCGCGCCGCTTGAGCTCGCGCAACGCGCGATCGCCAGCCGCCTGGTCGTCGTGCCACTGGGAATTACTCACGACACACCTCCGCTGTTAACCGCGCGCTTCGTTCGCGCGGTGTAAAATTTCGGGTCG
>ERZ650308.59-NODE-59-length-57862-cov-37.851575_pt1 | contig 57862 bp, 42 predicted proteins | sample MGYA00376244_ERZ650308 | MGnify/ENA primary metagenome ERZ650308 (study PRJEB26733, sample SAMN07839295) | wastewater metagenome | biome: small river; feature: stream; material: water | place: USA: North Carolina | collected 2016-04-26 ... | reverse complement strand
ACAATTGCTGGCGACCAATACAGTTTTGTTGTTTTGGAAAAACGACTGTTGTTAGCTGTAAACTGAACTTTTTTAGGAAAAAACGGTCCAACCATGCCTTGGTCGCGTCCTACAAAATAACGCTTCAGTTGTTGGATTGAATTTCCAACCAACCGCAGGCGGTTTAAATTGTGTGAAGCGTTGTCACAACACGGATATTGGTGGTGGTACAACAAAACTTCTTGGGTATTCGACTGAATTTTATATGCCAAAATATGACCAATTTCCTTGAACAAGCGCGTGACAACTCCTTTCTTTGTTCCGTAAATCTCCAAGTATTCTTTATCGTCGTCGGTTGAAATATAACCATTGAAAATCAACTCCGGTAAGCCATCTGTGTTCATGTCAATTAAGCGGTACAAGGCTGAAAAATGCGTGTAATAGGTTGCGAAATCAGCTTGCGGATCGTAGGCTTTTGTACCAACATGATCCAATAAATCGGCATCAAACAAATACTTGATCATCGATTTTTTCAGCGACTCGTTTTCTTGAGTGATGTCATCCAAATTTGTCAAAGGATTTGGAATGAACAATGCTGGATCAACACGCTTCATCGAAACACTTGCAAAAAGCGTCAGTTGCGCACCAATACAAAAGGAAATTAAAGCAGTTTTCATGTGGTTAATTTGAAAAAAAAGAGGTTGCCAGTTCACCCGACAACCTCTTTCAAGTCTTGTTATTTTTTTGTCGATTTTTTTGCTGGATGAGCAATCGTCAGCGTCAACAAAGCTGCGCCTTCTTCAATATCCAACACAATCGTATCGCCTTCTTTTAAGTTGGCTTTGATGATTTCTTCCGCTAACGGATCTTCGATGTATTTTTGAATTGCTCGTTTCAACGGACGCGCTCCAAATTTCTCATCGTATCCTTTGTCCACAATGAAATCTTTTGCTTTTTCAGTCATCGAAGCACTGTAGCCCAATTCATGAATACGCGCAAATAATTTAATCAATTCCAAATCAATGATTTTGTGAATGTTTTCACGTGTCAACGAATGGAAGATGATCATGTCGTCGATTCTGTTCAAGAATTCAGGTGAAAACGCTTTTCGTAAGGCATTTTGAATCACCGATTTTGCATTTTCATCGCGCGCTTCTTCACGTGCTTTTGTACCAAATCCAACGCCTGAACCGAATTCAGCTAATTGACGTGCGCCAATGTTCGACGTCATGATTAAAATCGTGTTTTTGAAATCGATTTTACGTCCCAATCCATCCGTCATGTGACCATCATCCAATGCTTGTAACAACAAGTTAAATACATCTGGATGTGCTTTTTCGATTTCATCTAACAAGACGATAGAATACGGTTTTCTACGCACCTTTTCAGTCAATTGTCCACCCTCTTCGTATCCAACGTATCCTGGAGGCGCTCCAACCAAACGAGAAATCGAGAATTTCTCCATGTATTCAGACATGTCAATGCGAATCAACGCGTCTTCTGTATCGAATAAATATTTCGCTAATACTTTCGCTAATTGCGTTTTACCAACACCCGTTGGACCTAAGAAAACAAACGAACCAATTGGTTTATTGGGATCTTTCAAACCAGCACGGTTGCGTTGAATAGCTTTCACTACTTTTTCCACAGCCTCGTCCTGTCCAATGACTTTTCCTGTTAATTCCTGCGCCATTGTTGCCAATTTGCCCATTTCCGTTTGTGCAATACGCGTTACTGGAATACCACACATCATCGAAACGACCTCAGCAACATGCTCTTCTGTTACGACAACACGTTTCGCTTTCGAATCTTCTTCCCAACGTTTTTTTGCTTCGTCTAACAGATCTTGAATTTTGCGCTCTTCGTCACGCAAACGAGCAGCTTCTTCGTATTGTTGCGATTTTATCGCTTGATTTTTCTGTTCTTTTGTCGTTTCAATTTGCGCTTCGATATCAATGATTTCTTGCGGCACATGAATATTTGTCAAGTGAACACGCGAACCCACCTCATCCAAAGCATCGATTGCTTTATCTGGTAAATGACGATCTGTGATGTAACGTTCCGTTAATTTCGCACAAGCTTCCAAGGCTTCTGGCGTATACGTTACCATGTGGTGTTCTTCGTATCGTTCTTTGATATTTTGAAGGATTTGAACCGTTTCATCAATTGTAGTTGGTTCGATCAATACTTTTTGGAAACGACGTTCCAAAGCACCATCTTTCTCAATGTATTGGCGGTATTCATCCAAAGTAGTTGCACCAATCGCTTGCATTTCTCCACGTGCCAAAGCAGGTTTGAACATGTTTGACGCATCCAACGAACCGCTTGCGCCACCCGCACCAATTATGGTATGGATTTCGTCGATGAACAAAATGATGTCTGGATTTTTTTCAATCTCTGCCATCACCGCTTTCATGCGTTCTTCAAATTGTCCACGGTATTTTGTTCCCGCAACAAGTGAAGCTAAGTCTAAAGAAACAATGCGTTTGTTAAACAACACACGAGACACTTTTCGTTGCACGATACGCAAAGCTAAACCTTCAGCGATTGCACTTTTACCAACTCCTGGCTCACCAATCAAAATTGGATTGTTCTTTTTACGACGTGATAGGATTTGCGAAACGCGTTCTATTTCTTTTTCACGGCCAACAATTGGGTCAAGTTTTCCAGCTTCTGCCATTTTGGTTAAATCTCTTCCGAAATTATCCAGTACAGGGGTTTTCGATTTCGGGTCAGCCGATTTACGTTGACTAGCGCCAAAAGACTGCTCCTCTTCGTCAGCCGAACCCGGCATTTCAGCACGAGGGATGTTGTTTTCGTCTATCATATCAGTTAGTTCTTCTTTAACAGTATTGTAATTCACTCCATATCGGTTAAGCGTTGCACAAACAACCGAATCATCGTCTTTCAACATAGAAAGCAATAAATGCTCGGTACCAATGAGTGGACTTTTAAATAATTTTGCTTCAAGGTACGTAATTTTGAGCAGACGCTCAGCTTGTTTGACAAGTGGAATATTTGCACCTGGCGGCGAACTGATACGAGCTGTTTCGGACAATTGTTTGTCCAGCTCATTTTTCAATTGGGCCAAGTTCAAATTAAATCCTTTCAAAATGCGTACGGCATTCCCTTCTCCTTCTCTTAAAATACCGAGAAAAAAATGTTCCACGCCAATAAAATCGTTCCCAAGACGCAGGGCTTCTTCTCGACTAAAGGTCAAGACATCTTTTACACGTGGCGAAAATTTTGCTTCCATACACTTTATTAGTTGACAACTATTATAACGCAAAACTGCATCTTACAAATATATAAAAGGTAAAAATGTTAATAACTGGTTTGATTTAGCATTTTTACACCACTTTTTGTTAGTAAAAATCATTAACCACCTCTTTTTTGTAGCGGTAAAAAAGCTAATTTCGAACCTTGCTTTAGCACATGTTTGCAAATTGCAGACTCAACAATCGTGCATTATTTAAAATTATGACAAGATGGCAGATGGAGAAAAGATAATCCAGATTAACATCGAAGATGAAATGAAATCGGCGTACATCGATTATTCGATGTCTGTAATTGTATCACGCGCGTTACCAGATGTTCGTGATGGATTCAAACCAGTTCACCGCCGGGTATTATACGGAATGCAGGACTTAGGAGTTTATTCCAATCGTCCGTACAAGAAATCAGCGCGTATCGTTGGTGAAGTATTAGGAAAGTATCACCCACATGGTGATAGTTCGGTATACGACACAATGGTGCGTATGGCTCAATCTTGGTCGTTGCGTTATCCATTAGTTGACGGTCAAGGTAACTTCGGTTCAGTCGATGGTGACAGTCCAGCAGCAATGCGTTATACAGAGGCTCGTTTGCGTAAGATTGCAGAGGAAATGTTGGATGATTTGGAAAAAGAGACGGTTGATTTCGCTCCCAACTTCGATGATTCATTACAAGAACCTACTGTTTTACCTTCGAAAATTCCGAATTTATTAATCAATGGATCTTCTGGTATTGCAGTTGGTATGGCAACAAACATGGCGCCGCACAACTTAACAGAAGTGATTGATGGTATTGTTGCTTATGTTGACAACAAAGAAATCGAAGACGAAGAATTGTTGAATTACGTAAAAGCGCCCGATTTCCCTACAGGTGGAATTATCTATGGTGTTGATGGTGCGCGTGAAGCATTGTTGACAGGTCGTGGACGTATCGTCATTCGTGGAAAAGCTGAGATTGAGGAATCAGGAGGTCGTGAGCAAATCATTGTAACTGAAATTCCTTACTTGGTGAACAAAGCAGAAATGATTAAAAAAACTGCTGAGTTAGTTAATGACAAGAAAATCGAAGGCATTTCTGACATTCGTGATGAATCAGATAGAAATGGAATGCGAATAGTCTTTGAATTAAAAAGAGATGCAATTCCAAATGTTGTTTTAAACAAATTATACAAATTCACTGCGCTTCAAAGTTCGTTCTCTATCAACAACATTTGTTTGGTAGATGGTCGTCCACGTATGGTGAATTTGAAAGACATGATTTCAGCATTCGTTGCTTTCCGCCACGAAGTTGTTGTTCGTCGTACCAAATTCGATTTACGCAAAGCAGAAGAGCGTGCTCATATCTTAGAAGGATTGATCATTGCTTCGGATAATATTGACGAAGTAATCAAAATGATTCGTGACTCAAAAAGTCCGGAAGAAGCGCGTGAGCGTTTGATGACTCGTTTTGGTTTGTCTGATATTCAATCGCGTGCAATCGTTGAAATGCGTCTACGCCAATTAACAGGTCTTGAACAAGACAAGTTACGTGGTGAATATGCAGATTTGATGGCTTTGATCGCTGACTTGAAAGATATTTTAGCAAACGAAGATCGTCGTATGCAAATCATCAAAGATGAGTTGTTAGAAATTCAAGCGAAATATGGCGATGCACGTCGTTCACGTATTGAATATTCTGCATCTGAAATGCGTATGGAAGATTTGATTCCAGATGAAGAAGTGGTAATTACTATTTCACATGCTGGTTACATCAAACGTACAAGCTTAGACGAATACAAAGTACAAAGTCGCGGTGGTATGGGATCGAAAGGATCCGCTACACGTGACAAAGATTTCTTGGAGCACTTATTTGTTGCAACCAATCACAACTACTTATTAATCTTTACGGAAAAAGGTCGTTGTTTCTGGATGCGTGTGTTTGAGATTCCAGAAGGAAACAAAACATCAAAAGGAAGAGCTATCCAAAACTTATTGAACATCGAACAAGACGATAAAATCAAAGCGTATGTGAAAGTCAAAGATTTGACGGACAAAGAATACGTTGAGAATAACTTCATCGTCATGTGTACGAAACAAGGTATCATTAAGAAAACGTCATTAGAAGCATATTCTCGTCCACGTGCAAACGGTATCAACGCAATCACTATTCGTGAAAACGATGAATTATTAGAAGCACGTTTGACAGACGGAACAAATGAAATGGTTTTGGCGACGAAAGCTGGTCGTGCAATTCGTTTCAACGAAGCAAAAGTTCGACCTATGGGTAGAAATGCTTCGGGTGTTCGTGCTGTAACATTACAAAGTGATGCAGATGCTGTAGTTGGAATGATTTGCGTGAAAGATAACGCTGAAACAATCATGGTTGTATCAGAAAAAGGTTATGGAAAACGTTCGTTCTTAAACGATCCAGAAGATGGTGAACCAGTTTACCGCATCACTAATCGTGGTGGTAAAGGTGTGAAAACAATTAACATCACTGATAAAACAGGTCCTTTATTAGCAATCAAAACAGTTGCTGACGAAGATGACTTGATGATTATCACAAAATCAGGTGTTACCATTCGTATGCACATCGATGGCATCCGTGTAATGGGAAGAGCTGCTCAAGGTGTTCGTTTGATCAACTTGAAAGGAACAGCAGAAATTGCTGCCGTAGCGCGTGTTCCAAGAGCCGATGAGGAAGAAGGCGAAGCTGGTGAAATCATTGACGATGCAACTATCGACACAACTGAAACAGAGAACTCAGAAGAAAATACTGAAACTTCTGAAGATTAAATTTATGGAATTTCAACTATTATGCATCTGAGAAGATGGCATAATAGTTGATTCATTTCAAAAAAAGGTAACATGAAAACAGTAAATTCCAATTACAAAAATTTGCTTTTGGGGATTTTAACGCTTGCAAGTACGAGCGTAATAGCACAAAAGAAAAGTGAAACAGATGCAGCATTGGCTTTCAGAGCAATTGATAATGCAATGCGCACAAACGATATTGATGCTGCAAAAAAAGCAACGCTGAAAGCAAAAGGATTTATCGATCAAGCAGCTGTTCATCCTGAGACAGAAAAAAGTCCAAAAACATTGTACTTAAAAGGCGAGATTTATTCGTACATCTACCTATTCCGTCAAATGAACGATGCAGCTTTTAACGAAGCAACTCCAGTAGATGCTGTTGATATTGCAATCGCTTCTTTTGCAACAAGCTTTACTTCCTCTGATAAATTTGATGGAGAAATTACAAGTTCAGTTGGCAATGCTAAAAACATGTTAATTACGCAAGGGAATACATTCTATGATGCAAAAGAATATGCAAAAGCAATGGATTTATACGATATCAGCGCTAAATATTCTACGGCAATCAATATGATGGATACTGCAGCTATTTATAATGCTGGTCTTTGTGCGCAACTTTCTGAAAATTGGTTAGTCGCTGCTGCACGATTTAAAACGTGTGCTGAAGTAAACTACCGTCCAGATTTAACTTATTTGAATGCTGCTACTTCATACATTCGTGCAGAGAAAAAAGAAGAAGCAATGGAATTTTTGAAAGTTTCCATTCAAAAAGCACCTTCAAACAAATACTTGTTTTGGACTTTAGGAACTATTGCTATGGATATCAACGACGATAAATTAGTGGAAGATAACCTGAAAAAAGCAATTGAATTAGATCCTAAATATTCGGATGCATATTTCAACTTAGGAAGTTACTTTTTTGGAAAAGGAATTGATTTGCGTAAACAAGCAAACGAAGTAAGCGGTCCTAAACAAGCTGAATTATTAGCGAAAAGTTTGGAGTACTACAACATCGCAAGTTCACCTTTGGAAAAATATTGTGAATTGGTTCCCAAAGATAAAGATGTATTAAAAAGCTTGTGGCAAATTTTCAGAACATTGAAAAACACTGAAAAAGAAGCGAAATACAAAAAATTGTACGAAGAAGCATAAGCTTATTCAAGATAGTTGAAAGCACTCACTTTGTGGGTGCTTTTTTTTTGAGTAGAATTGCTAACGAATGATATCGTTGTGACGTGGAATTAATTAACCAAATTGATTTTCAATTGTTTAACAAAGGTCTGTCTGCAGCTTTACCACAATTTACCAGGGTAACTAGTTTACAGATCCAAACACTAAAAAATTAGAATTGGATTAACGGTAAAACTATTAAAGTCTTATTTCTTTATCGTTGAATAATCCGCTTGAACTATTTTCTTGAATGCAGCTTTACTGAACGCTTTGTCGTTAATTCCGTTGTATTCTTTGATAATGTTTCCATTCCAAATATAGAAAACAGCAGGTGTGTCGCGATTTCCAACTACTGTCCAAAACGTTGCAATATCCAAAACTTTATTCGTATATTTTTTACCTGCAAAAGCAAAGAAATCTGGAATCAATTCCGATTCTTCGTCCATAAAAGCAATGTTTATTTCGGGAAAATCTTTAATTTGATTTTTCAATTGCGTCAATTGCTTTGCCGTTTCTTTGCAATGCTCACAACCAGGAGCGAAGAAACACAAAATTTTACGTCCTTTATCAATTGATGGGAATACTTGTGAAAAACCAGATTTTGAAGCTTTCGGTTCTTCTTTTTTCACAACAACTGTATCGATAGCTTTTGTGTTGATGGTTGAAACTGTATCAATTACAACCGGTTCTTTTATTACTGTCGTATCGATGGAAACTTCCTCGTTAACAAGCGCTTTTACTTTAGATGCAGGCTTCATTCCAACCATAAAAACAATCATGATACAAGCAAATGTAACAGTTGAAAGCACCCACCAATTGCGTTTATCGTTGTGTTTTGTAGCGATTCCAAATAAATACGTTAACACACCCATTGCAAAGATGTTTTTGATCAACGCTTGTAACGGTGTCATCGGAAGCAGCGTTCCAAAACAACCACAGTTTCCTTTGTTTCCTGTTGTTAGTATTTCGTATGACAATTGAATAGAAAAAATCAACAACAACAAAGTCGTAGCAGGAACGATGAGGCGTTTGTAAAAATTTTGTTGCAGTATTAAAATTCCTAGAGCAAATTCACAACCTATCAATGTACGTGAAAACCAAGCACCAAAATCTTGACTGAATCCCATCGGAACCAATTGCTTAATTTCAAAAGTAGTCAATGCAAAAAATGGCGAAGGATATAATTTAGCCAAAGCTGAAACTAAAAAAAGCAAAGAAATAATGATGCGTAGTGACCATTCTATTTTATTGTTTGCTTTTTTCACTTGTAATTCAGTTGTTTCCATACTACGATTTTTTAGCTAAATTAAAATATACTTCCTTCAAAACATTCGTTTCGGAATGAATTATGAAAAGATTAACAAAAGTGTTTAGCTCTTTTTGACGAATTTTGTCAAAATATAGATCGATTGTCCATCAACTTTTCCTTCAATCAAGGTTGCATCATCGTGAACTAATCGGATATTACGTACTGCAGTTCCTCTTTTAGCTGTGATAGTTGAACCTTTCACATCTAATTCTTTGATCAACACAACGGTATCTCCCATTTGAAGAACGACACCATTTGAATCAACATGTTTCAAGGCTTCTTCGTCTTCCATTCCTTCTTTTGCCCATTCCAATGTATCCTCTTCTAAGTAAATCATCTCTAACAAATCAGCTGGCCAGCCTTCGTTTTTTAACTGATTCAACATACGAAAAGCAATTACTTTTACAGCCTCAACTTCACTCCACATGCTGTCATTCAAACATCTCCAATCCGTTGCAACAACTGGTTGTATTCCTGCTAATTGATCGGCAAGATTTTTTGTGATATAAACGTATTCATCCGCATTTAATCCAGCTTTGGGAGCGACTAAAAAATGAGTCAAATTTTCTGTTGCACCACTTAATTCACAACTATTTCCACTTCTTGCTATTAATTCTTTTTCAAATTTCATCTGACTTCTTTTTACTGGATTTATACGCTAATTTGCGCAAAGATAGTGATTTCAAACGAATTTTTTAGTCTGAATTTTTATTCGAATTTCATTCAGCTAAGTAAAATATATCGTTTAATTTAGTGCTTCATAAAACACATTTTATTAACCAAATTCAATTACATGAAAAAAATCAACATGATTGTTTGTGCAGTATTATTACTTGCAGGAACGCAACAAGCAAGTGCTCAAATTTCATTGGGACTAAATGCTGGAATGTTATCCACAACTGGAAATAGTCCAAACAATGTCAATTATCCAGGTTTTACAATTTCAGGTAAATATGGCATTAACGATAATATCAGAGCGGGATTATCTATCAGTACATTTAGTAAAAAAACAACGTACGCTGCTGGTCCTTTCACTCCAGGATATTCGGTCACAAGTCGCATTTCACCAATTACACTAACTGGAGAATATTTGTTTCTAACCGATGCTTTTCGACCGTATGCTGGTTTGAATGTTGGACTTTACACCAATCGAGTTAATGTTAACCCGGGAAGCAATTCAAGTGAATCAGGTGTTGGAATAGCACCTGTTATTGGAGCTGATTACAAATTCAACGAAAATCTATTTGTCAATTTAAACATTCGATATCATCTTGTATTCGAAAATCCGACAAGTAAGTTGTTCTCAAGTGAAATTGGAATCGGCTATCAATTTTAAAAAAAATGCCCCAGCTCAGTTGGGGCATCTTTTTATTGCTTAATAAAATTACCTATTCGTTGCCCAAGTTCACCTGTTAAACGAATCATGTAATAACCTGGTTTAACTTGATCCAAGAGTAAATCTTTTGCGTATGAATTATTGGTGTTGCTAACTGTTTCAGTTGCCACTACTCGACCGTTCATATCTAATACTTCAATGTAAGCAGAAGCGCCAATATTTCCAGTGTATTCCATTCTAATTTTATCATTCGCTGGATTAGGGAACAACATGAATTCATCTGATAAATTAGTTTCATCAATTGAAAGTGCAAAACCAACTGTAAAGTCATAACGGTGGTAATGCCCGAAATCTCCAGGGAATGTTTCCATCATCGCTCCACCAATTTTACGAATTCGAAATGAACCCGCAGTCTCCCCCTCTACTTGTTGGGAATACCAGAAATTAATTCCATCGTGATCGGAATCTTCCAAAATAATCGAATAACAACCAGGAGCCAAATTGAACGTGTCTTTGTAATCAGTTGAATTAGTTAAAGTCGTACGTTGAAAAACAACAGTTCCATTCGCATCAATCAATTTCCATTTATTTTCTGCTGCTTTGTTATTGGTTACATTCCAAACATAAAACGGACCATCGATGTATTCAGGTTTGGTATAATTTGCTGTTTGGTAATTATTCGCTGCGTATTCATCCAAATCAGGGTATCCTCCAACGGCATAAATTTGAGCATTAAATTTATTTGCAGGATTTGCTCCATACCACCAATTGCCATCAGTTATCGGAATTTCAACAATTTCTTTTTCTAAAAACGCTAAATTACCCGACCAATGATATTCAGCCCAAACACCATAGGTAACCCAACAACGAATGATACAAGATGTTAAAGGAGCAGAACCATTGTTTTGAATGATGATGCGTGGGTTCGAACAAGTTGGATTCCATTTCCCATAATATTCGTAATTATTCGGATTCAAGATATCTACAATTCCAGCATCATGAGTAAAATTCGGTGCTGAATAAGAAACTAAATCCATCGCAACAATATAATTTCCAGCTCCTTGAGCAAGATCATTTGCTGGAACATCTTCAATATCATAATCCAATAAAACGGTGTCGCCACCATGCACAAAAGGTGTCAACTCATGATCGTATTCTTTGACCATATCTCCTGGACACCATCCCTCTCTGGCATAAGGCCATGTTCCACCTTGACCAATGTTGGGATTGTCACCACAAGCCGATTCTTCCCAAATATCCCAAGTAAAACGAGGTACTCCGTTTACTATTAGTTGGTGGTCTTTCGGATCCCATTCGCAACAATTAGTCGTTCCGTTGTGTCCATGACCAGTAAAACGGGTTTTTATTTTAAACATCTCAGACGAATCAGCTAAAATAACGGGAACTTCACTTAATACTTGATCATTATCCATCGCGCTATATGTGTAGCTTTTGTAATTTGACCAAATTGGTGCTATATCATGAACATCACGCGCAGGTATTCCTTCAACAAATGCAAATTTCAAATCCAATAATTCTTGCGTATTGTGTGCAGCTAAATCAACCAATCCTTTTAAGTATTTTTGATAATCGGTGACATCATAAATCCAAGTAAAACCATTTGGACCCAAATCAAAACCAATACCATATGGTGTTATGTAACGTCCAATTTCGACTTCATTAACAACTTCGTATGGTGGTTTGAAATACATGATTGTATCATTAACTAAAGTCTGATTGAAGCCATTATTGCTTGAACCAATTACTAATCCAGTTGAAGTTAACGTGTCAATTGTACCTTGTGTATATGTTTTTTGATTGTTTGTTATGATGAAATTATTATCACCTGGTGCATAATGAAATAGCACATTGGTTTCTGGAAACAATGTAGTTAACACCGAATCCGAAACTGGATTGGTGTATGTACCTTGTATAAAAGTCGTTTTTGGAGCTTGTGTAATACTTGTCACTCCACAAACTGGATTTGCTTCAGCTTGAATCATTGCTACATCCGAACACATTGCCATTCGGTTATGACCAGATTTGTCCAACGCTGCGCGTTCATCATCAAAATCGTAATACAATTCCAAAGCTGCATATTGCGGATGAGAAGGATCGATTTTCTTGTTTTTCCAAAGATTAATCGTTGGTGCATCCAAAGCAGTGGTCCAAATTGAAAATTCATCGATATCCCCTTTGTACTGATAATTTCCATTCCAATTGGAACCCAATCGAAAACGATCAACAACTCCGATTGGTCTATTTAAGCCAGTTCCAGAATGCCACAATGTTCCGTCTTTGTAAATGAACATTTGTCCTGTTGATGTCTTTTTCACAAAAGCCCAATGATGCCAAACATTGTCAATTTCATTTGCTGTCGCAGCTTTCGATATACGATCGTAAGTAGTGGTAAATCCAGCATCAAAATAAATGGTATTATCCGACCAAGGCATGTGAATATTGAACAAGCGGTTATTCAAACTATCAACAGCTTCTAAAATCGAAGTACTTGTTCCGTAACTTCCATTTCCTTTAGCCCAAAAGCTAATGGTTACATCGCCGCCTAAATCAACATTATTCATGTTTACTTCGGCGTAATTTGTTGCATTTGTTCGAAACACTCCATTATCATTAGAAAAAAGCAACGATGATGCAGTTGAAGTAACTGCTTCTAAATCTAATTGAGTAAGCGTGAAATTTGGATCAACAAACGATAATTCAATGATAAGATTACTTGTGCCATCGTAATTAAAACCTTGCGAAAAATGTAAGGTTTGTTGACCAGCAGAAAGGTTTGTCAAATTATCATTAAAAACAGCTGTGAAACCAGTTGTTTCAAATGATGTAAGCGTTGATAAATTGGTTGATTTCAATTGGATTTGTACTCCTTCTAATTTTGAAAGTGCTTGTAGAAAATTCAATTTCAACCCTTGTATGTTTCCTGCAACAACTCCAGCATTTGCTAAATCACTTGCAGTAATAATCCATTGGATTTTCGCTCCATTTGTTCCGAAATTCACCCATTTTATAGGAGTTGAAGTAGTTCCATTGATTGCATGATTCGTTATTGAAATTGGCAATCTTCTACTTCTATTTTTCCATTGTTTATCGAAATAAACTTGATTTGAAAAAGAATAGTTCAGTGGAGATTGCGTGTTTACTTTGAATAAGGAACCATTCACTTGAACGGAATCCATTACTCCTGTATGATCAAAAATACGTGTATAAGTTAAATAATCCCATTCACCACAATTATATTGATCCCAAGTAGTCAAAGGGCTACATTTCAATTTATAATACATCAACACTTTTTCAAAACGCTTGTTTTCTAGCGATGCAGGAAACTGAAAATTTGCTCTTCTTGACGTGATACTATCAAAAGTAAAAGTTTGCACCCAAGTTGTATCTTGTTGAGCAATCGCTTGAAGTCCCAGAAAAAAAAGGACTATTGATTTAATATACTTATTCATTGTATGTAATTGTGATTGTGATTTTATCGTATCAAATTGACTGCGCCATTTATTATTTTGACATTATCACTTTCAGATAATCCTAGACGTAGTACCCATGCATAAGTGCCTTCAGGACATTTTAAACCGTTGTATGTTCCATCCCAACCTTCTGTCAAATCAGTTGTTTTAAAAACCACTTCTCCCCATCGGTTATAAACTTCAAAAGAAACTTCATCTTGATCTACTCCAGCAAAAACGATCGCTTCAAATATATTGTTGTGTTCATCTCCATCAGGAGTAAATGTATTTGGTACGTAATACAACAGTTGATCTTTTACTGTTACTATATGTGTTGCTGTATCGACACAACCATGAATTGATGTTACTTGAAGAACAACCGAATAATCACCAACATCTCCTAATGGATAATCATGAGAAGGATCTGAAGTTGATGCATACGACCCATCACCAAAACTCCAGAAATTTGAAGCGTTTAACGTGGATAAATTATTGAATTGAACAGTTGGTTCTTGTGAAAAAACTTGTTGCGGAGCAAACGAAAACGCAGCATTTGGTATTTCATATACACAAATCATGTTGGTCTTTTGTTTGGTGACAGTACATAAATTATCTGCAGTTACAGTTAACTCAACTGTGTAACAATTTGGATTTGGATAATCAATTGTATTTCCAGTTGCAGAGGTACTTGTTTGTCCGTTGCCAAAATCCCAAAAATAAGTTAAGTTACCTTGAGCATTCGTCAAATCAAAAAATGAAACACTCAACGGTTCGCATCCTTCAACAACTGTTGAAGAAAAATCTACTTGTGGTACTTGGGTGATATCAACAAAAACAGTAGTTGTGTCGTTTTGACAGGTTGAATCTGCTATAAGTAGTTGATTTATTTCATACAATCCATCATTCAGATTTCCAACTGATAATTGTTGTGTAGCTTCATTGAATGCAAATTCAATATTGATCGTAGAATACGTCCAATCAATTCCATAACTTGATGTTGAGTTGAAATTAATCACCAATGATGCTAATACGGATGGTGTATTGCAGAAATGAACATTACTATTTGCGATTGCTACTGGTTGTTGATTAACAGTTAATACATATTCAGCTGTATCATTGGGACAAAATACTCCAGAAACAACGTATTGAAAATCAAATTGCCCTGCTGTATTAGCGATGGTTAAAGACCCATTAGCATTTAGCGTTCCAGTAAAATTAGTGGTGTACCAATTTCCATTCACGGTAGCAGCATTATCACGGATATCAACTAAATTAAAGTTAGCTTGTGTTGAACAAATTGTAGCAACACTATCTTGACCTGCTGTTTTTATTGGCTCAACAGACAATACAATTTGATCACTTTTACTACAGCCAAATTGATTGGTTACAACTACAGAATAAGTACCAGCGGTATGTGCAACAAGGGTTTGATTTGTCGTGCTATTGTTCCAAAGATAAGTAGCTCCTGCATTTTGTGCATTTAATGTAACCGAATCAATCGAACAAAAAGTAGCATCTGGACCTAAATAAACCGTTGGATTAGGATGAACAACCAATGTAATATTTGCAGTGTCATTCGGACAAAATGTTCCTGTTACAACGTATTTAAAATTATACGTTCCTGGTGTTCCATTTAAAATTATCTGACCTGTTGGAGGAATAGCACCTGTAAAATTCGGACTTGACCAAACACCATTAGCAGTTGCTGAACTTGACAATAAATTTCCTAAATTATAGGATAATTGAGAAGAACAAATGGATGCTGTTGAATCTCTTCCTGCTGTTTTAATTGGTTCAACAGTTAATATAACTTGATCACTACCAGAACATCCCGCAGCATTGGTAACTGTAACCGAATAAGTACCCGAAGTGTTGGTTTGAATGGTTTGAGTTGTTAATGAATTACTCCACAAATAGGTACAACCAGGATTTTGAGCATTGAAAGTTACTGGAGTTGAACTACACGTGTTTTGGTCCAAACCTAAATTTACAGTTGGATTGGTACCAAAATTTACAACAACCGTATCTCTTGAATAACAAATTGGTCGAAAAGTAATATCATCAATTGCAAAGTCATTCCCACCTCCTGACGTGTTTTGATTCACAATACAAATTTGTGCAGAAGTGACCATTCCTGAAGTCCAATTTTGAGTGAATTGAGTCCAATTACACCCTTGTGATGACGGGGAAAAAATAGATCCCAAAGGAGCCCCATTAATAGAAAATTGTAATTGTGCAACAGTTGGATCTGTCAAAGCTGATGTTACCCATGTTCCAAATTGGTATGTTGTAGCAGGTTCTATAGGCACTGTCTGACACCAAACTTGTGTATTGGGTGTTGATGCTCCATTAACTACCAACATATTAACTCCAGGAGTTGGTGTATGATCTTGACAAGAAGTAAAATTATTGTGAACTAAATTAGGTGATGTCGTAATTGCATATGTGCCAGCATTCGATAACAACCCCCAGCTTCCTCCCGTTCCAAGTGTATAAGAGGTAGAAAATCCAGTATTACCAGACTCAAAACCACTATTAACAATCATGTTAGGGCCAATTGTTCCAACTTTGATATGATACGTTCCCGATTGCGTGACATTTTTGGTCGTGCTAGTCGTACCATCATTCCATAAATAACTACTGTATCCGCTTCCAGGATTTAACAAATAACTCGAAACATTACAAAGTGTCGTGTCATGACCAAGATTAACAGGAGCATTACTATTGATAAATACAGAAATAGTTGCAATTGAATCCGCGCAATTATTCCCTCCATCTAATGTATATACATAATTTCCATTAGCATTTACTCCAGGCGTAAATGTACCAATATAGCCATTTTGCAATGTAGATGGTCCCGTCCAAACGCCGTTATGTGACGTTATCGATGTTAAATTACCAGCGTACAAACTAACAGGTCCGTTTGCTTGACATTGGGTTACATTGTCAAGCTTACTGTAATTACAAACCTCTAAACGTAAATCATCAAAACCGACATCATTTCCAGTTCCACCTGGTGTATTTGTAAAAATCTGAAAACGAATTAATGGTGTCGTGGCAACAAAAGTTGACATGGTAATATCTTGCCAAATAGAATTATTGATAACATTTTGACTTAATAAAACAGTGTTGTTGGCATCAATTATTTTAATTGTCAAATTGTTTGTACTATTGAACGCGTCACGTGTTGAAAACCTATAACGGTAAGTTGATCCAACACAAAGTGTAGGAGATACATTACTGTAGAGAATACCAGTGTAACCGTTAACAATATTCATATACATACCACGTGATCCTGTACGTACACAATTTGCAAAGGATTGAAGTTGCGGAGTAGTTTGATATGTGGTACCAGCAATTAATCCGGGAATTGGAGACGCATATTCAAATGACTCTAAAAACACTGTAGACCAACTACATTGGGAATATGTCAAATTTGACAAGCCCAAAAAAATCAAAAATAATAATTTATTAAATCGCATCACAAGTAGTTGTTTGAAACAAAAATAATGAAATAAATCTCTTTTAGTCAACGAATTAATTCATTGTTAAAAACTCCTATATTCATCATCATTCATAAACGGATAGAAAACGTTTTAGTTGCTTGTTAAATATTCTGAAGTTATGATGTGAAATTGGCGTTTTATCGTACTTCGATCTGCAGCATTATAATGCCACCATTCGGTAGGTATATTTCTGAAATTTTGCTGTTGCATTACGTTGCGTAAGAGTTGTCTATTAGCAATGTGCTCTAACGTCAATTCACCCGATTTTAAAAAATATTTTTCCAAACTTGGGTAAGCAATTTTTCGAATATCATCATATCCAGCCCCCATATCTAATGGCGTTTTATTACTTGTGCAAATAGTTATATCAACTGCTGCACCATAATTATGAACACTTCCATTAGCAGGATTACTGACAAATTTAACGCGATCAATTACTGGAATCGTATCCAGAGCATTCCACATTTCCCATTGAACCGAAAGCGGTCGTAATGCATCATAAATCAATAAATGGTAATCTGCATTGATCGAAGCTAAGTATTCTTGACACTTGGCTAATTTTCGGGCAATTGCAATCTGGATAAATGGTTTTTTCAATGTGTCGTACAATTTACGATGCATGAAATTATCGGAGGTTGCGTATTTCAATTCCCAGTAGATAGCTGAATTATAATAATCAACAGGAACTAGCGTATCTTCTTGATTGAATACTATTTCAGAAGTTTCATTCTTTTTTTTAGTGACTTTATGTGATTTATAAACAAGCGGATTCAGCTTGTAATCACTTGATTTATTTGAGCTTCGGTCATTTCCAGAACAGCTTGTTAGTAAAATGATTAACATCAGTTGAATAAAAAAACGTATCTTCATCTTTCAAAAGTCAACATATTATTCAAAATACCAACATTCTATGTACTTTTGTTTTTTAAAATTAACAAGAAAAAATGCCGAAAATAGCTCAAAAAGCAATTGACATGCCAGCTTCTCCCATTAGAAAGTTGGTTCCTTACGCTGAAAAAGCAAAAAAAGCTGGGAAAACTGTTTATCATTTAAACATTGGTCAACCAGATATCGAAACACCCCAAGTAGCACTAGATGCAATTCATAACTTTGATCACAAAGTAATCGAATACTCGCATTCAGCTGGATTTGAAAGTTACCGTGTTAAATTAGCTGAAACATATCAAAAAGGTGGTTTACCCGTAAACACAGAAGATATATTGATTACAACAGGTGGTTCTGAAGCATTGATTTTTGGATTCATGGCAACGTGTAATCCAGGTGATGAAATCATCATTCCTGAACCTTTTTACGCAAACTACAATGGTTTCGCTGTGACAGCTGGAATCAATGTTGTACCAGTAACTTCCTACATAGATAGTGGATTTGCATTGCCTCCAGTTGCTGAGATCGAAGCAAAAATAACACCAAAAACTAAAGCAATTGTTATCTGTAACCCAGGTAATCCAACAGGTTACTTATATTCACAAGCGGAACTCGAACAATTACGTGACATTGTAAAAAAACACGATTTATTCTTGTTCGCAGATGAAGTTTACCGCGAATTCTGTTACGATGGGGCACAACCTTTTTCCGTATTAAACCTTGCTGGAATCGAAGAAAATGTCATTATGATTGATTCTGTTTCCAAACGCTATTCCATGTGTGGTGCACGAATCGGAGCATTGGTAACCAAAAACAAAGAATTAATGGCAGCTGTTTTGAAATTCGGACAAGCGCGATTATCTCCTCCAACAGTTGATCAAATCGCTTCTGAAGCAGCTTTGAATACACCGCAATCATATTTTGATGATGTTGTTGCTGAATATGTTGAAAGAAGAAACATCATGGTTGATGGATTGAATAACATCCCTGGTGTTTTCTGTCCAAAACCAAGTGGAGCTTTTTATTGTGTCGCTAAATTCCCTGTTGATAATGCAGAGAAATTTTGCCAATGGTTATTAGAAGATTTTGAATTTGAAGGACAAACAGTAATGATGGCTCCTGCAAATGGATTTTATTCAACAACTGGAGCTGGACTTCAAGAGGCTCGTATTGCATACGTTCTCAACAAAGAATCACTTCATAAAGCTGTAATCTGTTTAGAAGAAGCATTGAAAGTTTATCCTGGGAGAATTTAACACATGGAAATTCTACTGATTATATTACTAATATTACTCAACGGTGTTTTTTCAATGGCCGAGATAGCTACTGTCTCTGCACGAAAATCAAAATTAGATGCTGCCGCGAAACGTGGCGATAAAGCAGCTAAAATTGTACTTGAAACAATCCACTCCCCTAACCGCTTTTTATCGACTGTTCAAATTGGAATCACTTTGATCGGGATTTTAACCGGTATCTTTAGTGGTGAAAAAATAACACAAGATATTGAACATTATTTTCAACAATATCCTGCGTTAGCTAATTATGCCCATTTATTGGCAGTTTCATTTGTTGTTATTTTAATTACATTCTTCTCGTTGGTTTTAGGCGAATTAGTTCCAAAACGAATTGGATTAGCGAATCCAGAAGGTATTGCTAAAATGATGGCACGACCAATGCGCTTTGTAACTGCTATCACATCACCTTTTGTATGGTTATTAACCTTTACATCAGACTTGCTGATTCGTTTATTTCGAATAAAAACGACGTCTGACAGCAAAGTAACAGAAGAGGAAATCAAAGCAATCATCCAAGAAGGAACGGATGGCGGTGAAGTTCAAGAAATTGAGCAAGACATTGTGGAACGGGTTTTTCATTTGGGAGATAGAACAGTTAGTTCCCTAATGACGCACCGAAACGATGTTATTTTTATTGATATCAATGACGATGTGAACGAAGTGCGCGAACAAGTAGAAAAAGAATTGCACTCTATCTACCCCGTTTTTGATGACGAACGCGAACAAGTAATTGGTATCGTTTTACTGAAAGATTTGTTCCGTACAATCAACAATACTGATTTTAACTTGAAAAGTTTGTTGTTAAAACCTCAGTTTTTACTCGAAACAATCTCAGCATACGAGGCTTTGGTTCATTTCAAGGATACCAAAACACACTACGGAATTATCATGGATGAGTTCGGTCAAATGCAAGGAATTGTTACCTTAAATGATTTACTTCAAGCGTTGGTTGGCGATTTCAATGATTTTTATGCCGAAGAATTTGAATTTGTTCAACGTGAAGATGGATCATGGTTGATTGATGGTCAATACCCAATTGCAGAATTTTTCAGACATTTCGATTTAGAAGACCACCTTGAAAATATAAATTTCACAACTTTAGGTGGACTAATTTTAAACGAAAGCCGCACCTTACCTGAAACAGGCGAAATTATTTCGTGGATGAATTTTGAAATGGAAGTTGTCGACATGGATGGAGCTCGTATTGACAAAGTACTTGTGCGCTTGATCGAAGAAGAAAACTAATTCAAACTTATTTATTTTTTCATTGAACGTTTTTAATAGTGGGTTGTACCGCTAGTAAATTCAGTTGTTATGAAAAAAATATGCTTACTTTTTGCAGCAAGTTGTTCGTTAACAATCTTTGCTCAAACTCCACTAATTGCTCATAAGAGTCATTCAGGAAATGCATCAACTTATGAAATTGACCCAAGTGCCAACTTCGGAATGATCGCACCTGAAATTCATCAAATTCGCATCATCAATGATACAACAATTGTAAAAGATTATGGACTTGGTCATACTTTGTATAGAAAGGACACCTTTAAAATTACAACTCAAAAAACAACTGTTGATTTGAAAGATTCGTTAGCAAAAATTTATCATGCTCCGGTAATTATCGATACAACAAACAAGCTCGCACCACAAACACAAGAAGCCAAACCAATCAACAAAAGATCTGTTCAACCGATCAATAAAAAGAAAAGTAGTTTTTTGTTGCTTGCAGTATTATTCATTAGTGGTGGATTGCTAACAACAAAAGTGCTGGAAAACATTTTTCAATCAAAAAGGGCTAACAACTAACTTTAGCAACTAAAATGCTGAACTATTTTCAACGTGTCAGTATTGGATTCATCGTTTGGTGGATTTTATTGATGCCTTTTGACTTTGGCTTGTTGGGTGGTTTTTTTCAAACTATTCGACAGCCATTTTATTGGTTGTTAACAACTTACGACGAAAAGTTGATTTTTGAAACCGATACAAGCGGTTATTACTTACTTTTTGCTTTCAGCATTTTTTTGGGTATCATCAGTGCATCCATTATTCAGTTATTTAGCAAACAATTTAATTTTCAACCAGCAGTAATCCTTCAAAAAATACTGCAATACCTGTTGTTTTTCTTCTTGTTTTCTTACGGATGGTACAAACTTATTGGGGTCCAGTTTTATGCACCAAGTTCCAATATTCTGTTCACTCCATTTGGTCAACTATCCAAAGACATTGCGTTTTGGTCGCTTGTTGGTAGCTCTCCCCTTTTTTCCATTTCATTAGGTATCATTGAATTGATAACAGCCTTCCTTTTGTTAGTGAAACGCACGCGATTTTTTGCAGCGGTGCTAAGTCTATTTGTTTTTGGCTTTATCTTTCTAATCAACCTTTCCTTCGATATTTCAGTAAAAGGACTATCTGGTTCGTTGCTGCTTTTTGCCCTTTTGTACAATTTTTATTTCTTGGAAAAATGGCAACAAGTTTTCGTGCGAGAAAACATTAATAACAACCGTTTTTCTAAGAAAATGTGGATAAAAATGATAATCGTTGGGCTTTTAGTAATGGAAGTCGTGATTCCTAAAAATGTCGAACAAGAGAATGAGCAAACAGTTCATTATACAGACAAAGCATTCCAGATAAACAAACACAAGGTATTCAAACGTGTTTTTATACATTCAGACAATTACATTATTTTACAAGATAAATCAGATCGTTTTTTTGATTTCAAAATCACGGCTGGCAATCTGTCTACTTGTGTTTTTGAAGTTGGAACATTGTCATTAAAAGATAAACAGCTTTATTTATCCAATGGAAGCTACAAAATAACGGAAATACCGACCAAACATTTACCTTTGAATTACAAAACAATTACTTGGTTTGCAGATGAGTTTCATTAGTAAACCTTCGAATAAAATCATATTTATTAAGATTATTATAACGTAGTTGGACTTTTTATTCAACTATTTGTTTGGAACAATAAATTCAGTTGAATTTTTGCTTACATTTGTCTTGTTTTGAATGAATCTAAATAAGATGCGCGTAATTTTAGCTGATAGTAACGAGATTGTCCGAATTGGTTTAAGAACCTTGCTTTCAACAGATAAAAACATTCAAATCGTCGGTGAAGCAAAATCAGATGAAGAATTGATCGCATTGAATCGTTCGTTTGATGCTTCTGTAATTTTAATAGATTTTACATCCAAGGGATTTTCGATTGATGTAATTGCCAAATTAATAAAGAGAAAACCCAAAACAAACATTGTTGCAATTACACCCGAACAATCAGCTCAAACACTTGTAAATGCGCTGCGTTCAGGCGTAAAGAGTTACGTGAAAAAAGATTGTGATTCACAAGAAATCATTGACGCTGTTAAAGAAACATGTCAAGGAAAAAAATTCTTTTGCGGTCAAATTTTAGAAACCATTCGCGATGCTGCAATTGATGTAAACGACATTGAGATCGATGCATTATCTTGTGAACCAGTTAGTTTGAGTGACCGTGAGACAGAAATAATCATCTTAATCTCTGAAGGATTGACCAATGCACAAATTGCAGAGCAATTGTTTTTAAGTAACCACACAATCAATACGCACCGCAAAAACATTATGGCGAAACTAGGAGTGAAAAATACAGCTGGCATTGTGATGTTTGCTGTGAAAACTGCTTTGGTTTCTCCCAATCGCTTTTTATTCGCAATCAATTAACGCGTTTCCACAAACTCTTCCTTATCTTTATTGAACCTTTTTTCGAATTGGTTGTACTGCTCTTAAAATGTATTTATGAATTGGTTTTTATCGGGTTTATTACTTTTCGTTTCCATACTTGCTTTCGGTCAAGCACCCACACAAACAAATAATGGAATAGTTATTGAATCAAACCGAATTATAGTTTTGGATTCGATGACCAACACACCCCAATTATTAAACGAGCAACCAACCATTCAATCTGATTTCACAAGCAAAAAAAAGGAAGTAAAAACGCAACAAAAAGAGCAACTGACTGCTCAAATAACTTTTTTCAACACACAATTTTCACAAACATTTCAATCAGTAAAAACTGCGCTTCAACAACGTGGGCCTACTGTTGCACAATATCAAAAAATGAAATCCGCAAGCGATTTTTTTGCAAGCAACTTACCAACTAGTTTTGAAAGCTACTTTTACCAATATGTCTTAAATCCGTTTGATCCGTCTTCATTTGGTTTGTTGCAAGAAGCTGCGAAATTAAAACCAACAAACGAAGATGTGCGCAATTATTTATTCAGTCACTATTACTTGCAAAATCAATTCAAGCATGCTGACAGCTTGGTGAACGAAATGATTGCTGACCAAAGCATTACACCGTTTCAACTGAATTATGCGCGTGACTTATTGGCATCATGCGGTTCAGGTACGCTAATTGTTCATGGATTTTCTGACTTTATTCCGGTTTATTATGTCAAACAACAAACGGGAAATCCAATTCAATTAATCAATCTATGGTTGTTACAATCAGAAAATTATCAAAAAGCAATGAATTCTCAGCAATACATTCCAAATCAGGAAATTGTCAATACAACCTTTTTTGAACAATACATTGCAAAAAACCGTTCACGTGCTTACAACATCAGTTTGACTGTTCCAAAAGCATACTACGAAAGTTACAGTTCCGATTTTGTCGTTTCAGGATTGACCTTGCAATTCACCAATTTTATTCAGAATGATCTAGTTATCCCTATCAATACTACTGCAATTAATCAACAATTATTTGATTCGGAACTAACAGCAATTAAAGACACAACTTTTTCAGACAAACAATTGTTGAATTACATTCCGTTTTTAGTTACTCTGAAAAATCAATTTGCAAATGAAAACCAATCGCTTAATTATCAAAAAGCACAGCAACTTATTCTTCAAATCGGAACAAAAACGAATTCCTTAGAACAATTAAAGCCATACCTTGATTAATGCGTTTGTTTCGGAAGGAATATCAAACAATGACCGATGAACAATTGGTAATCGCCTTAGCGGGTGGTGATAAACGTGCGTTTGATCATTTGTATGAACGTTATTCTTCGGCACTCATCACGTATTTCTCGAGAATGTTATGGAACGACAGGGAAAAAGCGGAAGATTTTTTACACGATTTATTCGCTAAACTCATTCAACGTCCTGAACTTTTTGATACCACACGTTCCTTTAAAACATGGATTTTTTCTGTTGCCAACAACATGTGTAAAAACGAATACAAAAAAAATGAGGTAAGAAAAACCAGTCCACAAGAAATACCCGATTATGCGTTAAAAAGTTCATTGTCTCACACGGAACAACAAGTTGATGAACAATTGTTGACAGAGGCTTTTGAGCATGCTTTGGTACAAATCGATGTAAAACACAAAGAAGTGTTTGAATTGCGCCATTTAGATGGTTTTTCAATCAAAGAAATTGCTACAACGTTGGAAATAAATGAAGGAACCGTTAAGTCGCGTTTGTTTTACGCAACCAAACAATTGGCACATTTGTTAACTGATTTTCAACCTATTAAAATCGATTACCATGAATAATATTGATCTAATCATTCGAACAAAAACATACGGTGAATTGACAAGTGACGATAAAAACCTATTAGCGGAACTGGTTACAGATGAAGCTTCGTTTCAACAATTGAAACTGCTCTATCAGATTTCCGATCGGCAACAACAAGCTAAAAGAGTTGTCCCACAAAAAAATACGAAAGCTGCATTGGATGCTTTGTATTTGAAAAAACACAGTCATACGCAACAAAATTGGCAAAAAAGTGAGACGAAAATCACTCCGTTTCAGCAAAAAAACTGGGTAAAAGTCGCAGCCGTGTTACTAATTGGCATCGGTTTTTCAGCTTATTTCTTGGTGAAACCGTCGACTTTCGAAAAGCCACAACAAGTTGCACAATTGGCTCCTACAAAAAAGGTGATAAAACAGGACAAAGATGAATCAATATTAAATGTTTCGCAGCAACCAATTTTATCAAAAAAAGAATCTAAGCTTGTTGCAACAGCTGACCAAGAAGCATCTCCTATGTTGTTAGCCGCTTCATTACCTATGGATTTTCAAAAGGATACCATTGATTTTTCAGCAATTCCAATGTACTTAGCTGAATACAAGCGTCAAGATGAAAATCTAGATGATGCTCTCCTTCACGTTCTTAAAAAAGATGCAGCAATTTCAGGTGTTGATGCACAAAAAATGCAAGTCAAAGTCATCCCGCTAGCAAATTTACTTGTTTACGCTGTTCCAGCTTTTTAATCTGCTAATAACAACTGCTTTTTCAATTCGTTAATTCGGTTTAGTTTTCCTCTATCTCGGATACTAATAGCTGGAATGGTGTAATATCGATGGATATTTTCGAGGTAATCTATTTGTTTCTGCAGCCATTGTTTGTCTGTTAAAGTCATACCATAATTTTCCAATTCGACACGCAATTTAGCTGCAATGGTATAATAATCTGCTCTTCCCAAATAATCGTGATCTGCATCACAAATGATTTGTTCCAATAGATTTTGAGGTTCGATCATTCCACTAGTGGCTAAAATCAACGATCGAATGCGTTGTATTTGAAGTGAATCATATCCAAAAGTTGGCAGCATTTTTTCCATCAATCGCACTGCATGTAGCTCGTTGTTTTCATTGGTATAGATAAATCCAATATCGTGGTATAGTGCGGCAGTGCGTACTAAAAGCAATTCTTCCTCTGAAATCCCTTCTAGTTGTGCTAAACGAATAACTGCCTTTTCAACATTTAAAGTATGAAACAAGTCGTGATAAACAATTTGATCTGGCAAATTTGCCTTTAATCGCTGAATAACATCTTGCCGCATGTGATCAAAATCAACCGACTGTAATTTGCATTTATTTCGAATGAAGACATTAGGAAATTTCCCTTTACCATATAAACTGTATTCATTTTTCAATTTAGCAAGCTGAAACAACTCCATTTCTCCACCTCTTTTTTTTATGGGAACGATTCCCAATGAAATCCATTCAAAATAGTGACCTATTTGTTGGACCACCTCTTTCGTAACTGTTATTTCATCGATTTGAGAAACTTGTTGAGCACGTGCTGCAATATTTACTGTATCTCCCCATACATCAAAAGAATAGCGTTTGGATCCAATTATTCCAGCTACCAAAGGTCCCGTATGAATCCCTATTCTTATTTCCCAAAAATTCCTTTTAAAAGCTTTCGCCAACGTTCGCTCGTTTCGCATGAAATTACGCATCTCGATAGCCGCCAAACAAGCACGCAACAAAGGTTCTTCGTTATCTTCCGTCACACCACCTAATACCATGTATGCGTCGCCAATTGTTTTGATTTTTTCTAATTTATAACGATCTAAAATCTCATCAAAACGTGTGAAATAATATTCCAAACGTTTGACTAATTTCAACGGTTTCATCGCTTTTGCTTTTAGCGAAAAGTCAACGAAATCAGTAAAAATAACCACTCCCTCATCGATCCGTTTGGGCGAATATTTTCCTTGTACGTTCAAATCGTCTAAAACAGTTCTCGGCAAAATATTTCCAAGCAACTGCCCAATACGTTTGTCTTTGAAATAAAGTGATTTGTAATGAGCTATTTTTGTCTTAACATAAAATTCTTGGAAAGGTTTGTAAATAAAATCGATAGCTCCTGAATGAAAACCACGCATTATTTTTGTTGATTCCTGTTGAATACTTGTCATTAAAAGCGCATAACTTATATTTGATGAAAATGTTGACAGTAACGTATTAAAATCTTCCATCGATGAAAAAAGTTGACTATCACAATTCACAAGAATCAAAGCAATATCCTTTTGTTGAATGATTAGTGCAGCTTGATCTATTGAAGGGCATGATAAAACAATATTTCCTCCACCAATCAATAACTTTCGAAGGGCTTGTACATCATCTTCGACATCATCAATGATAAGAATGTTCATCAAGCGTTCCATCTCACAACTATTTATGTGTTAACTTCTAGTAATCTAGGAACGAAATATACAAATAAATCATTGAAAATTAAGTTGTTAATTTAACAATAATACACTATTAACAATTCACTCTTATCAATTTGTATCATCATTTAACAACAAGAATGATTTTATTGACTTATATTTGTTACATAACTTTTAAAAGAAAAAACTATGAAGAAATCATTACTTATTTTAGGTTTGGTTGTAGCTGGATTTACTGCAAAAGCTCAAACTTATGCAGTAGACACATTGACAAACCATGCTTCTACAAACATTTTCTCAGGAATTTTAGACAATGTTGCTCCTATTGACTCAGGATTTATTGGAGGAAACAATAACTATGGAGATAAAGTTAAAATGCAATTATTTGATGCTACGCATGGTGTTACACACGGAGGAACTGTTACAGGTGTTGCATTTTTTGCACCAATCAAAGTAGATGGTGGTGGTAGCATCAACGTTAAAATCTTTGCTGATAACAATGGTACTCCAGCAACTACTGCTTTAGCTACTAAAAATGTTACTTTGGCTGCGATCGATACATCAATGGCTGCTGCTGCATTCATTAAAGATTCTATCTTATACAATAACGTTGCAATGTTTGACTGGCCAGTTGCTATTCCTACAGGAAATAAATTTTGGGCAGCAATTGAATTACCTACAGGAGCAAACTTATTTGCAATAACAATTATTTTCCCTTTTGCTGATGCTGCTACGCATGCAGGTGAAATCTGGTCAGATGATTCATTCCACACAATTGGTGATCCTCAAAACTGGAATTTAACTGCAGGTTTTTCAATTTACCCAATTGTTAACTTAGTAGTTGGAATGGAAGAAAATGTGATCGAAGCAGCAGTTTCACCAAACCCTACAGCTGATGTATTGAACATCAAAATTTCTGAAGAAATCGCAAGTGTTGTTATCACAACGTTAGATGGTAAAGTAGTTGCAACTGAAGCTACAAACGCAATCAACGTAACTGAATTGAACGCTGGTATGTACATTTACACTGTTACAACAGCTAACGGAAAAGTTGCTACTGGAAACTTTGTGAAAAAATAATTTACAAATTATTAGTTTTGAAAAAGCCGTTCCAATATGGAACGGCTTTTTTGTTGCAATGAACTTTTATTTTCTCATTATTATTTTTTAATGAATAGAAATTTCACCATTTTCATTTTTCACGTATAGTGTATTGTAAGTTCGATACAAAGTTTTCGTCCAATTTGTGATGTGCTTTTGATCACTTCTCATTGGTCGAGCAGTTCGGTATTCATAAGAAATTAATTCAATTTCATATGTTTTATTAACTTGTGGAATATAAAAAACTAATTCTCCAGCTTTGTTGTTGGTATAGGTCAACCCATCATTATTTGCAACTGTTGTTTTATCATAACTCGATTGTATGTTGATTACTTTGATTGAATCATTGATCAACGATGTGGCAATAAATAGTTTGGGATTTGGCGTATTTATTTGCGAAAAAACACGAAATGTACCAAAAAGGATCAAAAAGGTGAAAGCGACTTTTTTCATGATTAAATTTTATAGGTTAATTATATTTTGTTTTACACCTCTAAAATAAATAAATTCGGATACTCGTTACTTTTTTGCTTACAGTTTTGATTAAACGGTAGTAATCAACTTATTAAAAGCAATTTTCAAAAGAATTATAAACAAAAAAAAGGCGCTCAAACGAACGCCTTTTCAATTATATTATTGTTGATTGTTACGCCAACACTTCTTTCACTTTATCAGCAGCTTCTTGTAACAAAACAGCTGAATGAACATTCAATCCTGATTCATCGATCAATTTTTTCGCTGCTTCAGCATTTGTTCCTTGCAAACGTACAATGATTGGAACTGGAATATTTCCAATGTTTTTGTATGCATCCACAACACCTTGAGCAACACGATCACAACGAACGATACCACCAAAGATATTGATCAAAATTGCTTTTACATTTGGATCTTTTAAGATAATGTGGAATGCTTTTTCAACACGTTCCGCATCAGCTGTTCCACCTACATCTAAGAAGTTAGCTGGATTACCACCTGAATATTTGATGATATCCATTGTCGCCATTGCAAGACCAGCACCATTTACCATACAAGCAACGTTTCCGTCTAATTTCACAAAGTTTAATCCTGCTTCTCCAGCTTCAACATCCATTGGATCTTCTTCTGAAGTATCACGCATTTCTAAGTATTCAGGGTGACGGAACAAACCGTTTCCATCTAAAGTAACTTTCGCATCAACTGCAATTACTTTATTATCAGATGTTTTCAACACTGGATTGATTTCAAACATGGCAGCATCACAACCTTCGTAAGCTGTATACAAGTTCACAACAAATTTTGTCATTTGTTTGAAAGCTTCACCAGATAAACCTAAGTTAAAAGCGATTTTACGTGCTTGGAAACCTTGGATTCCTACTCGTGGATCAATTTCCTCTTTGAAAATCAAATGTGGTGTATCGTGTGCAACAGTTTCGATGTCCATTCCACCTTCAGTAGAATACATGATTGTGTTACGTCCTTTTTCACGATCTAATAAAACAGACATGTAAAACTCTTCTGTTTGCGCTTCACCTGGGTAATATACATCTTCAGCAATTAATACTTTGCTTACTAATTTACCTTTTCCGTTTGTTTGAGCTGTTTCTAAATGACCTCCTAAAATGCCTTTTACTTTTTCCTCAACTTGGTCAATTCCTTTTGCTAATACAACACCGTGAGAACCTGTTTCTTCAACAACTCCTTTACCACGACCACCTGCATGGATTTGTGCTTTTACTACGTACCAGCTCGTTCCTGTGTCTTCCGTTAATTTTTTTGCAGCAGCTACCGCATCTTCAACTTTTTCAACAACAACTCCGCGTTGTACTGTAACACCATACTTTTGTAAGATGGATTTTCCTTGATATTCGTGTAAGTTCATGACAACTTTGTTTTTTTTCGTGGGTCAAATGTACGTATAAAATTACTTTTACAACGCAATAAAAACGCTAATTATATATAGTTTATTTACTGTTTTCGTTTTTCCAATTAATGAGCATGCAATCGCCAAGTCGAAGTGATGTTTTGAGAGGCTGCATCTTTGTTCGCTTTCTTTTCCAAATCCGACCAAATAGAACTTAAACCTGCTTGTAAAGCTGCTTTTTCGTCTGTATACGCTTCCCACATTACAGTTGGATCTTCGAAATAATGTTTGACAAAATTAGTATCAAAATCGCCTGATCGGAAAGCAGGATGTTTCATGACATATTTTCCAAAATCAAGTGTTGTTTTGATACCAGAAATCTCATAACTATCAATCGCTTTGACCATTTTATCAAGTGCTTCTTCACGCGTCGGAGCCCAAACAACTAATTTAGCAATCATTGGGTCATAATAAATTGGCACTTCCATTCCTTCTTCAAACGCATCGTCAACACGCGCCAAATCAACTCGAGGTCGTTTGTACCTATTCAAAGTTCCAATATCAGGAACAAATCCATTCAAGGTATCTTCTGCATAAACGCGTACTTCGATTGAATGACCGTTAATTGCTAATTCGTCTTGTAGTTTTGGCAAACGTTCTCCACGTGCAACGCGCACTTGCCATTCGACCAAATCAGTTCCAGTTATTTCTTCTGTTACAGGATGTTCTACTTGTAAACGGGTGTTCATTTCCAAAAAGAAGAAGTCCAAATTAGCATCCAACAAAAATTCAACAGTACCAGCTCCCTCGTAATTACAAGCTTTGCATACATTCACAGCTGCCTCCCCCATTTTTTTACGTAATTCGGGAGTTAACACCGCAGAAGGTGCCTCTTCAACTACTTTTTGGTGACGACGTTGAATGGAACATTCACGTTCAAATAAATAAACTGTATTTCCATGTTGGTCAGCAAACACTTGTATTTCTATATGACGTGGTTTTGTGACAAACTTTTCAATAAAAACAGCGTCATCACCAAATGAAGAACGCGCTTCACTTTGAGCTAATTGCATTTGTTCTTCAAATTCTTCAATGTGATTGACAAGGCGCATTCCTTTTCCACCACCACCTGCAGATGCTTTGATCAAAATTGGAAAGCCAACTTCTGCAGCAATGATTTTTGCTGCTTCAACATCTTTGATTGCTTCATCAACCCCAGGAACTAAAGGTACATTGTAGCTTTTAACTGCTTGTTTTGCCGATAACTTATCCCCCATCAATTCCATTGCTTCTGGAGAAGGTCCGATAAATTTAATCCCTGCAGCAGAAACTTTTCGAGCAAATCCAGCATTTTCAGATAAGAAACCATAACCTGGATGAATTCCCTCTACGCCAAGTTTCAAGCAATAATCAAGAATGACATCTTGTTGCAAATACGATTCAGATGAAGGTGATTTTCCAACATAAACTGCTTCGTCAGCTTCTAATACGTGTGGAGCATTTACATCAGCATCCGAATAAATAGCAACTGTAGCAATGTTCATCTTTTTTAACGAGCGAATAACACGACGTGCTATTTCTCCACGATTGGCAACTAATACTTTTTTCATCTGAATAATTTTCTGCGGTTAAAATTACACAAAGCAAATCGAATAATTAGTAAAAAAACGCAATGAAAATTGCTAATTTACTATACAATGAACTAGTATTATTCGGGAAGAACTATTGGATTTGCCACAACTGGATTAGTTGGATATTGGGGTTCAACAGGAAGAGGTACAATATTTTTACCTTTTTTAATAAATACCCTGTTTTCTTTTCTTCTGAAAATGTTTAAAATAGGTGAAAACAACATTTTGTATGTATGACGTTTGAATAATTTACCTAAGGATGTCACCATTTTAGATTCACTAAATTCATTGAACTGTTCTTGGTAATGCAAACCAATACCTTGGGTAAAATCTCCCTTGTATTTTTCCGTCAAAACACCCCGGTCGTTGGATAAATTAAATATTTTCAAGCGAAATGTTCCATCATTATTAATCAGGTATTCAATGTTCATGTCACCAATGTAGGAACTTGAATTTGCGACGCCAGTTGTGGAATTCGCAACACCAAAAGCACCTGTAATCAAAATGCTTTTATTCTCTCCTACAGCTGTTTGGAATCCTACAGTGGTTTGACGTGTTAAACTTGACGAAGAACCATTTTGAGCTGATTTGGTATCAAAACCAACGTTAAATTTCACTTGCTTTGACAATCCTGTTAACGCCGAATTGATTTGTTCTGCCAATACGTCGGTTGCACCTCCAAATCCTTGATTTGATTGCCCATTTAACGGAACAAATCGTTTCATGACCAAAAGCGTGAAGAATTGTTTTTGCAAATCATCTGGATTAGAACGAATTCTACTCAAGGCTTGCTTTCCAGCTTCATTTGCTGTGGGAACATCAATATCTAATTGAACAGTTGGATTACTTATTGTATTGGTAATATTTAAAATACAGCGCACTTCTTCGTTTCCAACAGTTGAAATCCCCCCAACAGCATCAGCAGTAAGTTCTTTGATACTTGCGTTGACTTTGTTGTAAGCAGAAATATCAAGATTTGCCTCGTATGGATCGCCCGTCCACGTTATCGAACCTCCAGGTACCAATGTAAATTGTTGTTTGATTGGTGGTAAAACAAAATCATATTTCCCAGCTGCTATAACATACTGTCCTTTCATTTGAATTTTACCAAAATTATCAGCAGTAATGTTTATTGGGCCTAATCCTCGTGCAGAAATTGCATCACCTGTTTTTTCGTTAAAAACCAAATCGATTTCAGCTTGAGGCGTTGTGGTTATGTTTAAATCCAGATTAATTCCCGTCAAGTCGATTTGTTTGTTGATGCGTTTTTTCTGAACATCAATGGTGATAAAATCATACTCAGACACTTCACTTGGACCATACATTGGTACAGTGATTTTGGTATCTTTTTCTGTTTGTGCATTTAAGGTAATATCTGTTTGCCCGTCTTGAATGAAAATATTAGCATAACCTGTGGCATAGGCTTTTCCATAATACACTTCCCCTTCTTTGTATTTGGTATTCAGTGCTAAAAAACGCCCTGTAAACGACCGGTGATACGTGTTTTCTACTGTTTCTCGATCAAACCATAAATCGATGTTAGCTGACCAATTTGCAAATTGATTGTGGGTTATCGAACTCGTTAGTACTGCTGTGTTTCCCTCTTCATCTGTAACAGGCATATTGTTGATGAAAAATGAACTGTGTTGACTAGAAAAAAGAATCGGTCCATTTAATTTATAGGTTGTTCCGATAACACCAACTTTTAAACTTCCTTGTGTTAAATTTAATAATCCGTCAATTTTGGGTGAGGAAGAATTTCCGTACACATCAATTTTACCATTCAACTTTCCTTTTACAGCCGAAATAACTTCTGGATCTAAAAAGGCATCGACAAATTGAATATCTGTGTTTTTAAAATCTAGTCGGAAATCAATGTCGTTTTCTTGTTTAAAGGGATAATAATATCCTGAAAAATTGAATGTTTCAAATTTTAAATAATCCAAGTCACCACTTAGAATTAAACGCTCTTGCAAGTAATCCCATTGGGCATAACTCGCAATATCCCCAACACTCTTTTCGTTGACAAATAAGTCTTGAATAGTCAATTCACCTTGTGCCTTTAAGGTAGTAAAAGGCGTGTAAAAATTGAAGTTGCCATTTATTTTACCTTTCAAATTGACATCCTCTTGTAAGAGTGCCGAAAATTCTTCGAGTTGAACATCATTTAAGTAAACGAAAACTTTATCCGATTCTTTGTCCGACAATACTCCGTTTACCGTAATGAATTGCACATCTCGTTCAAAAACTAAGTGATCGATAGCGATACTCTTATTACTATAGGTGAGTGCTGCTGTATTTTGGATTTCCCATAATTTATCTTTTAACGTAAAATATGAAGGTTTTACAATAAAATTGATAGAATCATTAGGTAAAAACGAAGTTGTAAAGAAAAATTGAGCTGGATTTTTTTGTTTTAAATTCCAATCAAGAGTAGTCGAAAACACATTTTGTTCACCGATTATTTTTGTATTAAAATCGGATACATTCAACGAATCATTCCAAAATGCATTTTTTGCATGAAAAGAAGAAACAACGCGATCATTTTGAAGCTGTTGATCCAAAGTAATTCCAGCAAAATACTTTTTATCAATACTTCCTTTTGCTTCATTTTGTTGAACATAAGCAATTTCATTTGATGTAATTGCTAATGAACTACTATTATCTACTTCCGAAAAATGTGCAACCAATTTTGTTCCTTGTGCTATTTTAACTGTTGGCGCAAAAACGTGTAAGACTTCATCTGCATTTCCTACTACAGCTGTCAAGTCAAAAAACTGACCTTTTTTAGCCTTTTTGGGGAGGGGCGTTTTTGTTATCAGTGTTGGGAACGCTGTAGCTAACTGATTAGAAACGACTTCCATAATTGTTGAAGGGTCAACTTTACCAATTAATTCAATGGTTGCAACTTTACTGTTTATTGTTAACCGATCTGCAAAAACGGACCTTTCAATTGCTAAATCGAATGATGGAACGTTGATTTGCTTGTTATTTTCTTGATAATACAGTTGGTTAATTCCAATTTCACCCGAATAATCAGCCAAATTCTGCCCCTTCATTGAAACGGTTAACTCCGATTCAAACGAAGCGTTTTTATCTTTCACAAAATTCAAGTAACCTAAATCTGCTTTTGGAATGGACGCTGTAAAATTGAATACTTGTTGCTTGCTGACATCGATGCTTCCTTTGTAGGTCATTTTAAGGTGCGGATCGGAAATTTGAATAGTACCATCTATCACATTATTGATAAACGAAGCTTTTTCGACAGCAATTTGAGCGTAATTATAGTGGTTGAATCCTACATGATGAAAATCCCCAGTTATTTCCACTATTCGGAATCCATCATCTTGCCCGACTACTCCACTCAAATAAAACGAGCCATTCACCTTGTCAAACATAGGATTTGCAATCATTTTTCCTAATTGAAAACTATCTATGTAAATGTCAAAATTACTGTTCTGGGTTCGTTGAAAAGAATATCCTCCTTGCTGCAAAGATTGAAAACGAATACCATTATCAATGTGTATGGAACCTAGACCACAAATCAATTCTTTACTCGCAACCGTAAATCGGTCTGTTGTTCCTACAACTGTTGATTTTTTAACTTCAACAAATCCCATGCGCGCTATTTCTGGAACTAATGAAAAATGTGTGAAACCAAGATCTTTTGGTAATTTGAGCGCTGTTAAATCAGTTAAATCTACAAATGCATACCGAACGATCTCTTTGAATGGTTTGTTAGTAACATCACGATAATCAGGTACTGTAAAATCGCCTTGAACAATGCTTCTTTTTCCAAAACGTAAATCAACATTACTGACTTTTAAGTTTTTCACCTTCCGACTCAAAACACCACTAAAAGCTACAACTTGATTCATGCCTTCTAATGATGTGCCAAAATAAGCTACATCTTTTAAATCCAATCGACTTGAATCAATAACAGCATCGAAAACAACACTGTCTTCTATGTCTTGCAATGCAGCTAAGGTTTTTGCATACAAATTGAATTTGTGGGAATAGATGCGCGTGCGTTTTGTTTTTACCAATAACTGATTCAAGAATAATCCTTTCCCTGCTATAATCACACAATTTGTTTGCATGTGCTTCAACAGAAACCCACATTTTTCGCGTGCATGCAAGTGATTGATTGTAAAGTAAAAATTACCATTTGTTGCAATCAAATTGCTTATTTTCAAATACACATTTGAACAGGACAAATGGTCGTAATCCATACCAAAAGTTGAATAACCTTTGCGGTTATCGTCGTAGTTAACATGAACCGCTTTTAGGGCAATTTCGTTGATTTCTAAGCGTAAATTTGACTTACTTGTTGACGGTCCACTTTCAAAATAATCGGTTATAAACCAATAATTATAATCACCTGATTTTTTGTCGCGTTTGATTTCTATTGCGCCTTCATTTAATGCAATGGAACGAATAACTAATTTGTTTTTAGCTACGAGCAAATTTTTAACGCGTACGTCAATTGATTTCAACAAAGCAAGCGTATCATTTGCTTGATCTTTCACAAAAACATCTTTTAAAATGATTTTGTTAAAAGAAACGATATCGATTTGACCAATTTTAAAATCTGCTTTGAGTTCTTTGGAGAAAAATGATGTTGCTATACTTCCTAAATACGTTTGAAAAGCACTAAAACGAATAGCAAAAGCGAAGACAATAAAAAGAATTAACAACCATTCGATCGTTATTCCTATTGTTCTCCCTACTATTTTCAGTAATTTTGCCATGTATTCTTGCAAATTTAACAAAGTTGAGCCAAAAAGCATTAGTTATTCTCGGAATAGAATCATCGTGTGACGATACTTCTGCTGCTGTCATCAAAAATGACGCCATTCTTTCCAATGTTACTGCTGGTCAAGCAATACACGAACAATACGGTGGCGTTGTACCAGAACTTGCTTCACGCGCTCATCAGCAAAACATTATACCAGTTGTTGATGCTGCATTGAAAAAAGCAGGCATTCAATTAACGGACATTGATGCTATTGCATTTACAAAAGGTCCCGGTTTAATGGGTTCTCTTGTTGTTGGCACCTCATTTGCAAAAGCTACAGCCTTGGCACTCAATATTCCATTATTGGACGTCAACCACATGCACGGTCACATTTTAGCGCATTTCATCAACGAAGGCCAAGAAATGCCCAATTTCCCATTCATTTGTTTAACAGTTTCAGGTGGCCACACCCAACTCGTGATGGTGAAAAGTCCACTCGATTTAACTGTAATGGGAACAACAATTGACGACGCAGCAGGTGAAGCTTTCGATAAAATTGCTAAAATCATTGGTTTGCCTTATCCTGGCGGACCATTGGTAGATAAATTAGCACAGACTGGAAATCCAAATCGCTTTGAATTTGCAAAACCAGTTGTTGGAGGTTATGACTTTAGTTTCAGCGGATTAAAAACTTCTGTTTTGTATTTTTTACAAAAACAAACGAAAGAAAACCCCAACTTTATCGAAGAAAACAAAGCTGATATTTGTGCTTCTGTTCAGCACACCATCCTTTCGATTTTATTCAAACAACTGACCAAATTGGCAAAGGACCTTGCTGTAACAGACATTGCAATAGCGGGGGGAGTTTCGGCCAATTCAGGATTACGCAATCAATTAATTGCAACAGGAAAGGAAAAAGGCTGGCGGGTTTTCATACCTAAATTTGAGTATTGTACTGACAATGCTGCGATGATAGCAATTGCTGGGAAATTTCTATACGAAAAAGGAATTTTTGCAGACCAAACAGTTAGTGCTTTGGCACGCTTACCATTTCAACGACAATGACGAAAATTGCTTTACCCAAGGACTTTGTGTCGCGTGTTCAAAACGATGTTTTTTTAGGACAAGATTTATTGGATGCTTTGGAAACGGAACAACCAATTGCTATTCGTTTTAATAGTTCGAAGAACAAGCAACTTTTCACAGAAACAACAGCTATTCCATGGTCTAAAAATGGTGTTTATTTAACCGAACGACCTTCGTTTACATTGGATCCGCTCTTTCATGCTGGTTGTTATTATCCGCAAGAGGCTGGTTCTCAGTTTTTAGATACCATATTACGTCAAATTGAATTACCACTTCATCCAGTTATACTTGATTTGTGTGCTGCACCAGGTGGGAAAAGCACATTAATTGCTGATTACTTAAATGGTCGTGGTTTATTGGTAGCCAATGAAGTCATTCAAAATCGATCAAAAATATTAAAAGAAAACTTAGTGAAATGGGGTGCAACAAACACCTTAGTTTCGAACAACGATCCTGCTCAATTTGGCGGATTAACAAGTGTTTTTGACTGCATTGTAGTAGATGCTCCTTGCTCTGGTGAGGGAATGTTTCGCAAAGACCACCAAGCGCGGAACGAATGGTCGGAAAACAATGTTGAGTTGTGTGTTGGTCGGCAACGCCGCATCGTAATGGATGTTTGGGATAGCTTGAAAGAGGATGGATTTTTAATTTACTCTACTTGTACGTTCAACCGCCAAGAAAACGAGGACAATGTTCAATGGTTGTTGGGTGAAACAGGCGGAGAAATAGTTCAGTTGACAATTATTCACGCAAAAAGTGACCGTGAAAAACTCGGATATTATTGCTTACCTCATCTTATCGATACCGAAGGATTTTATTTTGCTGTAATTCAAAAGAAAAATGGCAAAAAACCAAAAAAATTGAAACCAGCTAAATCCTTGGTTACACCACTAAAAGACAATGCATTTTTAGCTCCTTTCGTTACTTCACAACAAGTCAGTTTTGTTCAATGGAGTGATTTTGCTTTTGCAATACCGAGCGGATTTATTGAGTTAATTCAATTGTTTCACTCAGAATTACGCTTGATAAAAATGGGGACAGAATGTGGGGAAATTAGCCGAAAAGGTTTGATTCCCAATGAATCGCTTGCGTTGAATGCTGAAATATTGAATCAAACAATTCCAGTTCATGAATTAACAAAACAAGATGCGTTGCGCTATTTGCATGGAGATACATTTCCATTAAACGGCCCTATTGGTTTTGGACTTGTTTCCTTTGAAGGAATTCCGTTGGGTTGGATAAAAAACTTAGGTAACCGATTCAACAACCTTTATCCAAAAGAATGGCGCATTCGCATGCGGATTGATTAAAAAAATTTCAGTATTCCAAATAAACTCTGGAACACTGAAACTAATTATTTGTCAAAGATTTATTTGATATTGTAAAACAGTCATTCCTTTGCGATGCGTTTGTACATATTCGTTGTTCGCATTTATTTCAAAAATTGGTCGGGATTGAAAACCCAAAGAAATTTTTCCTGCATGATTTCCATGAATTAACCAATTTATACCTCCATCTATCATTAACATTGGTTGTTGTAATTTATCAAAAAACGATAATTGAGTTGAGCAATATGGTTGTAAGGTACCTTTCTCATGCAATAGGTCATTTTTAAACTTATAACCAACTTGAGCAAAAATGGTAGAACCAGTACCAATAATCGGTGCGCCAACTCCTGCCCCATTCAAGGTTCCTGAAGACGTTACACCAGTTCCCGGATTCATCACACTTCCATTTCGCAAATAATTTTTACCGAAATTATAATTGTTATAGGCAAGATATGCTGTAATTGCTGCACCTTTTTTTGCAATTGGTAAGTCTAAAAAAGCATCAACTCCTAGTAAAAGCATGTTTTGACGGATGGTATCGCCACTATTATTTTTGTACCACATGGCTTTGTTTTGTTGTATCCAGCCTGCTCCAATATTGAAAACTTTCTTTTTTCCTAAATATGAACCAACCGTATATGGATTGGTATTGTTTTCTTTTTCTAAAAACTGCCAAAACAAATATCCTTGTGTCTGTAGTTTTGGTAAATCCATTGAAAAATTTGCATCACTTCCAATAGCTGGTAAGGTTGTTGAGCTATTTTGAGCTGTCATCGGTGACGTTAAAGCAATGCGGTAATCCAATTTGCCCAGTTGACCTTTTGCATAGAACGATAATTTTCGTAAAAATTGATCGGTAAAACCATTTGTAGCTTGTTGATACAAAGGTGCATCAATTGCCAAAAGACTTCCCACAGCAGGCGAAGCATATCGAGACAAACCACTCCACCCCGTTAATCCTAAACCTAATTGTACTTGTGGAGCTAGTTTATATTCAGTGATTGCATCGTGAATGAATGCTCCTGTATACCTTTTTGATAAAAAATTAAAGTTGTTTTGACCAAACTGCGTATAAAAATAAAGGCGATCCGTTAACTGACCAAAGGCAGAAAAACGGATTCTTCTAATGCCAATATCACTGTATGAATTAGCTGCTGTATTATTAATTAGTGTTCCCGGATTCAAATCCGAATGCCGCAGCCACATTTGACTGACAAAAGTTGCTTTTAAGTAATGACTTCCACTTTTGTTTAGTGTTTTTTTTAACTCAGGTACGTTGTAAGATGTAGTATCTTTCCATGAATTAGTTTGAGCTGTTAATTGATTGACAAGTAACAAAACAAGCAATGTATACAATGCTTTTAATCCTTTATTTTTCATTATTTCATTTATTTAATGGTTTGTATTTTCTTTTTTTAATAAAAAAGTACACTAACCAATTTTCAACGATTGAAACAATAAATAATAGGGTGTTTTTTGAATAAATTGTTCAGAAAAATTTACGAATTGTCGAACGAAAATAACAGCTAAAAAAATCAGAATAAAGCTTGTAGCAGCTATGTAAAACAAGGTGTCTAAATCCAATTCAACTGCTATATCAACAATTTCGGATTGATCAATTAAAGTAGACTCTTCGGTATAATTTACACGATCTTTTTTTGAAGTGACTGCTTGTCTTTCAATAAAAAATGCTGCAACTAATACAATTAAAAATATTAAGCCTCTTTTCATCATAACTAGTGCAAAGGTACTATTGACCAATGAACCGTTGCTTCAATAAATGTTAAATTTCTACAACAAAATTGACCAATGAACCGTTGCTTCAATAAATGTTAAATTTCTACAACAAAAAAGTTAATCAGTGACTTAACGAATAACACTGAGACTTCCACTAAACTCTTTTTTCTTATCAGAATAAATATCTTTTACTTTCGCGGTCCAATTATACGTTCCTGGAGGAACAATTTTACCTTTGTATGTACCATCCCAACTTGACGAAATATCTTTCGTTTCCCAGATAACTTCTCCCCAACGGTTGTAAATTTTTAATTCGAAACGGAATTCATCAACACCACTTACAACATATGTCCAATTTTGATTGAATTCATCGCCATCAGGTGTGAAAGCACTTGGTGCATAAAAGATAATGTCTGTGTTTACAGTTAATTGTCTATCAATCGTATCTACACAACCTTCAGCTGTTTCAACGATCAATTGAATCGTGTAAACACCTGTGTAACCTTCTGGGAATTTAAACACAGGATTAGCAGATGAGCTACTAGAAGGAACAGAACCTGGTGAATTCCATGACCAACTAGTTACTCCACCAGACGATTTATCTTGCATTGTAATTTCAGTTTCAAACATGGTTGTTGGATTAGCGGACATATTAAAATCTGCTGAAGGATTATTAATCACCAATACGATACCCGGGAAATCTGCTTCGTACAAACAGCCATAAGTGGAAGTTACTTTTACATTCATTGCATAACTACCAGGTAAAACATATGTGTGTGTTGGTGCTGCTGCACCAGGAATTGTCTCTATTACTTGATCACCATAATCGAACTCTACGCTAGCGAATTCACTTTGATTGTTTGAATTATTTGTAAACACAAATACACCTGGTTCACACGACCACAATTTATCTGGATAAAACGATGGGATAATTTCAGTCGGGAATGTGATCGTCAAACAAGAATCTGTTGTTGGTGAACCACAAGCTTCTGAAAGTGTCACACAGTAAACAGTATTTGTGTTTGTTGGATCTACAATAATACTTGCCCCCGTTCCAATTACAGTTCCATTTTCTGTCCACGTGTATGTAAAGGGTGAACTTCCTCCTGTTCCAATAACAGTAAGTGTTGTGTCATTTTCAGGGCAGATAATCAAATCAGGAGATAGACTAGTTATTTGCAACGGATCAGGCTCACTTATTTGAGCTGAAACCTGAATCACACAACCATTTGAATCTGTAACAGTCAGGGTATGATTGCCAGCAAACAAATCATTTGCTGCTGGTAAGGTAGACAATGAATTATTCCAATAATAAGAATAAGGCGTTGTGCCACCAGAAACAGAAACAGCAATAATTCCATCATTCAAACTATTACAAGAAGCGTCTTGCTGCACAACAATTTGCCCAACCATTGGTGGAATTTCCGTAACTACTATTTCAACAGTATCCGAACATCCGACATTGGAAGAAACAATACAATGGTACGTACCAGCTGTTAAATTAATCGCAGTTGGTGTTGCTTGACCTCCTGCATCGTACCAGTTATAACTCACTATTCCGAGCATTGGTGTAACGGTAGCAGTTGCCGTACCATTTGATCCTCCTGGACAAGAAACAGGTGTCATAGAAGCTGCATATGTAGGTACTGCATTTGGAACTGTCACATTAACAGTTTTTGTACATCCGATAGCATTTGTAACGAGCACTTGATATGTTCCAGCAACTAAATTTGTAGCTGTTTGAGTTGTTTGTCCACTTGGTGTCCACAAATAAGTAAACGTTGGACCTCCAATAGTAGGGTGAGCAGTTGCTGTACCTACTCCACTCGAACAATAATCTGTTGTTGCTGTTGCTGTTGCTTGAACAGTTACACGAGTAATGAACGTCGTATCGCTGGCTGCTCCAATTTGATTACCACAGGCACTACTAGAAATAAAATATCCCGTTGTTCCAGGTGGAACTGCGGAAGCTGGAATATTCAAAACTCCATTATTATAAGGAAATGATTGTCCAGCAGTATTTGCCCACAAAGTAGATCCACCTTGTCCTGTAACGGCATAATATGGTGTTGAAGCTACCGAGTAATTTGAGGTATTTGTAGGAGAAGTAGGTGTAAATCGCTTTCCATCTTGAATAGCAGTCCAAACGGTATTATTTCTACCGGGTGTTATCGTTGCTGTTGCTCCTGATGGACTATTAACTCCTTGTATGGCCAAATTTCCATTCCATCCTGGACAGGACATTTTTCGACCAATCATGACATCAATAAGGTTTGAACCTTCAAATAAAATTATACTCAAATAGTTGCATTCTGACCCACATGAGAAACCATTAATATTTTGATACAAGACTACAAATTTTCTATTGGGAGCTGTTCCAAGTGTTTGGTATTGAATACTTCCAATTTGACCTGTTATTGGATTTAATTGAGACGGATTCATGTCCATGTAGCAACCCATAATTGAATTTTGGGTTGTAGGGAAACTTGCAGACGGAAGTGTCGCCATACTCGTTAAACTCCAGGGACAACCAGCACCAGCATTCGAAGTGTTAAAACTAACCAACCCGTTAGAACCAATTACACATTGATTGTACAAATTACCATAAAAACTAAAATTGAAACCGATTGGAACAACTTGCGAGTAAACATCATCTGAAAGTTGCGGGAGAATAGTCGGATTATTCAAATTTAATGCTGTATTATTTGAAAGACCACTTGATCCACAATTTGTTATTTGAACTGATTGTCCCAAACAAACGGAAGCATCCGTACCTAAACAAACCTGAACTTGTGAATAAACAGTTGTTTGTAGCACAAATAACGCAACTAATACTTTTATGTAATTCATTTTATTTCGTTTCATATAGCGTAATAACGAAACATCAATCGTTTTCGTTGCTTTCAAAATTAAGCTTTTTAACAAAAAAATCATGTTTTGGTAATAATTTATACCTTAAATAGTAAACAATGATTTTTTCACCTATTTTTTATTGACACTTATCCCCTACAAATTGTTAACATATTCTATGAAAAAAGAACATCATTAGGTGCAACTATTTTCTATATTTGCCAAACTCATTAAAAAAATTTGATAAAATATGTCAAGTAAGTACCAAGCACAGATCGATGCTTTCATGGAGAAAGTAAAAGTATCGAATGGTCATGAAGCAGAATTTATTCAAGCTGTCCACGAAGTGGCAGAAGCTGTAATTCCTTTCATGGAAGAAAACCCCAAATACAAATCTGCTAAAATTCTTGAGCGAATTGTAGAACCAGAAAGAACAATCATTTTCAGAGTTCCTTGGTTAGACGACAAAGGAGAAATCCAAGTAAACAGAGGTTACCGTGTTGAATTCAATTCAGCAATCGGACCATACAAAGGTGGTTTGCGTTTTCACCCTTCAGTAAACCTATCTATTTTAAAATTCTTAGGATTTGAACAAATCTTCAAAAATTCATTGACGACATTACCAATGGGTGGTGGAAAAGGTGGTTCTGATTTTGATCCAAAAGGAAAATCGGACAACGAAGTAATGAAGTTTTGTCAATCATTCATGACAGAATTATCGCGCCACATTGGTGCTGACACAGATGTACCTGCAGGTGATATCGGTGTTGGAGGACGTGAAATTGGTTACATGTTTGGTCAATACAAACGTATTCGTAATGAATTTACTGGTGTATTAACTGGTAAAGCACGTAACTGGGGTGGTTCATTGATCCGTCCAGAAGCAACAGGATACGGAACAGTTTATTTCGCAAAAGAAATGTTGGCAACTAAAAACGATTCTTTCAACGGAAAAGTTGTTGCTGTTTCAGGTTCTGGAAACGTTGCGCAATATGCTTGTGAAAAAGCGACACAATTAGGCGCTAAAGTTGTTACAATGTCTGATTCTTCTGGATACATCTACGATGCAGACGGAATCAATGCTGAGAAATTAGCATTTGTTATGGAACTGAAAAATGTAAAAAGAGGTCGTATTGAAGAATACGTAGCGAAATATCCATCTGCTAAATTCATCTCAGGAAAACGTCCATGGGAAGTGAAAGTTGATATCGCTTTGCCTTGTGCGACTCAAAATGAATTAAATGGTGATGAAGCGAAAGCTTTGGTTGCAAACGGAGTAATCTGTGTAGCTGAAGGTGCTAACATGCCTTCTACTCCTGAAGCGATTGCAGCTTTCCAAGCTGCTAAAGTATTGTTCTCACCAGGAAAAGCATCTAATGCTGGAGGTGTTGCAACATCAGGTTTGGAAATGTCTCAAAATTCATTGCGTTTAAGCTGGTCAGCTGAAGAAGTTGATCAACGTTTACACGGTATCATGGTTTCAATCCACGAAGCTTGTGTGAAATACGGAAAAGAAGCAGACGGAACAGTTGACTACGTGAAAGGTGCAAACATTGCAGGTTTTGTAAAAGTTGCTGATTCAATGATTGACCAAGGATTGGTATAATCATTCAAACGATAATAAGGAAAAGCCGTTCATATTGAACGGCTTTTTTTTATGATTTAAATTTGAAAATTGAACGATAGGATAAAAAAAACCGCTGAAGTAATCAGCGGTCATAACAAAATTCAACTAATTTATTAAATGTTGATCCTAAGATTGAAATTTACCTAATCTATTTTCAACTATAAAACATTTTAATTGATTTTTGTAATTGATATATTTAGGTAATCGGGAATCATATATGATGGAATAGCAAAGCCAACACCTTCCGTTGCGTATCCTACTAGTTTTGCTTGGATTACACCATGCAGTAATCCAGCTTTATCAAACAAAGGACCTCCACTATTCCCGCTATTAATACTAATACTTAACTGTAAAACATTATTGTTTTTCGTTTTACGTTCATTGGAGATCATTCCTGAAGTTACAGTTTGTCCAAGATCAATTGATTTTGGAGCTCCAATCGTATAAATTTGCTGAAGGTTTTTAAATTCCTTTGTTGGCTTTAATAAAAATGCTTTTTCAAAATTATAATCCACTTTTATTAAAGCAATGTCTCTGGCTCTATTGTAACGTACCACTTTTGCATCAAGTTCAACACCAGTAGAAAGAACAACTTTTATATTTTCTAGTTTATTAAATGTTTTCCCTGCAATCACATGGAAATTTGTTAAAATGTAGCCATCGTTTGAGATTGCAAATCCTGAACCATGTCCTTTGTCTTTTCGTTTGATAATGACACTCGCTAATTTTGCCTCTTTTAACTCTTTCACAATTGAAACGGGTTCATTAATCGTTAAACTTTCTTCATTAAACGAAAAATCAACATTCATTTCAATATTTTTTAAAAATGCATCTGATTTTCTTAATTTGAAATAACTTCTATCAACTGCATCATTATAAACTTTTTCGTATTCAGCCCCAACATATTTAGGTGTGAATTCACCCGAATATTCATAAATACTAACCGAATCTAACGTCTCACCATAGGAGTTTTTAATGTACCACTCGATCGTTAAACCTGCTTTAAAAAAATTCTCTGTTTTGGAACCAATATAAAATCTAAACAAATCAACTTTTCTAATTTCACCTGCTATGAGCATGGTGTTGTTATTGTCTTGAAATACTTTGTTTATTGTATCATAGTATTCTGTTTTCTTTAATATTTTGTATAAACTTTCTGAAAATCGCAAATTATTCATCTTTAATTGTGTTTCTTCAATCATTCGTTGTTTTTGCGATTCATTTTGGTTGATCAGATCGATTGCGTTACTGTTTTTTCTTTCTTCAACAGCTAATCGCATGTTTTCATTAATATCTCCTTTAGAACTGATTAAATACTCTTGAACATCTTGATTTTTATCATTGATATTCAAGTTTATTTCCGAAATATTAATATATTTTTGATTGTCAAGTCGCTTTTCCAATTTATTGGAATTTTCAAACTTCATTTCCTTGTTATAAACAAATGTTTTATCATCTGTAAATCCCATTATTGATATAAGAAATGGTATGTCTAATAAAAGTAAAGGATATGCTATTGCTGTTTTTTTCTTCGGTTTCATAACGACATGTTCATCTTGATAACCAGGCGTTTGCAAAACGATTTGTTTGTACCTTGTTTTTTCTACTTTTAATCGAAATTCATTACCTCTTCCTATTTCTTCGTTATCAGCAAAAACAACTGAATTTTCATTAGTAGATGAAATCGAGACCGATTGTTTTAATGGTATAAAAATATAGTTGCAAGAACTGATTGAAAATGATGTAATTAACAACCAAATAATACTATTTATTTTGTTCATATTTTTCTGTTTAGATACAAAAATTAATAATTAACAAATGAAATATTCAAAAATTCAGGAATGATATATGCAGGAATAGCAAATCCAATTCCTTCCGTCGCATAACCTACTAATTTGGATTGAATAACACCATGTAACAATCCTGTTTTATCAAATAATGGTCCGCCACTATTCCCACCATTGATACTAATGTTCAATTGGATGAGGTTGTTTTTATTGGCTTTTCGTTCGTTTGAAATCATACCCATTGTTACTGATTGACCTAATTCAACAGATTTAGGTGCACCAATTGTATAGACATCTAGTAAGTTTTTGAATTCTTTAGTGGATTTCAGTAAAAATGCTTTTTCAAAATCATAATCAACTTTTAACAGTGCGATATCACAAGCTCTGTTATAACGTACCACTTTTGCATCAAGTTCATCCCCATTGGATAGCACTACTTTTACTTCTTCTAATTGATTTATATTTTTCCCTGCAATCACATGGAAATTTGTTAAAATATAACCATCATTTGATACGGCAAATCCTGATCCGTGACCTTTGTCTTTTCGTTTAACAATAACACTCGCTAAACTTGCGTCTTCAACTGCTTTCACAATAGATTTTGGTTGAGTTATTGACAATTTTTCATCTTTTGAAGAAAAATCGGTATTCAAAACTATGTTTTTTTGAAACTCAGCTGTATGTCTCAACATTAAATAATTATTTTCAATTGCATCACAATAAATTCCTTCGATATTTGAAATATTATAACTTTTGTTCAGGTATTCTCCTGAATATTCATAGGTATAGACTGAATCAATGATTTCATTATACATATTTTTTATGTACCATTGAATTCCTATTCCTGCTTTAGCTAAACCTGGTGTATTTACAAATTTTCTTTTAATTGAAAATATATCCATTTTACGAATTTCCCCATCAAGAACAATCGTATTGTTATCATCATGGAAAACTTTATTTAACGTATCAATGTAATCCGTTTTCTTTAAAATTTTAGTTAGCGATTCTATATATTTACTTTCTTTTGTTTCTTTTTCGTTTTCTTTATATTTATTAAGCGTATTGTTATCTTTTTTAGTTTTATTTTGCGATTCAACTAATCTTTCATCAATTGCTTTTTTCATTATTTCTGAAACTTCACCTTTTGATTTTATATTATATTCTTGAAAATCATTTTTGTTTTTTAAATTTAATTTGATGTCATCAATCATAATAAATTTTTCATTCCCAGTCTTTTTGTCTAGTTTATGTGAACTTTCAAGTATCCAGTCACTTTTATAATTGAAATTTTTGGGAATTGTAAAAGTTAAAAGAGGTCCCCAAAAAGTAGAAAAGTCTAGTAAATACAACGGATAAAAAGCTGGATGTCTTTTATATGGCAACATTACTACAAGCTCATCTTTGTAACCCGGCGTTTGCACTACTATTTGTTTTGCGCCATTTTTTTTAACTTTCGTTGTAATAGTTTTACCGCGACCAATTTCATATTCATTATCATAAACTACTGCGGTTTCATTAGTCGTAGAAATAGTTATTTTTTGTTTGTTTGGAAGAAGAAATACAGTACATGAACTGATTGAACATGCTAAGACAACAATATAAATTATTTTTAACTTTGATTTCATAATTGATTGTATTTTAAATGTTTAACTGAACTATTTAGTAATTGTAATATTCAAATAGTCCGCAATTAAATACGAAGGAATTGCAAATCCAACACCTTCTGTGGCGTAACCAACAAGTTTTGATTGAATTACACCATGCAACAAACCATTTGAATCAAACAATGGTCCTCCACTATTTCCTCCATTGAGACTCATACTCAATTGAAGTACAGAATTATTATTAGCGTTACGTTCATTTGAAAGCAATCCTTTTGTAATTGATTGCCCCAACTCGATAGATTTCGGAGCACCGATCGTATACACTTCTTGTAAGCTTGTAAAATCTTTCGACGACTTCAATGCAAATGCTTTGTCAAATTGATAATCCACTTTTAATAAGGCAATGTCTCGTGCTCTGTTGTAACGAACAACTTTGGCTTCTAATTCTTCTCCATTGGAAAGTATTACTTTGATATCTTCCAATTGATCAGTAGATTTCCCTGCAATTACATGAAAATTAGTTAAAATATAACCGTCATTTGAAATGGCAAATCCAGAACCATGTCCGTTGTCGTTTCTTTTGACAATAACACTCGCTAAGGTTGCTTCTTCAACCGTTTTTACGGAAGATTTGGGTGTAAAGATTGATAATTTCTCATCTTTGGAAGAAAAATCAGTATTCAAAGTAATGTTATTTTGAAATTCCTTTGTTTCTCTGAGCTTTAAGTAATTTCTTTCAACAGCATCATAATAAAATGGATCAGCTAATTTCTCTTTATCGTAGTTTGATATAAAATCACCAGAATATTCATAAACATAAACGGAATCAAGAATTTCATCATACGTGTTTTTTAAATACCATTGGATACCTACTCCAGCTCGACACAAACCACTTGAATAAGTGGCGAATATTCTGTAAACAGTAAATTTGTCGACCTTTCTGATTTCTGCTTCTAAAACTAAGGTATTGTTGTTATCTTGAAAAACATTGTTTGTTGTATCAATGAATTCTGTTTGCTTCAATAGTTTAAAAATGTTATTAGAAAATTCTGTGTCGTCACTCTTTATTTGATTTTCATTTTTGTTGTTCGTTAATTTGTTTTGATTAGTCCCTTTTTTCGCAGTTTTTTTCGCAGTTTTTTTGTCATTTATTTCACTATATTTTTTTCTTTCTGAAACAGCTTCATCAATCATATCAGCAACTTCTCCTTTTGAATATATGTAATATTCTTGAAGGTCTTTGTTTTTGTCATTGATATTAAGTTTAACAGCTCTAAAATCAATGTATTTTTCTGTTTCAAGTCGTTTATCTAATTTATACTTGTTTTCAAGTTGCCAAACAGATTTATAATCAAACGTTTTATTTATATCTGCGACCCAATAAAAAATTACACTAGAACAATCTAATATAAGATAAGGGTAAAATAATTTATGTTTTTTGTAAGGCAACATCACAATGTTTTCATCTTTGTAGCCCGGTGTTTGCACAACTAATTGTTTTGCACCAGATTTTTTTACTTTTATTTCTTTGTTATTCCCTTTGCTAATCTCAAGCTTATTCTCATAAACCACTGAATTTTCATTGGCTGTAGTAATTGTTACTTTCTGCTTACTGGGGTTTATAACCAAATTACATGAGGAAATAAACAAAACTAAAGTCAGTAAAATGAAATTTGAGGTCTTTGTCATAGTAGGTGTTTTCATAAACATAGTAGTCATTATTATACTTTATATATTAGTAACAAACCTACTATTAAATTACATTTCTTGTGTGCTGAAATAAAATTTATAGTATAAATACTAGTAATTTATAGAACAAGTTCTATTTTATCTTTAAACTTGGTCAGCAATTAATAAATACTATAAATTTGAGTTTCACTTTTAGTCTATTTTTTTGGTAAAAAACCTAAAATCGGTTTTCTGTAAAAATGGATACTGATGAAACGTGAATAAATCGATAACAAGCATAACACATTGAGAAATTTCTTTTTAACATTCTTGGCATTAAGTTTCACCAGTTACTATTTCCCCATTATTATTCTAATAATCAATCTGTTGAAATTCAAGAAAACTTCAAGATTTGATCGCTGGCTTTATGTTTTTATTTCATACAATGCGCTCATTGTATGTGCAGAACAATTTTTCCTATATGGAAACATTCAAAGTTTCAACCCCATTTATAAAGTTCAAACTATTGTCGATTTTTTCTTTTTATTCACATTGCTAGTTATACTTCTAGAAGAAATAAAAATCTCCTGCTTGATTTTTAAAATTATCGCATATTCATTTATAGTATTGAGTGTTGTTGATACATTCTTCATACGTGATTTGTATTCAAATAATTATTTTGAAACAATATTTTCCAAATTTCTTGTAATCGTTCTGGCATTTTACACTTTCTATCAACTTGAATTACAAGAAAATTTTAACAAGGGAAAAAAGATTTTTGTGTATACGCTGTTAATCTATGCTTGCTCAACTTTCACAATTTCTCTTTTTGAAGAGTATTTTCGCAGTAAAGATAATGACCAATTATATATAATTTGGTCTGTGCTTTTTCTGTTGACCATCATGTATAATCTATTTCTAACATTATCGTTGTGGAAATTGAAAAGATAGTTTTCAAATAAAATTATATTGATGAAGTAATGAAGTATTTATTTTTGTGTTGATCTTTTTATGTACGAATATTTTAATACGCTAATAAATATTGGATTATCTAGTTACCACGTGCCTTTGTCACTAGTAATCTTTATGTTTTTTAAAAAAAATGAGTTTTCAAAATATGAAGTTTCACTTTTTTTTCTTGTTTCATATAATGCCCTAATAATATTAATTGATCAGTTAATATTGGATGGACATATTGATAACTACAATCCAATTTATAACATTCAAACGATTATTGATTTTTGTACAATCGTTTTTATTTTTTCAAAAATTCTGGAAAATAAGCAACAAAAATTATTGAATTTGTTGAAATATATAATTGTTATTTATCTTTCAATAAGTATCCTTGAATTAGTATTCATCAATGATCTATTTTCAATAAATCTTATCAGTAATAATCTTGCTAAATTTTTAATAATAATTATTGCACTAATAACAATTTATTTATCTGAAATCAAGACAACCATAACGACCAGTCAAAAAATATTCACTTATACGTTGCTTTTTTATTCCATAACAACCTTTTCAATTTCCCTTTTTGAGGAATTTATTCGACTGAAAGTGAATTATATTTTTTACACATTATGGTCAATAAATATTTTACTTACAATTTGTTACAACCTATTCCTTACACTATCCATATGGAAATTGAAAAGATGATTTTACTAAAGTATTTCATGATAACAACCCTAAAAAGTTAATTTCGTATTTAACTATGGAAGATATTTTTCACTTATTACTCAAAGCAGGGCTGATTAGTTATTATTTACCTTTTCTTTTAGTACTGTATCTTTTATTAAAAAAAGGTAAGCAATTCACTTCATTTGAACGACTGTTGTTTTTCTTTATCAGTTATAATGGAATTGCAATAATAATTGAACAGTTTGTTTTAACAGATCGTTTTAAGAACTTTAACCCTATTTTCAATAGCTTAACTATTATTGATTTTTGCACAATCATTGCAATTTTTTCAAAAATTTTACATGAAGCGGGTCCAAAAATATTGAGATTACTGAAATATTTCACTGTCATTTGTTTGTCAATCAGCATTATTGAATTATTGTTCATAAATGATCTGTTTTCAATTAATATCTACACGAATAGTATCTCTAAATGCCTAATAATCGTCGTTGCAAGTATTACAATTTATTTATCTGAAATTAAAATAACCATTACTCAAAGTCAAAAAATAGTTACCTACACGGTTTTTGCATATAGTATATTGACACTTCCAATAGCATTGTTTGAACAAGTTATACGTCTAAATGAAAGTAACTATTTATACATTATTTGGTCGTTGAATATCTTTTTTACGCTATTTTTTAACCTATTTCTAACATTATCACTTTGGAAATTGAAAAGATAATAGTACAAATGTGTTTAATGACAACAAACCTAAACCTTTAATTTCGAAATAAATATGATCGAATTTTATGAATTTTTATTGAAAGCAGGGCTGATGAGTTATTATATACCATTGCTATTTGTACTGCATCTTATTGTAAAAAAAGGTAGACGGTTCACTTCTTTTGAACGATTGTTGTTTTTTTATGTCATTTATAATGGAATTGTAGTATCAGTAGAAGATTTTATTTTGTATGGTCACATCCACAATTTCAACCCTATTTACAACATCTTAACAATTATTGATTTTTGCACAATCATTGCAATTTTTTCAAAAATTTTACATGAAGCTGGTCCAAAAATATTGACATTACTGAAATATTTCACTGTCATTTGTTTGTCAATCAGCATTATTGAATTATTGTTCATAAATGATCTATTTTCAATCAATTTATACACGAATAGTATCTCTAAATTTTTCATCATCATCATTGCCGTTATTGCGATTTATCTTTCTGATATCAAAATCAAAATAACTAGAAGTCAAAAAATATTCTCTTACACAATCCTTTTTTATAACATTGTAACTTTACCTATTGCGTTATTCGAAGAATTTATACGTCAAATTATTAGTGACTATTTTTTCAATATTTGGTCGATGAATATCTTTTTTGTAATATCATATAACCTATTACTAACCTTATCGTTATGGAAACTGAAAAAATAATATTTCAAGCAACTTTATTGAGTATTGTATTGCTAACGTCTTTGATATTGTTTTTTATATTCCTTATCAAAAGCAGTACCAACAAACGAAAGGCAGATTTGGCAAACTTTGAATTAGCTTTTAAAAACAAAGAATTGGAGCAATTAAATGCTGTTATTGTTGCACAAGAGAAAGAACGAGCAAAAATTGCCAGTAATTTACACGATGAAGTTGGTTCAATCTTATCTATGGCGCAACGAAATTTAGACTTTGTCATGAAACAAATGGCTGCAGATGCCCCGTACAAAGATGAGTTACAATTCTCATTGACAACTATTGATCAAAGTATCACTACAATTAGAAATATTTCTAACAGCATGCTTCCCCATTTTTTAGTCAAATTTGGTTTAATCAAGTCCTTGCAACGATTGGCATATCAAACAGAAGCTTCCCTTAATAGTCCTTGTCCCTTTTCAACAAACTGTACCGATGATTTTGAAATAGACAAACAACAGGAAATTCATTTGTATGCGATTTTACTTGAAATCGTAAACAACACCCTTAAACATGCGCATCCACATTCCCTTCAATTGCAACTTTTGAAAAATAAGGAAAAACTAGCACTTTCCATTCAACATGACGGCGTTGCAATCAATCAAGAAGAATATGAACACCTTTTAAATCACAGTGAGGGTATTGGATTGTCGTCAGTCGTAAATCGATTAGCTATAATTAAAGGGGAAATAAACTATTCAAAAACACCGTTAGGAGGTGTAATTACTGTTGAAATGCCACTCTAAAAACCGAATCATGAATCAACAAATAGATAACATAAAAAAAGTACCAATTCGTATTGCTCTTGTTGAAGATCATACAATTGTGCGACAAGCATTAGCTAATTTATTAGCTAAAAATGATCGCATCGCTATTACTATCGAAGCCGAAAACGGGCAAGATTTCTTAAATCAACTGGCAACAAACAACGTGGATGTTGTCTTACTAGACTATGAAATGCCCATATTAGATGGTCGAAATACTTTAGCTATACTTCAACGCGACTATCCTTCCGTAAAGTCAATTTTACTTAGTATGTTCGAAGACCCTTGGATTGTCGCTTCATTAATTAGTGAAGGTGCAAATAGTTATCTCAAAAAGAATTGTTCGTATGATGAATTGATTCAAGCTATCATAGATGTGTTTGAAAATGGTGCTCATCACAATGAATTAGTTACTAATTCACTTGTTCAAACCAAAATTGAAAACAACAAAAAAGATGAGAATATCACCAAATATAAGTTAGGTGTTCGTGATGAAATCATTTTAACATTAATATGTGACGGCAAAAAAAGTGAGGAAATTGCTGAATTGTTATTTTTATCTAAAAAATCGATTGATGCATTACGAATTGATTTACTAAAACGATTGGGGGCAACAAATACAGCTAATTTGGTTACAAAATGTATGTTGTTAGGATTATATAAACCACGAACTGAAGAGGAAATCAAAGCCTTTGAAGTTGCACTTCGATCAAAACGAATAGCATTGCGTAAAAAAATCTAAATTGAGAAAGTAGAAAGATTTGAATACTCTCAAGTATTTTTTTTGTGAACTTCACTATTAAAAACCAACATTTCAAAAAGATTGCGACGAATTATTCGTTCATTTGAGATCATTTTTAAAAATCTAGATAGGTCACAAAACTAGCTGTTTTTGGAATTGTTTTCAGTTAGTTTTTTTATTCTTCTCATTGAAGCTGCATATTGTTCGTTGATTATTTCTTGCTCAATTTCCATGTCTGTTCTAGGAGTGTAAAATCCATTTAAAATAGCAACTCTCATGAGTTGATTGGCAGACTTAATATTCAACTTCTTCATTATTTTGGTACGGATCAAATCGACATTTTTCTTGGAAGTCGGTAATTGTTTGCTGATGAATTCACTGCTACGTCCATCACAAATCATTTTTATGATAATCAAATCTCTTTCAGAAAGATCAAATTGAGATTTTTGCAACGAGATTTTACGTTTGGAAGAGACATCGTTCAAAACAGCATTATTCATTTGTGCGTTTGTGTAAGGTACGTTTTTGTGGACCGTTTCAATTGCTTGCTCCATTTCTTCAATCGAGCATTCTTTTAATAAATATGCGTCAATTCCTTCAGCCATCAAATCAAAAATAATTTCTTGATCTTCAAACATTGTTAACATCACAATTTTGACTTGGGAACCAATTTTCTTCAGTGCTCGAACAGTTTGAACCCCATTCATGATTGGCATCTCTAAATCGAGTAATACGACATCGACAGAATTTTCAGCAATTTTATCTAAAAACTCTTGACCGTTTGAAGCTTCAATGACAACGTTATAATTTTCTTTTTCATTCAGCATTTTAACTAATGCTTTTCGAACTACTTGATGGTCTTCAACAATTGCTAGTCTGATATTATTTGATACTGCCATTTTTTTATTTTAAATCGAAACAACGAATTTTATTTCACCCAGTGTATTGTTCCGTTGAAATGTTAAATCGCCATTTATTATGTTTAAACGATACCGAATATTTTCCAAGCCTAAGTTTTCAGTTTCTTTAGATAGCGCAATATAATCACGCTGAGATAATGCGATACCGTCGTGTTTTAAAATGAATAGTAATTGATTCCCTTCGAGATTCAACGTCATGCCAATAGTTGTTGGAAAACTGTGTTTTAATAAATTAGTAACCAATTCGTTTCCAATATAGAAAATATTTGTCATTATTTCTTCCGAAAATTCTGAATCGTTACTTAAATTACTTTCAAACGTAAACGTTACGTTCAGTGATTCAGATTTAGTACTTCCTATACGCTCCATTGCTTTTGATAAACCAAATTTGAGTAAATAATGAGGTATTAAATCTTTGGTTATTAAACGAAGTTGATCGATTGATTCTTTCAAAAATGATTCCGTGTATGCGAGACTTTCAATGTCTACTTCTCCTCCACTTGCTTTGGTTTTCAATTGTAACATATTCTTGTGTACAATTGATAACAGTGCTCCAACTTCATCGTGTAATTTTCTGGCTATAACAGAACGTTCCTTTTCTTGAATGGTAATTGCTATCTCGAATTTTTCAAGTTCTGATTTAATTTTCTCTTCTTCAATCAGCTTTTCAGACAAATCCTTTATTTTTTTATTTTTTCGCGCAAACAAAAACATGCCTGTTATCATAAAAGCTGAAAACAACATACCAAAAAGGACTATTAAAATTATTTGACTTTTTTCAACCATAATCCGCTGGTAAATGTTAAATTAAGTAATAAGGTAATGGAAGCATGAATCAAGAAAAAACTATCAAATAGTTCATTTGATCTATGGATTTGCTCTTCGAATAATGAATAGAAAAATAATACCGAATAATAGAACGTTATGGGAAAAATCACATACTTAATAGAAGAATTCATCTCAACATGATAAATGACATAGCTTCCAATAATTGAAATCAAGAAATAAGTGACGCTGTTATTATAGGTAGTTGATCCAAAAATAGTATTGTTTGCAATGTCGATAATTGCAGTAATAAAAACAATCAGATAGACAGGCTTTTGAATTTTCTTCAAAGACACATCACGACTAAACACCCTGAAAATTAGGAGGAAATTGAGTGGTAATGAAACATGAAAAAGTGGATTGCTATTATTTAAATAGGTTTCAAAGCAAAAACAAAGGAAGTCTGTCAAAAAACGAAAAGCAATGAATTGACCAACAATAGACTTTAAGGCAACAACTCCATTAATCTTCACTAAAACAATTAATGGTAGAACACTTGAAAACAATACGAAATAGAATATCCAGTAATTAAACATCATCAACTACAATTTGAGATTAATTGGTGAAAATAAACACACTTTTTTTGAAAAAATCGATCAAGCAACTTCATGATTTTAACTGTTTACGTTTTCAATTGAAACTGCAATTGTTATTTCACCTTGCGTAGCGTTTCGTTTGAACGTTAATTCGCCATTTATTAAGTTTAAACGATACCGAATATTTTCCAAACCTAAGTTTTCAGATTCTTTTGATAAAGCAACATAGTCACGCTGAGATAATGCAATACCATCGTGTTTTATAATTAATAGTAATTGATTTCCTTCGAGCTTCAATGCCATGCTAATAATTGTTGGGAAACTATGTTTCAATAAATTCGTAATCAACTCACTTGTTACGTAGAAAAATTGTGTCATGATCTGCTCGGAAACTATGAGATTATGAGGTATTTGTGTTTCGAAATTAAAGGATTGAATAAAACCAGCTGTTTTTTGAGTTCCCATTCTTTCCAGCGCTTTTACTAAGCCAAATTTCAGTAAATAATGAGGGATTAAACCTTTGTTTATTTGTCTTAATTGATTGATCGATTCTTGTATCAAATCCCTTGCAACCTCAATTGAATTGTGTTCAAAAACTCCTGCTTTCGCCTGCTTTTGAATGAAAAGTATATTTTTTTGAGCGAGAGATAATATAGCCCCAACGTCATCATGTAGCATGCGCGCAATATGTCCACGTTCTGTCTCTTGTGTTTCCAAGGCTACTTGTAATTTTTCAACTTCGTTTTTTGCTTTTTCTTCTTGCAGCAACTGATCACTCAATTCTTGAATCTTTCGATTCTTTTGTGCAAATAAAATGATACCAAATCCCAAGAAAAAGGTAAACAACATTCCAGTAATTATTAATACGGCTAATTCTTGCGTGGAGACCATAAATAAAATGTGTAAAATAAATTAAGGCTCAAAATGAAAAGTAAAAATACAGGATAAACAATTGCCATTAATTCTGAATTGATTCTAAAAAAAGTTTCAAATAACGAGTAAAAAAAAGAGACAGAATGA
>ERZ650308.58-NODE-58-length-58205-cov-19.234170_pt1 | contig 58205 bp, 81 predicted proteins | sample MGYA00376244_ERZ650308 | MGnify/ENA primary metagenome ERZ650308 (study PRJEB26733, sample SAMN07839295) | wastewater metagenome | biome: small river; feature: stream; material: water | place: USA: North Carolina | collected 2016-04-26 ... | reverse complement strand
TTAACTCTATCAACGGTAAGAACTCTCTAGTTACTATTGAGTTCTCCACCAACGGTAAAAAGTATAAAGTCATCCGTGGTATCAAACCTAACAAGTTTGAGATTTGGGCTGATGATGTATTGCTTAACCAAGACGCCGCTGCTAAAGATTACCAGAAGGTTCTTGAACAGCAAATCCTGAAGTTGAACTATAAGACGTTCACTCAAGTGGTTATCCTAGGTTCAGCATCGTTCGTTCCGTTCATGCAATTGTCGTCTAGCCAACGTAGAGAGGTTATCGAGGACATCCTTGATATTCGTATCTTCTCTACCATGAATCAGCTATTGAAAGAAAAAGCCAATGATACACGTGAGACTATCAAGCGGATTGAAGGGGAGATTGCGACTGCGAAGACTAAGGTTGATGGACAATCGCTACTCATTAAAACTCTTACAAATGCCAAGTCAGAAGCTATTGGCTCGCTACTATCTAAAATCGAAGCTAATAACTCAGAAATACAGCGAAGCGAAACAACGGTGGCTCAGGCGCTTGCTCAAATTGCCACACTCCAACTACGAACTGCTAACAAGGGTAAGGTTGATAGTGACCTTGAAAAAGCGAAGGGGTTTAAAAGTAAACTTCTTTCCATCGTCGAGCAACACGAGCATCATGCCGAGTTCTTCAATGAGAACAGCGTTTGCCCGTCCTGCTCACAAGGTATTCCGCACGAGCATAAGGAATCCATTATTGAAGACCTGAACGGTAAGATTGAAATGGAGAATAAGCGACTGTCTGATTTGGAAGGTATCTTCACTAAGTTGAACGCTGACCTAGCTGACATGAATAATGTTCTGAAAGAAATCACTGATCTGAACATTACCGTTTCAACCTACAATGCTAACATCGCTATGTTGAATAAGATGAACAAGTCACTTCAAACCGAAGTTGATGAGTCTCATATGGATACAGCTAACGTTGATGAAGAGAAGCGTAAGTTGAAAGAGCTCGCTAAAGATGCCATGGATAAAATCAATCAGAAGACTCTTCTTCAAGAACACCGTAACTTGGAAGAAGCAGCTAACCTTCTGTTGAAAGATACTGGTATCAAAACTGCGATTATCCGTGAATACTTACCTATCATGAACAAGCTGATCAATAAGTATCTGAACGCCATGGACGCTTATATCCACTTTGATCTGGATGAGTCGTTCAATGAAATCGTTAAGTCTCGTCACCGTGATGAGTTTACTTATGCGAGTTTCTCTGAAGGTGAGAAGATGCGTATCGACTTATCAATCTTGTTTACTTGGCGTCAAATCGCTAAGATGAAGAACTCAGTAAACACAAACCTGTTACTACTCGATGAGATTTTCGATTCAAGTTTGGATACAGCGGGTACTGATTACTTCTTGAACCTGATGAATACCCTCGGTGAAAACTCCAACGTGTTTGTTATCTCTCATAAAGGTGACCAACTGTTCGATAAGTTCCGAAGCGTTATCAAATTCGAGAAGGTAAACGACTTCTCTGTAATCGCTAAGAACTAGCCTGAAGCCCTGATGAACTCAGGGCTTTTTCACATTGCTTGACTTTTATTCAGTTTCGTAGTACAATTGAGTATATTGTAAATGGAATTGTGATGGAAATTCAAGCAACCGATCTATCGGCTAGACTTCTAGCCACTGAGAACCTGACCGTGGTACGTTCCGCAGTACCCACGGCATCGTTCGATATTCAGTCACGTGTATTGACTCTGCCTATTTGGAAAGACATGACCCCCGAGATCGAGGACATGCTTGTAGGTCACGAAGTCGCACACGCCTTGTACACAGGCGAAGACTATGTTAAGCCCATCGAGGCTAACCCAAAAATCATGTCATATCTCAACGTCATCGAAGACGTTCGTATTGAGAAGCTGATCAAACGTAAGTACCCAGGATTGCGCAAGCGCATGAACGAAGGCTACAAGCAACTCAACGACCGAGACTTCTTCGGCGTTAAACAACTCCCCCTTGAAACACTTAACTTGATCGACAAGATGAATTTGTACTTCAAGGCTGGTTATCAATGCGGTGTCAAGTTTGACTCGGATGAAAAGCACTTTGTTACACGTGCCGAACGTACAGAGACCATCGAAGAAGTTATTGAACTTGCTCAAGAAATTTACGACTGGTCTAAAGAGCAAGCCGAAAAGAAGAAGAAACAAAAGCAACAGGAACAAGCCAATAAGCCAAAGGGTGACTCTTCGGATGAAGACGAAGGCGATCCAACTAGCGCTGATCCAAATACACCTCAATCCGACGATGATTGGGACGGTGACCAAGAAGAAGGTAAGAAGCCTGCCAGCGGAGACGCAGGTGGTAAAGAGCAAGACATTGACGAACAACTTGAGTCTAAGACTGAACGTAACTTCAATAACAAACTCGAAACCTTGGCTGATCAAAGTACACAGTATATCTACCATAAGATGCCTAACTGTATTCCATACGATCCAGTTGTACCGTTCCAACGTATCCTGAAAGAATCTTCTAAGCTGGAAGAGATGCAGCTTGCTGAATACTACATGCGCCGCATCTACGGTGGTACAATGCCATCCGACAAACAAGCATACCAGAAACGTCTGATCGAAGAAGTCAATAAGTTTAAAACTGATTCAACTTCAGCCGTGAACTATCTCGTAAAAGAATTCGAGATGAAGAAGTCTGCCACTCAGCTCAAACGTGCTCATCAAGCTAAGTTGGGTTCATTGGATATGAAGAAGGTTTGGGGTTACAAACTGAAGGATGACCTGTTCAAACGTGTAACTGTATTGCCCGATGGTAAGAACCACGGTATGCTATTCCTCTTGGATTGGTCTGGTTCCATGGATACAGTTATTGAAGATACTTTGAAACAGGTTATCAACTTGGCTATGTTCTGTAACAAGGTTCAAATTCCATACCGTGTTCTGGCTTTCACTTCTCAGTACCCACTAGACACTGCTGAACGCAGTATGGTCAGCGATACTGATTATAGAATGCGCAGCATGACTGAAGGTCAAATGGTTACATGGCGTGGCTTCCACTTGTTGGAGTTGTTCAGTAACCGTATGTCCATGTCAGAATTTAATACCATGATCAAACGTGTTATGGATAAGCGATTCTTTTGGAACAAAGGTTACGATCTAGGCGGCACACCTTTGAACGAAGCCCTTGTGTGGGTTTACCACAACCTTGGTTACTACATGCGCGAAAACCGTATTGAGAAGATGAACTTCATTACTCTATCTGACGGTGCAGGTGCTCATCTAAATTCAACGATGAGCCTACCCAAGAGAAACTATGTGAACGGTAAGATGGTTAACATGCGTCACTTGGTGCGCGACGATGTAACTAAGAAGTCATATCCAATTGATATCGAACAACAAACTGAATCAATCCTCAAGATGATTAAAGACCGCCACGGTTGTAAGGTTGTTGGCTTCTATATCTGTCCAAACCGCAAGTATGCATTGGGCTCAGCTCTCAAGGATAACCTTTCTGCGTTTAGAGGTGATGTCGCTGATATGATTGATATCATGCGCAAGGCGTTCAAAGAACAAGGCTTCTATTCGCTACACGGTAGTGGTCGCGATGACTTGTTTATTGTTCCAGCTGAAGCAACTCAGATTGACGAAGGTACTCTTGAAGTGACCGCCGATATGAACTCTCGAGCTTTGTCTCGCAACCTTGGAAAATATCTGAACACTAAGAAGACAAGTCGGATTTTACTTTCCAAGTTCATCGACTACGTGGCTTGACTTTTATTAAGAAGTCAGGTATAATTGATTTATTGTTATGGAGATTGTGATGAGTAATACAGAATTTCGCGAGTCGTTCGACTCTAAACTCAACGAGATGTACCCTGAGGTTTACCAGACGGGTCAAGTTTCCCGTCAACAGATTGTGTCTGTTATGGAAACCCTTGGTACAGCTAAATGGCCAATGTGGCATATGAAGACTAAACTAGACCGTGGCTTGTACGCCATTGATGGTGGCGCACCCCAAGGTGAAGTCGCCGAAACTAAACAGAAAGAAGTTGTTTTGGAAGACACTACATCGCTGGTTCCTAAGAAGGATCCTAACTATGTTCCATTCGGTAACCACGCTGATGTTGAGAACATTATCAAGTCTGGTATTTTCTATCCAGTCTATATCTCTGGTCCAACTGGTAACGGTAAGTCCACGATGGTTGAACAGATTTGTGCCAAGCATAAGAAGGCTCTTATCCGTGTAAACTTGAACATGATGACTGACGAAGAACAGTTGATCGGTTCCAAGACTCTGGAAGACGGTAACGTTGAGATTGTTGAAGGACCAGTTCTTATCGCCATGCGTACAGGCTGTACTTTACTGTTGGACGAAATTGACGCTGGCGCTGCTAACACTCTATTGTGTCTCCAACCTATTCTTGAAGGCAAGCCATACTACTTCAAACTGAAGAACGAAATCATCGTTCCAGCTGCAGGCTTTAACATTCTTGCCACAGCTAACACCAAAGGTAAAGGTTCAGACGACGGTCGTTACATCGGCACTAACATTTTGAACGAAGCCTTCTTGGAACGTTTCGCTGTTACGTTCAACCAAGAATATCCATCGGCTAAAATCGAAGGTAAGATTATCTCCAATCTGATGGAGCATTACGGTTGCGCCGACGAAGAGTTCTCTGAGACTTTGGTTAAGTGGGCTGATGCCATCCGTAAGACTTTCGATGACGGTGGCGTCGACGAAACTATTACAACTCGTCGTATGACTCACATCGTTCGCGCCTTCGCTATTTTCAAGAAGCGTGAAAAAGCCGTTGAGCTGTGCTGTAACCGATTCGACTCAGCTACTAAGGAAGCCTTCATGCGATTGTATGATAATGTGGCGAATCCTGTTCCTGAACAAGCTCCAGCCAAACCATACCTGACGCCGACCGTTGAAGATACGGAAGTGCCGTTCTAAAAAGTAAACCGAAAGGTTTACTTCAAGAAACTTGTAGAAAATGCTTGACTTTAATTCCAAATTCAGGTATAATACTTGTATAGCTAGAGAAAGCTATGTTGAAAAACTTTGAAAAAGGACTTTATTATGTTGAAATTCTCTGACCTGACCCTCGCCCAAAAACGCTTTATCGTTGCCGTCATCGAGCATACCCCTGCTCTGAAAAAGACAGCTAAGATTACACTCAAAGAGTGTGGCGCTATCTATGACGCTCTTCGCGAACAACGTGAAGGTGTTAAGGGTGAAAAGATTGGTTATCCTAACTGGCTCTTCAAAGCCAATAAAATCGAACGTGGTATGTACCAACTTCCCGTTCCGACCGCATCGGAATTGTCCGACTTTGCCAAAGCATTGACTGTTAAAACAGCCAGCCCCGTGGTCAAAGCCAAGGTCAAGGTTGCTAAGCTGGCTAAAGCCAAAGCCGCACCTAAAGCAAAACCTGTCGCTGAAAAAGCCGACACTCCACTCAAAGGTTCTCGACTGGTGCAAATCATCGACGAATCAGCAGCCTACGATGAGGACGTTGAAGACTTCAACGCTATCCTCCGCGAAAACGGCATCGAAGTTTAATCCAAGCAGGGAGGGATCACCATCACCTCCTTGCTTTTCATCATGATGGTATATAATGGAGAGTTTATGTCTAAACACACTAACCTGTTGAATCACTTGAAAAACGGTCACGAAGTGACTGCAAAACAAATCACTGGCACTTTCGGTATTAAGAACGCCAGTCGTGCTGTGAACTACTTGCGTGAGCAAGGTCACTGCGTGTACGCCAACAAGGTTGTCTTGTCTGACGGTACTGACGGTACTAAGTTCCGCATCGGCAAACCAAGCCGTAACATGGTTGCCTTGGCTCAATCTGTAATGGGTGCATCTGCCTTTACACGATAAGTGAAACATATAAGGGTGTCCCAGCACCCTTATGTATTTTCATTGGAGAGAATATGGCTACTAAAAAAGAAGCACCCGATGGGCGCAAGTTTGATAACGATAAACTTCGTTACGATTTAATTCCACCTCTTGCTCAAGCAGAGATGGTCAAGGTTCTGACTTTCGGTGCGCAGAAATATGCGCCTGATAATTGGCAACTGGTTCCTGATTCCAAGCGACGTTACTTTGCTGCAATGGAGCGTCACGTGTGGGCTTGGAAAATGGGTGAACAAGTTGACCCTGAATCTGGTATTCATCACTTGGCTCACGCTATGTGTTGTTTGGCTTTCTTGTATGAACATGACGTCAAGTATAGTAAGGATGTAAAATGATACGTGGTATCTTAGCATTCTTCGCCGTATGGGCTATTGTGTTCTTCGGTATCAGTCTTTTCTGGCATTCAACTCGCTCAGATAAGGTTGATTTTATCAAAGCAGGTGGTTATGGTCTGGCGACCGCCATCGTTGCTTTGTGGTTGTTGGTTGGTATTGTTTACATATTTTAAGGATATATCATGAAACGTTTTGTCTCTATGGCAATTTTGGCAGCTGCAGTTCTTATGACTGGCTGTACACGTATTGAAACTGGCGAAGTTGGTCTTCGTCGTGGTTTCGATAAACAGGTGAGCGGTAATGAACTGTTGCCAGGTTCTTTTAATCAAACCATCGTCGGTGAAGTTCTGACATTCCCCATCAAAGATGTGGCTGTTAAGATCGACGATTTGGCTCCATTGGCTGCTGATAATAGCACCATGAAAGACTTTGACTTGACTGTTATCTATAACATCAATCAAGCCTCTGTGTCTGATTTGTATAACACTAAGAACAAATCGTTCCACGCCTTGCACGATGGCGATACATACCTGATGTATAACTATATCTTCAACGCTGCTCGTAATGCGTCATACAAAGCCGCACGTAAGCACGAAGCCCTTGTAATGGCTGATAATCGTCAGGTAATGGAAGCTGATATTCGCGCGAACTTGATTGAAACTCTCAAAGACGAAAAGCTGGATGGTATGATCACCGTGTCTCAGGTTCTGGTTCGTAGCGTTATTCCCGCTGACTCAATCGTAGCCTCTGCTAACGAATTGGTTCGTGCTAAGAACGCCTTCAAGCAAAAAGAAGTTGAAGTTCAGACAGCTAAGAAAGAAGCTGAACGTATCGCTGCTTTGAATGCTAACGCTGGTGCTATCCAATACATGGACGCTCAAGCTCGTATGAACTACTCTGAAGCTGCTAAGATTCAAGCTCAAGGTATCGCTAACTTCAAAGGTGGTACTCTGGTTATCGGTGGTCCATCTCCTGTGTTGAATGTGGGTAAATAATATGGACGATATCCTAGCAATTATTATCTTCTTCGTCGCCTGTTGTATTACAGGTTTGTTTATCCGAAGTATGATTAAGGCTCATAACGCTAAAGTTGAAGCCGAGTTGAAACGCCAAGCGGATATCGCCGAAGCTCGTGCCGCTGATACTCGTGCACGTATGAAACTTCGTCTTGAAGCTGATGAGGCTCGTAAAAGTTTGGCTCAGGCTCACTTGGAAGAAACATTCTCAGTGCCTCGTAAGAAGCGTACCTTCGTGAAGCGTGAAGAGTCTACTGTACCACCTCGTGGTAAAGAGACGACAGTTACTTATACTCCATCACCTACACAATCTGTTCAGTCTTCTAGCTTCCTCAGTGACGCAGCTGATATTGCTATGATCGCTAACACCATCCAACATTGGAATGATAATAAGCCTCATCGCTCAAATACAGATAACCCGATCGACTTCCCCAAAGAAGAACGTAGTGTCGGTGTAAGTAAGTCTGAAAGTTCTTGGGGTTTTGACGACAGCGATGCTCGCAAGTCAATCTCCAGTTCGATGGATACATCTAGTTCGTATTCGTCAAGTTCTAGCGATTCTTCCTCTTCTTGGAGTTCGTCAGATTCGTCTAGTTCGGTAAGCTCGGACTGGTAAATAAATTTGCCTTGGAAGTGATTTTAAGGCATAATTGATTCTATATAGTAATGATACATTTTGATTAGGAGAAAATATGAAATTATCTAAAGATACCCTCGCCATTTTTAAGAACTTCGCTGGCATTAACAGCAACCTTCTTTTGAAGCAGGGTACTAAATTGTCAACCATTTCCGCTCAGAAGAACGTGATGGCTGATGTGACCGTGACTGAGACATTCCCTGACTTCGGCATCTATGACCTCAATGAGTTCTTGGGCGCTATGAGTTTGTTCGATGATCCAGAATTGACATTCACTGACAAAGTGTGTAAGATTACCCAAGGTAATATGAGCATCAAGTATTTTGCCGCTGACGCTTCAGTGCTTACTGCTCCAACAAAGGCGATCACTTTCCCAGCTGACGCTGAAGTGAACTTTGACCTGACTAACCAGATGTTGACTATGATTCAACGTACAGCTTCAGTGCTTCGTGCGTCAGATGTGTCCATCGTTGGTTCTGATGGTAAGATTACTCTTGTCGTTGGCGATAAGAAGAACACAACTGGTAACTCTTTCCAAGAGCCAGTCGGTGAAACTGATAAGACTTTCAAGGTGAACTTGAAGGTTGAAAACTTGAAGATGATTCCTGGCGATTATTCTGTCAGCGTGTCTAGCAAGAAGATTTCTCGCTTCAAGTCTACTACACAAACTGACTTGGTTTATTACGTTGCCGTTGAAGCTGACTCTTCTTTCGACGTCTAACTTGAGTTGACTTTCTGAGGGAATAGGGTTATAATTACTCTATTCCCTCTTTTTCATTATGGAGATATTATGATTGAATCGAACGATAACCAGTTCTTGTGGGTTGAAAAATACCGTCCTAAAACTATTGATGAGTGTATCCTTCCTGCTAACCTGAAGCAGACATTTAAGGACTACGTTGCTCAAGGTCAACTTCCACATATGCTTTTGTGTGGTACAGCTGGCGTGGGTAAGACCACTATCGCCAAAGCCCTATGTAACGAGATCGGCGCTGAGTACATTATCCTGAACGGTTCAGATACAGGTGGTCATATCGACACACTTCGTACTGTGATCAAAGGCTTTGCTACAACCGTATCGCTTACTGACTCTAAGAAGGTTGTTATTCTTGATGAGGCTGATTACCTTCAAGCCAACTCTACACAACCTGCGCTTCGTAACTACATGGAAGAGTTCAGTGCTAACTGCCGCTTCATCTTTACATGTAACTACAAAAACAAAATCATTGAGCCACTTCACAGCCGTTGCGCCGTGGTTGAGTTCAAGATCGAAGGTAAAGACAAGCAAACCCTAGCTGCACAATTCTTCAAACGTGCCACTCAGATTCTTAAACAAGAAGGCGTGGAGTTTGATCCAAAGGTTGTAGCTGAACTTGTTACTAAGCACTTCCCTGACTGGCGTCGTGTGTTGAATGAACTTCAACGCTACTCTGTGTCTGGTAAGATTGACTCAGGTATTCTGATTAACTTGTCACAAGACTCGTTCAAAGACCTGATCAATAACATGAAGGATCGTAACTTCACCGAAGTTCGTAAGTGGGTCGCTAAGAACTCTGACGCTGATACAACTGCGTTGTTCCGCGACTTGTACGATAACGCCAACGAATACGTCGAAGCCTCGACTATCCCGAATCTGATTTTGATTCTGGCTGAGTATCAGTATAAGGCTGCGTTCGTCGCTGACCATGAATTGAACATCATGGCTGCTATGACCGAAGTTATGGTTCAATGTAAGTTCAAGTGAGGTTGATATGAGTGAAATCTTTTCATTAGTTTTTGTTATGTGCGTTGGGGCGTTCATCGGTTGGTATGCCCGTGAACAGGTCGCCGTGAATAACATTAAGAAGATCAGAGAAGAAATCGGTAAGAACGTTCAAGCTAACTCTATGCGCATTCGCCTAGAGAAAGAAAAGGAAGTTCTGTACGCTTATGATTTTGATACTAATAAGTTCTTGGGTCAAGGTGAAACGTTTACAGCTCTGGACGAAATCCTCGCTGAGAAGTTCCCAGGAAAGACCTTCGTGGTATCGGACGAGAACCTAGACGAAGTTGGTATCAAGTTATGAGCCCATTCGATTTTATCAACGCTATTAACCTAACGAAAGAGAATCTATTTAAAGACCTTCAGAACGACAAAGACTATGCACCATTTTTGGTAAACAGGGGTTTGTCCTACTTCCACGATACCGTTCATCAGGCTAACGCTATGAATATTCATAGTGCGATTCCTAAGGAATGGCAATTTCAGTTTCTACTAAATAGTATCGCTAAGAAGAAACGTTTCAGTAAATGGGCTAAAAAAGAAACAGCCTCTGATAAGTTACTTCTAGTACAGGAATATTACGGGTATTCCAGTGAAAAGGCTGCCGAGGCTCTTGAGCTTTTATCGGCAGAACAATTGAAACTTATAGAAGAAAAATTAAATAAAGGTGGAAGATAATGACTGTCGAAATGATTTACTACGACTGGACACCCGATTCTATGCTAGAGGTTACGCTCTCTGAACCAGATAACTTTTTGAAGGTTCGCGAAACTCTTACTCGTATCGGTATTGCGTCTAAGAAAGAGAACACACTGTATCAGTCTTGCCATATTTTACATAAGCAAGGACGTTACTTCATTGTTCACTTCAAAGAATTGTTTGCCCTAGATGGCAAGGATTCAAATATTACAGCCTCAGATATTGAGCGTAGAAATGCTATTGCTTCTCTACTTCAAGATTGGGATTTGCTGAAGATCGTTACGGCGACCAAAGCAGATAACAAGGCTTCTTTGTCTCAGATTAAAGTCGTTTCCTTTAAGGAAAAACAAGACTGGAATCTTGTGGCAAAATATAACATTGGTAAGAAAATTCGCCCACAAGCGGAATAAATACTTTTGTCCCTACCTTGGGAACGTTGATGCTACGGTCAATGGCGTCCGAGAAATTTCACTGGCATTCGTTAATTGTCGCTGGATAAAGTAACCAGCTCTACCATGCTTCGGGTGGTAATTTAATAAACTCGCTTAATAGGAGAAACATATGAGCAACAAACCATTCGTCCCTGCATTTTTCGCTAAGGACGCCTTCAAAGACTTCGACAAATTCTTTTTGGACTTCGATGCCCAAATTGACAAGATGCAGCAATTGCATAATGACATGACGAAGAATATCCCCAACTATCCTCCATTCAACGTTCGTAAGATCGACGATAAGAACTACATGATTGAGATCGCTGTAGCTGGCTTTGCCACTCACGAAATCGAAGTAGAACTTGATGGTGGTAAGTTGACTGTTAAGGGTAACGTCGCATCTAAGACTGATGACGAACACGACGCTGAACAAAGTTCATTCATCTTCAAAGGTATCGCTAATCGTGCATTCACTCGCACTTGGGCTATCGGTGATGAGTATAAAGTTGAGAACGCTGAATTGTTCAACGGTATCCTTAAGATCGCTTTGGAGCGTCTTATCCCTGAAGCTAAGAAGCCTGTGAAGGTTCCTGTTAAAGCTAAAGGCGAGAAGCAATTCTTGAACGACTAATGGGACGGGAGCTTCGGCTCCCTTTTAGTTTATGACACCAAGAAAATTAACTGTATTAGATAAGCAAAAACTTATCAATCATTTAACTACCCTTCGCGGAGAAGACCGCCGACTACGTTTCGGTGGAACAGTATCTGACGATTACATTATCAGCTACATCACTAAGTCGTTCGACACGGACTGTAAATGGTTCGGTGTTGATCACATTGACGGTATGCTCGTGGCTGCTTGTCACGCTACAATCGCCAACGGTGAAGCTGAGTTAGGTTGCTCGGTAGACCCTGATTATAGAAACCAAGGTTACGCTCAAGCTATGTTTGACCGTGCTGTTACTTGGCTTCGTACTCGTGGTATCACTGAAGTGTTCATGCATTGTCTCTCAGAAAATGGAGCCATGAAACATATCGCTCGTAAGAATGATATGACTGTAGTTTCAGAGTATGGTGAGTCAGACGCCACTGTACAAATTGAACCTGCTACTCCGATAACGTTAGCTGAAGATGTTTACCTTGACCGTATCGCTTTATATGATATGTACGTTAAGAATAACTTTCATGCGTTTGATTTCTACTGGAGACGAAATCGTACCTAAGTATTGGTATGAAAGCTAAAATAACCACCAACCTGATTTCATTCCCCGCAATTCGTCGAGGGGAGTGGATATTAAAAGTCTCCGTGTTTAAAAATAAACAGGTTATGGTTATGGCTATGAATTGTTATGATATGGAAGATATAAGAGTGAGATTCTTTATGGGACATAATCAGGCAGCAGATTTTATTGACACACTTATTATAGAGGAATAGTATGACTATCAAAGTATTTAAAATGATCAACGGTGAAGAATTGATCGGGGCAACAACTAGCGAATCAGCTATCGGTTACCATATTGACAAACCTGCTAACATTATGTTGCAGCAAACTCCGGACGGTAAAATGGGCGTGGGTATTGCACCATTTATGCCATATGCCGATGGTAAGGTTTTTGTTTATAAAACTGCCATTGCCGCTGAAGCAACTCCAGATATCCAAATGGAAAACGAATACAACCGTTTGTTCGGTTCAGGTATCCAAATCATGGGCGCTGGCGCTCTTGCTGGACTATAACCTAAAGTATTACTTTCAAAGCCACCTTCGGGTGGCTTTTTTCATTGAAAGTGCTTGACTTTAATTCAGGTTCGTAGTATAATTATTGTATACTAGGAGGAATTGATGCGTGCTTTCCAAGAAACCACAAAAGACTGGCTTCACCCCTGTCCGAATCACATCTACTATCTGACCGACGACAAGTCTAAGATGGTTGCTTTTTATAATGTAAACACTGGTAAGGTTACGAAGTTTAAGAATGCAATCGGCTTCTCTACTCGTTATCGTACCTTTAAGGAATTGAAATGAACATTAATGCTTTTTTGAACGACCTCGCTTCTAACAACGGTCGCCTGTTTAAAACTGAACAGCTTGAACTCAATCGTAACGATACAACCCTGCGTGAAGTTGTACGTCTAGCCCTAGACCCATTCACTCAATTCTATATTCGTAAGATTCCAGCTTACACTCCAAACACTACAGACCATGCGGCATCTTTGGCTTCTATGTTGCCAGCCCTTTATGACCTTCGTGAACGTATCGTCACAGGTCACGCCGCAATTGATCACCTTACACGCATTCTCGAAGCCGTGAACCCTGATGACGCTAAAGTCATTGAACGTATTATTCAAAAGGATTTGAAATGTGGAGTCTCCGTATCAACAGCAAACGCCGTGTGGACTGGCTTGGTGCACGAATATCCAGTAATGTTGTGCAGCCCATTCGAACAGAAGCTCGTGGACAAAATCAAGTTCCCAGCCTACGTTCAACTCAAGATGGACGGTATGCGGTTCAACGCAATCGTTCGGGATGGCAAAGTGGAGTATCGCTCACGCAATGGCAAAGAAATTCAACTGCTCGGAAACCTTGATAAAGACTTCATCACCCTCGCTGGTGATGTTGACTGTGTGTTCGATGGCGAGTTGCTTGTCGTCGACAATGGGAAAATCTTGGATCGCCAAACAGGCAACGGTATTCTGAACAAGGCTAACAAGGGTACAATCACTGCCGCTGACGCAGCTAAGGTTCGTGCCACTGTTTGGGACGTTATCCCTTACATCATGTTTGTTACTGGCGAGTGTGGTGCTCCATACTCCAAGCGTTTTGAAAGTTTGTCTTTGTTGATGAAGCGAGCACCCAGCAAAGTATTCCTCGTTGAGCATAAAGAAGTTGCTACGATGGAAGAAGCCAGCGTGCTGTTTGAGAAATACCTAGCTGCAGGTCAAGAAGGTATCATCCTGAAAGACAAAGCCAGTATCTGGGAAGACAAACGCTCCAAGGGTCAAATCAAGTTCAAAGGCGAACTCGAATGTGACTTGAAGATTGTAGGTATCGAAGAAGGTACAGGTAAGTATGCTGGTATGCTCGGCGCTTTGATTCTCGAATCAGACGATGGCGTTATTAAGGTTCGTGCTGGCTCTGGCTTCTCTGATGAACAGCGTAAGCAAGGCAAGGAAGTTATCGGTAAGATCGCTGCTATTAAGTATAACATGCGTATCAAAAACAAGGCTGGTGAGGAATCACTGTTCCTCCCGATCGTTCTCGAAATTCGCGATGATAAGACCGTCGCTGACAGTTCTAAGGATATCAAATGAGTACATATACTCCAGACTCGTGGGTTGTTTTGAAATTTACCCACAGCGGTAAAACCACATACAAAGTTTTGGCTCACTTCGGTAGCAGCTACATGTATGGTGAAAGCTGGAAACTGAACAGCGGTGTCACTAATGTCGAAGTTGACGGTGATTACTTTCTGTTTCATGGATATAGTGGTAGCGTGTATCGTTGCCATAAAGAGGGTTATTGTATGCGTGGTATGATGCACGGTGTTTACTCGTCATTCGTTGATCAAGTTGCAGCTAACCCAGCATACACTATGGAACTAATGGATGAAGCCACTGACTTTACATCCATTGATTATAAGGATTAAGAATGTTTTTATTCGACGTTGAAACGTTGGGTGTTGATTCAAATGCAGTCATTCTATCGGCTGCTTTGATTCATTTTGACCTGAACGAAAAACCAGATTACCAAAAGCTCTTGGATGATGCTTGCTTTGTCAAGTTCGATGCCATAGAGCAAATCAAAATGGGTCGCAAGGTTGACCCTGATACACTAAATTGGTGGAAGAAACAGCATGAGTATATTCGTGGCGTTTCATTGGAACCTTCTGCCAAGGATATGTCCGCAGCCGATGGTATCGCTCATATGATGAATTACATGGCTATGATTCCTGAAGCTCGCAAACAAACCATGTGGGCTCGTGGTTCATTGGACCAAATCGTCATCGATCACCTTACAGGTAAACTTGACTTACAAACAATTACCGACTATAATAAGTGGAGAGATGTAAGAACAGCTGTCGATATTCTATATGGAACATCCAATGGTTACTGTGAAGTTGATCATCCAACGTTCAACCGTGCCGCAGTTATCAAGCATCATCCAGTTCACGATTGCGCATATGACGCAATGATGTTAATGTATGGGAAACAAGTTTAATGGAATTTTACACAAGCGTTCACGCCGCTGGTGACAAGATCTTGGTTCGTGGTTATGAAAACGGTCGTCCTTACAACCGTCGTATTGACTACCAACCAACTCTGTATGTCAACTCTAAGAGTCGAACTAAGTTTATGACCTTGGACGAAACGTATGTTGATGAAGTAAAACCTGGCTCAATTCGTGAGACCAGAGACTTCGTTAAACGATACGATGGCGTCCAAGGCTTTTCTGTTTTTGGTCAAACCAATTATGCGTATCAGTACATCTCTGATACCTATGATGGCGATATCAACTGGGACATCGAACAGTTTAAAATCTTCACGGTTGACATTGAAACTAAGACCGAAGGTGGCTTCCCCGATATTAAAACAGCCAACGAAGAAGTTCTACTGATCACCGTCAAGGATTATACATCCAAAAAGATTATCACGTTCGGTACTCGCGCATTCGTACATAACCGCGATGACCTAGTCTATATCCACTGTAATGACGAACTCCACCTCTTGAAAGAGTTCATGATTTGGTGGCAAGGTAACTATCCAGATATTATCACTGGATGGAATACAGACTTCTTCGACATGCCTTATTTGATTCGCCGTGTTGAACGCGAACTCGGTGAGTCAATCGCTAAGAAGTTCTCTCCATGGGGTATGATCTCCGAACGTCGCACCTTCATCAAAGGTAACGAAGAAATCCATTACACCATTACTGGTATTTCTCAGTTGGACTATCTTGAGCTGTATAAGAAGTACACCTACAAGAAGCAAGAGTCCTACAAGTTGGACTACATCGCCGAGCAAGAACTCAACGATGCTAAGAAAGAGAACCCAGGAACTAGCTTCAAAGACTTCTATACAAACTACTGGCAACAGTTCGTGGAATATAACATCCACGACGTTGAGTTGGTCGATATGTTCGAAGATAAGATGCGCCTGTTGGAACTACACTTGACTATGGCATATCAGGCTAAGATTAACCCTGAAGATGTTTACTCTCAAGTTCGTATGTGGGACGCCATCATTTATAACCACCTTCGTAAGAAGGGTATCGTTATTCCGATGAAGACTCACAGCACAAAAGATGCTCAGTTCGAAGGTGCGTATGTTAAAGACGTTCAAGTGGGCGCTCATAAGTGGGTGGCTTCATTTGACTTGAACTCGCTATACCCTCACTTGATCATGCAGTACAATATCTCCCCAGAGACTTTGACTCATGAGAAGATCTCTTGTACCGTGGATGGTTTGTTGAATCAAGAAGTTGATACATCATACGCTCATCGCCGTGACCTTTCTATGACTGCCAACGGCTGGTGTTATCGTAAAGACATCAAAGGGTTTATGCCTGAGTTGATGGAAACGATGTACAAAAACCGCTCCAAGTTCAAGAAGCAGATGTTGGCTGTTGAGCAACAGTTCGAACACGATAAGAAGAATAACAACCTTCGTAAAGAGATTAGCCGATTGAATAACCTTCAAATGGCTATGAAGATTGCTTTGAACTCTGCTTATGGCGCGATGGGTAATGCATACTTCCGTTACTTCGATATTCGTATGGCTGAAGGTATTACATTGTCTGGTCAGTTGTCAATTCAGTGGATGGCTAACGCTCTTAACAAGTACATGAACAAGGCATTGAAGACTGTCGATAAAGACTACGTCATTGCTATTGATACTGACTCAATCTACTTGACCATGGAACTTTTGGTTGAGCGTACTTGCGAAGGTAAGACTACCGAACAGAAAATCCGTTACATGGATAAAGTATGTGAAGAGATCTTCCAACCGTTCATTGATAACACATATCAAAGCCTCGCTGATTACATGAATGCATTCGATCAGAAGATGCAGATGAAGCGCGAAGTGTTAGCCGACAAGGGTATTTGGATCGCCAAAAAGAACTATGTGCTGAACGTACATAACTCTGAAGGTGTTCAATACGCTACTCCTAAGCAAAAGGTTCTTGGTTTGGCTATGGTTCGTTCTTCAACTCCAGCGGTTATTCGTAAAGAGCTTCGTCAGTCGGTTGATCATATTCTTCACGGTGATGAAAAGTCTGTGCAAAAGTATATCGCTAAGTATAAAGAGACGTTCGACCAATTCCCTGTATCTGCTATTGCTTTCCCTCGCGGTGTGTCTGGTATGAAGCAGTATGCTGGTTCTCCGATCTATGCGCCGAAGACTCCGATGGCTGTCCGTGCGGCTTTGCTATATAATCACTACATCAAACGACATGGTCTCGAACAACGTTACCCGCTGATTCGTGAAGGTGATAAAATTAAGTTTGTGTATCTTAAAATGCCGAACCCTATCCGTGAAAACGTTATGGCGTTCTCCACGGAAATCCCGCCAGAGTTCGGTCTAAATAACTTTATTGATTACGATACGCAGTTCGAAAAGGTTTTTGTTGAACCTCTAAAAACAATTATGGAACCTTTAAATTGGTCGGCGGTAGAGGTATCGTCATTAGAAGATTTTTTTGGATAAGGAAATATATGAAAGTATTGAAATTCGCAGCTGGCTGGTGCCAGCCTTGCAAGATGTTGAGCCGTGTTATTGAAGACGCAGGTGATAAGATTACCACTGTAATCGAAGAAGTTGACATTGATCAGAATATGGAACTCGCGAAAAAGTATGGCATTCGTGGAGTACCTACTATGGTTATGGTTGAAGATGATGGTACAGAAATCAAACGCCAATCTGGTATGTTGATGGAAAACCAATTGATTGAATTTTTGGAGGTTTGATATGAGCATTTTAGATCGCATTAAAAAGAACTCAACTATTAAGGACACTTCCGTCCTTTCTAAGTCTAAGTTCTTCACGAAGAAGGATATGATTCCTACTTCAATCCCAGTCATCAACGTGGCTTTGTCTGGACGTTTCGACGGTGGCTTGACTCCAGGTCTTACTATGTGGGCTGGTCCATCGAAGCATTTTAAAACAGCGTTCAGCCTTTTGATGGCTAAGGCTTACTTGGACAAATACGATGATGGTGTTGTTCTGTTCTATGATTCTGAGTTTGGTACTCCTCAGTCATACTTCGACGCATTCGGTATTGACACTGAGCGAGTTATCCATACACCGATCACCGACATCGAACAATTGAAGTTCGACGTTATGGCTCAGTTGAAAGAAATCAACCGTGGCGATCACGTGATTATCGTTATTGACTCTATCGGTAACTTGGCTTCTAAGAAAGAAGTCGATGACGCTTTGGATCAAAAGTCAGTCGGCGATATGACCCGTGCTAAACAAATGAAGTCTTTGTTCCGTATGGTCACACCTCACTTAACTATCAAAGACATTCCTATGGTAGTTGTTAACCACACCTACATGGAAATTGGTATGTTCCCTAAAGCCATCGTTGGCGGTGGAACTGGCGCTTATTACTCTGCTGACAATATCTTCATCTTGGGTCGCCAACAAGAAAAAGATGGTACTGAAGTCGTCGGCTACAACTTTATTATCAACGTTGAAAAATCTCGTTATGTTCGCGAAAAATCTAAAATCCCTGTTTCCGTATCTTTTGATGGCGGTATTAGCAAGTGGTCTGGTCTACTTGATCTTGCACTCGAGTCAGGACACGTTATCAAGCCTAGCAATGGTTGGTATTCGAAAGTAGACATGGAGACTGGCGTAGTTGAAGACAAGAAGTATCGTATCAAGGATACAGATACCAAAGACTTCTGGCTACCTTTGCTAACTCAAAAGTCGTTCTATGAGTTTGTGAAAACAAAATACTCAGTGGGTCAAATCGAGATGGTTCAATCCGATGAATTGGATAAAGCCCTCGAAGAATTGGACTTCGAAGAAGATGCTTAAAGACTACGAAGTCTTGGAAGAAACATCCAAAGGTCAACACTTAATAAAGTTGACTTCTGGAGTTTTTTCAGGTATAATTTACTCTTACGGTGCGGTTTCTTTTGAGGAAGGAACCGATGAAGCCAAGATGAAATTCGACTACGATGTCCATACGGGCGTTGTAGTTGACACTAAAGATTTTGAACAAGTGATTGGTAATGTGCTTATTGATATTCTCACTGAGCAACTTGCCAAGAACGAGATAGTATATACAGGCGGCATTGATGAGAATAGAACAACAGATTCTGAGTAACCTTATGTTTGATGAAGCGTATTGCCGAAAGGTAATTCCGTTTCTCAAGCGTGAGTATTTCTCGGATCGTAAAGAGTCGGTGATCATGACCCAGATCGTTGACTTCTTCAACAAGTATAACAAGCCTCTTACTCCAGAGATTCTGAGTATTGAGGTGAGTAATGCTAAAGGTGTCACTGATAAAGAAGTCGGTGATATCGGCACGTACATTAAAGAGTCTCTAGTTCAGGCTCCAATCAACCAAGATTGGTTAGTTGAGAACACTGAGAAGTTCTGTAAAGACCGTGCCGTGTACCTTGCTATCATGGGTGCTATTAAAATCTACGAAGGTAAAGACGGCACTCATACTCCTGATGCTATCCCTGCTTTAGTATCTGACGCCCTCGCTGTGTCGTTCGACTCTAGCGTTGGTCACGATTACCTTGATGACTTCGCTTCACGATATGACTACTATCACCGTGTTGAAGAGAAGATTCCGTTCGACTTGGATATGTTTAACAAAATCACTAAGGGTGGTTTGTCCAAGAAGACTCTGAATATCTGTTTGGCTGGTACTGGTGTTGGTAAGTCACTGTTCATGTGTCACGTTGGCGCTTCCTGTTTAGTGCAGGGAAAAAACGTTCTATATATTACTATGGAAATGGCAGAGGAACGAATCGCTGAACGTATTGACGCGAACTTGTTGAACCTGTCCATGGATGAATTGAAGGTTGTTGATAAAGATATCTACGAGAGCCGTATTCAAAAGCTGGTTAAGAAGACTCAAGGTAAGCTGATTGTTAAAGAATACCCAACTGCTTCTGCTCACGCTGGTCACTTCCGTGCTTTGCTGGAAGAACTAAAACTGAAACGTGACTTTGCTCCAGATATCATCTTTATTGACTATCTAAATATTTGTTCCTCTCAGCGCATGAAGCAAGGTGGTTCGGTTAACTCGTACACTTATGTTAAAGCTATCGCTGAAGAACTCCGTGGATTGGCAGTTGAATATAATGTACCGATTGTATCTGCGACTCAGACTACTCGTTCAGGTTACACTAACAGTGACCCAGGACTTGAAGATACTTCTGAATCGTTCGGTTTGCCTGCTACCGCTGACTTTATGTTTGCGTTGGTTTCTAATGAGGAACTTGAGCAGTTGAATCAGATTATTGTGAAGCAATTGAAGAACCGTTATAACGATCCATCGTATTTCAAGCGATTCGTTATCGGTGTTGATAGAGCTAAGATGAAACTATATGATGTTGAAGCCTCTGCTCAAGAAGGATTATCTGATGCTGGTCATGTAAAAGATGATAAGCCGTTATTCGATAAGAGCGATTTTGGATCACGTATGAAAGAAAGCCAACGTGATTTCCAAGGGTTTAAGTTTTAAGGAGAAGAGAAATGAGTGAAGTTAAAGTTGTTGTTTTGGAAGCGCCTGATGTTATACCTCGTCCCGATTTGATCGGCACTTGGCTAGACGAACGCCACTACCATACTTTGGTACAGTCTGACATGGACTTGTATCTACCACCTAAGTGTGCCACTGAGCTTGGCGCTGAAGACTGCGACAAAGCATGCGGTGGTTGTACTAAAGCGTTGAACGAACAGAACATTGTCTTCAAGTTCCGCAAGAACTACTTCTCTCCTGAGATGGTTAAGTCTGCCTACGAAGGTCTACGTGATGCCGCTGTGGAAACACAGAACCGTGGCGTCGCTGCTGGTCCACGTGGTGAGAAACTTCTGGGTCGCGATTGGGTTACTGCTTATCAATGGGAAGTTCTTGAAGCGTTCCAAAAAGGTAAAGCTAACTTGACTGGTGACGATCCTATCGAAGCCATCAAAGCTAAGTTCGCTGATAACAAAGACATTATGTCTAACCGATCTCAAGTATGGCTCCGCGACTCTGTAGCTGACCAAAACTTCCAGTTCGATGACTGGGTTGAGAAGGCTCGTCGTATGGAACCTGCCGCTGCTTCTGATGAAGCTAAGTGGGTTGAAAGCGAATTGATCTCCAAGACAACTTATGCTAACCCTGTTAACTCAGGTATCGCTGGTTGGTACGATCGCTATCCACGTATCCCTTATGGTCGTGCTACTTCTTACACTGAAAAGTTCCCTGAGAAGTTTGCCAAGTCATATCCATACTTGAAGCACCTAGCCAAAGCGTTTAAGGAAATGTTGCCATGGCGTTATGGTAATCAAAAAGCTGCTGCCGATACAATCGACCAACGCTTCTTGGTTCCTGATACTCCGTTCTCAACTATCACCGTGAACCGTAACTTCCGTACAGCGGCTCACTATGACCCTGCTAACATGGATAACGGCTTCGCTAATATCTGCGTATTCAGTAACTCTGATTCATATAAAGGTGCTTATCTTGTTTTCCCTGAAATTGGTTATGCTGTTGACGTTCGTCCAGGTGATTTATTGTTCGTTAATAATATGGCTGGTCTTCACGGCAATACTGAGTTGATTCTCGAAGACCCTAACGCTGAACGTATTTCTATCATCGCGTTCTTCCACGAAGGTATGTTGACGCTTGGTACTAAAGAATACGAAGACGCTCGCAAGGCTTTCGTTGACCAATGTAAGAACGATGTGAACCACAAATACTATCGTCCACGTTTCAACGGTGTATATCCAGGAATGTGGGAAAGTAAAGAGTGGTATGACTACTGCGAGAAAGCCGTCGGTCGTGAACAGCTTATGAAGAATCACCCTGAAGCAGCGGCTGGTTCACTAGACGAGTTCTTCTCCTAATGTGTGCCGTAATCGGAACTGTCCTTAAGAATCCAAGTCTTAAGGACTTTGAAGCCCTGAAGCGTGTATTCATTGAATCTAAGATTCGAGGTCTACATGCCACGGGCATCTCGTTCTTGCCACATTGGACTAATAAGATTGTAACGATTAAAGAAGCCATGCCTGCTGACGAGTTCGTTGAACTTCATATGCACAATGATAACTTCAAAGACTTCTTAAACGCAGATGGTAACTTGTATCTAGTGGGGCACTGCCGATATAGCACTTCTGATTTAGAGTTCAACCAACCGATCTACAATAACTCCATGAGCGTAGTTCATAACGGAGTTATAACTCAAGAGCCTACAGATAAGTGGGAAGAGCTTTACGGTTACAAATGCGAAGGTAAGAACGATACTGAGCTAATCCTTCACACATTGGATAACGGTAAGTCTCCTTTGGAAGAATGGAAAGATGCCTCGTTGGCAGTTTGTGTTCTAGGTTGTGATAAAACTCTTACAACTTTCCGCAATGGTAAGCGACCATTATATTTGACTACAATGACGAATGGTAGTATAATTACTTCTACGGTGGATATTCCTAAACGTGCTGGATTGTATCTTCCAACCATGGAAATTCCCATGAATACATATATAACCTTCGACAGTAATTTAAAAATGGAAATGAAGGCTGTACATATACCTGATGCGAAAGACCTACAACATGGACAAACTAATAGTTTACATCCCGACACTAAAGCGTGAAGGGAAACAATATACTCTGGAGTCAATTCCAGAGCGATGGAAAGACCGAGTATTCTTGGTCTGCCCTAAAGATGAGAAACACGATTGGCCAAATCGTATAGATGTTCCCGATGAATGTATCGGAAATATCGGCAAGACCCGTCAATGGATTTTGGAGCAAGCTCCGACTTCTTTGGTGGGTCAATTTGATGATGACTTGACATTTTACAAACGCGATGAAACAGTTAAAACTAAAAACCACAAACAAGCCGACTGCGGAGAGTTTCTTGACCTTATGGAACAATGGCTCCAAAGCGGTGACGTATTCTGCGGGTTGTCTAATTCTTTCATGTCTCACAATAATGACTCTGAATACTTCTACGGTAAGCCCAGTCATTCTTCCTTCGTCAACAGAGACTATCTGGCGGAAAAAGGAATCAGATACGACGCCATGAGATACTTCGAAGACTTCCATGTACCTTTGGCTGTACTGGAATCTGGTAAGCAGCTTCACTATACTGGTGAACATATTGCCGTCGAAAAGAAAGCCAACGCTGAAGGTGGTTGCTCTACTACTCGTACTGCTGCTAATAACCGTGAAGCAATGTTCCGACTTCAAGAGCTACACCCTAAGTATGTAACCTTGAAAGAAGAGGAAGGTGCTAAGAACCAATCCCTCGAAGTCGGTGTTAAAATGAGAATCGCCTTTGCTAAGGCGTATAAAGATAATGTAAAGAATGGGGAGACACTCGATGGGTTTTTCAACTGATAAGTGGAGTTATGGCGTTGAGCTTGAGTATGGTAACTGTGATCGCCGTATTCTAGAATTACCAGATGGAGCGTCATGGAACTCGTTGGATAACACCTGTGTGAGTTCTACTGGTATTGCTAACGACCCTCAAGGTAAGTTGTATCACTTCGGTGGTGAGATTAACACTCGCCCTACATTTAACATCGACGAACAAGTTGAGCACATCGCCAAGATCAATAAGTTCCTCCGTGATAATGGACCAGCCCCGATTGTTAATTATCGTAGCAACCTTCATATCCACGTTCGAGTCCCAGGTCTTAACACAAACCTGAAGATGTTGAAGCAGGTTCTGAAGTACGTTCATACGTATCAACAACAAGCCTTTGATATCGTGGAGTCAATTCCAGTTCCTGATCCAAAGACTATGCCTCCGCTTCAGTATGAGTGGGCTAAGAAGCGTATGAATCGTCGTAAGACTTCTCACCAACATAAACTTCCTCAGGCTCGTTATGAAGCTATGATGGCTGCTACAACTCCAGAACAATTCTGGCACGAGCATGCCCATAAAGACGCCAAAGGAAACCCTGCTTGGTTCCAGTGTCCACGTGCTGGTATTAACCTTCGTCAGTTGTTCGAGGAAACTAACACAATCGAGTTCCGTCACTTCCCAGGAACGTTGAACTCTAACGAGATGCGTTCAGCGATTAGATGGTGTCATAACTTCTTGGACTTGGCTATTCATTACGATGATACAGCGCCTGTTGAATTGTTGGATACTCCGATTAAATACAACTTCCCTGACTTCCAACCATACGAGTTTGAAACAGAGCAAGTGTATCAATTTACAAACTTCGATAAAAACTCTCGCAAGGTTGTAAACGATCGCTTGACTTTAATTCGAGAATCAGTTAAAATTGATGATATGGATACTCCTTCTACAGAAACATATAAACGTATTTTGGAACTCAGTGAATGAAAGTTTTGTTCGTTTGTCACGGTAACGTGAACCGTTCGGCTGCGGCTGAGATTATTGCTAAGCAAGACTTCCCTGAATGGGAAGTTAAGTCATGTGGTTTGAAAACTACAAACGGTAAAATCACTGCCAAGAAAATGCGCGATGTTCTGGTTGATTCTGGATATAAGACTGAAGGTATTCGCTCGTCAATTATCACTCAAGAGTTGGTTGATTGGGCTGATCATATTTTCTACATGGATGATGCCAATGAAAAGCGTTTCGTTGAACAGTTCGGAGAAGTGTCCAAGGCTCAAAAGTTGTCTAACCTAATTCCAGGAGTTAAAAAGATTCCTGACCCAGCTTTCGCTGAAGGTAATAGTATGCATATTGAAGTGATTAACCTTATTAAGTTGGCGTTGAATAAATGGACTACAGGCTAAAAGAAAATAGACGAGAAGCCTTCATTCGTTGGTATGCTTGGTCGTTACAATATAATGATTGTGACCCCGCTGTGTGGGCTACTAATTATTTGAACACACGCTACGAACATAACGATGAACAGAAGCTATGGCTCGCTTGGTTGTACGGTAACACGTATCAATTACCCACTGCTTGGGTTTTGATGAATGAGTTTCCTGATTATGAACTAGCCACGGTTGATCGTATTACAAAGTGGAACGCTGTAAACTATAAGCGTCTACGTTATCAAACTGACACAAAGTGGAACAAAGGTCACTTACCTTCCATGTTTGAGTCGTATCAGAAATTTATCGGCAAAGGAAGCCAACGTGAAAAACTCGAATCGTACTACGGCGACAATGAGGCTCAAAACTTTGATGCGTTGTGGAGTGTTCTTAAAGGAAACCTTCATAAATTTGGTCGTTATTCCACTTGGTTTTATTTACAGCATCTCAAGCATACTGCTGGTGTTCTTATTGAGCCTACTTCTCTCATGCTGGATGATTTTGATGGTTCCCGTTCTCATCGTAATGGACTTCTTTTGGCCATTGGCCAAGACAACGATATGGATCGACGACTCACTGGAAGCGAGTATCAGAGTCTTGAATCACATAGCGCAAGCATTATTAGCGAGATGAAGTCTAGGTTTCCTGACCTGATTAGTCAAATTGACTACTTCACTATGGAAACCTGTCTATGTTCTTTCAAGAAAATCTTTAGAGAGAAACATGGACGATACCTGAGTTATTACCTCGACCGTCAAGCTGAAGAAGTTTTGAAAGCTGAAGGTGATGAGTGGAATGGTATTGATTGGGAAGTTCTATGGAACTCCCGTACAGAAACTATTGACCCGCGAATGGATCATAAAAACGGTGTTGATAAAGAGCAGTTTACTAAGTTCATCCGCACTGGTAATCTGGAAAGACTTGAGTGGATGTTTGATGATGAAAAACCTGTGTTGGTTGGATTGGAGATGTTTTAATGGGTGAATTAGACGAATTGACAAAGGCATATAACTTAATCGCAGATGGTCTCGGTGGACATACAATAACAATTGCCAACGACGCAATTACTAACGCTGCTCTGTCTGGTATCACTGCGGCATCTACCAGTGTAGTTAAAAATTCAGTTGTTGATCATATCTTAGATAAATATGAACTCAACCGTGTAGCTGTTGACCATAAGGTCACCGAAGCTGAGATTTTAAAGTTGAAGGAAGTCGCTCCAGACTACGTCAATGAAATCAAGGAGAAAATCTCCCGTGAACTGGCTCGCGATATTATAAAGAAGACTACCTTCACTAAACGTAAAGATGAAGACACTGACGTGAATCACTTCATCGGGCGAGTTTGGGTATTCACTGAAGCTGAATTGAAAGATATGATTAAGGAAATCGAAAATGCTTAATGACAAAATTGGTATCAGCGACGATATCAAAATCGAATTCGTGACTAACGTTAAGAAGGTTCGTAAGATTATCGCCGTGGGTGGTCGCCCAGGAACTGGTAAGACTACGTTGTTTCGTAAGTACATGGAAGGTAAGAACTTTCAGCCTGTTGAACCAGCTAAGTTGGTATCGGCTAACTATGAAACAAGCCGTGACTTGTACATCCTAGGGAAGTACGAAGAAGGCGAAACATTTGCTGGTACTGATCGACTATCCATGGCGGTTCAGCCAGCGCTTCAGGACTGGATTGCTTCACATAACTGTAACGTTCTGTTCGAAGGTGACCGTGTATTCAACCAGAGCTTCCTAGAGTTCGCCATGGCTTTACCTGATACTGAACTTCATGTAGTGTATCTGAAGGCTCCAGAAGATACTCTGAAAGAACGTTACGCTGATCGAGGCTCTGATCAATCTGAACAGTTCCTACGAGGTCGCGAAACTAAATACAACAACTTACTGTCTAACTTTGAGTTGATGTCGTATACTACCGAGTTCAATAATACGAACTTGGATGAACAGGCTAAGATTCTAGCGTTCCTAGATAAACACCTCGGCTAAACGAAACCCAGACTTGTTCTGGGTTTTTCCACATCCAGAGATTATAAATAGTAAATAAATTTGGAGATGGAATGGCTGAGTTATCCCTTTTGGAGCTTCGTAAGCGCCCAGGACGAATCGAAACATTCGTCAATAAACTAAAGAACAAAACACCGTTTGATATGGTCAACGGTGACGCCAAAGTATTCACGAAGGTTGCCTTTACAGAAGGCGGTCGCGTGTTGGAATTCACACCATCAAAAGACCCTAGACAGTTCGCTCAGGCTGTTGAGTGGTTGAAAACCAGAGCGACCAATAACCGCTATGTGTTGGTCATGAATGATAAAGACCGTTTCACGATCGGTGACCTTTTAAAGTCAGGTGACTTCGGGGGTATGGGTGGCAAAGCCGCCAAGGGTGCCACAAAGGGTAATCGTGGAGATATGGCTGAGGGTGTTTTCGCTGCAGCAATTGTGGCTAGGTTTATCAATAAGAACGCTGCTATCTCAGAACAGGACGTTATTGGTTTAATCGACAAACTTGATAACAACAAGATGCACCAAACTATGGTGTATGACTCTCCAAATAAGAACCCCAAAATCCACGACAAGGTTTTCTTCAAGCTGAGTTTAGCCCCATCAAACCTACAGGCTCTAACTGATAAAACTACTCAAGTTTCCCTAGCTGGTATTATTCAATCAAGTGTTAAATATGCCAACTCGGCGATCGTTACAAGCTGGTCTAAATTACTTTATGAAAATAATAAGTATAATGAGATCGAGGTTATTGCTTCAGGTATCGGAGACCAAAAAGGTACTAAGGTTGACGTTCGAGTTAAGATTGATAAAAATCCCACTGACATCAACGTGTCGTTAAAAGCCGATGATGTTAAACAGTTCGGGCAAGTCAGCGGTGCTGGCTTCGATAAACAAGTATTGCTTTGGGATAAAATATTGGGGTTGGATATCTCACGTTATGAGAAAGCATATTATGAAGGTGTTAGTAAGAACGATGTGACTTCTGGTATCGCTTCAGTATATAAGGGTGTCGCCAATGATTTTAATAAGATGACCATTGGTCCATCTAGAAAAAATCTATACGTCAAACTTGCTGCAGGTATTAGATACTTTGCCACGCTAGACGAACCTGCTGTCACATTAGTTCAGCTATCAAAACAAGAAGCTGCAGTGTACCAGTTTGATAACTTGGATAAGTTAATCGGCGCATCAAAAATGAAGGCTACATATATCTCAACAAAAGCCACCCCTGAGATATCAATATCCGATGAAAAGGGTAACGTTCTAATTTACATTCGAGTTAAACGTGAGATTAAACCAAACGGTGTGTACATTCGTAACTACATAGAAAAGGGTAAGTTGCTTACCACTTTAGCTAGTTACATGGCGAAATAAATATATCAATGGATAAAGGATACAAATGTTAAGTTTTAAAAGTTTTCTAAAAGAAGAAGTATTGAACGAAGAATCCCTTCTTCTTGAAGCAGCTGCGTCAGCTGGTGTTGAGAATGACGACAAAGGTAAATTGCACGAGTTGCTATTAGCCAAATACCTACACCCAGACAACAAACTTCCAGATCATCACCGTTCAGAATCTGAGAACGAAGATCACGCTGGTACACCTCAGCAAGTTCATGACCGTCTAATGAAGAAGATTGGTCCAGCTGCGTATAATGAAATTGACGGTCACGCTAAGCAAACTGCTGAAGGTATCAAGAAACATTTTACTGAACACGGTCACGTTGGTCCAGGTCAACATATCGGTAACGTGTTCTGGACGTCTAACGCTGATAAAGCTAATAAGCCAGGCGACCACGAAAAGACAACTGGTGTTAAAGACGTAAACTCTAACGCAGACTTGATCGTGCGTGTGCATGACAAGAACGGTAAGACTGTTAGCCACGTTGGCGTGTCAGCCAAGTACGGCTCTAACAAACCAAACTACCGTAACCCAGGACTTGACTCTATGGAGAAGGTTGCTGGTTTAGAGAAGGGTAGCATGAAGGCTTTGACTGACGCCCACCACGCTCATATGGAAAAGCTAGGATACAACGGCTCAGCTGATCAACGTAATATTCAATACAAGATTGACAAAATGGGCGTTGATAAAGCTCGTACAGAACACGCTAAGTTTGAAGCTCTAGTTAAGCAGGGTAAATCTCTAAGTAAGAAAAACGGTATCATGCACGAGCACTTGGGTAAATTCCTAGAAGCCCATGATGGTATGAAGTCTGATAAAGACCGTATGTCTTTTGAACAGCAAGCTAAGTCTCGCGCCGCTTCAGCTGAGGCTTCTTCATTGGAAGCTAAACGTGCCGTCGCTAAACACTTCGCTGGTGGACTAGCCAAGAAGTCTGACGAAGAGCTTCGCCAAATTGTACGTGATCACGTATCAGCTCCTACACATATTCCACACATCGTGGCGCACTCAAAGGTCAAGGATGATGGTTCCGCAGAATCTCATATTGAACCTTCGCACTCTATCGCCGATGACCATCTAGCCAAGTTTGACAATTTACACGTGGCTCATACTGGCGGTATTCAAACAACAATCAAAGGTACTCATAAGCAAACTGGTAAAGTTCAGAACGTTGCTGCGTTTACAACTAAGAGTTCTTCTGGTCCACATAAGAGTTTGGCTGGCGCCTTCTCACTAAGCTAATATGATAAACTTTCTAGATTACCTTTTTGAAGACGCATCTGAAGAGGGTGCTAAACTAAAGCATATTCATCACGCTGAAGACAGACCTTTACTCCATGGAGCTGAAGGTTTCCAGCACGCATATGACGCTCTACATGGAGCTCACTATCATACTAAGCAAGGTCAACAAAACAATAAGTTGACTATGAAGTATGATGGTTCACCTTCTGTTGTGTTCGGTCACCACCCAGAGACTGGTAAGTTCTTCGTGGCTTCTAAGTCTGCGTTCAACAAAAACCCAAAGATCAATTATACACCTGAAGATATTGACAAGAACCACGGTCACGCTCCAGGACTAGCTGATAAGCTAAAGTCTGCATTGAAGCACTTTCCCAAGGTTTCTCCGAAGGAAGGCGTGTATCAAGGCGACTTGATGTATACTCACGATGACTTGAAGAAGTCTAAGGATGGTAAGGTTTCGTTCACGCCCAACACTATCACGTATACAGCTAAGGGTGATAAGGCTGATGCTATTAAGAAGTCTAAGATCGGTGTAGTCGTTCATACCAAATATGAAGGTACTAACCTATCAAATATGTCGGCTCATCATAACGTTGATGCTTCTGATTTCGGACATGACCCTGACGTATTTCACCACACAGCTGACTATGACGCTAAAGGCGCTCACTACTCCGCTGAGTCTCAAAAGCGAGTTTTGGATGAGCTATCTAAAGCCAAAACTATCCACGAGCAAAACAAAGACAAGATGTATAAAGCTACCGCCATGCACCACGGCGACGGTGGACATCTAGCCACATATATCAACCAAACAGTTCGCGATGGTAGCACTCCTACTGCTGAAGGCTTGAAGACTCATATCGCTGGTAAGTATGAAAAGATTGTGGGTAAGCTAAAGACTGAGAAAGCTCAGAACGCTAAACTGGATGAACTAAAAGGTCATCTAGACAATATCAAGAAACACCAAGGTCATTACGATAACCTTCTAAAGATGCACGGTCATTTGGCTAACGCTAAGAATGAATTGGTTAAGTCTTTGGAATCCAACGAAGGTTCTTACGAACACGCTATCGGCGGTGAAGCTTCTAAGCCTGAAGGTTTCGTTTACAACCACACTCACAAAGGTGTCACTGAGCCAACTAAGCTAGTGAACCGTGCTGAGTTCGCCCGTCAAAACTTGTTGAAGGCTCGTGGACCAGCTAAAGAACCCGATGAGAAACACGGCGTGTTAGCCTTCGGTCGTATGAATCCACCAACTGCTGGGCATGAACAAGTTATCAATAAGGTTCACGAAGTAGCCAAGAAGCATAATGCTGAACACTCAGTTGTTCTGTCGCATAGCCATGACGCTAAAAAGAATCCATTGGATGTTGACACCAAGGTGAAGCACGCTAAGAACGCTTTCCCAGGAACTAACATCGTGGGCGCTTCCAAAGATAAACCTACTATCATGCACCACGCTGCTGATATGTATTCAAAGGGTGTTAAACACCTACACGTTGTAGCTGGTTCTGATCGTACTGAAGAGTATGAAAAGTTACTCAACAAGTATAACGACGGTCAAGAACACAAACACGGTAAGTACAAATTCAAGTCTATCACTGTTCACTCTTCTGGTGAACGCGACCCTGATGCTGAAGGCGTGTCTGGAGTTTCTGGAACTAAGATGCGCGAATTCGCCTCCCAAGGTAAGAAGAAAGAGTTCCACGCAGCGTTACCTTCTAAGATGAAGGATGTTCATAAACATGCGTTGTATACTGACCTTCGTAAGTCCATGAGCCTTCATGAACATATCGTTAAAGTTGACGGTGGGTATGAAGTACAATCAAAAACTACTGGTAAGAATCTGGGTAAATCACCTACAAAGGCTGGGGCTTTGAAACGTCTTCGCCAAATCGAATACTTCAAGCACAAAGGATAACCCATGTTAGAACAAAACTACTATGTAAACGTAGTCAACAACCTGAACTTAGAAATTAGCCAAGGTAAAATTGCAGGACATAGCAACGTTTTTATCGCTGGTCGTAATAGAGTGACCGCTATGAACGCACAAGCAACCATCTGGGAAGTTGGTGGTTTGTATCCATGGTCAGCGTGGGATGCTGGTGCAGCTAAGATTCACGTTGCTAGTGATTCTGCGTCAGATACAGGTAAGACGGTTTTGATCAGTGGTCTTGACGCCAACTATGACATGCAGACTGAAGTTGTCACCCTCAATGGATTAACTGGTGTTCTTACAACTAAGAACTTCATACGTATGAACAGTGCCACTAATATTGGTTCCACTATTATCGTTGGAAACGCTACTTTTAAATATGGCTCATCTTCTGGTGCAGTTATCGGTGTCATCAAAGATGGCGCAGGAACTACTAGAATGTCAATCTATACAGTACCCCGTGGACATACAGCTTTTACTGTTTATGGTGATTTCTCTGTATCGAAAAACGAAGCTGCTGAACTTAATGCTCACTGGAGATTCTTCGGTGGTACATTCTTAGATGTTTATTCAACACAACTATATCAAAACGCTTTCGTTGCATCCCCTCCAATCCCAGGAGCTCTACCAGAGAAAACTGATATTGATAACCGAGTTGATTACACGACCGCCAACAACACATCCGTTTACTCGAACCAACAGTTACTTCTAATCGACAATAATTATCTGTGAATTTTTACAATAGCTAAATACTACTGATATTACTTTACTAATGGATTAAATGAAGAACTATAAAGAACTCGTAAACGAGCTACCAACCAAGACCGTTGTTTTCGCATTCGGTCGTTTTAACCCACCGACCCTTGGTCATGAGTTACTAATCAAGGTAGTTCGTAAACTAGCGAGTCAGCGCAAAGCTGACCACGTAGTCTTCGCATCGGCTACACAAGACGCTAAAAAGAATCCATTAGAAATAAGTAAAAAAGTTCAATACCTTGAGCTGCTGTTTCCGAACACACGTTTCGCTCCAGCAAACAAGGATATTCGTACATTCCTAGAAGCAGCAGCAAGCCTGAACAAGCGTTACAGAAACCTTGTCATGGTAGCTGGTTCTGACCGTGTACATGAGTTTGAAAAGATCCTTAAACAGTACAACGGTAAAGCGTACAAGTTTGATACAATTGAAGTAGTCTCCGCAGGTTCTCGTGACCCTGATGCTGATGATGCCTCTGGTATGTCTGGAACCAAAATGCGTTCACTGGCATCCAAGGGTGATTACTTCCAATTCAAACGTGGCTTACCTACGACAGTTCGTGATATCGACGGTAAGCGTCTCATGAACGACATTCGTGTCGGTATGGGTTTGGAGCCTATCAAAGAACAAATTAACCTCGTCAAGGATACAATCCGCGAACAGTATTTTCGTGGAGAGATTTTTCTAGAGGGTGAAATCGTAGAGTCTGATAATACTGTGTATAAGATTATCAAGCGTGGTTCTAACCACCTACTACTTCAAGATGAAACTGGTTCAAAAGTAAGTAAATGGATTCAGGACGTCCAACTAACGGAAAGAGAATATATGTCACAAGAAAACCTTCTTAATGAAGATGATCAAAAGGCTGGTTTAACAGTTGGCGTCGGTGGCGCTAAGACTGCTGAAAACCAACGTAAGGTCGCTGAATTAAAAGCCAAACAAGCCAAACAAATCGAAGATGTTAAAGAACGTCAAACTCGTGAAATGGCTACAGCCCGTACTAATATGAAGACCCAAAACGAAGACAAGAAGTATGATATTCCTAAGTCTTTGATGAGCCTCGGCGATTTCCGTAAGACTTTGAAGATGGGTGCTAAGCCTGTTGATGATTCTGGTGAACAAACTCCAGCGGAGAACGGTATCATCGGAGATACACACCTAGCTGCTGACGGTAAACACGGTCTTCGTCATATGAAGATTAAACACCATCTAGGTGAAGCTAGTGCCGCTGCTAAACTACAAAAAGCATTCCAACGCGAGCAAGAACGAATCGCCGCTGAACGTAAAGCTGGTGAAGAGCTTTTGAAGAAGCCAGTCAAAGAAGAAGTTGTTGATGAAGATATGTCTCGCCGTGGCTTCCTAAAGGGTGTTGCCGCTGGTGCAGCTGTAGGCGCTGCCAGTAAAGCTCATGCTATCGCTGGCGCATTTCCTAGCCCTAGCACGAGAGCTAAGTGGGCAAAGGATGCTGCCGATTCTAATGCAGCTGAAGTAAGACGCCTAGCTGATAAAAAGAAAAAAGAACTTGAAGATAATACAAAAGAAGTTGACAAGGCGCAGCGTGTAAACCACCACTCACTATCCACTGAAGAAACTGTGGTTGAAGGTAACGGCTACGATGATAACCGTACTGGCTTTGCTAAACGCCACCGCGAAGACGATGAGTATCATAATGAACCAAAGCCTAAGTTCAAGGCTAAGTCTGACATGGATCGCCCGCATACTGTTCACATTGACGGTAAGCCATGGAAACGATTCTCCAATGGTCACCAAGCCCACGCTGCCGCTAAGACTCTTACAGCTAAAGGTAAGAAGGCGACTGCTATCGCTCACTTCCGCGAAGAGACTGAAGAACAACAAGACACTCGTAAGGTTCAATTGAAGCGTTTCAAGGATCAAGCAGCTGGCGCTAAACTCGATCCAGTTACTGAAGCTGCTTACGCTGGTCTAGAAAAAGAAGACAAGCCAGGCAAAGTTAAAACTGCCGTTGTTAAGACTCACCCTAAAGCAGTGGAGATTGAAACTGTTGAAGGTTGGAAAGACGAAAAGAAGCCAGTCAAAGAAGGTACTGAAGAAGAACAATTGGAGTTCGACTTCGAAGAAATCAATGAGTCTGAGTTTGACTCCATGATTGAATCCCTAACTGATGAAGACATTCTAGAAGCCTATGAAGATTCTGAATTGGCCATTGTCGATGAAGAAACTGGCGAAGAACTAGAAGCCGTATCTGAAGAAGCCGAGTATGACACTCCAGCTTTGATGGAAGTTCTATCTCGTATGGAACGTGTAAAGGCTAAAGCCCGTATGCGCCGTACTAAGTCTAAACGTGAACGTGCTGAGAAAATTGCTCTGCGTCACTTCTCTTCAACTCCAGTGGCTAACCGTCGCGCTCGTCGTTTGTCTGTATCCCTATTGAAGAAGCGTCTAATGAAGGGTGTGAACCCAGCTAAGGCTTCCGTGGGTCAGAAAGAAAACATGGAGCGTTACATCGCTCAACACCGTAAAGTGGTTGACCGTTTGTCTGCTCGTATGGTGACTAAGGTTCGTCAAACTGAGAAGAAGCGTCTATCTCATAGAAAGTTTACTAAATGAACGAAACCAACGCAACGCTAAATATCGTCCTTGCGAATACATTCGTTATGTATTTCAAGGCTCACTCTTACCACTGGAACGTGGAAGGTATTAACTTCGCTCAACACCATGGCTTCTTCGGCGATCTGTACGAAGAGCTTTATGCTGTAGTTGACACTGCTGCAGAAGAACTACGTGCTCAGGAAGAATATGCTCCAGTAAGCATCGTGGCTCTTTTGAAGTCAGCTACTATCTCTGAAGATGAAGAAAAACCAGCTACAGTTACTGAGATGTTTGAGCATTTGTCTTCAGCAAACGCCGAAGTTGTAAATAGCCTAAATAAATTATTCGAAGTAGCAACTGCTGCTAAAAAGCAAGGACTCGCTGATTTTGCCGCTGGACGTTTAGACGTACATGCTAAGCATGGTTGGATGCTCCGCTCTCATCTAAAGGGATAACATGGAAAACCTACAACAAGAAGACACGGTATCAGCTGATCGTAAAGAGCGATTGATATTCGACCCAAAAACTGGTAAGTCTCGTAAGACATCATCGGTTGTTTCTCGTCAGAACTTCAACAACGACAAATACGGTAATCGTAATGCTCCAGAAGACGGCGATGATAATGACACTAAGGGTAATAAAAGCCCTATCAAGTTTGTCAATGGAACATCCGTTCCAGACAGCGGTGTCAAGAAAGAAGAGGCTTCTGTGGATTTTACTAAACAGATCGCTGAGACTATGGTTAAGAAAGCTCTTACCTCAATCAAAGCCGACAAAAACACTGGCACGCAAGACATCCCTTTCGATGGACCATATACTAACACTCCTAGCACTGTGGTGGATAAGTCTGGTGCTAAGCATACTCCTATGTCACGTGTTCGCGATTTGGCAAGACAGGGGTTGAAAAAAGTTACTAAAGAAGAAATTGATTTAACACAAGAGGAGACTACTATGTCTAAAACATACGCTGAGTTCGTTCAGCAACTACAAGAATATAATTCAAAGGATGGTGTATATCGTCATAAGGGAACTTATGCTGGTGGTTACAGCGCCGATGACGGTGATGACGATGAAGACAAGCCAAAGAAAGCTGCAGCGCCTGCAGTGAAGCGTGGTCGCGGTCGTCCAGCTGGTTCTAAGTCTGGTGCAAACCAGAAAGTTACTACTGGCAAATCTTACGGTGGAGTTGCTACTCACACTCTAAGCCTTCCTAACTCAAAATAATCAAGGAGATTAAAAATGTCACTATGGACAATGACTGACGAAGAAGCAGGTAAGCCAAAATATTTGAGCGATACTCTGCGTAATGAACAATCAGTTTCTGATTTGGATTCTACTTTCGGTGTTGCTGCTACTGAAGAAGCTGTAACTGCTAACAAAGTAAAGGGTGTTCAACACCCAGGATGGGTAACTGTTCGCACTTATGTTGACCAACATGGTAACACTCGCTATAAGTCTGAGACTTTGGTTGCTGCTGGTTCTATGACTGGTGATGCGTCTGACGACTCTACTGTTGTTGATCTAGCTATCACTATCGGCACTCAACCTGCTAACCAATCTGTAACTGCCCCAGCAGCTGCTACATTTAGCGTTGTCGCTACTATCAACTCTGCTCTACCACTAAGCTATCAGTGGCAAGTTCAGCAAGAAGGTACTGGCGCATTCGCTGACATCGCTGGTGCTACTTCTGCATCTTACACTACTGGCGCAACTGCCACTGGTGACGCAGCTGGCGCTACTGATGGTGACGTATACCGTGTAGTTGTGTCTGCAACTGGAGTTTCTGTAACTTCTAGCACTGCGACTCTAACTGTAGCCTAATAAATAGCTATGATTGAGAGGGGATTTGTTCCCCTCTCGTTTTATGTGAGAGAGTATTGTGATTGAAAAGTTGAACGATAGTAATTTTCTGCTGTATGCTATGCACCACTACGATAACCCGCAGTGTCATAGTCTTGAAGAGTTTGACGAGGATCTTAAGAAATTTCTATATCTAAAGAAACTCATTACTCGATATAAGAAAGACGGAGAACTTCGCGATCGTTTAATCCTAAATCATATTATAATTCTGTATAATATCTTTGGTCCTTCGGCGACTCGTATGTTGTTCTTTAAGATCGACAAAGATAACTGGGATGTGTTGGTAACGTTCTTACTTTACCTTGGACATATGCCTGAGACTTTACCTGAATTTAACATCATACTCTCTGACATAAAATTAGATGAAACTATTATTTCTGTATTAAGGAAAATATGAACCGCTTATTAGACAATACCTTTGCTCTGCGTGTACTTCGTATGTTGGCTACCGACTACAAGAACATGCCAGCGTATCACTTAGGTATCATTGACGATAAGGGTAATGTTCTTCGTAAAACATACCAACTGAAGTCTGAGGCTGAGCGCAAGGCTTATACTTACCTAGACCGTTTGGTTATTATCCTTAAACACGCCATCGAGAAAACACAAGCCCGTGGCGACTACTCCCTAACAAAAGCTCTATCACCTGCACTTTGGACTGTTCGTGAAGCCTATACTTCTGGCTCCAAATCAACTCAAGGTATTGAAGTTCGTTTCAATGAACTACTTGAGATGAACATTGTACTAGCCGAAGAAGAAATCCTAGTCAATAAGTTCATGGCTGAAGAGGGCGAAGGTGGCGCTGGCGGTCTAGCTGTCGGTGGTGCCCCTGTAAACAATACATCTGGAGCTTCCGTGCAAGAGCCAGTGGTTAAAAAGAAAGACATCAAGAAGTACCAAGGTACTGCTTTGCGTCGTCCAGCTCTTAACATTCCCGAGGTTAAACCATAATGTGGATGCTTGACTTCCTACCATTTTGGATATTCCACCTGATCGTCTTAGTCGGCATCGGTGGTCTTCTAGCATCAGTGGTGTTAAATTTCATTCCATTCATAAGTCAATATAAGTTGCCTGTTCAGGTTGCTTCAGTTATACTTCTAGTGTTCGGTGTATACATGGAAGGTGGAGTCTCCAATCAAGAGAAGTGGGAAGCAAAAGTTGCAGAAGTAAAGCTACAAATGGCTAAAAAAGACGCTGCTTCTTCCGATGCTACTGTTAAGGTTGTTACGAAATACATAACAAACGTTGAAGTTGTTAAAGAAAAAGGTGAATCAATTGTTAAAGAAATCCCAAAACTTATTACTGCGACTGCTGATGGTCAGTGCGTTATCCCTAACGGTTTCGTCTTGCTCCACGACAGTGCCAGTCGCAATGAAGTTCCCGACTCCTCCGGAGTTACTAATGACGCCGCCTCCGGAGTTAAACTCTCTGGAGTCGCCGAAACCATCACAGAAAACTACACAACCTATTACAAAGTAGCAGAGCAGTTAAAGTCGCTACAAGAGTGGGTTAAAGAACAAAAGAGAGTCTACAATGGCGATTGAAACAGAAGTTGAAGTATTGAAGAGTGTAGTTTCCAAACTAGACACTTCAATCGAAAAGATTAGTCAGGTGAGCGTTGATATTGGCAAGATTCTTGCAGTACACGAACAACGTCTCGAGACTATTGAAAAAATCTCGGACACTAGAGCGGATGAGATTAAAGAATTGCACTCACGTATTACTACCCAAACTCGTGAAATTGTAGACAAGATTGATAACATGGAACAGCGCCTCGAAGTCAAGATGCGCGAAAATGGCGAAACTGCTACAAAACAACACAAAGAAATCCAAATTGAAATCCAAAAGGATATCAGTACAATTGATGGACGAGTGGCTAGTCTTGAGCAATGGAAATGGTGGCTCATGGGCGCAGCTGCTGTTGTAGGTGTTGTTCTTGGATTTGTAATTGACATCGCAAAACACTTTGTAAAATAAACTTGCTTTTTATTATGATCTAAGGTAAACTTATACCTTAGTGGAGATACATTATGTTATACATTGACGCCAAGTATGCCGCCATCCTCGGCGGCAGTTTAAGAAACTTCAGACAGGTTAAGCCATACACTTGGAACTTTTCGTGCCCAGTGTGTGGCGACAGCACAACTAACAAGACAAAAGCCCGTGGTTACATTCTCAACTTCAAAGGTGGGTTGAGTTATAAATGTCACAACTGTGGTTTGTCTTGTAGCTTCGGTAACTTACTGAAGCGAGTGAACTCCAACTTATATGATGAGTTCGTTTTGGAACGCTACAAAGCTGGCGCATCCAAATACACGGCGCATAAAGACGTCGAAGAAATCCTCCCTAAGAATACAGTCGTAGTTCCCACAAGTTGGGAAGACGAATCACTCAAGCCACTTAAACGTTTGGACACGTTACCTGAAACACATCCCGCTGTTCAGTATGTGGCTAAACGACTTATCCCTAAACGCCATTGGGATAAACTGTACTTCGCTCCAAAGTTCAAGGCATTCGTTAACAGTGTCCAACCTAAGTTCGAAGAACCAGTTAAGGGTGAACATCCACGTATGATCATCCCGTATTTTAACACTCACGGTAAATGTTTTGCCTTTGGTGGTCGCGCATACGGCGATGAGACGCCTAAGTATTACACCATCAAAGTGGGTGAAGAAGTCGAAAAAATCTATGGACTTGACCGTGTAGATTATAGCAAGCGTGTGTATGTTGTTGAAGGACCCATTGATAGTCTATTCATCCCTAACGCCATTGCCGTGTCTGGCGCAAGTTTTGATACTCCAACTATCCGTCAATTACTGACCAATGCTACCATCGTGATGGATAACGAACCTCGTAACAGGGATATCGTTAAGCAAATGAAGAAGTATATTGAGGCTGGTTTCAGTGTCGTAATGTACCCTGATAGTGTCGAAGAGAAAGATATCAACGACATGATTCTGGCTGGTAGGACAGAAAGTGATATTCTGAACCTCATAAATACAAATACCTTCGCAGGTATGGAAGCTAAATTGAAATTCGCAGATTGGAAAAAAGTATGAAAGTTAAATTGATTAGTTATAGCAAACCTTCCCGTGCAATGTACGACGAAGGTTTAATGGATGCACAAGAGTTGGTTGCTTTCTGTGCTCGAGTTTCCAACCCATCAAACCAATTCAATACGGATACAGCTGATAAGCTGATTCGTTATTTGATTAAGAATAAGCACTGGTCACCTCTTGAGATGGTTAGTGCTTGTCTTGAAATCGAAACCACTCGCGATATCGCTCGCCAAATCCTCCGTCACCGTTCATTCTCGTTTCAAGAGTTCAGCCAACGTTACGCTGACCCTACAAAAGACCTTGACTTCGTTTTACGCGAAGCCCGTCTTCAAGATATAAAGAATCGTCAGAACAGTATTGAGACAGATGATGTGGAAGTTAAAGCGTGGTGGGACGCTAAGCAAAAGTTTATCATTGACTATGTCAAGGCGACTTATGCTGAAGCCATCGAAAAAGGTATTGCTAAGGAGCAAGCCCGTGCCATCCTACCTGAAGGTAACACTGTGAGCCGTATGTATATGAACGGTACAATCCGTAGTTGGATTCACTATATTGAACTTCGTCGTGAAAATGGAACACAAAAAGAACATAGAGATGTCGCTCTAGAATGCGCAAAGGTAATTGCTGAAGCGTTTCCTATGGTTGACGACATCATTAATTAAAAATAATAACAATAAAGGGTTTTTATGCAATCTGTTGTGCATGGAATTAAAGTAGATTATACCAGAGATAATCTATTCGACGAGTTGGGTAGGATTCGTCTGAAGGAAAGTTATATGAGAGACGATGAAGTCTCTCCTCAAGAAAGATTCGCTTATGTATCAAGTAAATTCGGAAGTAACCCAGCACATGCTCAGCGCTTATATGAACACAGTAGCAAGCATTGGCTTTCATACTCTACTCCAATCCTTTCATTCGGTCGCAGCAAGCGTGGCTTACCTATCAGCTGCTTCCTCAACTTTATCGAAGACACAGCTGAAGGCTTAGTCGATAACTACAGCGAAACAAGCTGGTTGTCTATGATGGGTGGTGGCGTTGGTATCGGTTTCGGTATTCGCTCTGCTTCTGATAAGTCAACGGGTGTTATGCCTCACTTGAAGACGTATGACGCTTCATCTTTGGCTTACAAGCAAGGTAGCACACGCCGTGGTTCATACGCTGCGTATCTGGATATCAGCCACCCTGATATCATTAGCTTCTTGGAGATGCGTAAGCCCACTGGTGATCAAAACATGCGTTGTTTGAACCTTCACCACGGTATTAACATTCCTGATGCGTTCATGGAAATCATCGAACGTTGTATGATTGATCATGAAGCCGATGACTCTTGGGAACTCGTTGACCCAGCATCTAAGGAAGTTCGTGAAGTTGTTTCCGCTAAAGAACTGTGGCAACGTATCCTAGAGATGCGCATGCAGACTGGTGAGCCATATATCCACTTCATCGATGAGTCTAACCGTCGACTACCTCAGTGGTTGTATAACAAGGGTCTACGTGTTCACCAATCGAACCTTTGCTCTGAGATTATCCTACCAACAAATGAACAACGTACCGCTGTTTGCTGTTTGTCTTCTTTGAACTTAGAATACTATGATGAGTGGAAAAACGACCCAACGTTCCTTCGTGATATCGCTGAGATGTTAGATAACGTCCTTCAGTATTTTATTGATAACGCTCCTGCTACAATTTCTCGTGCAACTTATTCTGCGATGCGCGAACGATCAATCGGTATCGGTGCGTTGGGTTTCCATGCCTTCTTACAGAAGAACAGCTTACCATGGGAATCGTCACTAGCTGTGGGTAAAAATAAGGCGATGTTCGCCGACATTAGAGGTAAATTAGATGTTGTCAACAAGCAACTTGGATCTGAAAGAGGTGAAGCGCCTGACGCTGAAGGTACTGGCAATCGCTTTAGTCATCTCATGGCTATTGCTCCCAATGCTTCTTCTTCCATTCTCATGGGCAATACTAGCCCTAGCATTGAACCTTATCGCGCCAATGCTTATCGCCAGGACACTCTATCGGGTTCTCACCTAAATAAGAACCGATTCCTCGATATTGTGATCAAAGAAGAGGCTGCTAAACATAATGAAGACTGGTACAACGACGTATGGCGTTCGATTATTGCGAATGATGGTTCGGTTCAGCACTTGGATTGGATGGACGACTGGAACAAAGATGTTTTCAAAACGTCTATGGAAATTGACCAGCGCTGGGTCATACAGCATGCCGCAGACAGGCAAGTACATATAGACCAAGCTCAGTCATTGAACGTGTTCTTCCGTCCTGATAGTCATATCAAGTATATCCATGCTGTTCACTTTATGGCTTGGAAAGAAAAGCTGAAGACTATGTACTACTGCCGTTCTGATAAGATTGCTAAGGCAGACAAAGTGGCTAAACGTATTGAACGTGAAGTCATGAAAGAAATCGACTTAACCGCTATGACTGGCGATGAGTCTGTTTGCTTGGCTTGCGAGGGATAAAATGGACGCTTACGATATCTATCATAAGATCCAGAAATACTGGATGGCGCTCGCTCCTAAAAACAGCGGCGAGCTGCCGAAATCTAAGAAGCCTATCAAGGTAATTGTATTAACTGATGATGGATATCGTGAAGTTCGCGGTGTCGTGATAAACGACGAATGCATAGAACTATTACTGGATAACGAATAATGGTAAAGAAACAACACAAACTTACGCAAGAGCGTACACACTTTAAGCCGTTCAACTATCCATGGGCGTATGACGCTTGGCTCAAGCATGAGCAAGCTCACTGGCTTCACACCGAAGTGCCCATGATGGAAGACGTTAAAGACTGGAAGAAGAAGTTGACTAAAGAGGAAAAGACCTTCCTCACTAACATCTTCCGATTCTTCACGCAAGGCGACATCGACGTCGCTGGCGGTTACGTCAAGAACTATCTACCACACTTCCCTCAACCAGAAGTCCGTATGATGCTTCTAGGCTTCGCCGCTCGTGAAGGTTTGCACATCGCTGCTTACTCTCACTTGATTGAAACTCTAGGTCTACCTGAAGTAACGTATAGCCAATTCTTGGAATACCAAGAAATGAAAGACAAGCACGACTACGTTTTGGAGATTGCTTCTAAGACTGGTGACCCTACTGATACTGCTACACACATCGCTGTGTTCTCAGCGTTCACTGAAGGTATGCAGTTGTTCTCGTCATTCATTATGCTATTGAACTTCCCTCGTCACGGTATGATGAAGGGTATGGGTCAAATCGTCACTTGGTCCATCGTTGATGAAACTATGCACACTGAGTCTATGCTTCAGTTGTTCAAGACGTATATTAAAGAGAATCCAGAAATCTGGAACGATGAACTCAAGGGTCGTATCTATACCATCGCTGAACGTATGGTTGAACTAGAAGACAAGTTTATTGACTTGGCTTACGAAACAACTGGCGGTTCAATGCGCGACCTAAATAAGGAAGACGTCAAACAATATATCCGTTACATTGCGGATCGCCGTTTGATCACTATGGGTCTTAAAGGTATCTTCAAAGTCAAGCGTAATCCATTACCTTGGGTTGAAGAAATGATCAATGCGCCTGTCCACGGTAACTTCTTTGAGAACCGAGTTACGGACTATGCAAAGGGTGCTCTATCTGGTTCTTGGGATGAGGTTTGGGCATGATTGACCAACTTAATAAGAAAATCGCAGAAGGTACACCAGCGTATGTGCACCGAGCTATTCAACCAACGTTTGAATGGAATACGGTCGTAGGATATATTACTCACTGTGCTGATAATGAAGTCGGTGAACCAGTGGGTATTTTAAACTACAGACTACCCGTTGCAGATCAAATTGACAGCGTTCGTCCTGTCATGGAATATCTCAATGAAGGTCTCGAACGTAAAGTTGTCGGCGCTGACATGTACGCTACTCTAACCACAAAGAGTGACGTTAAGTATTCAAGTAAGAATGACGTTTTAATTTGGAATGTTCTTGGATATAGTGAGATCGAAGTTGAAGATAAACAAGTAACATTGGAGCCAGGTGATATTGTATTCATTCCAAAGGACACAGAGTACAAATTGAAACCTTTGGGCCATAGAGCTTTTGTAGTATTCAGCCTAGAATAAGGAAAAGAAAATGGCAGTAACTAAACACTTTGAGTGTCAAGCCTGCGAAGCAGAAGGTAAGATCGTATTGAAGGGAACTGATCATCAGTTAGCCGATATCGTCTACTGCCCTGTTTGCTCAGGTGACATCTATGAAGAAGAGGAGTTCGACGACGGAGAATAAATAGTTCACTATGTGGACTTATAACTCTGAAATCGTTGAATCATTACCCGATGACTGTGTCGGATTCGTATATAACATTACGAATCTGACTACAGGTCGTCAGTATATCGGTAAGAAGCTGGCTAAGTTCAGCAAGACTTCTTACAAGACCGTCACGTTAAAGAACGGTACTAAAAAGAAAAAGAAGATCAAGTCAAAGATTGACTCTGATTGGATGGAATATTATGGCTCGTCTATCGAGCTCAATAAAGATGTAGAGTCTCTCGGCAAAGACAAATTTGCGCGAGAGATTTTGTTTTTCTGCAAATCAAAAGCTGAGTGTTCTTATATCGAGGCTAGGGAGCAGTTTACAAGAAGGGTGTTAGAATCTGACGACTACTACAACGGTCAAATATCCGTAAGAGTCCATGGTTCTCATATCAAAGGAAAGCTATGAAATATCTACTATTCGCTATTGCTTTAGGGCTATCAACAGTTGCTGAGTGGTATGCCATCGTCGGTCTGATGGCTATCTTCGCATCAGCGCCAGTACCTATTGCTATCATGGGTGGTCTACTTGGTGCTGCTAAGTTAGTCATCGCATCTTGGTTGTACCGTAACTGGAAAGATATTCCTTTCCTAATGAAAACCTACTTCACAACATCTCTAGTTATTCTGATGTTCCTAACATCCATGGGTATCTTTGGCTTCTTGTCTAAGGCTCACTTGGATCAGGCTGTACCTTCTGGTGATGTCGTAGCTAGATTAAACATTGTTGAAGATAAGATCAAAACTGGTAAGGATAATATTGATGCAAATCGTAAGGCTCTTAAACAACTTGATGAAGCGGTGGACCAAGTCATGGGTCGCAGTACATCGGAAGCGGGTGCGGATAAAGCAGTTCAGGTTCGCAGGTCACAAGCCAATGATCGTAAAAGATTACTTGCCGAGATCCAAGAGGAGCAGAAAACAATTGCTAAGCTCAGTGAAGAGGCTGCGCCGATTCGCTCAGAGGTACGAAAGGTAGAAGCTGAGGTTGGACCAATCAAGTATATCGCCGCTGTAATCTACGGTGACCAACTAGGCGATGACATCCTAGAGAAAGCTGTACGCTTCGTCACTATGATGATTGTGGCTGTGTTTGATCCATTAGCCGTTCTACTTCTAATCGCCGCTAACTGGCAGATGAAGAAGGAAGCTCAACCAGAGGTTAAAGAAACTCCAGTTGAAGCCGATACTAATGTAGGCTTTATAGCTCAAGAAGTTGGAGAGGTTGCACCTGAAGCAGTTATGCAGTTCGATGAACCTCGACCAATATCAGAATTTCCAGAACTACAAGCTATCATCAAAAAAGGTTTAGAGGATGGAACCTTAATACCTATTGGTGAAGTTGAAGAACCCAAGAAGGACTGGGAGCCTGAACTTTACGCTAGAGTACAGGAACAACCCAAGAAAGAAATGGGTCGTTACGAAGCTGAACTAGCCGCACAACAAGCCAAGAAGAAGACCCAATCATTCCTAGATAAAGTGGGGACAATCGAAGGTGACGTGGAGAAGCTCCAGGATGAAGCATGAGTGTAAGGTTTGTGGAGCGTTGAATCCAACGAAACACCACTGCAAGGAATGCGAAACCCTAAATAGTTTGTAGTGATATAACACTAGGAATACCAATGTACAAAAAGATCGCAATCGCGGTACTTTTTGCTATGGCTACAATACCGACCGACGCCCGTGTGAAAGCGAAGGTCGCTGACTCGACTCCCCGCAATTTAATATGGCTGCACTATCATGGATAAGTGCAGTCTTCAGCACATGTATCAGGCTTGGATGCAAGGTAACGAACATCACGTTCGTGATTGGCTTGCATTCGTGGACTGGGCAGCGCATCTGAATAACACAACAAATGAACGTGTTCTTCAGGTCTTACAAACTACTAACTGGTTCGAGAAACCTAAGGAGTAAGACGTGGATCCGCTAACCCTGTTTATGCTAGCAAACTCCGCAGTGGCTGCGGTGAAGCAGGGGTGCAAGCTCTATAAAGACATCAAGGGTGCTGCAGGAGAAGTCAAGGACGTTCTCAAAGACCTCGATGACCAGTTTAAGAAGCTACATCCCCCTGAGAAGCCACCAACTGTAGAACAAAAACAACAGTTTATCAAAGAGAAGAACGAAGTCATTGAGCTTAACAAGAAAGCCAATGAAGGTCAACACGACGGCATCTACCGTGAAATCGGCGATCACCTAGGAACATACTACGACAACTTCTATAAGTGCTTGGCTATTATGGAAGAAGAAGAGCGTAGAGCCGAAACTGAAGTATATGAAGGTGATGCGTCATTGGGTAAACGTGCCCTTCAACGTGTACTAATGCGCAAGCAGTTGGAGCAAATGTCCGTGGACTTACGTGAGCTTATGGTTTACCAAAGCCCACCTGAGCTTGGCGCTCTATACACCGAAGTAGAAGCCATGATGAAACACATGGGTCAAACCCAGCGTATTCTCATCAAGAAGAAAATGAAAGATCAAGACATAGCTATTCGCCGTAGAAAGCAACGTCTTCAAAGATTGCGTACTGAGATAGCAGTAGGTGTTAGTGGATTGTTATTGGCTATCTGTATCGGTATGACTTTTGTTTATGTGATTGATGATAGAATTAAGAAGTATCCTCACCTCGGCAACGAATGGATACCTAAAACAGAAGAACAGAGAAGGTTGGAAGCAGCCCCTAAGACTTGGACTGGAAGATGAGAGACAGCTGGAATAACCTTTTACAATATGGACTGGGTTTCGCTACAGTATTAGTTCTAAGCATTGGAGCAAACATACTATATTGTTTGATTGCTATAAGTGTAATGATACACAAGTTTTTACATTTTATAAAATAAAAAAGGGAGCGAAAGCTCCCTTTTTCAACATCCAGAAGAATTACTTCTTCTTGTCTGATTCAACTTCGAGTTTCTTATGAGTCTTCATCATCTTACACTCTTGTTTAGTTTTACCAGTCTTGGCGTCTTTAACTTCAACACAAACCTTTTGTGGTTCAGCGGCGAAAGCAGACAACGCGAAAGCGCATAGTACGATTGCTAATAGATTTTTCATATTATTCCTTTTTGGCAAATTTTTCTGAGACTGTGAATCCCAACCCTGCGATTACGATATACATCATAGACTCGAACAGAGGTGGTTTGGCTGGAAAGCCGAAGAACTGGTCAGCGATGTATGAAGCGCACACGACGATAAACGCCAGTAACGTTACTACACGCTTGCTGCTAACGGAGCCATTGACTCCATCGGCTAGCATACTCTGAAGCCAGTTCATAGTTCCTCTTGTGGAGGTTGTACTGGCATAGGCTTACCAGTTGAGCTTAGTACGACCTGAGGCGCGAAGCTTGCTACAGGAGTTGGAGCTTCATAGCGTACTGGAGCTGGAGGAGGCGGTGGAGCCGTCATCATTTTCTTAGTTGCTTCGAAGTTAGATTCCGCACGCTTGTGGGCTTCTAACATAGCTTCCTTGTCTTCCTTAGACGTACCTGCTAACATGATACCAGAAAGTGTACCAGTTAAGAACGTAGCGATAGGAACAATAAGTTCAAAGAACTTTTGGTCGATAGGGCTGATAGCGTTCAAAGGTTGTGTCACGAAAATCAATGAGTACAACACAACGAACACAATACCGAATAGGGTAAGTGATAAGCAGATACCGATAAAGAACTTCAGGCGAGCCATCAGTTGTTCATCTGTATATACAAATGGTTGATTATTTTCCACAATTTGCTCCTTGTGTAGTTGGTCCTTGAGCCACTGAAGGCACTGGAGTAGAGTTTGCTTTAATGTCATCTTTAGGAGGTCCTAGTCTTGGGTCACGTTGACCTTTAAAGATGTGTTCAGGGCAAGTACGGTTCACATCACATAAAGGCATTTTACAGAAATCTTTATCCCAGTTAGCGGGATCTTGGCAAGGGTAACGGTAACGATCGCCGCTACACATAGCCAAAGTTAGAGGTAGCAATAACAAAACGAATAAAAACTTTACTAGCTTTTTATCACCCATTGTTATACTCCTAGTACATGCAAGGCGTGTTCGTAGTGTTTGATACGATCTTCTAGACCGATAGTTCCACCGTTGATACGCTTGGTCAGAGTAAGGATATCACCTTTGTCTGCCCATTGGTTTAGGTTGTTAGTTTCCCAGAACCAGCAAGCTGATTGAGCGGCACCTTCAAAAGTTTGTAGGTACTCTGAAGCATCTTCCACTGTGATACCGATAGAAGCTGCGAACCAAGTATAGTTCTGCTTACCAGTAAGTTGGATTAGACCACGACCGCAGTAACGGAAACCGTCACCTGAAGCTTCGTCACCGTTGCCCATACGACTTGCGTACACTTTATTGGCAATGGCTTCTTGCTTGTTTGGAAGCGCTGCGAACTGATTCGCAATTTCATCCGTTGGAAAATACTTCGGGAAAATCTTACGCAGAGTTGGAGCTTTGTAGTTCAAGTTCTCTTTAAGAACCATAAAACCGCCAGACTCATGAGAACACTGTGCAATAAACGCAGCGATGCGTTGCGGTGTGTTGATCTCATAGTCAGGTAAAAGCTGAACCAAGGCGCGATGCCAGTGCTCTACGTATGGATTTTTTGGAAGCAACTGTTTTAGTTGTTGTAAGGATAGTTCCATCTTCACTCCATGTTGTTGATAAAGTATGCATAATGCATATTGTATTTATGGTTTTTTCAAGTTTGGAAAGAATTACTTGACTTTTATTTGACTTTAATGTATACTATCGGTGTAGGGTTTGAAAATTAGGATAACTTGTGATGACTAAACTTGAAAAACAACGTGAATACAGACGTAAGTGGGAACTTGCGAATAAGGATAAGTGCGCTGAATACAGACGTACTTCCCGAATAAGGGATGAATACAAACCTTCTGCAATTGTTACACGGATGTATGGTGCTGCTAGGTATAGAACCACAAAAAGTGGTATTGAGTTTGCAATCACAAAAGAACAACTCTATAAAAAGATTGTTGAGTCTAATGGTATTTGTGCATTGAGTGGCTTACCATTGACTGCCCAAAACGGAAACCCATTAAAACTTTCACTGGATCGCATTGATAACTCGAAGGGATATACTCCAAAAAATATCCAAATTGTCGCGACTTGTGTTAATTACGCAAAGAACGATCTTCACCAAGATGCCTTCATTCAAATGTGTAAGGCTGTAGCTGAGAAAACAAAATGACTGTACGATTTATTGAAAACGTTGCTCGGGATGACGTTACGAAAGGCTGGCATATGGATGCTGGTCCTAACGCTATGCTCATCCAAATTACTGATCCAGCCTCTGGCTTTCCTACACCTAAGTTTCCATTCAAGGAAGTTCACAAGTTCGAATTCCTAGATGCTGAAGATGAGGATGGATTCCCCGAAGAGTGTAAGATTAGCGATGGACAGGCTAACGTGCTAGTTGGATTGCTTCAACACGCTTTGGATAATTCCATGAACGTAGTGGTCCATTGTCATGCTGGTATTTGCCGTTCAGGTGCTGTGACTGAAGTTGCGACTATGATGGGTTTCACTCCCACTGACCGCTTCCGTCAACCTAACTTGCGAGTGAAGCATAAAATGATGAGAGCTTTGGGTTTGACCTATGACGCTGATGAAAAGCATTCCAGCGTTGGAGGCTACCTGAGTTTGGATGGTGTTTGGTTACCTACTGGAGAATTTGAATGAAGAACTTTTTTAACGACCCTTTTTCGTACCTTTTGATGTACGTTATTGCAGCTGTGTTTACCTTTGGACATGCGTTCCATCAGACGCCGAATATTGAAGTCCGAGAGTTCGCGGGTCAAACTTACACGGTTGAGAATGGAGTTGGAATCAAAGCCCTCGGCGGTATGTTTTCAGCTGCGTTTTGGCCACTCTACTGGTCAGTGCAGGCTCAAAAGAAAAATTGACTTTTATCAACACATAGGTTATACTTAAAACATGACTGAAGAACGTGCGTTAGTATTGGCAGCTGTCCTAGAAGGTCAGATTGGCGTCGAACACGTTACCTTGGAAGAAATCTTTGAAGCTGAAGATGCTTTGTTTGAAGATTTTGCTTCTGAGGTCACACCATTTACAACTTGGGAAACTATACAATGATAGCAACTAAATTACTAATCGAGGAAATCCCAGTCCCCAAAGGTCATATCATGGTGACCGTTGAAAAGACTTATGGTCCTCACGTATCAAAGACACAACTGTTCTTTGACAAGCCTGAATTTTTAGAATTTTTTAAACCACTTGTTACATATTATGAAGGAATTGAACATGCAAGTCCAACCGAACAACCCTGAATTTCAAACTTGGCTTAAAGGAGCTCTCCATAATGGAAAACCAGTGTGCGTTACTTTCACAAAGAAAGATGGAACCAACCGAGAGATGCAATGTACGCTCTCCGAATCCCTCATCCCCGCAGACAAACAGCCTGTGGCGAAAGAGACAAATAGCCAGACTTCTGGATCCGCAATTCGCGTTTTTGACACCACAATCCAAGAATGGAGAAGCTTCCGCTGGGACTCCATCAAATCCGTAACCCTTTCACTCTAAGGAAATATTATGAAAGCTCTAATTATCATCGCCCTTGTGGTTCTATTAGTTGTATTTGGTCCATTCGCGACCATTTGGGCTATGAACACTTTGTTCCCTGCTTTGGTTATCCCATACACTTTTGAAACTTGGGTCGCAGTTGTACTGTTGTCTAGCGTTTTGAAGTCTACCGTGAAGGTTGGTAAGTAATGGCTCAGTTCTCCAATGAAGCCGATCGCAAGAAGTTCTTCGGCGCTATCCAAGAAATCAGCAACTCCATGTTGCGTATTGAAGCTGAACGCGATTTGATTCGTGAGACTGTGAAAGAAAAGTCCGACGAATTTAAAATCCCTAAGAAGACTATCAACAAGATTGCTAAAACCTATCATAAGCAAAACCTTGCCACAGTCGAGGCTGACCACGAAGAGTTCGTTGAACTCTATGATGAAATCACTCGTCCAAAGCCGCAAGATAAGCCTTGACTTTTAATCAGGGATACGGTATAATAGTTGTATAACTTGAGGAGAATTCCTATGGCTACAGCCCAAAAACGACAAGCCCTGATTGAAAAAGCCAACCGTATGTCGAAAGGCGTCGAGTTCCAACTTGACCCTTCTCGATATCGCGCCGATTTGATTCGCGCTTTGAACTATTACAACGTCGGTCACGACGACAAAGAAAAGAAGAAGTGGCTCATCACCCATGTAGCTCAGACTGATAAAAAGACTGCAGCTCACATGTTGAAGATTGACGAGACACAATTCCGTCACGCTGGTATCCTTGCTCGCCTTTTGGCTGGTGGTTCAGAGTTACAAGAAAAAGAACTCAACTTCCTACAAGAGCGCATCGAAGCTATCAGTAAGATGGTTGAGAAGGTTATCGTGGCTAAGAAGGTTGCCGCACCTACTAATGTCCCATCTATCCAAGACCGCATGGAAGAAAAAGCCCATGAGTTGGCTGGTGAGATTGAAGGTGCCATCGACGACTTCGCTATCAATAAGAAGTCAGACTTTTCCACTAAGACATATTTGGCTGCTAACCTAGTCACAGCGCCCATTGCTAAACGCATCGGTGAACTGTTTGTGGGTACTGCTAAAGAACTTCGTGAAGCCCTTGAAGGTCAAGACAAGCAGTTGGTTGAAGGTTACTCTCACTTCACCAAGCGTGAACTCAAGAAGTTCGCTGAGTTTGTTGAGTCAATCATCTCTGATTGTAACCAACAAGTTCAGACTGCCAAGGCAAACCGTGCTCCACGTAAGCGTAAGCCCGTGCCGTTGACTAAGCAAGTCGCCAAGGTCAAATACATGAAGGAATTCGCTGAGCTCAAATTGAAGTCAGTGAAGCCTGAGACAATTATCGAAGCAAATGAGTTGTGGGTGTACAACACAAAGTACCGTAAAGTACAAGTGTACAAGTCTGCCACTGGTTTGGCTGTCAAAGGTACGTCAGTGATTGGATTCGACATCGTTGAGTCTAAGTCTATGACGCTGCGTAAGCCTGAAGACTTCTTCGCTGGTCTTGCTCTGGGTAAACGTGCCCTGAACGCTAAGTTCAAAACGTTGAAGACAAAACCATCCGTCCCGAACGGTCGTATTAACGAAGAATGTATCTTGCTTGGAGCGTTTTAATGATTCTTATTGACTACAGTCAGGTATCTCTGGCTGCCATCCTAACTTTCCAACGAGAGTTGAAGGGTGACACTGAACAAGTGAAGAACCTGATTCGTCACGTTGTTCTATCAACTATCAAATCGTACAAGAAGAAGTACCATAAAGAATATGGTCAAGTTGTGATTGCTTGTGATGGTCGTAAGTACTGGCGCAAGGAGCACTTTGCACACTACAAAGCCAACCGTAAGAAGGCTCGTGATGCATCCGACTTGGATTGGAAGCTCATCTTTGATACGTTATCTGAAATGCGTGAAGACATTGCCAAGTATTTTCCGTACAAGGTTGTCCACGTAGACCGTGCTGAAGCTGACGACGTTGTAGCTGTACTCACTAAGTATGTACAGGAAAACGAACTGACTCAAGTTGGTTTGATGGAAGAGGCTCAGAAGGTTCTCATTGTGTCGTCTGATAAAGACTTCAAACAACTCCAACTTGAGTGGGACGTTAAGCAATGGTCTCCGATGGTCAAGAAGTTCATTACAGCTTCTAAGACTGAAATCAAAGAGTGGATGCTTGAACACATTGCCAAGGGTGACTCTGGTGACGGTGTACCTAACGTACTATCCGCTGATGATGTATTAGTCATCGGTGAACGTCAGAAGCCTGTGTCAGCTAAACGCCTCGCTGAGTTTAAAGAACTCGGTCGCGATGCTTGTCGTTCTGACGATGAGCGTACTCGTTGGGATAGAAATATCCGCATGGTTGACTTTGCTTACATTCCTAAGGATGTGTCTGACGAAATCGTTACCACGTACCTAAATAGCAAACCGAACGGTGACAAGATGTCGATCATGAACTACTTGATCGAGAAACGTTGCCGACTACTTTTAGATGATTTGGAAGACTTTTAATGAGAACATATGTAACCATTATGCTGGATGAGATTAACGCTGATCCAAAAATGATTGAGAAATATAAAACCGATGCGGCTTTGAAGATTATCTTTGAATACGCATTCCTCCCTGAGAAGAAGTTTATTCTTCCAGAAGGTGAACCACCGTTCAAACCTGCGTCAGAACCCATGGGTATGACTCCGACGAACTTGTTCAGTGAACTTCGCCGTTTGTACGTGTTCTGTCGTGCTGACTTGAAGCCTATCAAACGTGAAGGCTTGTTCATTAGTTTTCTGGAAGGTGTACACCCTACAGAAGCCAAAATGTTGATCGCTGTGAAAGACCAGGAACTGCACAAACTGTACCCAAAAATCACTCGTAAATTGGTGGAATCGGCTGGGTTCATCCCTCCAGCTCCCTCAAAAAAGGTTGAAAAAGTCCAAGAAACCTCTTGACTTTAATTCCAATGTCAGGTATAATTGACTTATGGAGATTATATTATGAAACCTGCGATTGTGTTATGCCTAGTAGCAACGAACGCTATGGCTCTGGACTTCGATACCGAATGGTCCAAGTTTGAAGCTGACTTTGCTAAGTTTAAGCCGAAGGTGACTTCGGCTGTATCAAACGTTATCGCTCAAGTTGACCCTAAGTCACCTGAGCGTCTAGGTTTAAAGCTATCTGACCCTGCTATGCGGGAGAAGGTAACGGCTCTCTATAAGAAGCCTGACACAGTTGTTTATTCTTTGACATTGGAGTGATTATGAAAAAAGTGATTCTTGTTTGTGCTGTATTAGCCCTGTCTGCTTGTTCCTCAGTTAAGCTGAAGAGCGAGGTGACTGATGAAGCTGCGAAGTTTACCCAAGACTTCGGTCGCGTTGAAGTAACGTTCAACGACAAAGGTGACTGGGAGTCTCTCAAGTCGTCTGCTACATCCGCTGTACCGATCGACATTGACGCTGGTCTGGAACAAGGTATGAACGTGGCTACTATGCGAGCCAAACGTAACATCGTTGAGTTTATCAACCAAGACCTGAAGTCCACCAAGACTACAGATACAATTACCAAGGCTCTAGCTAAGAACGTTACATCAGAAGATGAGAACGCCAAGCAACGTGCTTCAAACATTGCGTCTGAAATCACTGAGAAGATCTCCGTTGAAGCCAACGGTATTCTGAAGGGTGTCTACATTGTAGAGCGCAAGCTGAGCTCAGATAAGAAGTATGTGGTCGTGACTGTAATGGTTGACCACCGTTCTATGAAAGCTGCTCGTCAAGTTCGTTCATCAATGGGTTACTGATATGCGTCTGTTCTTCCTCGCCCTGTTAATCAGCTCAAAGGCTTTTGCTCTTGACGTTATTGCGTCAGGCGAAGGTAAGAACTTTGAGGAAGCTCTACTGAACGCCAAGGTTGTTGCTCTTGATAAGGTCAATGGTGCTTGGGTTCACGGTGACTCATTCGTTCGTAATGGAATGTTCTCTGAAAAGATTACACAATACAACGGTGGTGTCATTCGTAAGTATGACGTGATACAAAGTACAGCTACAACTGTAACGATCAAAGCTGACGTGGTTCCTCGTACAAACGAGATGGCTACAAACACTTTGGCTATTACAGCTGATATGCGTCAAGAGTTGAAGAGTCGCGCAGCCAATGAAGCGTCTCTGGAAAAAGCCAAGCAGTTGGTGGATAACCGTGAACGTGCTATCGCCTTTCACCCAACAAAGGTTATGTACACAAACAAACGTGGCACCACAACTGTTGTTATGAATGGTACTGTGTCGTACAACCCTAAGTGGTTGGCTGACTACAACGACCTACAACAGATGGGTGGCTACTTTGACCTGCCTAGTTTTTACTCCAAGGTCAATGTACAGGTTGTAGGTATGGACGGTCATAATGAAGTGACTCCGAAAACCTTTCGGTTCTACGACTCACTTGACTTGTATAAGTTTACATCCAAGGGTGTAGTGATTGACCCTAAAGCCACTGAGTATGTTGTGTTGACGTTCAGCGTTGCCACTGAAGACTTGGATAAGATTGATAGATTTGTTGTAAAGTTTAAATGATGAAAAAAGTTCTAGCTGTAGTTGTTATGTGTGTTGCCAGTGTAGCGTTCGCCAAAGGCGGAGGTGGTGGTCATGGAGGTGGCGGACATAGTTCTGGTCACTCAAGTAGCCATTCCTCAAGTTCGCATACGTCTAGTGCTAAGCCTGCACCAGTCTATACTCCAGCTCCAGTTCGTTCACCGACCCCTGTTCGTTCAGGTGGCGGTACTCATACTGAAGATCAGTGTAAAAAAGAAAAGAAGTGCTAATGAAACAAAAGTGGGTCGATGCTTTTATGGATACAGCTGAGCGTTTTGCCCAGTTATCCAGTGCCGTACGACTTCAGGTCGGTGCGGTTGTTGTGAAAGATAATCGAATCGTATCCATTGGTTACAACGGTACACCTGCTGGGTGGACCAACCAATGCGAGAACGAAGAAGGTTATACAAAGGATGAGGTGATCCATGCGGAAGCCAATGCGATTGCGAAGCTCGCTCGTGATGGTGAGTCTGGTTTGGGGACTGATCTATTCTGTACTCATGCTCCTTGCATTCAATGCGCCAAGATAATCTATGGTGCTGGTGTGAAGAAGGTGTACTATCGTAACACGTATCGTGATACGGCAGGTCTGGACTTCCTACAGAAGTGTGAGATTGACATCGAAAAAGTCTGATGCAAATAGTTTGCAGAAAGATCAAAAAACCTTGACTTTTAATCAAAGTCGAGGTATAATTGTTATAAATAAGTAACTGAAGTAAGAAAGTTCTTGCTTCTGTCTAGCAGATAATGCTTGACTTTTAATCAACCAAAGGGTATAATTACTGTATGAACTCGATAGTGTTAAATTCCAATTTGCATAAACAGCTACCGCAAGCTGGATGGAATTGCACACGCCCAGAGTTTACAGTTGAAGGCTCAGGTTATGCGATTGAAAGCGATAGTGGGGGTTTTGGTAAGTAGATGTAACGATACGTCTCTTCTTTTTACCAAAGCCCTCGAAGATGAAAGTCTCGAGGGTTTTTTGTTTTAGGGTCAAGATAATGCTTGACTAAATTTCAGTTCTACGTTATAATACGTGTTCTGATGAGTTGAAGTTGTTAAGATGTCTGTAAAGATTTCTCTTGACTTTAATTCAGAAATAGGGTATAATTGCTCTATTGAAATGTTCTTTAAAAATTTGGATTCTGTTTTAAGACACTCAGTGATGACGTTCGCTGATTCACTGAGTGTATGTTCCCGAGTGGTGTAATGGTAGCACAGTTGACTTTGACTCAACTAGCATAGGTTCGATACCTGTCTCGGGTGCCAAACAGAAATATACTCAAAGGCTTGCGCAAGCCGATGTAGCGGATTACAGCTTTTGGTTTCAGAGGTTGACAGGTTCGACTCCTGTGGAGTATCTTTCTGTTTGGTAATTAGTTTAACAAGGAGACGTTATGAAACGAAAACAAACCGTGCGCGAACGTAACTGCTTCGTTCGACTAGCACTTTTCCGTAAAGCAGGTGTTCATCGTAAGTCTAACAAGGCTATGCGTAAAGCACAAAATCAAACTCCTCTGGGTTTATAGTTTAACGGCAAAAACATCTGGCTTTTAACCAGTAAGACTCTCGGTTCGAATCCGAGTAGACCCACCATATTAGAATGTCTTGCGGAGGTACATGGCGTACCACTTTGACGAAGAGCATATAAGCTGGCGCCAGCCCAACGCTTAGTAGGTTGATCCAGCAGGGTGTTCTAATATGGTAGAGTTCTTAGGGGTGGGTATAGTGTAGTGGTAGCACCCAACTCTGTGAAAGTTGTAGTATGGGATCGTTACCCATTATTCACCCCTAAGAATTTTATGCCTGTGTAGCTCCAATGGTAGAGCAGTGGATTGAAAATCCATGTGTTAGTGGTTCGAATCCACTCATAGGCACCAAATTTCCTCTTGTAGCTCAATGGTAGAGCACTCGCTTGATAAGCGATAGACGTAAGGTTCGATTCCTTTCGAGAGGACCAAATATGGATAGTAATGCAGCGGGGTTGGTCCTGCGACGAGCCTTGAAAACTCGGTTCTCAGAAATGGGATGGGGTTCGACTCCTCTGCTATCCGCCAAAACAATCAGGGTATATGATAATGGTAGTCGCCGAGTCTTGGACTCTTGTAGCGCAAGTTCGATTCTTGCTACCCTGACCAATTTTAGGATGAGTTCTGCAATTAACAAGAACACCAAACTTTTAATTTGACATGTTCGTCAAAATCATCCTGTTGTATATGTACCATTAGACTTCTGGTGAGGTCATCACCCTTTCAAGGTGACTAGACGGGATCGTAACCCGTATGGTACTCCAAGGCAAATAGTAATCTTGTTTTGATGCATGGTTACTCAACGTTTGTTAGTTTAGATGGGTGCTATCAAAACTAATGCAAGGAAGGAAACTTCTTTGCTCCGTAGAATCCAAGCAAGGTGCATGGACTTGACTGTTAATCAATGATTAGACTGGTTCGATCCCAGTGTACGGAGCAAAGAAGTTTTAAGGTGCGTTCATATAATGGCTATTATCGCGGATTGTCTATCCGTAGATGGGAGTTCGATTCTCCCACGCATCGCCAGTTTTAGGAAGGGTTCAGCAATCAAAAAGCTAACTATGGTTGTCTAGCGACAAAAACCTTCCTGTTGATTTTATCTCGGATTAGTTTAGTGGTAAAACTCGTGGTTTGGGACCATGGGTCGGAAGTTCGATTCTTCCATCCGAGACCAGATATTTGGGGACAGTAGTGGGCTACGGTTCTCCCTTGCAAGGAGGATGTCTAGAAGGATTCGATTTCCTCGGTCTCCACCAAATATGCGTTGTAAACTTTGATGATGAAGCCTCGGCTCTTAACCGATGAGAAGACAGTTTGAGTCTGTCACGACGCACCAAAGCCTCTCCCTGACACACGGAGTATAATGAGATAAGTTGTGTGTCATTTTTCTGAAGCGCATTACCGAAGTTGGTTCGGTTAGACAGGGAGATCCAATTGCCTATGTCGTTAGTGTGTTTCAGAAAAATGGGGACTTGATGTAATGGTAGCATAGCATAGCAAAAAATCAATTCTGTCTGTAGAATTGTTTCCGCAATACTAAAGCTCTAACTCTGTAAAAGTTCTTGTGTGCGGTTCGAATCCCACAGTCCCCACCAATTTTATGCCTCGTTAACTCAGCGGTAGAGTAGCTCCCTTACAAGGAGACGGTCGGCGGTTCAATCC
>ERZ650308.56-NODE-56-length-59337-cov-21.013613_pt1 | contig 59337 bp, 84 predicted proteins | sample MGYA00376244_ERZ650308 | MGnify/ENA primary metagenome ERZ650308 (study PRJEB26733, sample SAMN07839295) | wastewater metagenome | biome: small river; feature: stream; material: water | place: USA: North Carolina | collected 2016-04-26 ... | reverse complement strand
GGCTGTCGCAAGAGCAGATCGGCTGGCTGTCGCAAGAGCAGATCGGCGGGCTGTCGCAAGAGCAGATCGGCTGGCTGTCGCGCTGGCAGATCGGCGGGCTGTCGCAGTCTGGTCTCGCTGTGCTCGACGAGGCGAAGAACGCGCCGATTCTCGAAAAGCCGTACACAAAACTTCTCGCCGTAATCAGCAACGGCGAAGGCAAGCTCGAAATGGCAAACTGGCACTCGTGCAAGACAACGCACTGCGTCGGCGGTTGGTTGTGTGAACTCACGCCGGGCGGCAAGGAACTTGAAAAGAAGTGGGACACTCGGCTTGCCGCGACATTCATTCTGCGCAACAGCAGGCCCGACGCGCCGCTGCCGGACTTCACGGCGTCGAACGAAGCCGCGATGGCTTTCATTCGCGCACGCGCCAAAGAAGAAGCCTGACACGGCACAGACTCAGCATCAGCGCCGCCGTTGACTCGGCGGCGCTTTGCACGTACAGCGGGCGCAGTGATCTCGGCAACTTACAGGCTCGGCGACGACACCGCGACGAAGACGATCACGCGGCTTGAGCAAGCACTTCACCCGTCGCAGCTTGATCGCGTCGTTGACCGTGTGGCGCTTGAGACTCACAAGAGCGTCGTCGAGAAGACGCCCAAGCGGTTCTTCGGACAAGTGCGCAAGGCATGGCAGATCGCCGCGCCCGCTGAAGGCGTGCGCTCTGTCTTCAACCCACACAAGGCGATGCGCTTTCTCGAAGAAGGCACCGTCGCGCACGGCCCCGTGACGAAGCGGGCGCTGTTTATTCCGATGACAGCACGAGCCGCCATTGCCTACGCGAACGCGACAGGCTTCGAGGGTGCGAACTTGAAGCGCGGCAATAATCCGAACTGGCAGGGCGAGACAGTCAAAGGGCTGCGCGTGTTCACGCCGAAGATCAATCGCGGCGGGAATAAAGTGAACATGGCCCGCGAGCTTGTGTACGGGCAAGACTACGTTCTCGCGAAATGGGTGCGAGGCATCAGGCCGCGCTTCATTGTCGCAGGCGAGCGCGTGCTGACAGAGATTCGCCTTCACAACGCCGTCAAAGATCACGTAAGAACGGCTCTGCATGGGTAGTTATTCGAGCATCACCGACGCGCTGATCGAACGGCTGAAGCATCACGCCGGAAAGAACGGTTCGATCCTCGACAAGTTCAACGTGTCGGACGTGCCAGTACTCGAGATCGAGTCAAACGAATCTCTGCCGTCGCTGCGTCTGTATGTGCCCGACATCAGCGAGCAATTCACGCCCGGCGCTCTGAACAAGACGGCGCTCGTCGTGAAGTTCACAGTGAGCACGGCGCACGGCGAAGGCGTGCTCGCGCACATGAAGGCAGTCGAAAAAGCACTCGACGCGCTCGAAGTGAACAAGCAAGGCAAGGTTGACGCCATGCTCGAAGGCACGATCAGAAAGCCGTTCAGCGTGAAGTCTTCCGACGCCTTTGTTTCGAGCATCGCCATCACGTCGCAGTTGTCGATCACGTTCGTTCCCCGTAAGACTCCGCAGCGAGGCAAACGCCGCAACCTATGACGACAAGAGAAGAACAAATCCGATGGGCGCTGAAGAACGCCGCAGAAGGCGAAGACCGCAACGCCGTCGCGAGAAAGTATCTAGGCAACGGCGGCGAAGACGCGCAAATCGTGCAACGGCTGCACAGCTTCACGGCTGACAGCGCGCCGCGCCGCACGAAGCGCGTCAACATCGCGATGACTCATTGAATATGGGCGCACTCGACGACCTGATCGCAAACGTGGCAGACCGCATCCGCGTCGAGCCGCGCCTTGCGCTCGTCGATGTTCACGAGAAGCACTTCACGCAGAACGAAGACGAGGAAATTTTCGAGGACAGAATCGCGGCGTCACTCGCGGCGAGCGGCGTCGTGATCGGCGTGATGCAGACCGAGCAAAACCTGACGGTGTTCGACGCAGGCGGGCCGCTCGTCGAGCCGTTGCTGAAAGTCGTGATCTGGTATGACCCTTTCTTCTCGAAGTCGTCGAGCCGACAGAGCAAGCAAACGGTCTGCGAGTCAGTCTCGGCGGCGCTGCACTTGTTCGTGCCAGACGGCCAAGGCGCGACAATAAACCCGCGCTCGCAGAACTGGCGAGACACCGACGAAGAAGGCGTCGTGCGCTGCGAGGCGAACTTCGACACGACGGCGGGACTAGACTACGACTTTCCCGTGCTCGGCGATCCCATCGTGTCGGTTGTCGCTGGCACGGCGACGATCAGCGGCATCGCGACGGGCGCGGCGTGCTTCTACACCACGGCGAACGAATACCCATCGCCGAGAAACGGCGAGCTGTACAGCGGGCCGTTTGCTGTGCCGAGCGGCACGAAGATCAAAGCGCGGGTCTGGCTGGCAGGCTACAAGGGCAGCAAGGTCGTCGTCGTGACGGCATGAGAAAGCCGCTCGCGACTCCGCGAGCGGCCCCCAAACTTTCAAACGTCTAACCTCCTCAGCGCCGACGCTACCGAGCCGCGCTGAAGCACCGCCAGCAAGTTTTCGCTTCCATTCCTTTTCGCGAGTGGTAACACGTTGCCCATGACACGCGCATCGCTCGTTAAAGGCCCCTGCAAAATCACATTCAGCGGCGGCACGTTCTACTCGAAAGGCGACGTTGAAGTCGCAGTCGAGACGCAGACGATCAACATCGAGACGAGCGCGCACGGCAAAGTTGACGAGCGCATCATCGACGCGACGGTAAAGGTCAAATTCGTGCCGTGCGGCGAGTGGGAATCTCTCGCCGTGCTTTTCCCATACGCGGCGACTGTCCCCGGCACTTCTATTTTCACGGGTTCAGACGTGCCTTTGACCATCGAATCGCTGACGAGCGACAAAGACAAAGTGGTCGTGAAGGCCGCTGCCGTCACGAAATGCCCGGACATCATTCTCGGCGCTAAGGAAACGCTGTTTGGCGAAGTCGAGTTCACTGGTGTTCCGGCTGATGATACGGAGTGGGATGACGCGGATCGTTTGCTCGCCGTCACTACGAACGGCGCGGCCCCGTCTGCGAGCGGCTTCGCCACGGCGAGCATCATCACGCAAGGGTACACGGCGGCGGGCGCGAATCTCGGCAGCTTCGAGACGTATGACGGCTTCCGCATCACGTTCGGATTGCAGACCAACCCCATCGAAACCGACCGGCTCGGCGTGCTCGATCACTCGTTTGTCTCGCTTAACGTCGAAGCGAAGTGCAAGCCGATCCTGACGGCGGCGCAAATCATTGCGGCGGCGAAAGTGGACGGCTCGAATGCGCGGCGCGGTCGCTCGATCAACGCTTACGGCGAAAACTTGGTGATCACTGGCGACACGGGTGCCGTGATCGTGACACTGAACAAGGCTGCGGTGAAGAACGCCGCGCTGCACTTCCACCACAGCACGCCGCGCCCCGGCGAGATGACTTTCGTAGCAACGAAAGCCGCCGTTACGGATGCGCTGTACACGCTGGCCTAATGTGTGGTCATCAAATGCGGCAACAAAACGCTCGCAGGCGCGACTTTTCACGAGTCGGCAAACGAGTTGACGATCAACGGCACGCGCATCGTTGAAGAAGCCGAGTTCACGCGGGCCACAGAGCCGGAATTCTACGACAGGGGCAACCGGCGCACCGTCGTAGAGTTCAACGTCTGGCGCGAGTTCGGCAGCACGCAGCTTGCGGAAAAATTCATGCTTGAGCATGACGACGACACGCCTGTCGTTGAAGACGTGTCACTAAGCACCGAAGGCGCGGGGTCGCAGATCGTCCGCTTTCTGCGGAAGGCAAGCTGCCAGAACCTCGACATCAAACAGAAAGGCGCGAGCGTTTTCGTTCGGTATAGAATCGTCGGCGGCGTGTTCTACAAGTCACAGACGCCATCACAAAACCCCTGAAGATATGAGCGAGATACAAGACGCGATTCGGTTCGCCATCAACACGAGTTCCACCGACAAGATGCTCGACGTGATCACGGGCGCAACGCCCGATATGTGGCGCGGAACATCGCTGCGCGTCGAGTTCGGCGTCTTCAAGGGCGCGGGCGATGCGAAGGCTGTCGTGCCAGTCACGAACTACACGTCGATCAAGCTCGAAGTGAAGGCGGCGCTGAACGGCAACAGCGCGCCGTCGCCGAACTCGGCGGCGCTCATGTCGCAGGAACTCGCGCTCGCCGAACTCGACGCAGGCATGACGGCTGAAGACTTCGACGCAGGCACGGCACAGCACGGCGTCTTCGAGTTCACCGACGCCGAAACGAATTTCGCCTTTGAGGCAAACGAGACGCAGAAAAACTTCTGGCTTGTGATCAGCGCAGTCGGCGCGACGGGACGCAGAACGCTCGGCTGCACGCTGCTTCGCGTCTTCGAGGACGGCACGGGCGACGGCTCGCCCGCGCCAGAGCCGGGCGATCCCGACTACTACACCGCCGACGAGAGCGACGCTCGCTTCATCGTCAAGAGCGGCGACACGATGACCGGCGCGCTCGTGTTGAGCGGTGCGCCGACGCTGGCGCTGCACGCTGTAACGAAAGGCTACGCAGACACCGCCGACGCTCTGCTTCTGCCGCTCGCAGGCGGCACGCTGTCGGGGCAGTTGAACTTCAGCGGCACGACGCACGCAGGCGTGAAGCTGCTTTCGTTGACCACGACGCAGAAGAACGCGCTGACGGCGGCGAATGGGATGTTGCTGTATGACTCGACGCTAGGGCGCCTGCAAGCCTACGACGGCGGCGCGTGGCGCGGCCTTGTGCGGCTGACTGGCGACACGATGACCGGCTTGCTGACTCTCAGCGCCGATCCGTCTTCGGCCATGCACGCCGCAACGAAGCAGTTCGTCGAAGCCGCCGTCGCTGGCATCGGCTACTTCGTGAACCCGTTCGCGCAGAACGACATCAACGAAGACTTTTCGCTGCGCGAAGAAAACACTTCGACGCTGTGGACGTGCAACGCACTTCTCGGTTTTAACGGTGGCACGAACCCGAATCTGATCTCGCGCATCGGCGGCACAGAGACGCTGACGAACAAGACGTTGACCGATCCCGCTGTGACCGATGGCACGTTCAGCGAGCCTTTGATTTCCAGTCCGACGCTCGACGGCACTGTGACGCTTTCAAACCCAGAGATTACAGGCACGGCTTCATTCACGGGCGAGATCACTTTTGACGGCGGCACGCTTGTCGATGCCGAGTTCGTAGGGCGTCCGAAGTTCACAATCAATTCAAACGGCAGCATCAACTCGCCGATCCTCGTGATGGATTTCGCAGGCGGACACGACAGCAGTGCAGGGCCGGACATGCCGATTGCTGAAGTGCGAACCTACTTCGGCGGCTCGCTGCACGAATCTTGGAACTTCGGCTTGTACGGCGAGAACAGCCAAACTTACTCTTTCAACGGCGCAACGATCTTCCGATTCGGTGACTTCGCCGCTGAATTTGCCGACGCGCTCGACGCCGTTCGCGGCGCGGCGTTCGGAGTCGCTGCGCTCGACGGCAGCGGCAAGATTCCGCTCGCGGAAATTCCCGACTCCGTTCTCGGTCAAGTCGAGTATCAAGGCACATGGGACGCGAACGCGAATCTGCCGACGATTCCCGGCGCTGGCACGGCGTACAAGGGTCATTACTACGTCGTTTCCACGGCGGGCGCGAGTAATCAGGGCGGGATCACCGACTGGAAAGTCGGCGACTGGCTGATCTGCAACGGCACGGCATGGGAGAAGGTTGACAACACGGATGCCGTTTCGAGCGTGTTCGGACGCACGGGCGCTGTCGTCGCTGCAAACGGCGATTACAACACATCGCAGATCACCGAGGTGACAAATCTATTTTTCACCGAGGCGCGGGTGCGTGCCAGCGTGTTGACAGGCATCAACACTTCAACGCCCGGCACTGTCACTTCAGCCGACAGCGTGCTTTCGGCGCTGGGAAAAATTCAGGCCACGCTCGGCACCCTGTCGAGCCTGTCGGCGACCGCGCCGATCACTTACGCGGCTGGCGTCATAGCCTGCAACGCGGCGAGCGCGAATACGGCGAGCTACCTTGTGCAGCGCGACGGCTCGGGAAACTTCTCGGCGGGAACAATCACGGCGTCGTTGACCGGCGCGGCGTCGCTGAACCTGTTGCTGACGGGCGGCACGTTGACCGGCAACTTGCTGTTCAGCAGCGACAACACACGCGACATCGGCGCGAGCGGCGCGACACGCCCGCGCACCGGATACTTCGGCACGTCGTTGATCACGCCGCTCGTCACTTCGACGGATTACGGCTTCGCGTCGAGCCGTGGCAAGATCACCGCGCCTTCTGACGGCGTGATCACCTTGCTCGACAATGCGGGGACGGCGTTCTCGCGCCTTCAATTTGGCGGAACGACGACGAGCTTCCCGGCACTGAAGCGAAGCAGCGCCGGGCTTGAATGCCGACTCGGCGACGACTCTGCCTTCGCGATCTTCAAGGCGAAGCAGTTGCGGCCGGAAGTGGCAACGGTGTCGTACGCGGGCAGCGTGGCGATTGACTTCGATGCGGCTGGTGAACAAGAGATCACGGCAACCGGCGACTTGGCGCTAACGACAAGCAACCTCGCGGCGGGCAAAAGCGTGCTCGTGCGTGTCGAGGCTTCAGGCGTCACAGTGAATCTGACTTTCCCAAGCTGGAACGAATTTGGCTCGGCGTTGCCTGCATCGATTGCGAGCGGCGAAGTGATTTACATCACGCTTCGCGCCCGTGGCGGTACAGACGGCGACGTTGACGCCATCTATATCGAATCGATCTGATGAAATTCTCTGACTTCGCCTTGATGGGACGTGCCGCGCAGGCAGGCGGCACGCCGCCGAGCGGCGACTTGAACGTCGCCGTGTACAAGTTCGCGACCGATGGAAGTGATTCGAGCGGCAACGGCTTGCACCTTTCGCCTGTAAGCTCTCCGACGATTGACCCGACAAAAAGCCATTCTTCGCCTGCTTCTTGGTTCGTTGACGACTCGGCGGGAACATGGATTTTGGTCGGAGTAAATGACGCGCTCGGCTGCAATGCTGTCGGTCAGGACGGGTTCACGGTCACGTTCTGGATTTACGTGCCGAGCGGCGCTTCGCCGGGCGGTTACATGAGCGGCGTAAGTCCTGTTTGGGCGTGCTGGATGGGTAACAACGGCGCAGATGGCGCGATCCCTTATTTCCAGATCGGCACCGTGGCAGGGTATAAAGTTCTCTACCCGACATCAGAGACGCCCGCGCCTGTTGACACTTGGACATTCATGGCTTGCCGCTGCACGTTCGCACACCCCGATTACGGCGGCAACACAGTCATGGAGATCAAGATCGGAAGCGGCGCTTGGATCGTCTATGATACAGGCGGCTACAACCCGCCGACGTCCGGCGCTGGCAACCTCGAATTTGGCAGCGTCGGCGGATCCGCCGCTGGCAGCGGTTACAACATTGACGACTGGGCTTTTCATGGCACCGCCGTTCCTGACGCCACGGTCGCAGGTTGGGCAGCGGGTGGCGAGCCGCCGTACTGATGCACTCGCACGCCGCCCGCCTCGTGCTGTTGCTGTTGCTGTGCGCGACGTGCTGCACTGGCGCAGTCGCGTCGCTGTTGCCGAAGTCGCGAGAAGTGTATGGGCCGCTCTTGCCGAGTTACCCGATGACTAATGCGCTGTCGCCGCTGTGGTTTGATTCTGGAACAACTAACTGCACGCAGGATTTCTACTGGCCGCTACAGCAGGGCGACGGGCATCAGATCGTCGCATTCGAGTACTTCTTCGATAAGTGGTGCATCAATCACCGCGTCGGCGTTTCGACTGATCTCGTCGAGTGGCGAAGTCTCGGTGTTCACACGAGCTACGCCGAACAACTCGGCACATGGATCACTATGGAAGTTTTTATGACTCCGTTGCCGCCGCGTCTTTTCATTCGCGTCGATGCCGAAGACATGGGTGACACGCACTCGTTTCCTGTCCGCCTTCGTTACATACAGTCCCGGCGACCAAAGCGAGCCGTTCCAGTTTCAGCGCCAGCCGCACTGCCTGCGAAGAAGACCACGCAGCCCGCGCAGCCGAAGACCGGCAAGCTGACGACCAAAGCACGCAGTTGACGGCGCAGAACTCGGCGCGCTAAACGCTCGCCGATGAAAATTAAAATCTCCGTTCAGCAGGCCACAGAAACACACTTTGTTCCCGCGCTTCGCAAGCTCTGCGTTGACATCGACAACACGCCAGACCGCGCCCGCTATTTGATCGGGCGCACGCTGCGCGAGATTGACCGCGAGTTGAAGAAGCACCAAGAGGCACAGCGCGCCCTGTTCGCCGAGTTCGGCAAGCCGCACGGCGTCGTGTGTCTGGCGCGCATCGATGCCATCGCCGCCGAGATTGAAGCCGCGAAGGCCGCGCAGCCGCCGAAGCGATTCGGTCACTTGGAACTCGCGATCAAGAAACTCGAAAATCAGGTTGCCATGTACACCACAGGCGGCACTGACGAGCCGCTGATCGTCGAAGACAATCATCCCGAGCGCGCCAAGTTCGACGAGCGAAACGCCGCCATTCTCGGCGCGCTGATCGAGACAGAGATCGAAGACGGGAAAAAGCTGGTGATCAAAAAGAGCACGTTGACCGGCGACGAGATGACCGCCGTTGACGTGTTGATTGCGTTTGAATAGCGCAGGGCCGCTGATCCACTCTCGGCAGCATGGCTTCAGAACGCGAAGTGCTGCAAATTCTCATTCAGACCGTCGCCGACTTAAAGGCGGCTGAACAGACCCGCGCATCGCTCGACAAGACTCGTGACACGCTCCGCAGCGCGGGCAAAGACACGGCGGCGCTCGACGCGCAGATCAAGGCGCTCGACAACGCACTGAAGTCCGAAGGCGCGTCTGCCATGCGCGCCGCCCGCGAGATCGAGAGGCAGGGCGCGGCGGCGAAGGGCGCGGCTGACTCACTGCGCGACGCCGCGAAGGCGACAGACGCGCTCGCCGCGTCGCAAAGCAAGCTGTCGAGCGGCGGCAAGACGCTCGCCACAAAAGCGCCGAACATCAACGACACGAGCGGCATCGAACTCGCTGGCAAGGATAAGGACTTAGCACGCCAGCGCCTCGCAGAAGCGTCGCTCTACTCCGAGACCGGCAAACAGATTCAGCGACTTGAACAAGACGCGCTGAAGCTGAACGCAGCCGGGCAACAGGCGTACGACACGCTGGTCAAGCTCGGCAAAGCACCCTCCGCAAAAGCTGACGCCGCCAACGATGCTCGCCAGCAAGTCGCCGATCAGAAGGCGCTCGCCGACGCGATGGCAAAGGTGCGCGTGCAGAGCGAGCAATCGGCAGCGGCTCGGTCGTCGGCGATGCAGAACGCGCAAGCCGCCGCGGTTGCCGAAGCCGCGCAGGCCAAAGGCCGAGCCGAAGTCGCCGCCGTGGCAGCGCGCTACGAAGCCGCCGACACGACAGAGAAGCAGCGCAAAAAGCGCGTGCTCGACGAGTTAAAGGAAAGCCAAGAGAAGGCGACGGCGGCGGGTAAGCGCGGGGCCGATAACAAAAAGGAACTGCGTCAACTCACCGAAGGCTTGTCTTCTCAGTACGGCAAACTTGGATCGCAGCTTCGCGCCGTGATCGGGCCGCTGTCTGCCATCGGTGCCGTTGCTGGCTTCGTCGCCTCACAGTTCAAGGTGATGTTCGATCAGATCGAGAAAGACGCCGAAGCGGTTCGGAAGTTCGGCAATCTCGGCGATCAGATCGACCCGATGAAAGCCATCGGCGAGAACATTGACCGAGACGAGAAGGCGTTCGCCGAGAAGTTCAAAGCCATCGCCGCGCATGTGAACAGCGTCTCGCAGGCGCTCGCCGACGTGAACGACATGCTGCTTCTACAGCAGCAACTAAACGAAGAACTTGCCAACGACAAGCTCGACAGAAAGGTCGCCGAGATCGATGCCGCCGTGAAGCGTGGCGACATGACGCCAGCGCAGGGCATCGCCGCGAAGGCCGAAGCGACACAGCAGGCGCGTCGCGACAAAAAGGCCGGTGAGTTCGACACGATGCAGAAGCAGATCGACGCGCAGAACGCGGCGGCTGAAGACGCGGCGCGGCGCGCTGAAGCCGCGAAGGGCGGGCTTGCCGATCTGAAGCCAGAAGAACAGCGCCAGACCCGCGCCACGAAAGCGGCGACGAAGGACGCGCAGAACGTCGGCGCGGCGGCTGACGACAAGCTGGAACGACTTTTCAAAGCGAAAGACCTCGCCGAGTACATCGCAAACCACCCGGCGCAAGCTACCGCCGACTTGACGACGATCCCGGGGCAACTCGACATGAGCCGTCTTCTCGGTCGCAAGCTCGGGGACAACGAAAACAATCAAAAGAACCTCGAAGAAATCGAGGCAATGATCGAATCCGAACTGAAGCGCAAGGCTGACGCGCTGATCCTTCAGGCCAAGATGGAAACGAAACTTGCGGAGATCGTCGCGAAGCGCGTGAAGCTGCAAGAGGAACAAACGCGCAACGAAGAAACCCGCGTGAAGGCAGAGCACGACGCCGCGAAGCTCGCCGAGAAGCTGCGCGTGAAGAAAGAAGCCGACGCGAAGACCGAACCCGAGAAGACGGCGACCGAGAACCTGAAGAAAGACGAGGCTGTCAAAGAGGCGAAGCGCGCCGAGGAAATCACGAAGAAGAAGGCACAGCTTCACGACAAAGAAGAAGAAATCGCCAACACGAAAGACGTTGGTGCGCGGGCCGGTCTGCATCTCGACAAGGCGAAGATCGAGGGCGAGATCAACACGCTTCAGAACGCCGATCACCCCGAGCGTCGCGCCGAAGTAGAAGCCGAGAACCGGCGCAAAGAAGCTGAAGCACGCCGCAAGGCCCGCGAAGAAGCGCAGGCCGATCACGAGAAGCGTTTCGGCAGACAACGGCGCGACGGCGCATCAGTGGGCGGCGCTTCGTCGGCAGACGACACCGCTGCCGTCGAGCGCGCATCGACCGAGATCGGCGGGCAAGGGCAGTCACTCGCCGCCGCGATCACTGAGATGAAAGACGCCATGCTCGGGGCGCTCGAAGCGACGCAGCGCGCCGCCGAAGAAGCAACGGCGAAGGCGCAGACCGCTCTCGACAGAACAGACGCGAACCGGCTCGGCTAATTTATGGCGACTCCTTTACCAGTTTGGACAGTGAAGATCGGCGACGTAACGAAGTCGTTCGCCGAACTGAAGCTCTGCGAGCCTGAAGTCACTTTCGCTTCTCAGCAGCGCGACGTTTTTACGTTGGTGCAGAAGATGGCCGTGCTCGAAGAAGCCGAGCTTTTCGCATACGGCGCAGACGTTCGGATTTACCGCAACCTGACAGGATCGGGCAGCGGCACGCAGTTCTTTCGCGGGCGCGTCGTGACGCGGCGCAAGGTGCTACGCACAGAAACAGAGTGCGTGCAGTATGAGATCGCGGGCGCGTGGTGGTACTTCGAGAAGGTTGTCTATAATCAGATATGGAAATCATGGGTGACAGGAACGACGTTCACGAACTTCTACTCGTCTCTTGTGCTGTTGAACGTCAACACGCTCGGCGCGAAGCGTACAACAGGGCAGCAAATCACCGACGCCATCAACTACGCGATCAGCGAGTCAGGCATTCCGATCACGCTCGGCACGATCACGCCGAACTTCGACGTTCCCATCGACGAGAAGCAGGACATCACCGTTGCTGAAGTGATCCGGCTGATGCTGCGCTGGCACCCGAAAGCCGTCTGTTGGTTCGACTACTCGACAGACTCGCCGACATTTCACTGTCGCCTTCACAGCGAGCTTGAAGCCGACGAGCACGAGATCAACGGCAAGCCGCATCGCGGCAGCGAGATCACCCGCCGCGAAGACATGGTGATCCCGTCGTGCTGCATCCGATACCGAATCACTGGCACGAACGACGGCGCGGGCTACCGAGTCATCGACGAGCGCAAGCATCCGCCCGGATCGACAGGTCGAGAACTCGGCGCGCTGTGCATGACGATTGACGTTGCCGGATCAAACACAACGTCGGTGAAAGGCAGCATCGAAACCGAGCCGATTGAAGAACACGAAGAAGATTGGTGGCGCTATCGCTGCAAGAAACTCGCCGACGAGAACATCACAAACCTCGTGCTGTCTGACGTGATGGTCGTCGAAGAAGACAGCGGCGCGATTGTGATCGGGCCGCTTTATCCGAACCGTCTCGTGAAGGGAACGATTGCGAACTGGATGAATTTCTACTCGGCGAAAATCATCATCTCGGCAAAGGCTTCGTATGACTACATGGGCGTTGGTTACGTGATCGAAAAAGTCGTCGGGGAAACTGTTTATGTGCAATGCACCGGCACAGACGGCGAAACAGGCGATTACTCGCGGCTGAGTGAGTTTGAAGAAGGCGAAGCCGTGCCTGTCGGTTTGGAACAAACCATGTACGACGAGATCAACGGCGCACCGTTGTACGAAGGCAGCGTGACGTTCAAAGAGCGTGAAGCAACCGGCCTTGTCAGCATGGGGAGAAACCTGAATCTGATCGGCGCTGATCCTGAGTGGGAAACAATGAATGCGCTCGTGCAAAGCGTTCACATTGTCATCAACAGCGGTGAAACAAGCTGCACGCTCGGCGTCCCCGAGCACTTGAGCGCAGGCGACCTGATCGAACTGCTTCGCGTCAACCGCGTGCGTCGGCGCTTCACGCTCGTCGCAGACCGCACCGAAGGCTCGTCAGGCGGTGGCGGCGGCGATGTTGAACTCGGCGACTACGCGGCGAACGACGCAAGCGATCACACCGGATCGCAGAAAGCCGTCGTGCGAAGCCAGCGCAACCCAGCGGCTCCGACCGGCTTCGAGCACACCGTCAACGCACTGACGGCGACGGCGCTCTTGAAGAAAGGCACGTTCACGATTGACGACGGCTTGCCGTCGCCAGCGCAAACCGTAATGAGCGGGCCAACTATCGCGATGGCTCGCGGCTCGAGTACCGTGAACATCACCATCGTGACAGGGCGGCAGATCAGCTTCAGGGAATGGCGGCTCTGCGTTGATGGCGTGCAGAAGCGGGCGATTGTGCTGGCTTCGGACTTCTACTAGATCGAAGCCATGCCGATAGTTTTCTTTGACTGTGCCAAGTGCGGATTTACGAGCGCAGGCCGCAAGGTCGTTATCAATAATTTTGGATGGCCATCGCTGATGCGAATCACGGGCCGATTCTACATGCAAGGCGGCACGTCAACCGGCGTGACGAGTCCGATCTTCAAAGGCTACACGAACATCAACTCGCCGAGCGGCAACCAAGGCCGACGCGGTTACGGCGAAAGCAGCCCAGCCGAGTCGCCGCCGCTGTTGCTTGCAGACGTTCCAGAGCACCCGTTGTTTGGCGACGTTGTGCTCGTCAACCACATCGTCGCGAACGCTGTCGGAGTCGGTCACGAGCAATTCAAGGCTGAACAGTTTCCAGTGAGGAACAAGGGTTACACGACAGATGGGCAGGCGCACAGCGTCGGAACAATCATTCGCCGACGCACCGCTGCCGCCGCTGAAACATACTGGCGCGTGAAGCGACAAACACAGTCGCCGATTTACAGCGGCGGGCTTTGGCTCGAAGGCGACCTTGAAGACCCGGCGACGCTGCCGAACTTCTTTGAGAGCGCCAGCGGTACGCCGACAGACTACCTGCCATCGTACAACGTCACGAAGTTCGACGACGACGCGAACTTCGGCACACGCGGCGACTACAAGTTCGCGCCGTTTCCGACGCTGTACGGGCTTTATGGTGACACGAGGCTTCCAAACGACCGAGTGATCCTGACGAACACACAGTTGACGCTTCTCGACATGACGGCGTTCGGTCTGCCGATCTGGATCAAGGCTTCGCTCGCCGCTGAATGGGGCGGCGCTGGATGGCAGGCCGCAAATAGTGCTTACATTTATCCGTACGGCACGAACGTCCCGCCAACGATGACGAATCCTGTACCGGCTGGCATGTTCGTTTTCGCGCCTGATGCGACGACGGGGCAGACAGGGCTTTTCCGATGCGCTTCAGGAACTTACTTGCCAGCGTCGCCGAGCGGTTTGACTGCGCCGACGTGGGAGCGTTGCAACATCAACCGGCCTGCGTTTCACGACTACGCGCTGCCGCAGATTCTAACCAAGGCCCGACTGCGAACGTGCAGCGTGTTAGGAACGGTTTTAGGGCAGGACGTGGAAGCGTACGAGCGTTATACGACATGCACCGTCGAAACGACGTTTGCCGACGCCTACGGGTTCGAGCGCGGGCTTGCTTCAGGCACGAACAAAAAGATCACGCAAACTTTTTCCGTGCTCGACAGCGGTGCCGTCACGCAGTCGTTCAGCGGTTTACCGAACAACATTGGCGATCACCCGCTGAAAGCGCCGATTGAAGGCGTAGTGTGCAACACGGGAGCGATTGCCACGGCTAAGATATACATCAATGGGCCAAAAAACGGCTATGTTGAATGGAGCGGACAGCCGCCGTCTTTTGTAAATGCTGGCGAGCACATTCTGATCAGACGCTTCGAGTATTATCAGCCGACAGCGCCGACGTTCAGCCCTAGGCTTTACACAGACGCCGCGAATACAAACGAGTTGCCGACAAATGCTTACTATGAGGCGTCAGTAACAAAGAGTTACCATTTCACGCCGCAACATTACCCGCTTCCCAGCAACGGCACGCCCGGCGTCGGCGATCTGATCGCCGTTCCGGTCGGGCAGCTTTACTTTACTGGCGGTGCGCCAGCCAATAACCCGGCGCTTGTTCACGACTCTGTGCTGACGTTCGTAATCACAGACACGAGAGCACTGGATCGAGTCGGTCAAGCGACGTATCCGAATTATGGCGGCACTGATCGAAACAGCTACGGATCGGGCCTGATCAAATTCACGTCGCTCGAAGCCTCGCAAGAGATGGTTTGGAAGTCGCCATTCACTTGGGCAACTGTGCAGTTTTTCAAAGATGGCGTACACGCAGGAACGACGGTGATCGATCCGATGGTTCTGGTGTCTCAGAAAATCACAATGACCGGCTTTCGCGGTTACAACGAACTGAAGACGCGGGCGCTGTCGTATCTCGCCTCGCAGCCGTTGCAGGCCGGGACGTTCGTGCTGAACACGAACGGCAATCTGACTTTCAGCGGGGGCGGCTCGCAGAGCTTTGTCACCGGCTTCTGTGACAGCGAACGCTTCACGGTAGAAGAAGCGGCTTTCTATGACGTAGGCGCAAAGAGCTACCTGAGAAAGACAGTCCCCGGGCCGATCTGCACTTGCGAGACGTTCAACGAAGTTGTGCCGGGCTGTCCTGATCCTGTGCTTCAAGCGCAGTTCGGCGGCGACACTTCGCTTACAGCTTACACCTTCGCGTTGAAAGGCGGGCCATGCGTGTAAGGCTGTCAGAGATCGACGCCGTTGCCGCCGAGCGACCCGCGGGCTACTGCGACGCGCTGCGCGGCGCTGGCAAGGTCGTCGGCGAATGGCTCGACATCGACGACGAGGAAGTGCTGCGGATCAAAATGGCGTACGGCGTCGGCGAAAGCGAAGAAGCGCCGACTGTCGCCGAGATGGCGAGCAACTTCGTCGGCGCGATGACACGCTGGGCGGCGCGAGGCTTTCCGACAGTCGAGCGCGCCGAGTACGAAGCGCGCCTCGCGACCTGCCAGTCGTGCGAGAAGTACGGCGCAGTGATGGGCGGCATGTTTCACGGCTGCGGACGTTGCGGCTGCGCGACGCTGAAGCTGCACTTGAAAAGCGAAGTGTGTCCGCTGGCGAAGTGGTGATCGTTGACGATTTCCCGCCGCGTAGGTTAAACCCGTGGCACATGGCGAAAGAAAACGAATCGAAGGCACTGATCAAAACCGACATGCTGGTGTCAATCGTGTGCAGCCTGATCTCTGTCGCCTCTTTGCTCGGGGCGTGGTTTATCCTGCCCTACAAAGTCGAAGCCAACGACAAGCGCATGACGCAGAACGAAGTCGCGAACGCCGACAAGTTCCGTGTGCTCGAAGCAAAGCAAGACGCCGATCACGAACTCGCGATCCGCATCGACGAGCGACTGAAAAGCATTCAGAAGGCGCTGAGAATTCCAGTTGATCCGTGAAGCCGAACACAGTGCTGTGCTGCCTCATGTGCTGGAAGATTCCCAGCGCAGCGTTTCAGATTTACGTCGGCACGCTGGTCACTTCTGTCGGGTCTTCAACAGAGCCTTGGATCGACCTGAAGACGCTCGCGCATCTCGGCGCGGCTGTCGCTACGTGTCGCGGAATCGATGCAGTTCTCGACATGACTTTCGGGCGGCTCGTGCATGGCAACTCACAAGACGAGTTGAAAAAGATCGCCGAAGAAACGACGGCGTTGCTGAAGGCGCAGAACGACGCGAAAATTTGAAGTGGACTGAGGCGAGCGCGCTGATCCATTCTGCGCTCCCATGAAAATCAAATCACTTGTCCTGTCGGGATTGCTCGCCATCAGCATCGCAATCGTTTCACTCGCTCCCACCGGCTGCACTACGTCTTCGAGCGTTGACGCCAGCGGGCAGACAAACACCGTCCGCAAAGTTGATCCCGTTCGCACCGCCAATGTGATCGCGGCGTCGGCGGAAACGAGCGCGTTGATCGCGATGCGAAACGACGCGAAGACCCGAGCTTACTTCTCGGCGGCGACGAGCACGATCAGCCTGTTGCTGAACGATGGGAAGTTCGACGCGCAAGCCGTGCGCGAGTCGCTGGCGCAGATCAACGTCGGCGAGAACGATGACACATGGCTCGCGATTACGGCCGGGCTGGGCATTTATCAGATTTACTTCGGCGAGGTCGTCGCGCAGCGGCTCGATCAAAACGAGTACGTCAGGCCGGTGCTTCAGGGAATGCGTGACGGCTTTCTGCGCGCCCTGTTGCAAGACGTGAAGCCGAACACGCCGCCCGCAACCGCTGCGAAGCCGTGAAGACGCTTCACGTCGCCGTACTGTGCGGCCTGTCGCTGTTGCTGTCAGGCTGTCACGCGAAGTTTGGCAAGCATGTCGAACTCGACTTCGGCGTGCTGCCACCAACAAACGCCGTCGTGCGCGTGACGGTGAAGAAGGTCGGCATCGTGCTCGGACAAAACCCGGCGACCGGAGCGCCAGACGTAACGCTCGGTTACGCGAGCGTGACTTATGACCGAGTGCCGCTGAACGGAACGAACGTGCCGCAAGTCAGCGCGGCGATCACAACGACGCAGAGCGGCTTCAACACGACGATCAGCGAAACTTTTTCGACCGGCGATCAGCCGTTGATCAGAACTAACCCATGATGCGGGGCGGGCTGGCACGTTAGAGTCGTGCGGCCCGCCCCAACGCTTTGCGCATGAGCCGTTTCCTGACTGAACTCGACACGCGGAACATTGACGGAAGACGCTCGCGAGTGCTCGCGCCGCTCGCCTACTACAGCAACAAACTTCCCGGCGTTCTGATCGTGCCGCCTGACTTCGTGACAGATTGGGCGAGCATCCCGCAAGCCGTGCAGTCAATCATTCCTCGAAATGGTCTGTGGGATTGGGCGGCAGTGATTCACGATCTTCTCTACGCCTTCAACGGCGCTGTGCCGGTGTTTCACAAAGACGGGCGCATCACGGCGGCGGGACTGGATCGCGAAGGCGCTGATCTCGTGTTGCTCGAAGCGATGGAGTGCAAAGGCGTCGGCGAGCGCACGCGCAGCGTCATCTTCGAGGGTGTGCGCGTCGGCGGCGTCAGCGCGTGGAACGAACACGCAGGCGAGTCGAGAATTTATCCCGTCAAGGAAATGGCGGCATGGTTCAAGGCGTTCTCTGCGTGATGTTCCACGTGGAACATGACGGCGAAAATGCCCATTGACGGAACGACGGCGTGCCGTGCAGTATGCCGCCGCTGACTCGTCGAGTCAGCAGCGCACGCGATGGCCGCGCTTGATCAGGCCACGCAAGAAAGCAAAGCAAGAGCTATGGCAAAGACCCTGTATCACAGCGCACTCGTGCAAATGGGCGACGTGCAAGTCATCATCAAGTCAGAAGTCACCCCGTCGAAATACAAAGGCAAACCGCCCTTCGTGACGCTTCACGTCGAGAACGAAGATCGCAACTACAACACAGAGAACGCCGCCTGTGAAGCCGCGCTGCGCGGTCGCAACGGGCAGAAGCTCACACTGCGCGCCACGGGTAGCCGTGACGACGCCACCATTCAAATCATCGACGGCCCGGCTGCGCACGGCAACACGCCTGCACAGCGTCAGCAAGCGCCACCGGCTGCACAGCGCCAGCAAGAGCGGCAAAGCGCGCCACCGCCTACGAGCGCGCCAGCGTCGCCCGTTGACGTGGCAGGCGCACAGCACGACGCCGCACGCATCGCGAATCTGATTCTGATCGCGCTCGACAGGGCTGTTACCGTGCAGGACGACTTCGACGCTCGGCACGACGAGGCAATGACGTTGGAGCAATTCCAGAGCGTCACGTCGTCGATCTTCATCAGCCTGAAAGATCGCGGCTGGATCGATCACATGCCAGCCGACAGAAAGCTCGAATTGAAATCTCGCAGAACACCTTCCCAGCAGTAAATTCAACCCACAAAAGCAAAGCACATGAAAAAAATAACAGCCTTCGGAGGCACAAACATCAAGGGCGCTGACTTTCGGCACGAGTTATTCGCCGTCAACTTATTCATTGGGCCGAACTGGTCGCACAAGACGGCGCGGCTCGACTGCATTCAGCTTGCGCTTGCAGGCTTTCTGCCGACGCTGCCGCGTAAGAACGCCGACATCTTCAACGCGCTGTCCGGCCGCAACGACGCCGTGGTCGCCGCCATTGAATGCGACGACGGATTCGGCATTGCGCGCCGCTACGAACTGAAGCGCGAGTCTGTCTCGTGCAGCGTCGTCGCCAGCAACGGCGCGAAGGATTGGACATGCGCGCCAGTGCTGATCGATGCGAATCAGTTTCTCGCGCTCTCGGGACGCGAGCGCGTCAAGTATCTGTTCGACATGCTTGATCTCTCGAAGGCAGAGACGACGCCCGAGGCGCTTTGCGCTGCCGTCAAAAACGTGAAGCTCGAAGTGAACACCGAGCGCAGCGAGCAAGTCTTCGGCGAAGTCTGCGAGAAGATCAGCGCCAGCCGCACGAAGGCGGCGAGCGTTCAGGAATGGCTCGACGCTCTTGTCGCCGATCTGCGCGACATGAAAGCCGAGACTGATCGCGAGGCGAAGCGCCTGACGGCGACCGTGCAGGGGCTGACGCAGATGCGCGCCGATCAGAACCCCGTCAACATCAACCGGCCCATCGATGCCGAACTGGCGACGGCTCGCGCTCTGCTCGAAAAGATCAACGGCGAAGGCGCGGCGCTCGCCGAGCGAATCAAAGGCATCACGTCGGCGAACGCGAAGGCGCGCAGCGAGCACGAGAAGGCGACAGCCGAGCGCGCCGCGAAACTGCGACGCAACGACGGGCGGCGTGCAGAGATTCACGCGAGCCTTCAGGGTATCGCGCAGCGCGCCGAGACAGTCGCCGACATGCGCCACGCGCTCGAAGAAGCGAAGACGTGCATCAAAGAGATGCACGAGATCGATCACAACGGCATGATGGATTTGCAGCGCAAGCACAGCTTCACGCTCGGCGACATTCAGGCCCGCAACGAAACACTTCGCCTTCTGCGCCAAGCTCAAGCCGAAGACGCCGCGAACACGACGCCGTGCGTGTGCTGTGGCAACAGCGGCAGCGCGTGCCTCGCTGCTACGCGCCGCGCCGAGAAGTTCGCCGCCGACATTCGCGAGATCGAAGCCTGCCTTGCCGGGCTGCAAATGACGCTCGCCGAACACCGCGTCGCCTGCGAGACGTTGAAGACGACGCAAGACGCACAGGCGATGCACAACGCCGAACAGGTCAAGCATCGCCAGCGCGTGCAGAAACTCAGCGCCGACTTGCTTGCGCTGGCGCAAGACAGCGAACTCGAAACGAAACTGCGCCAAGAGTTGACGACGCTCGAAGTCGCCGACGTGTCGCCGCTCGGCGAGTTGCCCGACACAACCGACGACGAAGTGCTCGTCAGTGAGAAGCGCGCCGCCTACTTGGCGCAGAAAGCCGTCGTGACTGAACTCGAAGGCGTTCAGCGCGAGATCGTCAAGGTGCGCGGCGAACGCGCCACGCAGGCCGAAGCCATCGCCAGCGCGGCACTGGCTGAAGCGAAGGCTGAAGTCGTTGCTGAAGCCGTGAAGATCGTCGAAGCCAGTCAGAAGAAGCTCGTCGCGGATGCGTTCGGCTCTGTGCTCGAAGTCGCGAACCGTCTCTGTGCGCCGCTGCTTCGTTCGCCGCTCGTGTATCACGACGGCGAGTTCGGACGCTACAACGGCACGCGCTTCGTTCGACATGCGACGTTCAGCGGCACAGAGAAGGCAGTTGCATACGCGGCGCTCTCTGTCGCGCTGGGTGCTTCGTCGTCGATGCGGATCGTGATGGTTGACGAGTTGGGACGCATGGACTCGGCGAACAAGGCGACGTTCCTCGAAATCGTGAAGCGCCTCGTGCGCGAAGAAGTGATCGCGCAGTTTATCGGCATCGACGTTGATGCCGTTGACTACAACTTGACCGACGTGAACGTGATCACGACTGCCTGAAGACACGCGGGCGCGCAGCTAAAAGCAGTTGCGCGCCCGCTCTTTCTCTGTTCAAGCTCCGCACTCAAAGCAAAGCACATGAAAACATTGACCCATCCGCAACAGTCCGCCGTTGACTCACGAGCCGCCCGCATTCTCTGCATCGCAGGCGCAGGCAGCGGCAAAACCGAAACCGCACGGCAGCGCGTCGCCGCGCTCGTCGCGCAAGGCGTTGACGCGAAAAAGATCGTCGTGCTGACGTTTACGAACGCCGCCGCGCACGAGTTCAAGGCGCGACTGAAGAAGTGCTGCGAGCGCGATCACAACGGCGATGGAAACTGCGACCGGCATCCGAACGGCATCAGGCTCGGCTTCGTCGGCACACTGCACGCCTTCTGCGTTCGCATGTTGCGAGAGCACGGCAGCAAAGTCGGCGTCTGGGACGGCTTCACAGTCATCGACGAAGATCAGCGCGAAGAACTTCTGCAATCGCTCGCCGTGGCGCACAAGTGTCGCGACTCATGGAAGCAGCTTGAAAAGACTGTCGCTGACTACTTGCAGACAATCGCGCACGGCGGCGAAGTGCGCGGCGTGACGGCTGGCCTGTCAACAGTGCGCGCCTACGTGCAGGCGCTCGGCGATTCAAACGCGCTCGACTTCGATCTGCTTCTCGTGCGCACGCTGCAACTGTTCAGAAAGCCGGGCGTTTGGGGTTCTATGTTCGGCTTTACGCACCTTTTTGTTGATGAGTTTCAAGACAGCGGCGATCTCGACGCTGCACTCTATGAGGCGATGCCATTCACGCACCGCTTCTTCGTCGGCGACCCCGACCAAGCGGTCTATTCGTTCCGAGGCGGCAACGTGGCGCACATTCTGAACAGCGTCGAAAACAATATCGGGGGCGGCAATGTTGTCGTGCTCGAAGAAAACTTCCGCTGCGGTCGCCGCATCTGCGACGCCGCGCAGCGCCTCGTCGAACAGAACACGGCACGCTTCAAAAAGCGCACAGTGAGCGCGCTTCCGTTCGACGGCGAGATCGACGTGTGGACTCACAGCGAGCCTGACTCGGAACTTCGATTCATCGCCCGCCACATCATCGACAGCAAATGTCAGGACGATTGCGCCGTCTTGTTCGCGACAAACGATCTATGCCGTCGCGCCTGCGAGGTCTTCGAGAAAGACTTCGGCATCGCCATCAAGGCGAAGGGACTCGGCGACGTGCCGCCTGATTTCAGCAAGGCGCGGGCGCTGATGGCGTTCGCCGTGAATCCGAACTCCGACTTGCTGGCGAAGCAGGTTTGCGCGTGGAAGTTCGGCAAAGAGCAAGTCGGCGTTCTAGCGCAGCGCGCCGCCCTTGGCATGACGACGATCAACGCGCTCGTGCTGAACGTGTCGCCGATGCGCGCCGTGCCTGAGTTGCTGGCGTATCTTCTCGCCGAGAACATCAGCGCCGACTCGCTGCGCAAGCTGCACGAGATCGCCGCCAAGCTCGACGCCGACGCCACTGCCATCGACTTGATCGTCGCCGCGTCGAAAGACATGCACCATCGCGACGAGATCGGCACCGGCGCTGTCGTCACGACGTTCCACTCGGCGAAGGGGCGCGAGTTCGGCACGGTGTTTCTTGGCGCTTGTGAACAAGCTGTCATCCCATCGGCTCGCGTCGCTGTGAACATCGAAGAACAGCGCCGCCTTTTCTATGTCGGCATGACACGCGCCAAACGCAATTTGATCGTGAGCTACAGCCGCGCCCGTGCGCCTTTCGGCTCGCGCCGCCTGATACCGACAGAGCCGTCACAATTCATCGCTGAAGCCGGTCTGCGCGGCGGTGAATAACGTCTCGGCAAGTGGCAGCAACCCGGCGCTGACAGCGCGCCGAGTCGCTGCGTAGTCTGAACAACGCACAACATGGAAGACAACGCACAAGCCGCGCACACGCCTGCGCGCAAATTCAAAGGCGTCTGGATATGCGCCGCCATTTGGCAGCATCCGCTTCTGACATGGCTTCAGAAGTGCGTCGCCGCCGAGATCGACGCCCTCAGCGACGAGCACGAAGCCTGCACGGCAAGCGATGAATACTTGGGCAAGATGTTCGACGTTACGGCACGGCGCATGGCGAACATAATCAGCGAGCTTTGCGTTGCTGGCGTCGTCGAGAGAGTCAAGTCGGGCCGCTCACGAGGTTTGAGATTGTCTCACGCATTCCGTGAAGGGCAGTTGGTAACCGTGAAGGCGGAAATCACGGAAACCGTGAAGCCTCTAATAGAGGGAGGTACTAGATCGGTAGTAGTAAATACAGGCGCGGCGATTGTGCGCGAGCTAACTGATGCGTGGTGTGTCGCCTACAAGCGGGCGCATGGCCGTGATTACGTCTTCGCAGGCAGCAAAGACGCGCAGGCCGCGAAGCGACTTCTCGACACCGGCCTGACTGTGATTCAGCTACTCGACATCGCAAAAGCCGCTTGGGCCGCACAAGATCAACGCGGCAAGTTCTGGTCGAAACACGCGGCATCGATCAGCGGATTCGCGGCGCGCTTCAACGACATCAGAAACGAGTTGCAGCCAGCGAACGGGGCAGCTACACACACCGAAGAAAGTTGGTCACTCGAAGCGTTGCAGAAACGCATTTACTCCGAGCCGCCGACTGAGATCAAAGCAAAGCAATGACTGAGCTATTCATTCCGCCCGGCTGTCATGCCGAGACGTTTCCGTGCGCCGCGTGTGGGCATGGCGTCGTTGTTGCCGTCGCCGACGATTGCCCGCCTTCGATGCTCGCCATCATTGGCAGAATGGCGGCGCACGACGATTGCGCGAAGAAAGCACGCGACGCCGCGAACAACAAACAAGCCGCCGAGCGCCTGCACGCTCGAAGCGAACGCTGGGAGACAATGTGCCCGCCTGAGTTCAGAAAACCCATCGAGTTCGGAAGGCCGGGCAACAATCTGGCCCTGCACACACAGCTTATGACGTGGACTTTCGAGCAAGGGCTGAAGGGCAAGCGCGGCGTCCTCGCGCACGGCGGCACGGCGAGGTGCAAGACGCGGTACATGTTCGCGCTCTGCGAGCGTGAGTTCAAAGCGTTCCGTCAGGTTGTCTGTCTCACGCACACCGCCTTTCGTCGCGAGCTTTCGTACTTGAGCCGCGAAGAACCGAAGCAGGCGAAACGGTATCTCGAAATGTTGCTGAACTGCGACGTGCTTTTCATCGACGACTTGGGCAAAGGCGAGTTGACGCCTTCGAGCGAAGAAGCCTTCGAGCACGTCGTCAGCACGCGGGCGTCGTACGAAAAGCCGATGCTGTTCACGAGCAACGATTCAATGGCGACTCTCGAAAAACGTCTATCGCCAGATCGAGGGCTTCCCATCATTCGCCGCCTTTTGGAGTGCTGCGATTCACTGAACTTTGGTTGAACGAAAACACTATGAGCGAGATCACAAGAAACCCGTTGTGCTGGCCTGACAGCGTGCCGAGAACGCTGCCACAGAACCGAACGCGCCCGGCCTTTCAAGAGCGCACAATCGCCGCCGCTGTGTCACTCGTGCGCGCCGAGATCAACCGGCTGAACAATCGCCGCTGGGACTACGACGACAACAGCGTCATCGTCTCGACAAACCTGAAGCTGAAAGGCAACGGCGAATGAAGACGACGCTGACCTGTGACGACTGCCGCAAGCCGCTGCGCGAAATCGAAACGGCGACCGCCGACGTGATCGTGACTTCGCCGCCCTACAACATCGGGAAGCAGTACGGCGCGAGCTACAACGACAGCGCGAGCCGCGAGGCGTTCAAGGCATTCTGCGCCGACTGGATTCTGCTTTGCCGTATGGCTCTGAAAGAAGACGGTAGCTTCTTTCTGAACGTCGGCTCGACGCCAGCGAACCCGCTGTTGCCCTACGAACTCGCGAGCATGTGCGCCGACGTGCTGACGCTGCAAAACGTGTTTCACTGGATCAAGGCGATCACCGTGACGCCGCGCAACAGCGTGACGCCGTTCAGCGTCGGACACTTCAAGCCGATCAACTCGCCGCGGTTCGTGACCGACTGTCACGAGTTCGTGTTTCACTTTACGGTGCGCGGCGACGTGAAAATTGACCGGCTGGCGCTCGGCGTGCCTTACACCGACAAGTCGAACGTGAAGCGGTGGCAGCACACGGGCGGAAAAGATTTGCGCTGCCGTGGCAACACTTGGTTCGTGCCATACCCGACGCGGCGCAAAGCCAGCGCGCACCCCGCGCCGTTCCCTGAACGGCTCGTCGAGAACTGCATCAGGCTTCACGGCGTCGGCAAGACGAAGACTGTGCTCGATCCTTTCATGGGCAGCGGCACGAGCGGCGTCGTCGCGAAGCGGCTCGGCGTCGAGCATTTCATCGGCTTCGAGATCGAGCCGTCGTATTTCGTGCAGGCCAAACACGCCATCGAAAAAGCATGAAACTTCCTGCACTCGCAACACTCAGCGAACCCGTCAAAGGCAAGTTCACGCGCTGGCAGCGTGGCGAAGTCGTGCGCGTCGTCGGCTGTCACCGTCGCCGATACAGTCTCGAAAAGCTGAAGCCGAAAGGGTTGAAGCGCGGAGCGCCGCCGCTTCCGCTTTTCAATCAAATCAGCAACGTGCCGAGAACGGCGTTGCGCTTCCATGAGGTAGCGAAATGACTTGGCCCCCGGCTGGCATAAAGTGGGCATACGCAGACGAGTTCACCGCGCTCGCGCACGGCGACACATTCCTTCTGACGCCACAGATACGCGCCGCCGTGAAGTTCGATCACGTCATCACAGATCCGCCCTACTCAGAGAACACGCACAAAAACGCGCAGACCAACGCCGACAAAGCGCAGGGCAAAAAGCTGATGACTTTCGATTCGATCACCGTCGAGAAGCTGCGCGAGTTCTTCGGTTCGTTCTCAGTCGAGCGATGGGTGATCGCAACGATGGAGTGGCGGCACGTCGGCGCGCTCGAAGCCGAGCCTCCGAACGGCTTGAAGTTTCTGCGCTTCGGCGTCTGGGTGAAGACAAACGGGATGCCGCAAATCAGCGCCGACAGACCGGCGCAAGGCTGGGAAGCCATCGCTTACATGCACAGCAGGCGCGAGGCGTCGCGATGGAACGGCGGCGGCAAGTCAGGCAACTACGTCGGCGCGATTGAACCCGGCAAGCATCCCACGAACAAGCCGCTGCCGTTGCTGATGCAGTTCGTGCGGCAGTTCACAGACAACGGCGAAGTGATCTTCGATCCGTTCGCAGGCGGCGGAACTACGCTGGTCGCCGCGAAAAAGATGGGACGTCGCGCCATCGGGATCGAACTCGACGCCGAGCATGTCGAGACGTGCAGCGAACGGCTGAAGGCAACGAAGCAGACGCACTTCGACGGCGAGCGCAGCGCCGACAAACGCGAGCAACAGGAATTTCTCTGACGACAGGCGGCAACACGTCGCAAGCGGCAGAGAGTAGGAGAAAAAACAACATGCCCAGAAAAACAGGAAAGAACCTTGTTTCAGTGAACCTTGAGCCGACGCCCGAGGCGCTGAAAGACATGGTCTTTTGGAGAGCGTTCGCAAAGGCGCTTGTTCCGAAAGAAGATGACGAGTGGCATATCGGCGAGATCGCCACGCTGTTGCAAGAGAACAGCGAGTTGGTCGCCGGTCACTGGAAAGAGATCAGCCGCGTTTGCAATAAGACTGACGGCAAAGAGGTCAACATCAGCATGGCGTACAAGATCAACCGCACAAACACGCCGAGCACGGTCAACGGTTCGATCAGCTACTCAGAGAAGTACGGGGAGCGCGTCGAGAAGAAGACGCCAGACCCGAATCAGAAAGAGCTTCCGCTGACCAAGGAACAAGCCGAGGCTCTGAACGAAACTTCAGCAGCCAACGAATAACAAAAGCGACGTTGCCAAGTGCCGCGCCGGTGTTACAACTGGCGCGGCACTGAACCAAAGCAAAGCATGAAAACACCATCTCGCAGGCGCGCAGTCGTCAGCATTGAACCGGGACTCGTGATCACATTGATGCGAGCACTGGCAGGCGGCTCGGCAATCATTTGCACAGAAGGCTTGAAGCTGCCAGCCGACGCAGAAGTGATCGCCGTCAACGCCGACTTTGCCCGCGCTTCAATCGTCGCGCTGATCACTTCAGAAACTTTTCCCGCCGTGCCTGAAGGCGAACTGCCGCCCTTCGTTGGCGACGCCAGTACGAAGTCGGCGCTTCTCTACATCGAGAACGCCGAAGCGCAGGCCAAAGTCGAAGCCGAAGCAAACGGGCTTACGTATCGCGGCAAGGGGCTGGCTTTCATGTCACGGCTTGAACTCGTCGCCGCGCTGCGCGTGCTCGACAGGGAACACGTCGTCATCGCAACGTCGAAACACGCCGCAACTGATCACTGATTATGCCCGACAAAACTGATTTCTGGAAAAAGCCGCTTGCCGTCACGCAGAACAATTTCGTTCACAAGTCGCTGTCGTCTTGGGCCGTCAACATTGCTGTGGGTTGCGAGCACGCCTGTCGCTTCTGTTACGTGCCAGACGTGAGCACGCGCAAGCTCGCGAAGAACCTCGCCGAGTTCGGCGTCAGCGACCCTGATGCCGAGTGGGGTGAATACGTGCTCTTGCGGCCGTACGTGCCAGAACATTTTCGCCGCACAGTCGCGACAGCCGAAGCGACGCCGCTCGACATGCTGAACGCAGACGGCAACCGCGCCGTCATGTTCTGCACGACAACCGACCCTTACCAAACGCTGAAGCACAAAGACTCCGCTCGTCAGCGTTTCTTGAACGTGAGCCGGGCCGCTGCCGTGCGCGGCGCGCTCTCGACGATCTTGAATCACTCGACGCTGAACGTCCGCATCCTGACGCGCTCGCCGCTCGCTCGTGCCGACTTCGATCTGATGAAACAGTTCGGGCCGCGCCTGATGTTCGGCATGTCGATCCCCACGCTGAACAACAGGCTTGCGAAAATCTACGAGCCGAAAGCGCCAGCGCCTTCGCAGCGGCTCGAAACGCTGAAGGCCGCGCACGCCTACGGGCTGAACACGTACGTTGCCATCGCGCCGACGTATCCCGAGTGTGACGGCAACGACATCGCCGAAACGATGCGCGGCGTCATGGCGGCAAACCCGCTCACTGTGTTTCACGAGCCGATCAACATTCGCGCCGAGAACGTCGAGCGCATCCGGCGCGAAGGCGCGGCGCATGGGGTGACGCTCAAAACGGAAGTCTTCGCCACGTCTGAAACTTGGGCGGCGTACGCTTACAAGCAACTGCGCGAAGCCGAACTCGCGGCGCGAATCGTCGGGCTGAACGACAGGCTGCACTTGTGGCCTGACGCCGCGCTCGGCTCGAAAAAATTTCGTGCCACAATGAGCGGCGACTTCGATGCATGGCTCGGAAAGTACTGGAATCGGATCAGCGAATGGCCCAAGCAATAGAAGCACATGGAAAACCTACCCGACTTTGAAAAGCAGATCGCCGGAATGATTCGCGAACTCGCGACGGCGTTCACCGTGAATCACGCCGCGCTGAAGATCAGCGTGCAGCCGCTCGCCTCGCGCACCGTGATCAACGTGACGCCCCATATAGACGATTATGGCAAGATGGTCGGAACGTCTGGCGTGCGCGTCAACGCGCTGAAGACCATCGTGAACGCATTCGCGCTGCGTCATCAGCGCCGGGTGTCGTTCGTGCTCTTGAAGCCTGAAGGCGTAGAGAGCAAGGAGCGGCCAAAGTTCAAGGCTGATCCGAACTGGAAAGCTGACGCTTCGCTGGCGTTGCTGAAGAACACGCTCGGCTTGCTGTTCAGCGCGCCTGAAGTTCACGCCGAAGACTCCGGCGACACGACGGCGTTGATCGCCAAAGTCAGCAAGGGCGACGCGCTCGCCGATCTCTGCTACGAAATCGGCGACGCGCTCGACACGATCTTCGCCGCCATCGGCAAGGCACAAGGCCGAAACATTCTCGGCGTCGATCTGAATGCCTTGTGAACTCGAAAGCGAAGTGCAGCCCATCGAGGGCGAGGCGTGGCGTTTTCACGTTCGCAGTCGCCGGGCTAATCAGCCGCCGCATTTGGTGGAACTTGACGCTTACAACGGGAATGGGCGTTGCTCGTGCGAGCACTTCGATCACCGCTTCAGGCCAGACCTTGAACGTGGCATCGCTCGTGATTGGCTGCGCTGCCATCACATTTTGCGTGCGCGGGGCTTCGTGCTCAACACGCTGATCGCGGCGAGCAAAAGAGATCAATTTTTCGGTGAAGCGGTGTGCCGCGTGCTACTGCTTCACCTCAGAAACGAAGTCGCATCGAACAAAGAAAAGAATGAAGACTGACCTGAAACGTCGTGCGCGCCGCGCCGCTCAACTCGCATGGCTGATCACAAAGCTCGTCGGGAAGACGTTGCTCGCCGTCGTGCTCGTCGCTGCCGTTGTGGCGATCTGTCTCGCCGTGCTGTTTATCGTCGGCGGCTCTGTGACATGGCTCGTGCTCGTGATCTTGAACGGCATCAAGCACCAACTCGGCGCATGACTCAGCACTTCGAGGTGAAGCCGCAACGCGCCGACGACCCGGTCGTTTTCGTCGAAGTGCATTACGACGGCATCATCGGCGCGTGCAAAGCGGCCCGAGAAAAGGAGCCGCGCCTTGTCGGAATCGATCTCGAAGTAACGCGGATCAGCGCCGCGAAGTACGCTGAAAAAGCAAAACAATGAAAACGAAAACCGTAGAACCCGGCCAAGTGTGGCGAGTGAAGAACGAAGACCGCCGCATCGAAATCAAAGCCGTGAAGACCGAGACACGCGACAAGCACGTCGAAGTCGTCAACCTCGTGACGAAGCGGCGCACCCGCGTCGCGCTCGAAGCCTTCAGCGAGGGCCGATACGTTCTCGAATCGTGAGTGCTCGCCTGAAGACCGCCGAGCGGCTGAACTACGAAGCGCAGCGCGCCTTCACGGTCGTCGAGCTTAGGCTGCACGCGCTGACAATCACGGCGCACGACAGCCTTGTCGGCCCCTCAGCCTTCATTCTCGGCAACCGCTTGCTCGTGTCGCCGCTGCGTTTCTCACAGCGCAGCAAAGACAGCATCAACCTGAACGTGCTCGACGGCGCGGAGCGTCTATGGCTGCGCAGCTTGCTCGTCATCGACTGCGAACAATGAAGGCAAAGAACGACGGCAAGGGCTTCGAGCAAATCATCGCGACGACGTGCGACGCCTACGAGCGCGGCGGCGTGCTGCGGATGCAGAAGGCAGAGCCTCCGACGAAGCGCATCAAAGAAGGCCCGCACTGGAAGATTCTCGAAATGGCGAACCCGTTTCTTGACTACGCGGGGACGTGGACAGAGCGCGGCGGGCGGGCGCTCTTTGTCGAGTGCAAGAGCACCACGGGCGAAGGCTCGCTGCGCATCGATCAGGATGGCGGCGTCACGACGAAGCAAGTCACGGCGCTGCGTCGCTGGCACAACGCAGGGGCGGCGGTCGCCGTGCTGTGGGAAGTTGATCGCAAGCACTGCTTCGCGCTCTCGCACGACATGCTCGTCGCCGTTCTGAATTCCGGCCGTAAGTCTGTCCGCTTCGAGGAACTGCCGCGAGTCACGCCCGGCACTGGCTTCGTTCTCTACGACTTCGCAGTCTTGCTGCGCACGTTCTATCCGCTGGCCTGATGTTCTTCTACCGCGCATCGCGCATCGCGCCGCGTGTCGTCACGCCGCAACGGCTCGCCGCCGCTCGTGCCAGCGTACGCCGAGAAAAAGAGAGCGTCGCGCTATTCCCCGAGCTTGCCCGCTACGACAGCGCCGAAGAACGCATCGCCGATCAGAACAGGCAGCGCGACGAGCGAGCCGCCATGCTGCGAGATCAACGCGCTGCCGACTGGCGCAGAGCGCGGGCCGCGCTGCGAGCACGAGCCGACGCCGAGACGTTGCGCGAGCACTGGCAGGGCCGCATCTATCCGGGGACTCCTGAATATCTTCTCGACTTGATCCGCCGTGTCGAAAGCGGCGTGTTCGACGTGCTCGAATACAGGCGCGATCTTGAACGTGTCTCCGAGACGGGTAGGAAATGGCGCGAATCCATTGGCTGATCTGCGTGTAGAAAACAGCCGCAGAATCCCAACAGGATAACCATTGCACCGAGTATCACGTTTGATACTGTGGCGGCGTTGCGAGTAACTGACGCGACTCTGATAAGTGACTAAGCGAAGCCGCTGAAGCGAACTTCGACAGCACACAGAGACGCAGGCCAATCGCACAAAGCAAAAGTATGAGCACAAACTTGATGACCGCACACCGCGAATGGGCAACCCGTCCCGCCGATCAACGCTTCCAAACTCTCGACGCTCTCGCCGCGAACGTCGAAGCGCGTCGCAATCGCTGCTTCGCCTTCAACGAAGTGATCGGCGATCTCGACGTGAAAGTGTTGTCTGACTCGTCGAGCGGCACGGCTGTTGATCGCCTCGTCGTCAACGGCAAGCGCGCCCCGATGGAGTTCTCGCACTGGAGCTTCGGCCAGACTTGCGGCTTGGCGAAGGCGTCGGCGTCGTATCTGCGCACGCTGCCTGTCGATCTCACTGCGAAGTGCCTCGACTACAGCATCAAGCACGCGCAGCGCGAAGGCATGAAGGTGATGGCGATTCGCAGCGAAGACGGGCAGACGAACACGCTGCAAGCGATGACGAGCCAGACTTACGGGCGCATCTGGGACGCTGACGTTGTGGGCGCTGCGAAGCGTATCGTCGAGCGCAGCGGCGGGCGCTTCTTCAACCCGAAGGCGTACGTGAAAGGCAAATTCGGCGGCGCTACCGAACCGAGCGGCCTTTACGCCAGCGACCGCGACGTGTTTATCTTCATGATCGACGGCGGCAGCTTGCTCGACGTGACAGGCGGCAACGGTCGCGACCAGTTGCATCGCGGCTTCTTTCTTCAGAACAGCGAAGTCGGTGCGCGCACGTTCACGTTGACGACGTTCCTGCACCGCGCAACGTGCGGCAATCATATCGTCTGGGGCGCTCAAGACGTGACGAAGTTGATCGTGCGCCACACGAGCGGCGCGCCCGGGCGCTTTGACCGCGAAGCGATGCCTGCGTTGCTCGACTACGTGAACGCGAGCACGCAGCCCGTCGAAGACGCGATCCGCCGCTGCCGCGAGACGAGCCTGATCAAACTGCTGAACGTCGAGAAGATCGACGACAACTTCGTCGCTGGCTTCGCGAAGCGTTTCAACTTCACGAAGGGCGAAGTGCGCGACGCCATCGAAGCCGCACGCCGCGAAGAAGGCGATTGCGCCTCGCTGTGGGACATCACGAACGGCTTCACGGCTTGCGCTCGCGAGTATGAGTTCGCCGACGCCCGCATCGACCTCGAAAACCGCGCTGGCAAGTTGCTCGACTTGTCGAAGAACTAAACTGCACGGGGCGGCGAGTGCCGCCCCCTTTCACTTCAGCGCCGCCAAGTGCGGCGCTGAATTGAAAGCAAAGCACATGAAGACCCTGATCCCGATCTCAAAGGCGCAAGCCGACAAGCTCGCCGCTGGCAACGAAGCAGGCCGCAAAGATTACAGCCTGATGCGCGAGCCTGTTTGGGACGTGCTGCCAGAGACGCAGAGCGAGATCGAAACTGAAGACGATCTGCACTTCGTTCGCGGCTACGTGGCAGGCTACAGAAGCGCCAAGCGCGGCAAGCCGAGATCGTTCGTGCAGTTTCAATGGCTGAAGAACGCAGCGACTAACTAAAAACCTATGGCCTACGAAGACACAAAATGCCCGTGCGGCGGCGTGAAACTGCCCGACACTTTCCTGTGCGACGAATGCGAAACGACTTTCGCCGAGCGCTCCGAGAGGGCTGATATGGACAACGCCGAGCTTCACATCGATTTACGGCGCAACGCCGCCGAAATTCTCGTGACGCTCTCGCGAGGTCGCAGGCGGCGCGGTTAGAAAACAGGCGCAGAATTCTAACCGCTAAACCGTTGACCCATGTATCGCCCGTGATACATTGCGCACGTCGAAGGCAATGAAGCCAGAGACGAACCAAAGCAAAGCAATGACACTGAAGCAGCAAACAGAACAGGCAGTCGCAAACTTCAACGCGCAACTCGACGCGCTCTTGCTCGCGATTCGCGAGAAGGCACAGCGCCAGTTCGATTACAACATTGCGCGCAACGTCGGCAACGGCATGAGCCTAGAAGCCGCCGCGCCGCACGCTCTCGAAAAAGCCATCGTCGCGACGTGCAGCGCCCGCAACCACTACGACATCGAAGCGACGATCAAGCTCGCCGCGAACATGCTCGAAGACGTGAACGCGCACGGCGAAGCCGACGAGCTTCGCGCCAAGCTGTAACCCTCAAACGCGCACGACATGAAGACACAAGCAACAGCGGTAGCGGCTCGCTTCGTCAGAATTTTTCCCGAGCGCCCGATGGGCGAGACAGTCAGAGAGATCAGGGCGGCTGTCGTCATGCGGCGCAACTGCGCACGCAACGGACACAAGCTCACGATCTCGCTCGGTTGGGCCGGGCCTGACAGCGGCGGCGACGGCGCAAGCTGCGTCTGTGGGCGCAACTCTTTCAGCGTGACAATGTATTGAACCAACGAACATGAAGACGACACTGAACAAAACGCAGCGCGCCGAGCTTCGACGCATCTCTGAACAACTCGCCGCGCTTCACCATGAAGTCGAGACGCAGGCCGGAAACGTCGATGACAAGGCGACGACGCTCTCTTACCTGAACACGGCTCGCGACCGCTGTGACCGGCTCGGCAACTCAGTCGAAGGCGAGGGCGCTACGCTTGCCGAGCACAGACAGAACACCGCGAACCTTCTGAAAGCCTGAAGCCATGAAATCAAAAAACTGGTTTGAAGTTGATCGGCGCGGGCTTGCGAAGCTCATGTCGCGACGCGGCAAGGGCGTAGCCGTTCTCGAATTGATTCAGAACGCATTCGACGAGCCGATCACGTCTTGCACTGTGACTGTCGAACCTCACCCAAAGCTCGGCGCGCTGACGCGCATCGCGGCGAAGATGTTGATGCTCACACGGGAGGGCGCGCTGTGAGTGAAGCCACGCAGCCGACGACGCGCAGAGTGCTCGAATCGAAGATCGTTCAGATCGTCGGCATGTTCTACAGCGCCGGGCCAAATAACGGCGACTGCAACAAACTCGTCGCGCTTTGCGAAGACGGCTCGCTGTGGGAGCAATGGCACAGCAACGGCTTCGCAAACGTGCCGACAGATGGCTTGTGGTATCAGACACACCCAGCGCATGGAAACTGAAGCGCCAGAATTTGAACACCTCGGCTTCTTCGAGGAACTAAGCGAGGCAGGCACGCACCGATTTCTCGGCACGCGCATCGTCGCCACGCAAGACAGGCCGCTTGGCTACGCAGGCCGCAAGGCGTTCACAGTCACAGAGCCGCTGACGCTGACACGCGGAAACAAAACGAAGACGTTCCGCGCCAGCGCGAAGAAGCCGCTGCACGTCGTCGCCATGCTGCAAACACTGTGCGGCAAGAGGCTCTGACAATTTCACGCCGTCGCCGTGTGAGTTCCTAGGGACTCGAAGCGATGCGCCCGTGCTGAGGGCCGTATAATGAGCAGCCGACAGCGGGAAAGACTGCACTCGACACGAACGGCGGCAGGCGCTCAAACGATTACCGAGCGCCCGTTTGACGCCACGGAATGCGCCGCCGCTGTTTGTCGTCGGATTCAACAAAGCAACTCGACAAAACAATGACAACGAACGAACCACTGCAACTGAATGACTGGCGATGGATCGTCGGCGCTGCCGTCGCCAGCTTGGGAGTACCAGTCAGAGCGACAGAAGTTTATCGCGCCGCATTCGCGCCTGAAGGCAAGATTCGCTTTCCAGAGTACGCGTGCAGCGAGTGCGGTCGCAACACGACGGCGTGCGCCACGGGTGGCAAATGCACAAACTGCTATTACGCGCCGAGCAACGACGAGACTGAAGAAGAAGCCATCGAACATTTCGTTGATGCAAAGTACGCCGAAAGGCTTGCCGAAGCCGACGAGATGCGCCAATACAACCGCGACGCCGACAGCCGCGAAAGCTGAACGCAGAACCAAAGCAAAAGCATGAAGAAGAAACCCAACGATCCATTTGGCGCTGACGTGCTCGACGTGCTCGACAAGCTCGCCGAGCACGCGAAAGCAGCGCGGGGCAACCTCGCAGACATTCAGCGGCGCTTCGCCGCGTTGACAGGCAAGCAAGTCGGACACGTCACGATGCTGCGCTGGCTGCGCGAGAATCGCGACGAGCGTGTCGAACCTTTGCTCGGGGCCGGGCTGGCGCTGATCGAAGTGTGGCGACAGATCGACGCCGAGCGCGGCGAGAACAGCCTGCAAGCGGCGGCGAAGAAGTTGCTCGAAGACTTTGTGAGCATCCCGCGCCCGCTGAATCTCGAAACCACCGAGCACCGCCTGATCTTCGCGATCAAGCGCGTGCGCGACGCGCAGCCGTGCGCGTATCTGGAACGGCGATTCAAAGTGAAAGGCTCGAAGTGAAGAAGAAAGACAAGTCAGTGCTGACATGGAAGCCAGTGCGGCGCGGCCCGTTCTATTGCTCGACGGCGTGCGGCGCGAAATGCACACACGCGGAATACGAGGCGGCGAAAGCGGCGGCTGAAGCGTGCCGTGCTCGCATGAAGTCGAAAGGCTGGAAAATCTGCGTCAACGAAAACATGGGTTGGTTCTGGAGTATTCACAAGACAACCAAGAACGGCGCGACGCTCTCAGTGCGCGGAGGTCAAATGAGATACGGCGACGACCCGACAAAAAGATTTTTACGCCATGCTGTCGATGACAATGCCCGGCGCGTGCGATGGTGCATGGCACGACGACAAACGATTCGACGACCCGAACGACGCAGTGACGCACCGGCTGCGCTTGGCCCGTCGTTACTTGAGCGTGAAGAACGCCGCCGTTGACGAGTTGACATTCGGCGCTGAACTGAAGCACGGCAGCAAGAGCGCGCCGCAACGCCTCGCCGCCATTCAACGCATCTTGGAAGCGGCATCGAATCGGGCGAGCAAGAGCCTGAAACACGGCGCGCTTCTCGTGCATGAAGTCACAGAACGCGACTTGAAACGCATCTTCGTCCTAACCATCTCGACAAATGGAACTCGCAAAACAAAAGCGCGGCGCTGAACGCATCAGCCGCGACGATCTGCCGAAGCTCGGCGAGTTTTATTGGGTCAAGTTTGTGCCAGACGGCGACGACGACCCAGAGAAGCGCGACGAGAAGAAGGTGCGCGAGGATTTGTTCTGCGTCAGTCACGTCGCCAGCAATCACGTTGCCTTCGAGCGCCAGCGCGGCAGCGACTACCGACGCGCTGAGACTAGCAGCGACACGGTGCGCTATAAGTTCAAAGACATTCTGACGCAGACCCGCCCCGCCCCTGAGTGGCGTGATGTGCTACAGAAGCGCATGAACGAAAAGCAGCGCGAGCTTCAGAACGCCGTCGCGCTGATCGCCGACACTTGCCGCGATGCCTGCCTCGTGCGAGAAGCCGCCGAGTCACAAGTCGAGACGCTGGCGCTGACGACGCAGCGCGCAGACCCCAAGCAACTGAAAGCGTCGTTGCTGGCGTTGAAGCAAAAGCAGTTTCCCGAGGCGACGAAGCGCGTCGATCTGATCGTGTCTGACATTGTGGCCTTGCAGCGGATGCTCGTCATGCCTCACAGCGTCGCCTTCGACACGCTCAAAGGCGCGATGGAGAAAGTTGACGAGCGGCTGTTCGCCTTGGAGCTATACGCCGGGCTTCTCGAAAAGGTGAAGTGCATCAGGAAAGGCAAGCCAGCCGAGAGCGAGACACCGATCACGCTGCGCCAGATGTTGCGCTTCATGGACGAAGAAACGCTGATCGACTACGACAAAGGCGGCGCTGACTTTAGCCATCTTGAGAAGTTCGACGAGTGGATCGCCAAAGACGAGAACTTGAACCGCATCGCGCCAGAGCCGCGATGTGTCGTCGCCTTCAAAGTCAGGCGCGAGCGAAAAGATTACGGCCATGCCGACGACGTGGCGACGTGTCTCGCGCACATGCGTTGGTGGAAAGAAGACGAAACGACATACCTGTTGCTGCGCAACGGTACAATGGTCTGGCGGCTCATGTGCGAACAAGACTTCGAGCCGAGACTGATCCCGCTGCACGACGAACTTGATGCGCAGTATCTCGAAAGCGAATGGTTCACCCCGAAGGGCGGCAAGTGGCACGACAGGGAAGAACGCAAGCGGCAAGTCTCGCCTGACGATTTCTCTTATGACGATCACACCGAGAAGCGTCGCAAGCTCGTGATGCAATACAATCGCATCATGTTTCTGATGCAAGGCTTGCTCGACAGATCAGAAGTTTTTCACCCGCATCCGCCGATCAGTCTCGGCGACAACGATCAACTGGCGCGCTACGTACGAATCGTGAGAGACGAAGAAACCGGCCTGCCTTCAGCGAACCCGCCGAAGTGGGAAGACTATCGCGACGAGAAGAACCGCGCCGTCGCTGTCGGCTGCTTCGTGTTCTGCAACGTCGCCGAAGAAGAAAGCGGACGCTACACGCACGAGCGCAACAGGCCCAAGTATGGACACGACGCCGCGAAGCGACCGAAAATCTGCCTCGTCAGCCGTGTCTCTCGCGACAAAAAGACAGTCACGCTGCGCTGGAAACTCGGCAACAGGATCACTGTCGAGCGGCGGCTAGACTATAATCGGCCTGTGCCGAACAAGCCGAATTACTATTACACGACACCCATCGAAACTAATCACGGCATGAGATACGGCGTGCAGCGCGTGCCAATGGAAAAAGTTTTCGCCGTCGAAGCCTACAGGCCGGGCGACTACAAGCCTTTCCTGTGCGACGCATATCTGAAAGGCGCTTATCTCAAGTGGGCGCCTGCGTTGCTCGCCGCCGAAGACTTCCACCGCGAACGCAGAGCCAAGCAAAGCAAATGAGCACAACAACAGACGAGAGCAACAGCGAGAAAGCACAGCACAACTTGAACGAAGTGGCGCTGAAGCAACTGACATGGAAGCCGAGCGTGCTGCGGACAATTGCGGTGCGCGTCACGAACGCCGCGCTTGCCGAGCGCGTGGTCTGGCCTGATAGCATCGACGTGTCCGACGTGCAGCCGCTCGACGTGAACTGTATCGGCTCGGCGTACCGGCAGCTTGTGAAGGCAGGCGTGATCGAAATGACCCGCGACTTTCGACGCAGCGAGGCGAAGAACGCACGCGGCAGAATAATTCACGCATACCGGCTGGCGTCGAAGTCGAAGGCGAACACCTTTCTGGCGCGCAACGGTGCCAAAGTGCCGCCGAGCGCCGATGCGCAACTGGCGTTTTTAATGTAAGGAACCAAAGCAATGAAACTGAACAAACGAACGACGGAAGAACTGTTTGAATTCGCGAGCGGCTGCGTTGCCGCTGGCCTGTTGCTCGGCTTCGTCGCCGCGCTCTGTGTCTGGCTTTCGAGGGTGAACTGATGACAAAATTTCAAGACGGCCCCGCCAAAGGCAAAACGCTGATGCTGAAGCGTGCGCCGCTGTTTCTGCGCGTCGTCGAGAAGGGCGGCGAGTTCGACGCACTCGACCAACTCAAAGACACGCCAGCGCCAGACGAGAAGCTGACCGCCTACGTGCTGACGAAGAAGCCCGGCCTTGTTCACATCAACATGGGGCGCAAGGGCGGCTGTTGGTATCCGATGGCCGAATACAAGCTCGCCAGCGTGCAACCCGACGACGCCACGATGCGCGCCGCTGACAAGTGGCGGGCGTGGTGTCTGGCGCGGCCCGAGTGCGGGCAACCGCTTCAATGAATGACGTTCAGCTAATCGGCGAAAACTTGTTCGTGTCGTTCAGCTACGACGCCGACAAGGTTGCCGCCGTCAAAGCCATCGCCTCCGCGCACGGTTATCGCCCCGGCCAATGCTACGACGGCGCAACGAAGACGTGGAAGCTGCCGAAGCGGTGCGCCGCCGACGTGGCGAAAGTTTTTTTCGATCTGACTTGGTGCGAGCGGATGCGCGACTACATGCGACGCAGCAAGGCGAAGTTTGAAACCGCAGACACCGTGCTCGCCGGTCACAGACAGCACGAGCTTCAACTGCACGCCGAGCAAGCGCGCACGACAGGCTTCGCGCTCGACGCCGCGCTGCCAGACGGTCGCACGCCACGAATTCACCAGCGCGAAGGCACGCTGCAAATGATGCGCCTAATGCGGCTGATCTTGGGCTGGGAGATGGGCACAGGCAAGACGCTCGCCGCGTTGCTCGTCGGCAAAATGCTTTACGAGCGCGAGGGCTGGCACACGCTCGTCATCTGCCGCGCCAATCTCTGCGAGAACTGGCGACGCGAGGCGTCGGGCTGCGGTCACAGAATCGTTTCGGTCTTCGCGCACGCCAAAATTCCCGAGACGCACTCAGCGCCTTTTATCCTCGTGAACGACGAGGCGCACGACTTTCAAAGCATGAAGTCACAGCGCACGAAGAAGATGCTGAAGCTCGCGCTGTCGCCGCTCTGTCACGGCGTCATCAACATCAGCGGCACGCCGATGCCCAATGGACAGCCGAAGAACATTTTCCCGCTTCTGCGCGCCTGCAAGCACCATCTCGGCGCGGATCAAGACGCCTTCGAGAAGCGATACTGCGCCGCGGGCCTGCGTGTCTTCGGCAAGGCGTATCTCAGCGCCAACGACACGCGCATCAGCTGGAAATGCAAGGGCTGCGCGCATGACAACGTGCAGAACTACAGGCGCGGCTTTCGCGTGTTCAAGTGCGCGGCCTGCGGTCGTCAAGCAGACTTCAAAGTTTTCCCCGACAGCGGCGGCTGTTCAAACATGGAAGAACTGCACGCCAAGATCGCGCCGATCCTAATGCTGAAGAAAAAGAGCGAGTGCCTTGATCTGCCGCCGAAGACTCGCATCGTCGAGCGCGTTGAAGTCAGCGAGGAAATGGAAGCGCATTATCGCCGAGTCCTTTCTGAGGCAAAAGAACAGTACCGGCAGCGCGTGCGCGACGGCAGCATCGAGAAAGACGGCGAGGCGCTGGCGCTGCTGACGTTCGTACGCATGGCGGCAGCGCAGGCGAAGATCGCGCACGTCTTGGAGCGCGTAAGGGAGATCAACGAACAAGGCAGCAAGTGCGTCATCTTCTCGGCGTTCAAAGAGCCGGTGATTCAGATTGCCCGCGAACTGAAGCTCGCCGCCGCATACACTGGCGACCTTGTGCGCCAGCAAGAGAAGCAACGGCTGATCGACGAGTTTCAGGCCGGTCGGGCGCAGAACTTCGCTTCAACCATCAAGGCGGGCGGCGTCGGGATCACGCTCACTGCCGCTGACTACGTGATCACGATTGATCGCGAATTACGGCCGGGCGACAACGATCAGGCTGAAGACCGTCTGCACAGAGACGGGCAGAAAAACGCCGTGACTTCGATCTGGCTGTCGGCGTTCGCCGTTGACGACAAGATCGACGACATGAATGCCGAGAAGGAAAAAAACATCGCCGCCGTCATCGAAGGCAAAAGCGGCGGCACGACTGATCGCCTGTCAGCGCAGAGCGTGCTTCACGAGTTGTTCAAATGAGAACGAACCCAGCGTTGCTCTGCTTCGTTGATGGAATATGGATCGATCAATTTCGATTCTCAGACGGCGACGAGTTGCCGGGTGAGATCGTGTGCGAGCGCATAGAGAAACAAAAGATCGGCCCCGGCAAGCTGACTATCGGCACAATGGTCTTCGAGAACACCGACATGATTGTCGAGACGAAGATCGCCGAGACGTACAAGGTGATCAGCGTCGAGACAACGCACGGCGGCAGAGTCGGCTTCTACTCGTCGTCAACACGCTTCCACGACTGCGAACTGAGAACGAAATGAGCGTTTATGTCGATCCGCCGTTCGTGCAGGCGTCGCAGAACGCCATCGCGTACCGCGTCGGCTCGCGGTGGGGTCACGTCTGGTGTCATTGCTGGGCTGACTCGCTCGAAGAACTCGTCGAGTTCGGCGACAAGATCGGGATGCGGCCTGAATGGCTGCAAGAGCGCCGCCGCTTCCCGCACTTCGACCTCGTGCCAAGCAAGCGCCGCCTCGCGCTGCGTCATGGCGCAGTTGAGATGACGATCAAAGCGTGGCACGAAAAGAACGAACTCGTGACCTTCGAGTGTCACGAGTGCGAGATCAAAACGCAGATCGGCAGAGAGACTGACATCACGACTTCAACCGGCTGCTGTCCGAACTGCGGAACGAAGAACTGGAACATCTACGACAAGCGCGGCGTCTTGCTCGAATAGCGAATTGACAGCGCGAGGCGTCGCGCTACGTTTCGCGCAGCAAAGCAAATGAATGCCACACTTGAAACCAAGAGCACGCAGCCGCACATCTTCGACGTGATCGCGGCTGAGAACGAACGCCGCCACAGCATCGCCGAGCGCATCGCCGCGAAGCAAGGTGGCGACGTTCAAACGATCCTCGCACTCGCCGCACAGCACGCGAACGAAAGCAAGTTCCTGAATCTCGACGACGTGCTTGCCTTTGCAGAGACGGGGCAGATCAAGCTCTGATTCGCCGTTGACACGTCGCACGTCTTGGGCAAACTGCGCCCCATGACAGCGACAATTTCGATGCGTCTCGCCTTGACTGGCACGAACGTCTCTCTTGCCATTGCCCCCGCGCAGAAGACCGAGACACCCGCCGCTGACGCCGCGCTGTCGAACCTGCAAACAATCGGCACGAGCGCCGAAGCCTTGGTCGTCGGCGACATCGGAACGCCGGGCTGGCTGGCTGGCATCAACACAGACCCGACGAATTACGTCGATCTGTCGCTCGTCTCTGACGGCAGCACGCCTTTCGCGAAAGTGTTGCCGGGGCAACCGTTCCTTGTGCCGTGCGCGACGAAAGTGATTTACGCGAAGGCGAACGGTGCGCCCGTCGTGCTGCAATACCTGATGACGAGCGCGTGATTGACGCTCGGCTGACGGCCCCGCTACAACGCGGGAATGGCTGAACTTTTCCCGGCAAACGAGCGCAACCCGCGCACCATTGAACCCGCCGCGCTCGCCTCGCTGCGCGCCTCGCTTCTCGAATTTGGCGATCTCTCGGGCTTCGTGCTGAACCGACGAAGCGGCAAGCTCGTCGGCGCACACCAGCGCAACACCGCGTTCGCCGACATTGAAGACAAACAAGTCGTCATCGAACACGAGCACGAAGCCGACGCACAAGGCACGGTCGCGAACGGTTACGTGATGGTGCAAGGCAACCGCTACGCTTTCCGCGCCGTGGACTGGGACGCCGCCAAAGAGAGCGCGGCCATGATTCGCGCCAACGTCAGCGCGGGAGAGTTCGACGACGCGAAGCTGCTGAAGTTGCTCGAAGAAGTGCAGGCGTCAGAAGTTGACCTCGAATTGACGGGCTTCGACGACACAGAACTCGCCTCGCTGCGCGCCGAGCAAGACGGCCCCGGGCGCAAACGATTCACCGCAGCCGAGCCTCGTCACGACATCGCTGCCGAGCTTCAAAAGAAATGGCAGACCGTAACCGGACAAATCTGGAAACTCGGCAGACACCTTCTCATGTGCGGCGACAGCACGCGCCGTGAAGACGTGCAGCGGTTGCTCGGCGACGAGAAAGTCGCACTGACTCTCACCGATCCGCCGTATGGAATCGGCGAGAACTACGCCACGCACGACGACACACCTGAAGCCTTGCAGGTTCTCGCCGAGAAGTTCCTGCCATTGGCACGCGAGCGCGCCGCCGTCACGCTGCTTACACCCGGGAACAAGTTCGCCGATTTCTACCCCGTGCCGACATGGCGGCTCTGTTGGTTCAGCGCAGCCGGTCAAGGTCAAGGCCCATGGGGCTTCGTTTGCTGGCATGTGATCCTCGCCTACGGGAAATGTCCCTACCTCGCCACCGGCCAAGGGAGCCGCCCGGATGGTTTTCAAATCAATGTGCCGCGTGGCATCGACGAAAGACACCCGTGCGCGAAACCGCTCGATGTTTGGGAATGGCTGATGCTTCGAGGCTCGGCGGCAGAAGGTGACACGGTGTTCGATCCTTTCAACGGGTCTGGCACGACAATCATCGTCGCCGAGAAGTTGAAGCGCACGGCTCGAACCATAGAAATTGATCCGAAGTATGTCGCCGTCACACTGGAACGCTGGCAAGAGAGCACGGGCGAAACCGCCGTCTTGCTCGAAGCCGCTGTCACAGCGCAGAGCGCCGAAGCGCCGGTGCCGAGCTAAACAACCAAGGCGCACCGACTTAGCCGTGAAAGCCAGCAAGCAAAGCAGCCGAGCGCAAAGCGTGACATCATGGAAGACGTGACTCCAACCCCGCCGACGAAGCCAGCGAAGACGCCGAGCCGCACGCAACCGCAGATCAAGGCAGACCGCGTTTTCATCGCCGAGCTTTACGTGCGCGGCGTCACGCAGCACAGCATCGCCGCCGAACTGTCGAAGCGGCATCCGTTCCCGCTCTCGCGCTCGCTCGTCGCCAAAGAGATCGGCATCATTCAAGACGAGTGGTGCAAGCGCGCCGACGAAGCGATCAGCCGCGTGAAGGCGCGGCAGCTTGCGACCATCGACGCCGTAGAACGCACGGCATGGGAGCGGTTCGATGCGTCGTGCAAACCCGGCGAGCGAACACAGAAAGAACGCGAGAGCGGCGAGTCAGCGCCAGACGAGCAAGGGAAGAAGACGGCGACAGGCAGCAAGAGCAAGGCGCGAGTCGTCACAGAGAACCGCGACGGTGATCCGCGATGGCTTGATCTCGTGCTGAAGTGTGTCGAGCGCCGTTGCAGGATTCTCGGACTCGACGCGCCGACGCGAGGCGTGATCGACGTTGACGCCGAAGTGAAGACGACGAGCGCGACGCCAGAGCCGACGCGGGGCTTCGACACAACGACGGCTTGGGCGCTCGTCGTAGAAGAAGCGAAGCGCGAGCTTGCAACCGTCGAGCCGCCGAGTTCTACACTCTCGGCGTGAAAGCAAAGCAACTGACTGACGTGCAGGTCACAGAAATCGCACGAACGGCAGCGCAGAACGTCACAGCGCCGGGCGCTGTCGCCGCCGAACAACACAACACGCGTACGATTGCCGTCGCCATTCAGGCCGCGCTTGAAAAGGCGGGCGTCAAGATCACCGTTAAGAAGCCATGACAACCATCGATCCAAACGACGGCGCGCTGTTCTGCTTCCATTGCGGGAAGCGAAAGAAACGCAGCGAGATCGCCAGAGCCGACGAAGGCTTGCCGGTGTGCTACGAGTGCGAAGCCAAAGAGCAAGAGGCGCAGAAAGACAGGCACGCCGTCGTTGCATCGCGCACCGAAGAAGTTGACGACAGCATCGCTGCGCTCGTGAAGTATCACGAAGACTTCGCGAACGGCGTGCAGGCGTTGGATCGTGAGACTGACAGCACGGCGATGAAACTTTGGTCTGTGCAGTGTCAGGCCAAACACCGCGCTTGGGCCGCGCAAGTCGAGCGGCTGCAACAGAGCCGCACTGTCATGGTCGGGCTGTCGTCATCGACGCCTCGCTTCTGTGATCTGCCGCTTTGGAAGCGCGTCGTGATCACCGGCCTGACGCTGACGCTGGGCGCGCTGTCGTGCCTTTTGCTGAAGCAGGGCGTGATCGAACTGTTCAACCATCTGACGAAATGAGCGATCACATTGAACACGCCTGCGCGCTGTGCGGCTCACTGCTTCACCACGCCGAGAAATGCCCACGCGGCGAAGACCACAGCGCCGAGAGAAAAAACGCGCTTCTCGAAGAAGAACTCGCAGGCGCACGCGCCGAAGCCGCTGCTGTCGCCGCCGATCTGTATGTGCCGGGCCTGTGGCGCTGTCCCAAGTGCAACTTTCAGCAAGTGCTTACGATACTGTCGCCGAGCGGCGTCTTCGCGAACCTCAAGCTGCACACCGAGCCGTGTCCGAACTCGAAGTGTAACGGCGCGAGGATGCTGCGCGTCACTTGGAAGCAGTCGAACACAGACACGGCCCGCGCTCTCGAAACGCAACTGGCGCGTGCCGTCGCCGCTGAAGACTTGCTGCGACACATCGCGACGCAGTGCTGCGAAGTCGAAGGCGACGTGCGCCTGTTATACGTACCGGCCTGCGTAGAAGGCGCAATCTTGCGGCAGTCAGAACTTCGCGAGAAAGCGAATGCTGAAGCCGCCGCGCTGCGCTTCAAGCTCGACACCGCCGAAGCCGCGCTGGTGAAGGCGTCGAGCTTCATTCACCTCGCCGAAGAAGACGTGACGAGCATCGGCGGCGAAACGCTCGCCGACTTCCAACAGGTGCGCGCACTCGCTGACTCGCTGGCAGAACAGAGAAAGGCGGCGCTGTGAGACGCTTCCTGAAGCAGATTAAGAAGGCAGACAGGCGCGTCTTCATTCTCATGGGCGGGGCAGCGCAACAGACCAGTTGCGAAGGCGTCGTCGAGCGTGTCGGCTGGCGATGCGTAATCGTCAGAGAAGAAGGCGCGGCAGCAAAGGCGACCCGCTACGCCGTGCCTTACAGCGCCATCATCTTTGTTGGCGAAAAGCTCGCGCCTAACAAATGAGCACGCCACGCAATCGCATCCTGCACGGCCCGGCGCTGTTCGTGCCGCTGGCGACGAAACACTTTGATCGCTTCTGGAACGGCGACAAAGACACAGAGCGCCGCATCTACGGCGGGCCTTGGACGGAAGCGAATTGCTACGAGGGCCGCGCCGTAACGCTCTCGCTTGGCTACAGCGGCCCGCGCCGCATTCAGACGACGATCAGTTCGTTTGTCGCGCTGCCGCTGAAGAAGCTGCCGCACGACACGCAGAACGAACTTCGCGCCTGCTACCCCGGCAAGTTGAAAGCTGAAACGCTGATCGCCTGCATCTCGACTGGCTACATGAAGCGCGAGACGTTCACGCCGAAGCGACCGCAGCCGAAGCCGAAGCCGAAGCCAGACGAGGCAGTCGAGTCGCTGCGAGCGAAGATCAGCCGCGCACTGAAGAAGCGTACCGGCCTTGAACTCGCCGCCTACGAAGTGCCGCTGCTGTCTAAGCTCGTCGTTGCTGGCACACGTCCAACCCGTTAAAAGAAAACCATGAGAATCATTTCCGGCCTGTGGCGTTTCGCGTCGCGCTTCATTCCGGCAACTAAACACGACGCCAGAGAGATCAAAAACATGAGTGGAAAAATCCTCGCGGCGATTGCCGCATTCGCAACCGCGCAGACTGCGCACAACGCCGAGATCGAGAAAGCCATCGACGGCGTTGTCGGAGACATCGGCACACTGAACGCCGAGATCACGAAGCTGAAGGAACAAGTCGGCGACGACATTTCTCCCGAGGCGCAAGCGATTCTCGACGGCTTGCTTGCCAAGTCTGCCGCCATCGTGGCGAACGTGCAGGCGCTCGACGCGCTGACGCCGCCCGCCGTGCCGCCGACGACCGAAACCGAACCGCCCGCCGCTGGCACTGAAGCGCCGACGAGCTAGGCAGCGCAATCGAACATCACGGCGGACAGGCGAACCCTGTCCGCCTTTTTCACATGAGCGAAGCACAGCAACAGCCGACAGCGCCGCCGCTGACTGAAGCGAAGAAGCGCGACGCCATAGCGAAGATCGCCCGCGACAACATTCTGATCTTCACGAAGCTGTGCGATCCGAAATACATCATCGGCAGAGTTCACCGCTACCTAGCGCAGAAGTTTCGCGCCGTCGCTGAAGGCAAGATCAAGCGCCTGATCGTCAATCTGCCACCGCAGCACGGCAAGAGCCGACTGACCGCTGTCGAGTTCGCGACATGGATGCTCGGGCGCAACCCGGCTCTGAATATCGTTTTGACGAGCTACAGCGGCGACTTGGCAAAAGACCGCAGCGGCGAGGCGCGCAACCGCGTCGGCTCCGAAACGTATCGCGAGATATTCGACACGAGGCTCGCGGCGCGCTGGCAACCGCGCTCGGGTTGGATGACGAGCGGCGGCGGTTCGTTTCGCGCAGTCGGCATCACTGGCACGCTGACAGGCAGACCGTGCGACATGCTCATCATCGACGATCCGCACAAAGACTTCGGCGAGGCGAACTCGCCGACGATGCGGGAATCGGTGTGGCAATGGTATCTCTCGACGGCGTTCACGCGCCTCGCACCGAACGGCGTGATCGTCATCATAATGACGCGATGGCACACAGACGATCTTGTCGGTCGCCTGACAGACCCGGCGCGAGTCGCCGAGCTACGCGACGCAGGCCACGAAGACGCGGCGTTCGACGTTGTGAACCTCGAAGCACTCGCGCCAGACAAAGACGACTTGCTCGGCAGAGCGCCGGGCGAGGCGTTGTTCCCTGAACGCTACCACGTCAAGCGGCTCGCCGAGATTCGCGCAACGCTGACGGCTTACCTTTGGAGCGCGCTTTACTGTGGCAGGCCGGTGCCGATGGGCGGTCACTACATCGACAGCGCCGACTTTCACGTCGTCGGCGATGACGACGTGCCTGCGGATCTGTTCTGGGTTCGTTATTGGGATTTGGCGACGAGCGAAAATGCGATGGCCGATTACACCCGAAGCGTGCGCGTCGCGCTCGACGAGCAAGGCAACTTGTGGATCGCAGGCGGCATCGGCGGTCAATGGGAATGGCCGAAGTCTCGCGCCATGATGAAAGCGACTGCCGAAGCCGAGCGCATCATTGTCGGCATCGAAGCAGTGGCGGGCTTCAAGACGGCGTTCGCGAACGCTCGCGAAGTGATCAGCGCCGACATCATGCTGATCGAAACCAGCGTTGAGAAAGACAAGCTGACTCGGGCGCTGCCATGGATCGCGCTGACTGAGAACCGCAAGACGTTCGTTGTGCGCGGCGAGTGGATCACGAGCTTCTTCGCCGAGTGCGAACAGTTCCCAATGGGCGCGCATGACGACTGGATCGATGCCGTGTCAGGCGGCTACGCGCTGGCAAAAAATCACAAGCGCGAGATTTGGGTTGCCTGAAGCGCGCAGTTGACGCCGAGCGGCGGCAGAAGCAGAACGTGCGAAATGAAAACTCTCGGCAATGCTCTGATCTGGATTGGTGTTCTTCTTTTCGTCATCGCGCTGCTGTCGCTCGGCGGCACGTTGATCAGCGGTTACAGCGAGCGCGCCGACGTGCGCGCTTTCTTCATGTGCGGACTCGCGGCGCTGTTCTCGTGCTGCCTGACGTGCATCGGGATCGCGTTTCACGTCATCGAAGCACGCAGTTGACGGCGGGCCGTGCTCGGCGTCGAATCGCGGCGCATGAATATCAAAGCACTCTCGCAAGCCGTCGCTGACGCCGCGCTGAAAACGGTTGCCGACACAACAAACGAAGCCGATCTCGAAAAGAACGTCGCCGCCGCGACTGAGGCGCTGATCCTCGCCGAGATCAAAAAGCACGTCGCCGACGAGCCGCTGCTTCGCGACCTCGCCGCGATACCGACCGAGAACACCGCGCAAGTCCACATCGAAGCCGGTGTCTTCGCGAGATTTCAAAGACTGATGTTCTCACTCGCCACCAAGCACAAAGCCTGACGCCATGAATCCCATCAACGCCATCAAAGCACGCTGGTCAAAGTTCCTGCTGACGAAGACGCAGCCGCACGCCATCGCCGGGCGGCTTGCCGCGTACAAGAAAGCCCGAGCCGAGTTGTTCGACATCGGCGCGGCGTTCAAGTGCTGCCGTGGGACTCGCGACATGCTGGCGCGTCGGCTCGACGTGCTGACACGCATCGAACAAACGACGCTGATCGCGCTGAACACGAAGCCGACGAAGCAAGAGTGCGCCGAGCACAACTTCGCCGCCTTCACTGCCAGCGACGAGCCGCTGAAGACGCGCCGCGTGTGCATGGCCTGCGCGCTCGTGCAGTTCCGTCGCGAAGACATGCCGGAACTCGGATGGCTGTTCTTCGAGTTCAACAAAGAGATCGCCGCGCAGCAAGCGGCCAAGTCGTGAGTTGCGACTGCGCGGCGTGCAACTGCTACGCGCTGCCAGAGTTGTACGCCGAGCGGCAAGCCGAGCTTCGAGAACTCGCCGCCATCGGTCGCCAGTCATGGCGCGCACGTCGAGACTGGCGCAAGCCGTGGTCGTGGCAGTACCGGCGCACGGCCCCGCGCTGGTCTTCCCGCCGACGACACAGCAAGACTTCACGCCGTAACGGAAGATGGATGCGACCCAAGAAAACGCGCTGCTGAAAGCCGCCGTGCTGCAATGGCTGCGCTACGAGCGGCAGAGTGTCGTCTTGTGCTGCGAGCGCGCCCCGGCGACATGGTTCGGTGTGCCTGACGTTCTCGCGCTGACGCCGCGCCGCACGCTCGTCGAAGTCGAAGTGAAACGCACGCTCGCCGACTTCAAGGCGAACGACTCGAAGCGATGCCTGAAGCTGCGAGCCGAGGGACACGGAACGAAGCCAGAGCAATTTTATTTCTGCGTGCCGCCGTCGCTCGTCGAGCGTGTGCTGCCCCTGCTTCCCGCTGGCGCTGGCCTGCTGACGCTGGCGCAACAGTGCAACCCATTCAGCGGCGTGAATTCGATCAGCGTTGTGCGCGGCGCTGAGAACAACGCGAAGCAGGCAACGAAGCTGTCGCCGTCGCAGATCGTGCAGATGCTCAAGTGCCAGAGCGGGACACTCGTGACGGCAATGTGTCGCGTCTATCGGCTCGAAGAAGAACTGCGAGCGCGCCCGGCCGTAATTGCAGGCGGCACGTCGTCGCGTGTCGTGCCGCCGCGCCTCGTGCTGCAACGTGCAGCACTGCATCAGCCGCCCGACTTCTGGCAGGCAAACAGAGAGTGGAAGGCGAATTGCGGGCCGTCTGCGTTCGCGGCGCTGAACGCCGTCTCGCTCGCCGTCTCGCGGCAGTTCTTCCCACACTTCCCGGCGAAGCCTTGGACTTCGATGACGCACATGCGCGCCGCGCTGCTGAACGCAGGCCACACAGTCGGCGTGCGCAAGGGCTGGCCTGACTTCGGCGTCGCGCTCGTCATGTGGACTTACACACGACGAAAGCCGAGCATGAGTTCAAGCCATTGGATCGCCGTCGAGCAAATCGGAAAGCACCGATACGCCTACGACTGCAACGCCGGGGCGGGCAATGGCGGCTGGGCGCGCTTCGACGAGTGGCACGCCGATACAGCGAAGCACATCGCCGATCAAGTCGGCGCGACAGGCTACGTGCTGCACAGAGCCTTCGCCGTGCGATGACTCTCACGACGCGCAAGATCGAGTTTCTGCGACGCTTCGACGCCTGCTTCGGCAAGGCGTATCGGGTGACAGACGAAGGCTCGGAAGCGTTCCTGAGATCGTGGGTTGCGTATCAGCGCGGGCATATTGTGATTTACGCAAACGAGCGCGGCGTCAGGCTGATCGGCGAAGTCGATCACGACGACGTGACCTTCAGAGTCGAAGCGGGGCGCGTCGCCATCGTGAGAAAGTAGATCGTTGCAACGTCGCCCGCTCGCGGTATTACATGCCCACATGCTCGAAGCCCTGAAGCGTTTTCTATCCACTGCCGCCGAGCCGACAGCACGCGACCCGCTCGAAGCGGTAGTCGAGTCAGGCGGCAAGGCGCTCGCCCTGCTGAAGCAAAGCATCTCGCGAAGCAACAACGTCGTCAGCGTCGGCGGTGTCAAAGTCACACCCATCGAAGCGGTCTTCGGCGGCTTGCTCGCCGGAATGAATCTCGACGAAGTGAAGAACTTCGAGAGTTACCTGCGCGCCGGTTCAAAGAAGATTTGGGCGACGTGGCGAGCCTGCGACCTGATCGGCGGCGTGATTCTCGACACGCAATGGAAGTTGCAGAAGCGCGGCGGCGACGGCACGCCAGTCGAACACCCGCAATTGACGGCGCTGTTGCTGAATCCCAACCCATTCGAGACTTGGGGTGAATTCGCTTACCGCTGGCTGTTTCACATGAAGCTGACGGGCAATGCGTTCTGGGTGAAAGATCAGGCGAACTTGAAAGGCGACAAGCCGCTGATGATGTTCGCCATGAATCCAAAGCGCGTGCGCCTCGTCGTCGATCCGAATCGTGGCGTGATTGGCTACATCTACGAGCACCCGAGCGGCAGACAGATTCCCTTCGACGCCGAAGAAGTGATCCATTTCAAGCGACCGCACCCTGACAAAGAGTTTTGGGGACTCGGCGACATCGAAGCAGGCGAGCCGCTGTTTCAAGAGAATCTGAACCGCACGGCGTGGGCGTCGAAGTTCTGGAAGAACGGCGCGTCGCCGAGCGGAATTCTGATCTGTGAGGACTCGAATATGTTCACAGACAAGACGAAGTTTGAGGAGGCGAAAAAGAAGTGGCAGAAGGAATACGGCGGCACAGACAACAGCGGCAAAACGGCTTGGCTAACTGGCAAATGGAAGTATGAGCAGCTTGGACTTTCGAGCGTCGAGATGCAGAACCTCGAAAACGAAAAGTGGAACGTCGAAGCGATCTTCATGCAACACGGCATCCCGCTTTCAGTGGCAGGCGTGCGCGACGCCGCGAACTTCGCGACGGCTCGGCAGGACGATCTTCGCTTCCGCCGCTACTGCGTGAAGCCGATGCTGCGTTGGCTTTCGGACAAGCTGCAAAAGGACTTGATCGCAGGCTTCGATCCCCGGCTGCAAATCGTGTTTCAGATCAGCGGCTTGACCGACGTTAATCAGATCGCCACCGATTACACGCCGCTATTCGACCGCGGCGTCGTGTCGATCAACGAAATGCGCGCCCTGTTGGAACTGCCGCCGAAGAAAGACGACCCTTTGTTCGATCAGCACTTTCTTCTTTCGACGCTCGTGCCTGTCGAACTCGCAGGCGTGCAGCCGCCGACGCCAGAGACGGGCGTGGAGATCGTGAAGCGATACGTCGCCGCCGAGTTCGCACGCCGCGAATCGTGAAGGCGCTTAACGCACACCGGCAAGTGAAGGCGGCGGGCGGTGCTCGGCTCGTCATTCCGAAAGACGGCTGGAACTCTCAGAGCTTCGTCGCGCACGGCGCGGCGCTGATCGCCACGCAGTACCGTGTCGCCCGGCTCGTGCAGCGCAAGGCCGGTGTCCTCGTCGCGAAGGCGATGAAAAAGTATCTCGACGATCAACTCGAATCCGTGATCCGAAACGCGCTCGCGCAGCACGGCGTTAAAGCTGTCGCCGAGTTTCGCATCCCTCAGAACGAAAGGCTTTGGCTGAACGCCATCGACGAAGTTCTGAAGGAATCGAAGATCGAAGTCGAACTGCGACTCGTGCCGACGTTGCAGAGCGTCGCCGCGCAAGGTTACAGCCGCACGAACATCCTGTTGAATCAGACCGACACGCAGGCCGCTGCGCGTCGCCTCGCTCGTGAAGCGCAAGACATCGCCGAGCACGTCGTCAGCATCAACGACACGACACGCGAGCGCATCGTGCGGCGCGTGCGCGACAGCATCAGCGACGGCGAGACGGTCACAGAGACGGCGCAGAAGTTGCGCCGCGAAGTGCCGCCGATAAACTCGGGCCGTGCGCTGACGATTGCGCGCACCGAAACGTCGAACGCCTACACCGAGGGCATCGCCGAAGCCTTCAGGCAGAGCGAGACGCTTTCGCACGTCTCGGTGATCGGCTGCGAGGCACGCGAGCCGAACTCGCCCAAGTTCGACGGCGAAAGCACATGCAACTTCGCGGACTTGGAGATCGAACGGCTCGACGAGTTTCTTGCCGTTGGCTTTCACCCGAATCACACCGGGGTTCTCGTGCCGAGCGGCTTCAAAGATTGACGCCAGCCCTGCGCGCCGTGGTAGAAGTGTGCCGTGATCAAGTGCTTCTTCGTGCAGGCAATGAATCGTTTCGAGGCGGTGCTAAACCGATACGGCCCCGTAGGCGGCTCGTCACACTGCGCGGCGCGTACCGGCATGGATGAAAATTTCCGCATTCACGAGGGCAACGCAGAATGCGGCGCGCTGAATGGCAGGCCCGGCTTTCCCGGCGAAGAAGACCCTCGATGGCCGCTTCGCTGTGACCATTGCGGCGGCATCTTTGACGACGAAGCATCGCGCAGCATGACGACGCGGCGCTTCTATCGTAACCCGGCGACAGAAGAAATTTTCCGCACGCCGCTGCCTGTCGGCGCAATGTACTTCGAGACGGAGCGGCCATTCGCGCAAGGCTTCGATGGGCGCTGTCTCGTCGTCGTGATCCCAGACCCAGAGAACGCCAGACGCGGCGGCAGTGGAACACACCTTTGGTACGTTGACGGCCGGGCGAGCAACTGCACGGTGCCGTGCAAGTGCGGGCAGAGCTACGCCGCGCACTACGAAGACCAGACCGGCAAGTGCGACGGCTACAAGCCAGCCGACGACGGCGCGCATCGTTGCTGGATTCGCCACGGCGAACCGCCGCTCGTCACTGTGAACAAGCAAGGCGTCACATGCGGGGCCGGGGCGGGTTCAATCGTGTCGCCGTCAGGCTGGCACGGCTGGCTTCGTGACGGCGCGCTCGTGTCGTGCTGATGCGCTGTTGACAGCGCCGAGCCTTTGCCGTGTCGTCATGCACACATGAGCCGACAAGTTGACGAGAGAGCACTGCACGAAGGCGAGGCGCGCATGATTGTCACGCGCACGATCCGCAGCGTCGTTGAAGAAATCTGGCAGCGCGATCACGCGCACCTTGATGTTGCGAATCCGCTCGACAGGCCGCGCCTTGATCTGCGCTTGACCGTGGCGCCCGCCGTCGTAGCCTCGCGGCCTTGAATCACACCGGCTGCGCGGCGTCGCTTTATCTGGCAAGGCATACGACGCAAGCGGGCCGGTGTGCGGCTTTCTGTTGACGTTCTCCCCCTTCTTCGTGGTAGAAGCCCGCTCGTGCTTCTTCGCATCAAACACGGCATCGGCTCGAAACGCATCTGCGTCGTGACGCAGCGCGCCGCCGCGCCAGTGACGCCGCCGAGTGTCGAGCGCGACGAATTCGAGCACGTCAAACACTTCGACGCCCGCATCGATTTGAGCGGCGACGCGAAGACGTTCAGCGAAGTGAAGCTCGACAACGTGATCGCCGATTACCGCGACGTGCGGATCAAGGGCTATCTCTCGACGTGGGCAGACCCCGGCAACCTCGACAGGCAAGGCGAGTACGTGCTGCGCGGCGCGTTCACCCAGACGTTGAAGCGGTTCAACGAAAACCCGGTGATGCTTCGCGACCATGTGAACATGACTGACTTTCAAGTCGGTTCGTTCACGAAGGCCATCGAAGACGACAAGGGGCTGTATGTCGAAGGCTTGCTGTCGAACTCGCCGAGAGTGCAGCACGTCAGATTTCTCGTCGCTGAAGGGCATTTGAAAACGCTCTCCATCGGCGGGCTTTGGTTCTTCAAAGAAGACGGGCGCGGCATTGCTCGCGCCGAACTGTTTGAAGGCTCACTGACGCCGATCCCGGCGAACCCTGAAGCACTGGTGACAGTGCGCAAGCTGAACGAAGTCGAGCGCGAGTATGTCAAAAGCGGCTGCAAGACTCACTTCGCCCAATTTCTGCGCGCAAGCGGCGCGCTGCGAAACCCTGCGGAAGTAGCGGCGTAAAATTGGCGAGCGAAACACAGAAAACCGTAACCACAACACGAAGGAAAAACACATGAAGAAGATCAAACGCAAAGCTCTAGTCAAGCGCCTGAAAGGCGCGTGGGATGCGGCAGTCACGGCGAAGAAAGACGCCGCTGAACTCGCTCGCCTCAAGTCCGCATACGCTGAAGCCCTCGCCGACTCGCTCGGCAAAGAGGACGAAGAAATTGACGACTCGCTCGGCAAAGAGGACGAAGAAATTGACGACCCCGATCACAAGTCGGGTGGCGACGGCAAACAGAACAAGGCCGCTGACGGCACCGTTACCGGCGAAGAACTCTCCACGCTTGTCAGCACGAGCGTCGAAGCCGCGCTCGGCAAGTCGCTCGACGCCAAGCTGAAGGGGCAACTCACTGCCGCCGACGTGAAGAAGATCGTCGAAGAAGTGCTGCCGAAGCCCGCGCTCGAAGGCAAGCAAGCCCTCGACATGGCGCAAGTCGTGCAGATCGTCGGCGACGTTGTTGCTAAGTGCATCAGCGACGTGACGAAGCGCAAGAGCAAGATTCAGCACGGCGACGACGACGAGCCGGTGATCGAAGGCGTCGAGTCGTGGACGAAAGGCAACCTGCCTGTCGCTGGAAAGCAGTTGCTTAACTGCCTGATGGGTCGCCCGATGGACTTCGGCATCGATGCCGCGCCGTTGAAGAAGGCGACCGAACTCGGCGACCGCATGTTCGCACGCGCTGGCGTGATCGGCGTCAAGGCTCTGACGAGCACGGGCGTCGGCACGGGCGACGAGTGGGTTCCGACCGACCTGTCTAGCGTGCTGCTTCGCCGCGTGTATCTCGAAAGCGTGCTCGCACAGTTGATGATGGCTCGTGAGATTCAGATGCCCACGAACCCCTACGAAATGCCGCTCTCGACGACTCGCCCGACGTTCAAGCTGAACAACACCGAGAACGACGCCGCGAGCTTCAACAATGGCAACGTGGACATCCGCTCGACGCCCGGCACTGGCAAGCCCGTGCTGACCGCGAAACGCCTGATGGCAAAAGTCGAGTATTCGTACGAAGCGGAAGAAGACAGCATCATCCCGCTGCTTTCGACGATTCAAATGTTGATCGGCGAGGCTGGCGCTTACGCGCTCGAAACGGCGATCCTGAACGGCGATACCGCTGGCACGCACCAAGACACCGACACGGCTGCGATCAGCAACGCTGCCGAGAAATCCTTCGACGGCTTCCGCAAGCTGGCGCTGGCGAACTCTGCAACCAAGCTCGACATGAGCACGGGCGGCATCACGCGCAGCAACCTTGTCGCGCTGAAGAAGAAGGGCAAAAAGTACATGCGCAAGCCGTCCGAACTAGCTTGGATCATCTCGGCGAACAACGAAAACGACGTGCTGAATCTCGACGAAGTGGCGCTGTGGAAGAACAGCGGCCAAGTCACGACGATGCAGAGCGGCGAGATCCGTGCGTTCCTCGGCATACCGCTCGTCGTCAGCGAAGCGGCTCGCGACGACCTGAACGCGGCGGGCGTCAACGACGGCGTGACGACGACGAAGGGCGGCATCATCCTCGCGAATCTGTCGCGCTTCATGCTCGGCTCGCGCCGTGGGTTCACGGTCGAAGTTGACCGCGACATCACAAACCAGACGAAATTCATCGTCGCCAGCTTCCGCAAGGCGTTCACGCCTGTCGAAGCGCCAAGCGCGACGGTGCCGTCTGTGGTGTACGGCTACAACTTCACGGCGTAAGCCTGAAGGCTGATTCACGAAGGCCGGGCAGCGATGCCCGGCCTTTTGCTTTGAAATAGCGGCGTGACAACGTGCGGCGCTGAGGGCAGAACAACAACGAACACCGAACGGTGAGAGAACCAAAACACGATCAAAAACATGAAAAGAGTAATCTACGTTGGAGAACAGAAAGACATTGGCCGCTTCGGCACTCTGAAGAAGGGCGACGAAGTTACGCTGTCACAACACGAGTACGACGCCGTTGCTGATAATGGGCAATGGCTCGACGCCGACAGCGACGAGGCGAAGAAAGTGAAGTCGGCGAAGCTGACGCTGCCGCCTGAAGTCGAAGCCGAGATCAAGCATCGCGCCGCGCAACTCGGCAAAGAAGACGAGAAGCGCCTTGCGGAAATGACGGTTGCAGATCGCACCGTCGAGCGCCGCGAACTGATCGCCAAGCGCGAGAACGAACTGCGAACCGCCGCGCTGGCTCGGCTCGAAGAATCGCGCCGCGCCGCGCTCGAAAAGGAAAACGACCCGTCGCGTGTGCTCGGCGAAAACCTCGGGTCAATGAATCGCGAGGAACTGCTTCGCACGGCGAAGGCCATGCGCGAAGAAGGCAAAAACATCACGGTCAACGATGCCGACTCCGCGAAGGCGCTGCGTCGTGCGATCAAGGGCGTGCTCGGCTTGGAGTTGAACGAAGACGATCAGGGCGACTGAATCAGTCGCCGAGTGCAAGCGCCGCTCTGAACAGGGGCGGCGCTTTTTTTGTGGACAAGAACGGTGCGTTGCCGCAAAACGCCGCCCATGAAGAAACTTTTTTTGATCTCTCTCGTGTCTCTCGGCGCTTTGCTCGCGGCTACCGTCGCGAAGGCGCAAAACAACGTGCCGCCTGCGTTCAGCTACACGCCGCGGTTCTCGACGCTGACAAGCTCGCCAGCGGCGACCGTGCCAGTGCTGACGACCAACGCGCCTGTTTCGATTGAAGTTCCCGCCGAGTGCGTTGTCGTGCTGAGTTCGACGATCAGCGGCGGCGCGGCGGCCACGAACGGATCGGCGATTCTGTCGGCTCGCGGCTCGCTCGACGGCGTGAACTGGCCTGCGAGCTACGCTTACAACCAGACGTGTACGTTGAGCGGAACAAATTGGGTGACAACGATCACCGCGCTCGTGACCAATCCGCCTTACCGATTTCTGTCGTGGGACAAGTCATCGAACGACCACACGAACAGCGTCACGATTCAGTCGATGACTGTCTCATTCATCCCGTACCGAAGGTGATGCCGACGAAACTCTGAAGCCGCTGCGCGAACCGCAGCGGCTTTTTTGTTGCTCGCGTCAGGCAAACGCGGTGTCATGCCGCACATGAAGAAAGGCGACTTGCTGCCGAAGTACACGGCGACCATCAAAGACAGCGACGGCGCAGTCGTGAACCTGACGGGCGGCACGGCGGTCTTCAAATTCGTGCATCAACAGAGCGGCACGGCCCGCGAAGGCTCGGCAACGATTCTCGATCAGAGCGTCGAAGCGAACGTCGGGAAAGTGGAATACTCTTGGCAGGCCGGGGACACCGATATTGTCGGCGACTACAGGGCGCGCTTCGTCGTCACGCTCGGCGGCAAGGCGATCACATACCCGCTCGACGATTACTTCGATCTGCGAATCGAAGACGCCGAAGCCGAGACGATCAAACTGTCAAACCCGTACTGCACAGTTGAAGAAGTTCGGCACGAGTTGAAAAACCACGACGGGAAGAACGCGACGACCGAAAGCATCATCATGGCGATCAACGACGCGAGCCGCTGGGTTGATCGCACGACGCAGCGCGACTTCTTCGAGCACGATCTGACGCAAGACGCCAACGCCTTCGAGTTAGACGAGTTTGACGATCACGTGTACGGCCGCGAAGTGTTTCTGCAAAGTGTGCCGGTGATCGAAGTCACGAAGGTTGAACTCGGCGGCAGCACTCTCGTCGCTGGCACTGATTACATCGCGAAGCCTGACGGGCGGCTGATCAATCTCGGCGGCGACTGGTTGCCGACGCGCTCGGGCCGGTTGCTGCGCATCATGGGGCGCTTCGGCTACCCGCAGCGCGACGCCGCGAACGACTTGCAGACTTGGCTCGTGCCGACAGGCATCCCCGGCAACGTCCGAACGGCGTGCCGCCTCGCAGCGGCGGCGCTGTCTGGCATGAATCGCAAAGAGGTCGTCGGCTTCGACGGGCAGCGAAGCGAAGTGATCGACAGAGCGATTCCGAAGACGGCGCGAGAACTTCTCGGCGACACTGTGCCGGGCGTAATGATTTGACGGCTCGGCGAGCGTGTAGAAAAACGGCTCGAAATTCTAAGAGCGCGGCTCGGCGGCGCTGCTACTGTGGCGGCGTCGCAGGCAATGAAGCACGCGACGAAGCAAAGCAAAGCATGAATAGGACGACAACAACGAACACAGTGACTCTGAACGCCGAACAGCGCGCCCTTCTCACGACGGCGCTCGCCGACTGCAAGACGCGCAAGGCCGCGATCCTCGCCGCACTCGAAACGCTCGACAGGAACAGCAGCGTGCTCGTCTTCGTGAACAACGACTGTGCCGATCTCTGCGTGAAGTTCGACGGCAAGGGCAAGCCGTCTGTGTGCGGCGTGCTCGAAGCCGACAAGTTCAACCTCGGCACGATGCGCGAAGAAGTGCTCGCGCACATGCCTATCGTTTGCAACGGGCGCGGGCAGCGCGCCGAGTATCGCGGCGTCCGAGATACGGCGCTGCGCGAGGCGAACTCGATGCAAATGGTGATCGCGCACCTCGAAGGCGTGCTCGCGAAGTCTTGAGCGGTTCGCCGCCGTCGCTCCGAGCGGGCGACGGCAGCGAGTCGGCAATTTCGCCACTCGAAACCAAAAGCAAAGCACATGAGCAAATCGAACATCTACGAAGCCAGCCTTGAACCCGCCATCGGCGATCAAAGTTGCTGGTCAACTCTCTACCACGGCGACGCCAGCCATCACTTCAAACGCTTCGGCGCAGTCGAGATCGTCGAGACTGAAGACCCGTTCAGCACGGCAAACAAAACCTTCATGCTGAAAACTGAGGATGGCCGCTGGTGGTACGCGCACGCAGACGATTCTTCGTGCTACGTTTCATGCTCACAGTCTTTCGTCGGCGCGACGGCAGAACAGGCGCTCGCGCATCGCGTTCTGAAGGGCTGCAAGGTGCGCGTCGAAGAAGCGCGCAAAACGCTTCAGCGCGCCGTCGAGTGCTGGGATGATGCACAGCGCCGCGCCGTCGCGCTGCACGGCTGCGAGTTCGACACGAACGGCAACCCTGTGAAGGTTTGACGCCAACGAGAATTTGTCTCAAAAACAAACGCCGGAATTAACCGGCGAAGAAAGCAAAGCACATGAAGAAACCAACTGACGAGGAAGTGTTAGTCATTCAAGGCACCGATCCACGGTACATCACCAAAGAGCAGATCGGCTGGCTGTCGCAAGAGCAGATCGGCGGGCTGTCGCGCTGGCAGATCGGCGGGCTGTCGCAAGAGCAGATCGGCTGGCTGTCGCAAGAGCAGATCGGCGGGCTGTC